>Ga0247762_1000123_pt1 | contig 32428 bp, 21 predicted proteins | sample UWRJL081202R4_FD_181016 | JGI IMG/M metagenome (GOLD analysis project Ga0247762, IMG submission 181016) | Plant litter microbial communities from Arlington Agricultural Research Station in Wisconsin, United States - UWRJ-L081-202R-4 | ecosystem: Environmental > Terrestrial > Plant litter >...
TAACATTCTGCGTATCGGGAGCATCCGTGCTGTCTTGTTTGATGAAACGGCCGGCTGTGGAGAATACCTTCTTTGGATGCTTCTCCTCCGTCCACATCAGGATCTGGTCAAGCCAGTGAATGCCCCAGTCGCCAAGCTGGCCGTTAGCATAATCCAGGTGTTGACGAAAACCTTTGGGATGTATCGTTGTATTGAAGGGCCGCAACGGAGCAGGTCCGCACCACATGTTCCAGTCGAGCCCTGCAGGCGGCTCGCTATCGGGTGTTTTCTGTCCGGCATCGCCTCCATAGTGTACAAAGGCACGTACACTTCCGATCTTACCCGCCTTGCCTGACTTCAGAAATTCGATTCCCGATATATTATGAGGTGATACGCGACGGTGTGTTCCCACCTGTACAACGCGTTGTGTATCGCGCGCGGCACGTACCATAGCTTTGCCTTCATCTATCGTGTGGCAGATGGGCTTCTCTACATACACATGAGCGCCAGCCTTCATGGCTGCAATGGCAATAAGCGGGTGCCAGTGATCTGGCGTGGCTACAATAACAATGTCGGGTTTCTCACGACTCAGAAGCTCGCGATAATCACCGTAGAGCTTTGGTTTATCGCCATTGAGCGAAGTCACCTCTGCCGCTGCTTTTTCAAGCTGGCTGCGGTCTGCATCGCACAGGGCCACCACCTTGCTCTGACCGGCACGTATCGCGCAACGCAATATATTCATACCCCACCAGCCGCTGCCGATCAGCGCGGTCCTGTAAACCTTCTCCTTACCCATAACACGGATGATCGGTCCCGCCACCCCGATAGCTATAGGGGCAAGCGACGCCTGTACAAATTGCCGACGATTCATAATGAATTATGTTTAGGTTGTTGAAATATCAAACACATCGCCGCCATACAAACACAAACGGCCACAACCACAAGATCAGAACTCCACTTCCAGGTAACCTTGCGACTGTACCTTCTCCTGCCCACGCAGCAGGGCCGGCCGCCAACGTACTCCTGCTTTCACCAAACGTATCGCCTCTTCCGCACAGCCGGCGCAACCTTTATCAAGAACGACAAAATCGCGCACAGATCCATCCCGGTCCACCGTAAAAACAAGCCTTATAACCTCGCCCCTGCCGTCCAGTCCCGTCATTCTGACGCCCGACTGAAGATATTGCTTATAAGCCGGCATGCCTGACTGCGGGTAAGGTAGCAGGCTGGTGATATCATATACATAGCGGTTGCCCTTCGCATCCAGCGACCTGCCCCGCTCCAACCGGTTGTCGCGATAGTATTCTTCGAAGTATGGTTTGCCATCGGCATAAAACCCACGCCATATACCCTGGCGCAAACCGTTCTCAAGCTCTCCTTCCTCCAACACAGCTCCCGTAGCGTGCCACGTAACCTGTCGACCCTTTCCATTGACAACCTGGGGCACACCGGCCGTATCATATACCGAACGGGTAAACGTCCGGCCCGCATACACCACCTCGCGATGCAGGCGCCCATTGGGATAATAATACTCCCACTTACCTACAGGGTCCTCTCGCTCATACCGGCCCGCAGATTCGTAATGACCTTCTTCCGAATAATACAGGAACACTCCGTCGTGCATGTCGTCCGTATACTTTCCCTTCATCTGAACCTTGCCACTGATATAATAATCGCGGACATCGCCCTGCCAATGTCCGAGCGAGTCGCGCCAGCCCAAACGAAAATAGCGTGCCGCCTCACGGTTGTCCGTCTCCAGCCAACTGCTATCGTAAAACACTTGTATCGGCTCATGCGCCTGCTCCTTCTCTTCCACAGAGTCGGCAGCTTGCTCCCCTGGCCGCGGCATGCGAAGGCCCAGGGGATGATCGAACCGGGACAGCTCATTCATCGCGGCATAGGTAATCTCTACGCTGTCACGATAGGTATACGACTCGCGCTCTATCCACCGGATCTGATAATCGACTTCCTGCTTACGCAATGTGATATAAGACGCCATTACCGATGTATCGTGCATAAGCGCGGCGGGAACAGACCCCAGGCTATCGAGGTCGCGCTTCAATGAATCCCACCGTGCGGACAATATCTTCAGGCTGTCGAGGTAAGGACCATTATCCAGGTTCTTTTGTTTGACAATATCCAGTCGCTCCTCGGTATGCATCACCTGCTGAAAGAGCTCGAAATACCGTAGTTGATCCTTAGGTACTATCAATAATGCCAGAGGGCTTATAAACAAGATAATGAATAACAAAAGCAGCGAGCGTCGTCGCGTAACGGCATGCCATGCGGCAACAGCCAGTCCGGCAGCAAAGCCCCCGGCGTGCGCAGCGTTATCGACATTGGCCTGAACGGCCAGCAGATAGGTAACGGCCAGGAAGATCGCAAAGCTGATCAATATAGATTGGAGGGCTTCACGGTCATGATAGTGCTCAACGATCTCCGAAAGAAGCAGATAACCATATATACCGAATATAGCGCCCGACGCACCGACGCTTGCCAGAAACACGTTGAAGACAAGACTGGCCAGCCCACCCGCAATACCGGCAATCATATAAATGACGAACACACGTGTGCTGCCTATTTTCTGTTCGAGCACCGATCCGATGTTGTACAGGGCAACCATATTCACCAGCAGGTGAATGGCGTTGGCGTGCATGAACATCGAGCTCAGTAAGCGCCACGGTTGCCCGCCCATGGTAAGGGGGTTGAAGTTGGCACCGGTAAACAACAGTACCAGGAAATCGTCGGGATCAGAGAACGTCAGCGTCCACTGCCGCCAGGCCAGCACGGCAAATACAAGAGCATTGCCGGCAATGAGTCCGGTGACGACCGGTAAACGTTTCATGGATTAACGCCGGGGGTATTGGCCGGACGCTCTAATGCGGCAAGGCGCTCCAACAGCGGCGGGTGTGAATAATGAAAGAACACATACAACGGATGCGGATACAGATTGCTCAGATTGTCCACCGAAAGCTTCTTCAAAGCATCCATAAGGGGCGCGGCCGCATACGTCTGCCGCGCATACGCATCGGCCTCGAACTCGTTCTTACGGCTGAATATGCTCATCAGTAATCCGGCAATACCCGATATCGGTGAAAACAAAATAGCGAAAGCCACCAGGTTCAGATGTATGCCCCAATACCTGCCGCCCAACGCAATCGACACGGCTTCCGTTCCGATGATACGCGACAGCACAAACAGCATAAACGTGATCTGGAATACCGACGCGATATAGCTCCACACAATGTGCTTTTTCTTGAAATGCCCCACCTCGTGCGCCAGCACGGCAACCAGCTCCGACACACTGTGCTGCTCGATCAGCGTATCGTACAATACGATCTTTTTCTTCCTGCCCATTCCCGAAAAAAACGCATTGGCTTTGGCTGAACGTTTGGAGCCGTCTATCACAAAAATATTATCCAGCGGAAAATCTACCTGCCGGGCATACGCCTGTATGGCATCCTTCAGCTCGCCATCCGGCAGAGGCGTGAGCTTGTTATACAACGGCAGGATCAGCGATGTATAAAACATATTCATGAACAATATCAACGCGCATGCTATCAGGGCAAACCACACCCAGAAGCTCTCCCCCAGGTAGTTCACCAGAACGATCAGCACCGTCAGCAATACGCCACCCACAACAGCCGACAGCAGGTAACCCTTCAGCTTATCGGCTATAAACGTCTTCAGCGTTGTTTTGTTAAAACCATACTTCTCCTCTATCACGAATGTGCCGTACAGCTGGAATGGCAGTGTCAGAATATCCGAAGCGATCATCAGCACACCAAAAAACACCAGGGCCACAACAATATCGTTTATGATAAACAGCCTGAGCATATGGTCCACCCAGCCGAATCCACCAGCCAGCAGCATCAGCAACAAAACGATAAACGACACTGCCGAGGTCAGAAACGAAAATACCGCCTGTTCACGGTGGTAGGCAAGCGAGCGCAAGTATTTGTCACGGTCATAAAAGCGGGCTATGTCATCCGGAATATCCGTGCGCTGCGCACGCAGGTTGAGATAGTCAAGCACCTGTTCAAAAAGGTAGCTTACCGTAACGATGCTTACAATGATATAAAGGATGGTCTGTGACTGCATAGAATCTTAAAACGGTAAATAAAAACAATTGTCCTGAAACGATCTCATAGAAACGGCCAATCGGCGCTTTTTTTATAAAGTACCACGCCCTAAACCAAAAAATGCCGGGATAGAGTGCGGTATGGCCCTCTTTACCGGCCCCCGGGGCGGCCTGGCAGGCACCGCTTTTGTACCGGCACAGGAAATGAAAGGCCACATCCTCATATTGACGATACTCCTGAGCAGCCCTGCCCTCGCCCAGTTCAACGACACCATCAACTACTACGCAAACTATACCTCCACCGGCGTGATCAACAAAACCAACGACGGTAGTTCTTATGTTCTGAACAACAACGCAAAATTCAGCCTTGCCAAAAAGCATATGTCGTTCAATATGAATACGGGCTGGATATATGGGGAACAGCTCGGTGTACAGACCAATAATGACGTGCTGTCAACCGTGGATGCAAACCTGTATAAAACTTTTAAACATTTTTACTACTGGGGGCTCAGCGCATTCGAGAAGAGCTACTCTCTCAAGATCAATCGCCGGTATCAGGGAGGTCTTGGCGTCGGCTATAATCTGTTGGACAGAAAGAATGCCGTGTTCATTGTAAGCGACGGTATATTGTACGAAAAGAGTAGTCTGACTCAAAACGACGAGCTCGGCCGACGTGATTATGAAACCTTCCGCAATTCGTTTCGGATCAAATTCCGTTTTGTATTCAGGGAGCGGGTCACGCTGGACGGCTTCGATTTCCTCCAGCATTCACTCTCCGAAAAATCAGACTATATCATAAAGTCCAACACCAACCTGTCCATCAAGATCCAGAAGTGGCTAAGCTTCACGGCATCGCTAACTTACAACAAGCTCAACCTGACCCGTAGTGAAAACCTGCTCTTCACGTACGGCTTAACGTTCGAGAAATATTTTTAACGTAGACGTTACATAGATCAATAACGACGCGGTTTCACGCCTGCGAAAAAAGTTCTACACCCGCCGTTGTAAAAAACAATGCCCGTACAACGCCTGGACTACGTAAGGAAATCTACTTACGTATAAACCCATAAATGCGCTAACCACACCGTTGGAAAGCTTCTTTTTCTATCCGTCGTTCCTTAAATTAATAATAAGTTCTACTGCTATATGTGCTTTGTTATTCAGGCATAATGTACGTGTAAACTCGTTGTTTCGGTCTGCGCAAACTCCCTGGCTTAGCGCAGAAGCCTTTATAATAATTAATTCAGTTAACGGATGAGCTAAAACCAACCCTGACCTATACGGGCTTACCATGCCCGGCTATTGTATGAATCAAAAAACCCTTAACAAATGAAAAAGATCTATCTCTCCTTCACTTTACTGGTAATGTTTTGTAATGCAGTGTTAAGCCAGAACGTAGGCGTAAACACTACAGGAGCAGCGCCCGATGCCTCCGCTATGCTCGACGTATCGTCTGCCAATAAAGGCTTGCTTGTACCCCGTGTAGCGCTTACTGCGACAAACGTGGCCACGCCCGTTACCACGCCGGCAACAAGTCTGCTGGTTTATAACACCGCCACCGCGGGAACGGCGCCTAACAACGTAGTGCCTGGATACTATTACTGGACCGGCACGGCATGGACACCGTTCATGGTGTCATCCGGTCCAAACAGCGGCTGGTTGCTCAGCGGGAATGTGGGCACGACACCCGCCACGCAGTTCCTAGGAACAACAGACGACAAGCAGGTTGTGTTCCGCTCTAACAACACATCGTATCTTGAGCTCGGCTCGCGTACTAATCTGGGACTTGTTCAGGCCTATCCGGACTATAACAACGGCGCGGAAAAAGTGACTTACGTTCGCTCCGCGCTCCAGTTTGAAGCAGCTGCTGCATCCTTCTACAAGCCAAAGATGTTTGCCGATGCAAACGGTAACTTCCGCATAAAGGGAAGCTCGGCAGGCACAGACTACTTCGAGCTAGGCGCTACGGGTACCGCTAACAGCGGCGGCTTTGAGTTCATTATCGGTGACGACGGCGACGAGCCGATCGCCTTCCGCAGCTACAACGTGGGCACGGGCACCACCTCTGAAATGATGCGCCTGCAAAGTGGACGAATGGCAATAGGCACTACAACCTTCGATGCAGCCAGCCCCGAAAAACTGTTGATCGATGCCGGCAACACCACATCCTACAACCTGGTCAACGCCCGTGGTTCGATGGACAGCTACCTGCAATTGAATGTAAGGAATAACTCCAGCGGCCCCAATGCCAGCTCGGACGTTGTGGCCACTGCTAACAACGGCTCGGAGAGCAATTTTTTTGTAGACCTCGGTATAAACGGCAGCGGCTACTCCGGCGGCGTAATGGGCTCTTCTAACGACGCATATCTGTACAACCTAGGTCAGAACCTGCTGATCGGCGCGGGTACTTCCGGCAAGTCGCTGATCTTTCTTACCGGCGGAACAACACAGGCCACCCATGAACGCATGCGCATAGACGGCACGGGCGCTGTTACCATGGGAGGCACATTAGGTGTAACCGGTGCAGTCAGTATGGCAAACTCGTTAGGTGTTACCGGCACGGTGGGCATAGGGTTCGTGTCACCCGCTGTACCCAATGCTACCACCAAGCTCGATGTTAACGGCGCCGTTAAACTGGGTGCTGTCGGCACTGTGGTAAAGAATATTGTCGCGGCAGATATAAGCAGTGCGCTTGTTAATATCCCCGCTGCCGCACTAAATACACTCGCTGCTACCTTTACCCCAGGCGTAGCTGATGTAACGGTAACCGTCCCTACCCTTTCGAGCACCCGCGGCACGGCAAGAGTATCGCTCAATGCCGACCTTGCCGCAGGTGTATCTATTGCATGGGCTCGCGTAATCAGTACAACGCAGGTTAGGATCCGTTTCCTGAATAGCAGTACAACGGCACAATCAATAACTGCCGGAACAAGGATCTATGTATCAGTTACCGAATTCTGATGTATGCATAATCGAAACAACACACAACGAAACGGCTATACATCGTGGCGATCACTAATCGTGGTTATTTCTTTTGCCAGTATGCTAGCCTTACAACACGCCCACGCACAGGCAAGGCTTGTGCTTAACGGCGGCACAATAGTATTGCAGGAAGGTGTTTACCTCGTTATCGATAATCCTTCCCCCGATGCCATTACCCACAACAGTGGAGGCATTGTAAGCGAGAGCCAGAGCGCCTTTATAAAATGGAACATCGGTACAACGACGGGAACGTATACTATTCCCTGGAGCTACCAGGCCGAATACATACCCGTTACGTTTACCAAGAGTGCAGGAGGCGGTAACGGATACTTTCTGCTGTCTACCTATCACACAAGCTGGCAGAACAGCGCCGAGCTTCCCGCTGGTATTGCGAACTTTAACCGCACCGGCGGTATCGACAATTCCTCCTTTGCCGTAGACCGCTTCTGGCAGATAAACGCGCAGGATTATTCTACTAAGCCATCGATAACCGACCTTTCATTCACTTACCGCGAGATAGAATACCAGGAACCACTCAACACTATTAATGAAAACGTGCTCACGGCACAGCGCTGGAATGAAGACCTCGGAACCTGGACCGACTTTATATCGGCTTCTTCGGTAAACTCAGCAACGAATACCGTTACCGTTCCAGAAGTGCTTCCCGAAGACTTTCACCCATGGTGGGACGTAACCTACCTCAGCGCCCGCCACTGGATAGCAGCCAGCTCCTCATCCTGGAACGAGGACGCCAACTGGTCCATAACGCCAGGCGGCCCCGCTAACGCCGCCGTACCCACCAGCCAGGACGACGTGTTCTTCGATGACGAAGTGGACGAAGACTGTATCCTCGACACAGATGCTGTGATGGCAAACCTGACGGTAGATGAGAACTACTCCGGCGTCTTTATACAGGGCGGTAATACAATGGATATAACCAATGGCGCCACGCTGGCGGGCGGCACCTTTGTCGGAGGTGGAAATACAGCAAATATATCCGTAGGTGGCCTCTTTCTGCTGTCCGGTGCAACCTTTACATCTACCGGCGGCACGCTGGACTTGGGTGGCGACTTCATCTTTACCGGCGGGACCTTCGCTCATCACAATGGTACTGTCCGATTCTCGGGCGCAAACGGAGTAACACAAAATATCACCGGAAACACCTCTGCCGTATTCAATAATCTCACCATAGCTAACGCATCGGCTACACCAGGGGTAACCGTACAAAACAATCATAGCTTACGTGGCGTGCTCAACCTCGACACCAATGTAACCTTCGATCCGGATGGCCCGGACGATATCTCGGTATTCACGTTGCTCTCGACAAACGACGCCCCCACGCGCGACGCTGCCATCGGCATATTACCAGCCGGTGCGCAGATTACCGGTAATGTCCGCATACAACGCTATATGTCGCTCGAAGGTCCTAACGACCGTCGTATATACCGGTACATAGCTTCACCGTTACAAAATGCGGCCGTGGTCGACATACAGGGTGAAATACCCGTAACCGGAACATTCACAGGAGCAAGCGTATGCCAGGGTTGCGTTACCCGCTCGCAATCAATGTATGGCTATACCGAAACCGTGATAACCGATACCAACGGCAGCGGCGCGAACGACATCAGTGACGGCTATGTGGATTTCCCTCAAACCGACAACAAAGAGATCCTGCTGCCCGGCAAAGGCTATACATTTTTTGTAAGAGGCGACATTATACCTTCCGGATTGTGGGATGTTAACGGCATCGTGACACAAGGGAACTCCGCACCCGTGGAGCTGCCGGTAACGTTTACCTCGTCTGGTGTGACAGGCAATGACGGTTGGAATCTTGTCGGTAATCCATACGCTTCTACCATCGACTGGAATGCAGCCACAGGCTGGACCAGATCCGATATGGATGCTGGTATCTATATCGCCGACAACGGCGGCACTACAGCCCGCTACGCCACCTGGAACGGTGTTACCGGAACTAACGGAGGATCTCGGTACATCGCCATCGGCCAGGCCTTCTGGGTAAAAGCAAGCGGCACAGGCACGCCGGTATTGAACGCCGCGGAAAATATTAAAGCTCCCGGCATACAGACAACCTTCTTCCGCGAAGAAGCCCCCGAAAATATGTTGCGTATCGCGATGGTAAAAGATGCCGTAACCGATGAGGCTGTTATCCACTTCCGGCCCGATGCCACCGACGACTTCGATCCACAAGCCGATACGTGGAAGATGATGAACGGATCATTCAACCTCTCCATGCTTTCCAATACGAACAAACTCGCGATAAACTCGCTGCCCGGTTTTACATGCACCACCGCAGTAAACCTGATGATCGAAGGCGCTACCTCCGGAGGCTACCAGCTGGACTTCTCATCGATGGACTCGTTTACAAAACCAACTACCATAACACTGGTCGACAGGTTTACAAACGACACCACGGATATAAGCCTGTTCAACACGTATGCATTCACCGTAACGACAGATTCAGCAAGCCAGGGAAGCGAACGCTTTACCGTATACTTCAAAACACCGCTCGACAGCGTGTCCATCGAGCAAGACGGGACCACCTTCACCTCCAGCTACTCCGAGGGCAACCAATGGTATCTCGATGGCCGACCCATACCGGGAGCTACAGCGCAATCGATAGAGGCCGTCAATGCAGGAACCTATACCGTTACCGTTGCAGCAGGAGGCTGCAGCACCACATCGGCTGGCCGTACGATCAGCATAACCGGTGAAGCAGAGGCTATCTCGTCGGCTATACGCATAACGCCGAACCCGGTAATAAACGAGCTGAACATAGAAGTACCCGCCTCGGCCATGCAGGCAAGCGAGGCAACGCTCATCAACAGCATCGGCCAGGTACTGGGCTCCATACCGTTGCTGGAAGGCGAGGGAAAGAAGACTGGCAGGATAATCATGTCGGATTACCCGACGGGGACTTACATCGTTCGTATAACCGATGGCATAAAACGTTTTGACAGAAAGATCTTCAAACAATGAGTAGATCAGCCGAACAAGTACCTGGCTTTTGTTTCCAGGTGCTTGTTCGGCACTACTTCGATGTATTCTAACAATCGTTTCCGGAAATTAAAATTGAAAATATTAAATAAAAAAATCCCCTTCTGGGACAAAATTCAACCGTTCATCCTGGTACGTTTGCCTCTTGACGCTACCGGAACCTCGAAAAATGAGGCGTTTCAGCGTTATTTGTAAAAAAACAGGCTCAAGGTTAAATAAATGTCATTTGAACAATTTAACACTGGCATTGTTTTTCCAATAAATACTCGCAGAAACCAAATGCGAAATCCGATAGCCACTCCGGCTTCGTAAATAGCACAAGACTGGTATGAAAAAACTTCTTGTTGTCCTACTGCTTTGCAGTACAGGGAGCACTATGGCCTACATGTTCTGGAATCAGGAACTGAAGTATATACGCCCTACGCCGGTGCCTGAAAACTATAAGCCGGTAGCTGTTCGTCAGACGGTGGATCTTCATCCGTACATCAACTACGGCGCCGACAGTGCCTTATACTTACACTTCTTCAATCCCGACTGCCCCTGCTCACGCTTTAACCTGAACCACTTCAATGCCCTGGTAAGAAGCTTTGGCAAACAGGTTCATATCTGCGCCGTAATACCCGCATATGGCGACCTGCAGCGCGCTAAAGACATGATCGGCAACTCCGGTATAACGATAATACAGGATACCGACAATAAACTCACGGACGCCTGTGGCGTGTATTCCACTCCGCAGGCCGTAATAATAGACGGAAACGAAAAGCTGTTCTACCGCGGAAACTACAACAAATCGCGGTACTGCACCACGCGCGAAAGCAACTATGCCGAGATCGCGCTGACTGCGCTCGCAAACGGCGAACAACCTCCTCACTTCAACGCCCTGGCTACGCAAGCCTACGGCTGTCAACTCCCTTCGAACCAATAAAAAACTCCCAAATACTACTACTACTACTATGAACTCATCAGGGACTCTCATGTCTAAAGACGTATTAAGACGTTTCTTTTCAGACATAAACAAAAAGTCTGACCAGGTCATAAACGTCGCGCTGGCATTGTACTTCGCAACGGGTTTGGTACTCGCAACATTCTACGATACATACTCCATCGCCATCGGCGTGGGAACCCTCTGTCTCGTAAGCTACTATGGCACGAAAGCGATGCTGCCCAACAGCGACCTTTACCGCTATGTACTGGCCGTGGTGCTGGGCGTATTCGCCGCGCAGTACATCTACCAGATGCATGGCATGTTTGAAATGCACTTTATATTCTTCGTGGGTTCGGCTCTGCTCATAGCCTATCAAAACTGGAAGCTACAGATACCGCTGATCCTGTTTATTGTAGTGCACCATGGCACCTTCGCATACCTGCAATTTACCGGTCTGAAAGAGGTATACTTCACGCAGATGGAGTTTATGGACCTCTCCACCTTTATCATACACGCCGCGGTAGCAACCACCATTATCTTCATTAACGGCTTTTGGGCATTCCTCTTCGAACGCCGCACCAAGAGCGACGGACAGAACCGCTCTCAACTGGAACATCAGTTGAGTAACATAAAAAATAACATACAATTCGCGGATGAGATCTCCGGCGGTAATCTCGACTCGCAGGTTAAAATGGACGAGAACGATTTGCTCGGCAAATCCCTGCTGCAAATGCGCACAAATCTCATCGATGCCAACCGTCGCGAGCGCCTGGAAAAATATGTTACACAAGGTGTCGCCACTATAGGAGAGATCCTCCGTAAAAACACCGATAACGTAGACAGGCTGGCGGACGAGCTTATCCGGGAGATTGTAAAATATACGAACTCCAACCAGGGTGGCATGTTCCTTCTCGAAACCGAAGAAAACCAGGATCAATATCTGCGCCTTGCCTCATGCTATGCCTACGACCGCAAGAAGTTCATGGACAAGAAGCTCGGTATCGGCGAGTCACTCGTAGGTCAGTGTTTCCTCGAAAAAGATATTATACTCCTGACACAAGTACCTAAAGACTATGTCAAGATCACGTCCGGCCTTGGTCTTGCCACACCGGCTTGCGTACTGCTCATACCTGTAATGGCAAATGACCAGGTAACCGGAGTAATCGAGCTCGCCTCGTTCGAAAAGTACGATGAAAGCGCCATGGAGTTCCTTCGTAAAGCATCCGAAGCCATTGCCACATCGATCATCTCCGCACAAACTACCGAGCACATCAAAACGCTGCTGAACGATTCACAGCAACGCGCCGAAGAGCTGCGTGCACAGGAAGAAGAAATGCGCCAGAACATGGAAGAGCTTACTGCTACCCAGGAAGAAATGATCCGCAAATCGGTCGAAACGGAGAACCGTATTAAGGCTATAAACGAAAGCGGCATCGCCTCCATCGAATTCAACCTTGATGGAACGATCCTCGAGGCCAACCAGTCCTTCCTCGATCTGATGGGCTACACGCTCGGCGAGATACAGGGCAGACACCATAGTATCTTTACGCTGCCTCATTACGCCTCTACAGAAGAATACAGAAAATTCTGGGAAGACCTGAGAAATGGCATACCCCGCCCCGGAGAATTCCACCGCGTAACCAAGAGCGGCAAGAAAATATACATCAAGGGAAGCTACTCTATTTTACGCGACCACCACGGTAACCCCGTACGTGTCATGAAACTTGCTACAGACATCACATCGATGATGGTACAGCAGGAGGAGCTGAACCAAAACATGAAAAGCCTCAATGTAATACAGGGCCAGGTGCAAAACAATCGCGCCGAAATGCAGAGCACTCTAAATGCTATCAATGAATCGCTGGCCGTGATCGAGTTCAACCCACAAGGTGAAGTATTGTATGCCAATACAAATTTCCTGAACCTAATGGGCTACAAGCTCGACGAGATCATCGGCAAACATCATCGCATGTTTGTGGGCCAGACAGAACAAACCTCTGAACGATATGCTAAATTCTGGAAAGATCTGGCCGATGGTCAAACGCTGAAAGGCGAGTTCAACCGCATTCACAAAAAAGGTGAGATCATTCGCATCCGGGGTAACTACTCGCCTATCAAGAATCACAACGACCAGGTTGAAAAGATCATTAAGATAGCCTACGAAGTGGAAGAGGATATCATTCCCGAGCGTCTCCGCAGAGAAATGTCAGCCTTCTAACTCCTGACATACGAAAAGAAAAAGGTCCTCCCGGGTAAACCAGGAGGACCTTTTTCTGTATATACAGATTATTGAATTTCTATGGACGGCCACCATCTTCAAGATTGGAGTTTGCGTCACTGCCCAGGCTGTAACCATTGTTCTCTTCATCCTCCGACCCCAATGCTTCTGAGCTGTCATCGAGTTCGCTACCGGGAATATCGAGGTCACTGCCCGTAAAATCAACCGGGCGTGTGCGGTGCTTCAGCTCTTCATCATCGCCACCGTCAAGACTCAGGTCTCTCGGACCGAGCGCCTCATAGTCTTCCTTAGTAAGATCCGATTCGTTGTGTTTGTGGCCTCGGCCACTTGTGGTACCTGGATATATATCACCGCGGGTGGCGCCTTTTTGAGTCGTATCAAGATTGTCCGGATCAATATCCACACGGCTCATATTCAACATGGCGTCCTCGCGCGCAGGGTAGTCGCCAGGTAGTGGCCGGGTATCGGCCTTTTTCTTATTGGTGGTGTTCTTCTTGTTCTTCATAGGTAGTCGTTTTAAAGTTTCAGTTCTACACCCTTGTACCCATGAACTGCAAATACAATACCCGTAGCACAACCCCGCCCTGAGTAACCTACTCCACAGAGACAGTGTGAGTGCGAAGTGCGAGAGCGAAAGATTTCCAAGCCGCCAACTCCGCGCACCCCTGCTCGGAACTGGCTAATGGCTTGGAATTTTCTTAACGGCGCTTTCACCCACACACCCTAATCCCACACCCCTCTCTCCGTCCTCGCACTCACACTGATTCCTACGGTAGATCAGAATTTACCGAATTTCAACGTTACGTTATAGGATATATTGCTAAGATCGTCGTCACGCATACCAAGTCCATCGCTGCCGAATGTTTTGCGATATGAAATACCGGGAGCGAAACGTAGCCAGCGTAACAAGTTTATTTCTGCCTGAACGCCTGGCTCAACAACCATAAAGAAGTTCTCGTCTTTATCATAGTCGCGATGCTCATCCCAGTCGTCGTCCCAGCCATAACGCTTGTATTGCACTGTAAAACCGGCACCGGTGAGCATAGTAAAGTTCAGGTGAAAAGCTTTATTGGAACCCACAACATATTCGGTAACAAGACCGAATTGCCCGTACTCATAGCTCATCGACTCGCCGGGAGTAGCGTTGAATTGTTCAGGCACACGTATATCGTTTGTAAGCGCAGCGCCGCCAACCCCTAACAGGAAGTGATGGTTTATAAACCAGCCTCCATATACACCAACCAGGTTGGCATACTGTCCCCGTATAGTAGTAAATGAATTGGTAAGCGCACCATACCCGCCCGATGACCAGCGGGAACCCTGAAAAACGGTTTGTATCGGGTCAGACTCATCCTGTTCATCCTGCGCGAATACCGTAAAGGCCCCCAGGATCAATGCAGTGATAATAGAAAGCGTAAAAGTTCGTTTCATAACGCGGATTGTTTCGTTTGCTGCTGAGACAACCCGCGTTGCAAATACCCCTATGCCCGTTTAGAAAATTTTCACAATTAAACTGTTCCTGCTTTTACAATTGGCCATTTCACTCCCACACCATCGCTCTCGTCCTCACACTCGCGCTGACTTAGCCCTGCACCAGCGTACGGATCGCCTGCTGATAGCGTTCAAACGCAAAACCGTCGACGGTCTTCTTCATGGACGCACGCAGCTCGTCCAGGCATAAGTTACCAATGCTGCCTTCGTGCGTATGCTGAACCGTGGTAGCCGGATGATAATTACCCTGCTCTATATCCATGCCCACCTGCTTATACGCGTCGCGGAATGGTATACCCGATAATACAAGACGGTTAACCTCTTCTACGCTGAACAGAAATTTGTACTTGTCGTCATCCAGGATATTATCTTTCACAGTAACGTTAGACAACATCAGGCCCGCCATAGCGAGGCAGTCTTTCAGATTCTGAATAGCAGGAAAAAGAAATTCCTTCAACAGCTGCATATCGCGATGGTATCCGGAAGGCAGATTGGTAGTAGTCATCGCAATAGTATTCGGTAGCGCCACAAGCTGGTTGCAACGCGCACGGATCAGCTCGAACACATCCGGGTTCTTCTTATGAGGCATAATGCTCGAACCGGTGGTGAGCTCGTCAGGAAAGCTGATAAACCCGAAGTTCTGATTCAGGAACAAACAGGCATCCATCGACAGCTTGCTCAGCGTAGCGCCAATGTTGGCCAGCGCTCCGGCCACAATGCGCTCCGTCTTACCCCGCCCCATTTGTGCATACACCACATTGTAATTGAGATCCTCGAAACCCAGCAGTCGCGTGGTCATTGTACGATTCAGCGGAAACGACGAGCCATAACCCGCCGCAGATCCCAAAGGATTCTTATTCACTACCGCGTAAGCAGCCTGCAGGGTGATCAGATCGTCGATAAGACTTTCCGCATATGCGCCGAACCACAAACCGAACGACGAAGGCATAGCCAGCTGCAGGTGAGTATAACCCGGCAGTAAATGCCCCTTATAACGATCGCTCTGCGATATCAGCAGATCAAAAAAGCCCTGCACGGCCTGCACGATCTCGCGTATTTCGTCGCGAAGATAGAGCTTGACATCTACCAGCACCTGGTCATTGCGTGAGCGGCCGCTGTGTATCTTCTTGCCTACATCACCCAGGCTTCGCGTCAGCTCCAACTCTACCTGCGAGTGAATGTCTTCCACACCATCTTCAACACGAAACTGTCCCTGGTCAATGCGTGTATGGATATCGCGTAATGCTTTTGTGAGGACAGTAAGCTCGTCTTTTTCCAGAAGACCGATAGACTGGAGCATGGCAATGTGCGCCAGTGATCCCTGAACATCAAAACGCGCCAGGAACATATCCATTTCAGGATCTCTTCCAACCGTAAAGCGTTCAACTTCTTTCAAAGACACCTTATCCTTTTGCCACAATTTCATATTCGATACTATCCTTATATTTTAAAATACTTTATCTACAAATGCCGGCAGTCTTCCCCGGATATTCGGGACAGAATAAAATTATATAATCACTTCCCGCAGCAGTCCTATATAGGCATCAATGCCCTGCCTGATCTCCGCAGCATAAATGAACTCATCCGCCGTATGCGATCGCGCCGAATCACCAGGTCCCATCTTTACGGAAGATACCGGTATAAGCGCCTGGTCCGACGTAGTGGGCGATCCATAACATGCAATACCCAACCGTTCTGCTGCCTTAACCAAAACATGATCGGCTGCGATGCCCGAAGGCCGCATACGCATAGACCTCGGTGTTACTTCACACTTCACGTGTTGCTTCACAGTAGCCAGGATCTCCTCGAGCGTATAGGCGTCAGTAACACGAACATCCACCGTGAAATGACACTCTGCCGGAACAACATTATGCTGCTTGCCTGCATTGATAATCGTTACCGTCATTTTGATCGGCCCCAGTGTCTGTGAAACGTCCGGAAACCGGTAAGTTCTGAACCATTCTATGTCAGGCAGCGCCTCGTACAACGCATTGACTCCCTCCTCACGCGCCGCATGACCGGCTTTGCCCCGTGCCACACAATCCAACACCATAAGCCCTTTCTCGGCAGTAGCCATCTGGCAAAGCGTAGGCTCGCCTACTATGGCAAAATCCACTGGTGTAAGCAGTGACCATATACTCTCTACACCGCCTGTCCCGGAGATCTCTTCTTCTGCCGTAGCCGCCATTATAATATTATAACGAAGATTCTCCTGGTTATAGTAGTGCATGAACGTAGCAATCAGCGACACCAGCGGGCCACCCGCATCGTTACTGCCCAAACCATAAAGCTTCCCGTCAATGATCTCAGGCTTAAAAGGATCGCGCGTATACTGCGGGTTAGGGCGCACAGTATCCAGGTGGGAGTTCAGCAGAATCGTAGGCTTGCCGCTGTCGAAGAAGCGGTTCTTCGCCCATACATTGTTACCTTGCCGCGTACACACTATCCCGTGCTGCGCATAAAACTGTTCCAAAACCGTAGCCACGTCGCCCTCTTCCTTACTGAAAGATTGAATGGCAATGAACCGCATAAGCAAGTCCGTGGCTAACGCATAAAGATCCTTTTCCATAACTGTTTTGTTATCAAGCGTAAAACTAACTCACCAACGCACCCACTCACCCAAACTCACTCCGTAATCAACGTCCCTTCCGTTTCCTTACCCGTATTTTTTACCAGATCGTCCGCCTCTCCTATCAACACCTCTTTCACTCCCGAATGGATAGCCGCATAGGCATTCTCCAGCTTGGGCAGAATACCGTCGGCAAAAACATTCTGTCCCAGCAGCTCTTCATAAAGCGCTTTGGGCAAATGCCGTATCACTGAGCCGGCATCGTCTACGTTCCTCAATACGCCTTTCTTCTCGAAGCAGAAGATCAGGCGAACATCGTAAAGCTTGCTCAACGCCACTGCCAGAACCGATGCAATCGTATCGGCATTCGTATTGAGCATGCTTCCATCGGCATGTGTCAGCGGAGCAAACACCGGCACAGCATTTTGCTGAAGCAGCGCGCTTAGCAACGCCGTGCTCACGCCTTCCGGCACTACATCGCCGACAAAACCATAGTCTATATCTTTTACCGGGCGCTTCACAGCTTTTATAACATTGCCATCCGCGCCAGTCAGTCCTATCGCATTGCAACCTAAGGACTGTAATGAAGCCACAAGCTGCTTGTTCACCAAACCGCCATAGACCATCGTTACAAGATCGATAGTCTGCGCGTCCGTAATACGGCGACCATTTACATATTTGGATTCTATACCCAATTGCTCTCCAAGCTTGGTGGCGATCTTACCGCCGCCATGTATAAGAACCTTCGGCTCCTTTATCGCGGCAAAGCTTCGCAGAAAAGATCGCAGCGCCTCGGGCTTATCCAGTACATTGCCACCGATCTTTATTATAAACAGCTTGCTCATAGATTACTTTGTGTTTTTTAACAGCTCGTGTAATACTGCCTGAGCAGCCCATATACGGTTAGAGGCCTGCTGCGTCACAATACTGTTCGGACCGTCCAGGATCTCATCGCTCAGCTCTACATTACGACGCACCGGCAGGCAATGCATCACCTTGGCGTTGTTGGTAGGTTTGAGTTTCTCCTGCGTCAGCATCCATTCCGGATCGTTGCAGTAGATGCGACCGTAGTCGGTATACGTGCTCCAGTTCTTCACATAAACATAGTCGGCATCGCGAAGTGCTTCGTCCTGGTCGTGGGTAATCGTGGCCCCCTTGGTGAACTGCTTGTCCAGTTCGTAATCTTCCGGGTGGGTGATCACGAAATCTGCCTCGCCCCAGGCAGTAACCCATTGCGAGAAGCTGTTGGCCACACATTGCGGCAGGGCCTTTACGTGTGGTGCCCACGTTAGCACGATCTTGGGACGGCGCTTTTCGCGAAACGTTTCCGTGATCGTAATTATATCGGTAAGGCTTTGCAGCGGGTGCAGCGTAGCGCTCTCCAGGCTCAGCACCGGAATACCCGAATACTTGATGAATTGTTTGATGTATAGCTCGCTGTAGTCGTCTTCCTTGTTCTGCAACGAAGGGAATGTACGTATCCCCAGAACATCGAAGTACTTGCCCAGGATAGGCGCGGCATCCTTAACGTGCTCCACGGTGTTGCCGCTCATGATCGCCTCTTCCTCGAACTCCAGCTGCCAGCCTTCCTGACCTACGTTGAAAACAATAGCTTCCATTCCCAGGTTAGCAGCCGCCAGCTGTGTGCTTAACCGTGTACGCATGCTCGGGTTAAGAAACAAAAGCCCGATACGCTTGTTTGTACCCAACGTACGGTTCATGAACGCATTGGATTTATACTCCAGCGCCCGCTTTACCATGGCATTGATGTCGGCTACGTCCTGTACGGAAATAAAATTCTTCATCGCTTCGTTTAAAATCAGTTATGTTCAACAATCAAATAATATCCTGAGACTTACACACCCCCACACTCAAACCGCTCTCTAACGCTCACACTGTACTACCCCAGCGTTTGTTTCAGCGCCGCCAGGAAGAGGTCGGCTTCCTCACGCTTCATTGCCAGCGAGGGCAGCAACCGTATTGTATTGGGCTTTGCTTCGCCCGTAAAGATCTTGTGCTTCTGCAGCAGGTCGGTGCGAACAGTCTTGCGGTCTTCCGGCAGATCGAAACCGATCATCAGGCCCCGGCCGCGAACGCTGTGAATAGCATCCAGCTTTACCAGCTCGGCCAGCAGGTGAACACCTTGCTGAGTAGCATTGGCCAGCAGTTGTTCCTGCTCCAGCACTTCCAGCACGGCAAGCGCCGCTACGGCAGCCAGGTAATTACCGCCAAAGGTAGTACCGAGCATTCCGCTCCACGGCTTGATGCCACCCTGAATCAGCACACCGCCTATAGGGAAACCGTTGCCCATACCCTTTGCCATCGTGATCAGGTGCGGACGTATGCCTGCATACTGGTGCGCAAAGAATTTACCGGTACGGCCATAACCACTCTGGATCTCGTCCAGTATCAGCAGCGAGTTGTTTGCCTCGCAGCTTGCCTGCAGTGCCTTGAGGAAAGAGTCGTCGGGCAGCTGAATGCCTCCCACGCCCTGAATACCCTCAATGATAACCGCAGCCACACTGTCGTCCATTACTTCTTCGAGCGCCTCGAGGTCATTCATCGGAATAAACTCGATCTCATGCGAGGCGTTGAAGGGGGCAACGATCTTTGGATTGTCAGTAGCCGCTACAGCTCCCGATGTACGGCCGTGAAATGCCTTCCTGAACGCAATGACCTTCTTGCGGCCTGTTACAAACGAGGCCAGCTTCAGCGCGTTCTCATTAGCCTCGGCACCTGAGTTACACAGGAACAATTGATAGTCAGGATAGCCGGAGAGAGCGCCCAGCTTTTCAGCAAGCTGCTCCTGCAAGGGGTTACGAACGCTGTTGGAATAAAAACCGATCTTATGAAGCTGATCGGTCAATGCCTTTACATAATGCGGATGAGAATGGCCGATGCTGATCACAGCGTGGCCTCCGTAAAGATCGAGATATTTCTGGCCTTTATCGTCCCATAGCCACGAGCCCTCAGCCCGAACCGGAGTGATATCGAATAAAGGATAAACGTCAAATAGATTCATGGGTAGTTGTCAGTTCCAGGGTGTAAAATCAAAAACCAATACTCTTGAGCTTGAGCCCGGCAGTTTCCTCGAAGCCGAACATCAGGTTCATATTCTGAACCGCCTGTCCTGAAGCACCCTTCAGCAGGTTGTCGATAGCCGAGTGAACCACCAGCTTATCACCCTCCTTCTCGAGGCCGATAAGACATTTATTGCTGTTAACCACCAGCTTCATGTCGAGCGACTTTTCCACCACGTGTGTAAAGGGCTGTCCGGCATAGAAGTCAGTATACAGTTTTGTAAGCTCTGCAAGCGATTTGTCGCTGGTAATCGTAGAGCTCACAAAAATGCCGCGCGCAAAATCGCCACGCCAGGGCACAAAGTTTATAGCTGCGCTGTAGGATGGCTGCAGTTGCTTCAGAGACTGGTTGATCTCCTTCAAATGCTGATGTGTAAGCGTCTTGTAGGCCGAAATATTATTCACACGCCATGTGAAGTGTGTAGTATCTTGTAATTTCTGCCCGGCTCCTGTAGAGCCGGTGATACCTGTGGTAAACACCTCGCCCAACAAGCCGGCACCTGCCAGCGGCAAAAGCCCCAGCTCGATAGCCGTAGCGAAACAACCGGGGTTTGCTATATTGCTGGCCTTGCGGATAGCGTCCTTATTCAACTCCGGCAACCCGTACACAAAGCTCCTGTCCGGCAAAGCATCGCCGAGCCGGAAATCCTGGCTCAGGTCTATGATCTTCACAGACGCGGGGAACGGGTTCTCTACCAAAAACTTCTTGCTCTCACCATGACCGAGACACAGGAATACTACATCTACATCGTTACGTAAAGTATCGGTAAATGTAAGCGTTGTGTCGCCCTGCAGATCGGCGTGTACCGAATACAGTGTGTTACCCGCATTGCTGCGGCTATGCACAAACACCAGCTCTGCATTCGGGTGGTTCAGCAATAAACGGATCGCTTCGCCACCGGTATAGCCGGCACCGCCAACTATACCCGCTTTGATACGCTCTTTCATGATTTCTTTTGGTCAGCAGCCACCTGGTGATAGATCATGGTCTGGTTACCAAAGATCTTCGAGAATCCTCTCACATCATCACCCGTCCAGCCAAGGTTCATCTCACCATACTTACCGAACTTTGATGACATCAGATCGTACGTCGACTCGATACCCAGCACATGGAAACGGTACGGGAACAGCTCTACCTGGACCTCGCCGGTAACATGCTCCTGAGAGTGTTGCAGGAATGCTTCGATATCACGCATAATGGGATCGAGATACTGGCCTTCGTGCAGCCAGTTACCATAGAATTGCGACAACTGATCTTTCCAGCTCAGCTGCCACTTCGTGAGTACGTGCTTCTCGAGCGCATGGTGAGCCTTAATGATAACCATCGGCGCAGCAGCCTCGAAGCCCACACGGCCTTTGATACCGATAATAGTATCGCCAACGTGTATATCGCGGCCTATACCGTAAGGTCCGGCCAGCGTTTGCAGATATTGAATAGCTTCAGCCGGGTGGCCAAAAGCCTTGTCGTTGATTTTACGCAGTTCGCCTTTTTCGAAGAAAAGCTTCACGGTCTCATTGCCGGTCTTTGTAACCGGCGTGGGCCACGCCTCTTCCGGCAACATACCGAGAGACTTCAGCGTCTCCTTGCCGCCGACAGATGTACCCCACAAACCTTTGTTGATCGAGTACATAGCCTTTTCAAAGTTTACCTCAACACCTTTCGATTTCAGGTATTGGATCTCCTCCTCACGCGACAAACGCATCTCGCGGATCGGGGTGATGATCTCTATACCTGGCACCAGGATATTCAGGATCATATCGAAACGCACCTGGTCGTTACCGGCTCCCGTGCTGCCGTGAGCCACCGCGTCGGCGCCTATCGACTTTGCATATTGCGCCGTAGCTAATGCCTGCGACATCCGCTCCGCACTGACGCTAAGCGGATAAGTATTGTTCTTCAGAATATTGCCATAGATCAAAAACCGGATAACCGTGTCGTAGTAATTATTAGTATCGTCTACCGTTTTATGCGAAGCTACACCAAGGCTCTTCGCGCGGCGCTCGATGGCCTCTGTCTCGGCAGCGTCGAAACCACCGGTGTTGATGGTAATCGTGTGTACTTCATACCCACGGTCTTCGCTCAGATATTTTACGCAATACGAGGTGTCCAATCCTCCGCTGAAGGCCAATACTACTTTTTTCTTCGTCATGACAGTTTTAAATTTTTAGCAAAAGCGTTTACGCCCAGAAGCACCGGGCTTTTGGTTATTTTATATACGGATAGAGATTTCCATTATTTTCGGTAAGCAACGCCGTAACGTTACCAGAAGAGAATGCTTAACAAAGACTTCTTCTTCTCAGACGCATCGTCCAGGCCGTTGTCGCGTCGTCGGAATGGCTTCAGCAGCACAAACTGCTTGAAACGCAGCCAGCGCTCGAACAATCCCTCCTTGCCGTTGAACACACGCTGACGTTGCGGCGTAACCAGCTCACCCTGCGGTGTTACCACAGTAGAGGCCTTCGCTGCCTGCGCCTGCCTGATCTTGGCTTCCGCCTCGGCTGGGTCAAACAGCATCGCCGTGCACAAGCAGTTCTTGCGCCCCTTGCTCATCAGGATCTCGTAATTAATACAGCTCTTGCAGCCCTTCCAGAACTCCTCGTCGGTTGTCAGTTCTGAATAGGTAACGGGTTCATATCCCAGGTCGGAATTGATCTTCATAACCGCTAACCCCGTTGTCAGTCCAAATATCTTTGCTGTCGGGTATTTCTGACGCGACAGTTCGAAAACTTTATGTTTGATCTCGGTAGCAACGCCCGTCTTACGAAACGCAGGCGATACGATCAGCCCCGAATTTGCCACATACTTCTCATGCTCCCAGGCTTCAATGTAGCAGAAGCCCACCCACGTGCCGTCGGTCGTAACGGCGATAATAGCCTTGCCTTCTTCCATTTTTTGCTCAATGTACAGAGGCGAACGCTTGGCAATACCTGTACCACGCGCTTTGGCTGACTCTTCCATCTCGGTAGTGATGGTCTCAGCGTAATGCTTATCATCAGGCGAAGCCAGCCTGACAACTATATTGAAATTTTCCAAGGATGTATCGATTAAAAGATGACTGAAATGAAAACACTCGTGCCAAGCACGAAAAGCGCGATATCCTGGACATCGCGTAAATCAACGGTTATGTTGCCGGATGAGGAGATTATCAGATACGCGCAAAGCGTACGGGTCGGGGTCGCCTGGTCACCATACAGGCTGTTAATAAGAACTGAATAGTTCTGTCAGATGGGAAAGCCGCCGTAGCTGCTTTAAAAATGGTGAACAATGTTTTCAATTTCTTTCTTATTTGTTTAAGGTTAAACGTTAGATGAAAGTCATTCAGTTTGGTGTTTATATTTTTGTAAATGCAAAATTAAACGATAAAGTTTTTTAAAAGGCAAATATTGTCCCATAGATTTTAGTTTTTTTTTAGGACGCTAACGAAAGTTAGTGAGAATCACCGCAAAATTCCTCCTGCGGCACGCCGTTTGTATATACCATACCACATTCAATGGCTCGCCGCTTATGTACACGAAAAAATTCATAATCGCTGGTATATTCTGCTCGCTGATGGCGACCCTGTTCTTTACGTTCAGAACGGAGTCTCGGGCTACCCTCGACCAGGGAAATACCTCTAAAGCATACGGAATGGTCGAAAAAGTGCTCGAATCAGGCAATAACAACGTGGTCATCAAACTCAAAAACGATGACCGGATGTATTATCTCGAGCTCGATCAGAAAAATAAGGCCCTGCTAGCCGATTTGAAACAGGATTTTATGGGCCAACCGGTAGAAATCTACTACGAAAATCAGTGGACTTCTCCCACATACCGCCCCGGCTTTCACCACATCGCCCGCGTAAATCTTACCAGAAACGTCTATTTTTCGCAAACCGCCTGGTGAAAATCAGGGTGCGAAGTGCTAGAGCGGGGGAAATGCCTGTCGGCATCACCTGTCATCTGACTAATACAATTTTTCCGTATCGGGTGCTTTGCGTGCCGTTTGCGCCAACCTGGAGTTTATAAACGTATACTCCTTCGTGGACTGGGCGCCCTGCGGCATCTGTACCATCCCAGGTAATGCGGTTACGGCCGATATGGAAATCCTGCATCGGAAACTCACGTATAAACCTGCCCGTTACATCCACAATCTGAAAAACAAAAACGTTGGGAAGAGACGTCCCGCTTAGAGACAAATCGAAGTTCGTTTCTGTCGAAAACGGATTGGGATAAGGCCCGTCAAGCGTTATCGATGTCTCGTATTCGACGACAAATGAGATTTCGTACGGATTCGCCCCGCTGCTGTTGCCGCGAACATCCTGCGCTTCGACTCTCAGTGTATACTCGCCTTCCGGCAACATCTCCGGCCGGAATACCACACGGAAAACGGAAGTATCGGTAGCAGGATACCAGGTTACATACTTCCCTCCCAGGTCAACCGCCCTAGGGTTACATGCGCCGTCAGCACATTCCGGGTAGGTCAGAAAAATGCGAACTCCCGTAGTATCGGTCTTCAGTAAGTGTTGATTTTCATCCCATAACTTCACCAGTATCGTCGGTGTAGGGGAAACAAAATCCCCGCGCAGAATATATCGTCCGTCGATCGTAACGTCCAGTACCGGGTCGCTATCGTCAAACTGTACATTCAGATAGCTGGCCAGATTCAATACATTGTTATCGTAATATTGCTCCGGCAGCACACGCGGGTTGACAAATACATTGACATCGTTCAGCCCATCCCAGTCCTCACTTTCAAAACGGACAGAAAAGCGGGTCGTGTCGCCGGGCTGGGGTGCTCCGATGTTTATCGTGCGGTTTTGCGACACACGTTTACCCGTATTGAAGAACTCGTAACGTACTGCCAGCGAATCGGGAAACACCTTGTCACTGATGTTCACAAAACGATAATTACCAGTCCATGTATCGCCCTCGGTAAACAGTTGCTGCTCTGCCGGACCGTCAAACAAAAGCATCCCTTCCGGCGCCGCCGTATAGGCAACGATCCAGTGACGCAATTGCGAAGCCGTCAGCTCGGTATCGTCTGTAGAACGGAAAGTGATCTTGAGATAAGGATATGGACCGGCGTCGATATCCGACAGATCCTGGTTGCCCTGTACCTCGCTGCGCAGCACCTGCTCTTTACCTTCCAGCGAAACACCGGTGATGTCAAAGACCACCTGGTCCGTAGCTTCGATCTCCGTCGTGTGGCTCGAAAGCGACTTCCACTCCGTAGCCGGCCCGATAAGCCCTGAGTTCAGGGTTCCTGAAGAATAACCTCCAGTAACGGTGCGGTTCACCGTGAGCAGCTGCGATGATGCAGGAGCTTCTGATGTGCGATACATCCGCGCATCACCTGGAGCAAGGCCTTTACGTCCAAAAATGATAACCGGCTCGCCAGGTTGCAATGCGTCGATCTGTGTTGTAGAAATCCCGAGTTCACCGAGCTTGGTCTTTGCTGCCGCCGGCCAGTTGGAAAACACAGCATCTCCCAGGCTGAATAACAGTACCGAATCTCCGGCAGCAACGTTATCGACGTACGCGATCAGGTCGTCGTTGTTACCCGTTACCATCTCGTTCCAGGCAAAGCTGTTGATGACCCACGGCTCACGTCCGCACGAACGCCCCGCCCGGTTATACCACTTGAATGGCACGCCTATATAAGGCACCGTAGAGCGCCGGTCGAACGCGATAAGGTTCAGTGTATTGCTGCGACAGTAAAAACCCTGGTCAGTCAGGTTATACTCCTGGTTGTCGATCCTGATGCTGGCATCGCTCACCTGCGCGGGATAAAAAGGTCCAAAAGTCGTAACCGATACCGGCGTCACCGTCGAGCGAAACGAAAACCGACGCGAATCTGCATCGGCTACCAGCCCTTCCATCGTATCGTCCAGGTATTGCGGAAAGTGCACCTGTGCCCAACCTTCAGGACCATTGTGGATATAGGTAAACGAGCTCAAAGTCCAATCCGTGCTCTCTTCCGCCGCAGGCTGCGCAAGTTTTGTGCGCCAGTAATACGCCAACGTATCGGCCTCCAGCATTTGAATAACCTGCCTCGCCAACACCTTACCAGAAACCGTGTAGGCCTGCCGGTACGGACTGTTGAACGTATTCAACGTATCGACTTCCACTAAAAAATCCCGCTCATCCGAAAGAAGATTAGTGGCTTGAAACGAAAGGCTTATCGTATTGTCATGCACGATGGCATAGTTGTATGGAAATAAATTCTTTGTGCCGTTAAGCGGCATAAACATCCTGAACTCGGCCACGTTGTTATTCTTCGTCAGCTCGGACACAACATTGTCCGGATCCAGCGTAATGGTAAACGTGTTGTTGCCCGCACCGTTCTCACGGCCTTTCTGGATATAGAACGTAAGCGTATCGCTGTATTTCACCGAACTGAACAACGAATCGTAGGTAACCGTCGAGTTATCGTTCAGCGTACGCGTGACCTCTATACGCATCGTATCCGGACGAGCCTGTCCGAAATTGCGCACGATAAGCCGCAGTGCAAAAGCATCGGTAAGCGCCGTCACCGGCTGGCCATCCAGCGATTCCACAAATACATTGTCGTTATTGATCTCCAGGTCCGGCTTCGTGGCGCCGAAAAGCTTCGCCGCAGGGTCCGCCAGTAAGACCATTTGCTGAGTCTGCGAAATGTCAATAACGGAGGTCGATGCCGTCGCCATATACCGGCGAATCGTTTCCTGCTGGATCTCGCCGATACTTTTACGGATATACAAAGAGTCCTGGTAGCCTATGTTATAAAAATAATTGGTATAACTACGCAGTGTGGACACCAGGCCGTAAGATGAGTGCGCCAGGAAGCCCAATGCTCCCTTCTTATCGGCAAACACCCAGTCTTCGCCAAAAAGCGTCCCATATAAGAAGAATGCACCCGCTTCGCAGCCGTTCATGAGCAGGAACGGATACTTGTTTGGATTGTTGTATCCCATCACCGGGTTCGTTACATACCCGATGTCGAAGTCGAGCGTCGATGGAGATGCGTGTCCGAAGAAGGTAATAAGATTCAAACCCTTGTTCACCTGCTCGGCAATATTAATGACCTGTACATCTCTTGACCGCTTCGCTATCGCCGAAATCCTGCCGCCCAGGTAATAGTCCTCCGCGCGCGCCTGGAACTCCTGCATATAACCCTTGAACTCCTCGGGCTCTCCTTCTTCTATACCGCCGCTCAGGTGCATGATATCCTTACGCCACAACGCGTCAAACGGCAGCGCCTCCATGGTCTTCACCTTGTTCAGGTAAGCCGCAACCTGTACGGGCTGCATCGCTGTGATCCGCCCCGTTGGCACGGCCGGGGTATGCGCGTCGCCGCCAAGCCCGACGGAAAACACTACATCCGAGCCGGGAGTACCACCGGTAGGAATAAGATCATTGTAATCCGGATAATTCTGCGGCCGGCGCCAGTAACCGTATTGCAGGTCCATAGACTTCCCGATCAGGAACAAATACGATGGCGGCCGCGTAGTCGACAGAAATCGCATAAAATGAAAGGTCGCCAGCGGCGATCGCTCGCCATAGCTGAACTGATCATACAGCTGGTCCATATTAACTACCAGTGGCGAATAGCTCCCACCCTCCACGGATGCGCGATAATCGGCATATGCCTGTACCGGGTCGCTATATCCCAGAGCCGCTTTACGCAACAGCCCGTGTGATATAATAATATAGTTATAGTCCGTGGCTGTGATCTGCTGGAAAGTCACCGGTTTTATAGCAACCACCGGCAACGGAGCCGAAGTAGCGTAAAGCGTGCGCTCTATAGTAGTACCGGTCACCACACCATTGAGTACCGGCGTCGAAGAGGTATTGATACGCAACACACCGTTCGGATCTGTCACATCGAATACACGCGTCCCCGACGGTGCATTGCTGATCTCTACATACGATTTGCCGACGCCGTTAGGAGCCAGAATAAATTTCTTTTCAGCAAGCCCGCCCGCGTTGAACTGCTGAGGATACCGCAGTTTGATATACGTTACGCTTAATCTGTCCGATACACCACCCGTGCCTACATCCTTTACGCGCACGAGGAGCTTTCCATCGGACGAAATATCGGACCACTGTAAGTCCTGCTGATATATATACGTATTAAAACCAGAAAACAAAGCCGTCCCCGCCAACCGCACACTCTGCCCGACATAGATCTCCGCCTGGTGATTCATCACACCACGGCCTGCCAACAGGATCTCCACCCGCGGCACACCGCTTGAAGTCGCCGCCAGGCTCACATTACTTACCGTGTAGTCGATATACTGTGTCTGATTGATCTGGGCACCAGTCCAACCCTCGCCCTGAACGAAATAGCTGTTATAGATCTCCTCGTTGTAGCCCTCGCCCTGGGAGTAGTTGTCCGCAAACGTGAGAATCTGCTCATTGATATGGTAGGCATCCGGAATGTATCCCGGGTTGGGTTCCGCCACGAGGTCCATTCGCCGGCCCGCGGCAAATCCCGGACTCAGGAAGTACCAGGAGGTATCGCTGTAAAGATTATAGTAGGGATGAGGCTGCGCAGAATTTGGGGTATAAAGCTCGGCATCCAGCGTACCATCGTTGCGCTGGCCGTAAAATTCGATGAAATCACCGTTGTCAAACTGGCTGTCGTCTTCGCCCGCCACATAGATGGCCTGCTCCACTCCGCGACGGAAAAGCTGGAACTGGCGCGGATCAGCCCCCGTTGGGAAGCCTGCCGCCTGCAGATCCGAATACGTGATCCGGTAAATACCGTCTTTCCCTACCGGGATCTTAAAATACGTTTGGTTGAAATTGATCCACTCGCTTCCATTATTCTGGCCATGGACAAAAAATGGGCAGAAGAGCAGAAAAGCCAAAAATAGTCGTCTCATCAAAATACCAGTCTCCGCGAAATTTGATAGGGTATATATCCAAATCCAAGGCCGAAGGTAAGCAAAAAGCTGCATTACAGGCCGTTAGCCAATCATATTGAAATTAACCCTTTTTTGAATCATTCGGAAGCACTAAAAAGAAGTAGAAGGCATCGAAAACGTTTGAAACAAAATATTTTATGTTTTTTCACTTTTTTACATCCAGTACTTGGCCATGCATAGTACTTTTCCGTATATAGTGGTATAGATTGACTAAAACGGGATGTATGAACCTTGAAAACACACAAGTACAGATGAGAAAGGGAATACTGGAGTACTGCATCCTTCACATAATCTCGCGTGGTGAAGTATATGCATCAGACATGTTGGACGAGCTGACCGCCGCCAGGATTATCGTAGTAGAAGGAACACTTTACCCTTTGCTTACCCGGCTAAAAAATGCCGGCCTGCTGGAATACAAATGGATCGAATCCAAATCCGGCCCTCCACGCAAGTATTACAAGCTTACCGACAAAGGCAGCAAGTTCCTGGGTAAGCTCACCGAGACCTGGGATGACCTCGTCCACTCCACACAAATGATAACCTCTAAACCCGCCCATTGAAATATACTGCCCGGCAGTTACTTTCATGGCACGAACCAACCTAAGGCTTAAAATATACTGAAGATGAAAAAGAATATAAGCATAAACATCGGCGGCATCATATTCCATATCGAGGAGGATGGCTACGATACTCTTAAACGGTACCTGGATTCCATCAAAAAATACTTCTCCACCTTCGACGACAGCAGCGAAATCCTCGCCGACATCGAAAGCCGTATCGCCGAAATATTCCTGTCCAAGCTAAACGAAGGCAAACAGGTAATCATCGCCGAAGATGTTAACGCTTTAATAACAACCATGGGTAGCGTAAGCGACTTCAAAGCTGCCGAAGCCCAGGAAATCATAGACGAACCCGTAAACCCGGAACCTGCTGCCTTTACTGGAACAACACAGGAACAAACCGCCGATACATCATCGTCGTCAGGAGCATCGTCGTCATCCTCCGGCCCGGCATACACTGCGCCCAAGCAACTATCGCGCGATCAGAAACGCAAGATACTTGGCGGCGTGTGCTCCGGTATCGCCAATTACCTCAATATAGATGCCGTTTGGGTGCGCCTGTTCTTTGCCCTGCTCGCCTTCGCCTGGGGTATAACGATCTTCGCATACATCATCATGTGGATCGTTGTACCGGGCTCTTACGACCTCAGCGATATAGAGGGCAATAAGAAAATGTTCCGCGACCCCGAACGTAAAGTAATCGGCGGCGTATCAGGCGGTGTAGCCGCGTATCTGGGCATAGATATACTGGCCGTACGCATACTGTTCATCATCTTCACCGTCATCGGTGGTCTCGGTCTCCTCGTATATATTGTGCTTTGGGTAGCTTTACCCGAAGCAAAGTCCCTGACCGACCGTATGCAGATGCAGGGCGAGCCCGTTACGCTGTCGAACATCGAATCGAACATCAAAAAAAATCAGGCGCTCGGCACAGAAGAAGAAACACCGCTTACACGGATCATCCTCTTCCCTTTCCGCCTGCTTGGTATCATTCTGACGGCCCTGGGTAAGGTGATCGTACCTTTATTCGAACTGTTTCGCGTGGCCTTCGGTGTCATTATCGTACTGACAGGCATAGGCTTCATACTCACCGCGATAGTAGTCGGTGGAGCAGCGATAGGCGTTTCAACAGTGCTTAACTTCTCCTGGGGAGATTCAAATGAGCTCGGCATGCCGCTGGAAGCCATGACCCGTGCTTTCCCTTCGTGGCTGGCCGTCGTAGGTTTCGCTGCTGCTATCATCCCCAGCGTATTCCTGATATTGTTGGGCGTATCGGTGATCGCACGCAAGATCGTATTCAACGCTACGGTAGGTTGGTCGCTGTTCGTTGTCTTCTTCGTATGCGTGGTAATGCTCAGCGTAGGTATACCGAAAGCCATCTATGCCTTTAAAGAAGTTGGCGAATCCAAAGTGGAAAACATCTACCAGCCTTCCGGAAACAAGGCGCTGATGAGAGTAAACGAAGTAGGCATGGACGATTACCATGGTGCCAAGCTGACCCTGAAAGGGTACGATGGAAAAGACTTCAAGCTGGTACAGGTATTCCAGGCGCACGGCACCACACGCCAGAAAGCGATAGAAAATGCAGCCATGGTAACCTACAATGTACACCAGGAGGATTCCATATTCCTGTTCGACAGCAACGTAACATTCAATCCCGAGGCCATTTTTCGTGGCCAGGAGGTAAACATGACGCTCTATATTCCGTATAATAAACCATTCGCGATGGAAACCAGCTTCAGCAGATTCATATCGAATTGGGTCGATTACGACGATGTTGACGATCACACCTGGATTATGAGCGAAAGCAAAGGCCTTGAATGCACGGATTGCGTCGATACCGAGCAGGCTGACGACAATGACGGCATAACGGGAAGCGATCACGACCTTCGCGACTTCGACGAACTGGACCTGCGTGGCGTGTTCGACGTACGCATACATCGCGGTGACGACTATCGTGTGGAATTGGACGGCAGTGAAGACGAAAAGAAAAAATACACGATCTATCGCTCCGGCGAAACATTGGTGATCGATTTCGAAGGCAAGAAGAGCTTTAACTGGGATAAGGTAATGAACGACGAAGTCCGTATAAACATAACCATGCCGTCGCTGGAAAAGCTCGATGCCATCGGCTACGGAACCATACGCTTCGACGAATTCAATGTTACCGACATGGAAATGGAGATCAAAGGCCCCATAAAAGTACGCGGCGAGCTCACGGCCGAAGACGTAGTGCTGAACCTGAGCGGCAAAGCAGAAGTAGAGCTGAGCGGCCGCGCCAACAAGCTTAGCGCAGACCTCGAGCTGGCCTCCAAACTTAAAGCCTACAACTTCGAAGTGACAGACGCTATCATAGAAGCGAAAGGAGCATCCTCTGCCAAAGTAAACGTGACGAACTCGCTCGAAATGGAAGAGGGTGTGGCGAGCGACATCGACTACCGGGGCGGCGCTCCCAACATAATCAAACACGACGACGACTAAACCCCAAACTACAATATGATCATCTTTTTCCTCTTCATCCTCGCCGTGCTGACAAGCCTGATACTGTAAAGTACCGAAACAAAAAAAGGAGCCTGAAAAGGTTCCTTTTTTTGTTATAACTACATATCACTTATATAA
>Ga0247762_1000124_pt1 | contig 31939 bp, 24 predicted proteins | sample UWRJL081202R4_FD_181016 | JGI IMG/M metagenome (GOLD analysis project Ga0247762, IMG submission 181016) | Plant litter microbial communities from Arlington Agricultural Research Station in Wisconsin, United States - UWRJ-L081-202R-4 | ecosystem: Environmental > Terrestrial > Plant litter >...
GGCGTGTGTATTCGGCGCTCGGCGAGCAGGCGGGAGGCGCAGATTCAGCGCGAGCCGCGGGCGCGAGGCAGAGCAGGGCGCCCGCCGCGATCAGGAGATTGCGTGTTTTCATTGGGGTAGCTTTGCAATCTCCGAGAAAGAGGCCGCGCGCGAGATGAACTCCGCGAGAACGCGGCCGAGGCAGCGGTGGACGGCTTCGAAGGTGCCGTCATTCTTCAGCGCGGTGAAATCGAAAGCTTCGTTTTCGCTCCAGTGGCGCATGATGTCGTAACGGTTGAACAGGGGCACGTCCGCATAGGAAGCGACGCGGCGGATGCGATCGTTCATCGAGCCCGAATTGGTCACGAACGAAGTGCGCGGGCTGAATTGCGGATTGACGAAGATCACGTCGGCACCGGACTTGCGGATGATTTCGACGGCCTTCTCGAGCTTGCGCTCATATTTATCGGGATCGACGCCGTTGATCGCTTCGACCGTGCCGGTCTGGAGAATGACGAGCGAGGGATTGCTCTTCTCCAGCGTCTGCGGGAGCGCGGCGAGAATTTCTTTCAAGGTCTTGCGCGCTTCGGTATGCACGCCGACGCGGAATTCGTATTTCGGGAGGCGCTCTTTCAGCGCGGTCTCCAGGAACATCGGATAAGAGCGCAGCTTGTCGCCGATACGAGTCTGCGACGGCGCGCTCGAGATGATCAGGATGTCGAGGGACTTGTTCGTGCGGAGCGAGAGGCCGGCTCTGGTCGCCTTGTAATAAGGCTCGACATAAGCATCCGGAGCCTCGCAGCGGTGATCCTGCGCGGAAACCATTCCAGACATGAACAGGAACGGCAAAACCGCCGCCCCCAAAGCCTTGGTCCGCATAGGACCCCCTAGAACCGAGTCTTATACTTTAGTTTATGCCGCCAGGTTCTTTGGCGCCCGGCTTTGCAGCTTCTTATACCACGTCATGATGCCTGCAAGGGCAATCATCGCAAATATACCGCCAAAGCTAACGACGAACTGAAACAGTATCCTGCTGGACACTTCGATCATCAGAATATGCGCGGTAAACGACAAAAATACCCCTAAACAGAAGATCTCGAGGGAGTGTTCGCCGCACAGGATTAACGGCTTGGCCCAATCGCTGCGTAAAAACTGGGCATCGGCCGGGACGAATCGAACGACGATCGCAGTTAGGACCAGGAAGTGGATAAGCCGCAGCGGATCGAGGCCGGTCTTGTCCAGCGGGAAGATCAGGAGCCAGTTCGGGAAGTTGATCGGCAGCGGAATGTTGGTGGCCAACGTCATGAAGGCCGCGAAGACTAGGTAAATCCCGCCCAGAATCAGCAGCGCATTGGACCGGATCAGCCAGCCGATCTGCTTTGCGCCCCCTGTCCCGCACCAGGCGCCGATCACGAACAGGAACTGCCAGGCATAGGGGCTGAAGTACCAACTCTTGTCGGCCGGATAGGCTTCGAAATTCCATCCGAAATAACGCGTCGTAAGATAGAGGAGAAACGACACTGCGAGCGCGATATTTGGCGCCCGCAGAATCAGCCACAGCATCAGCGGAAAGAACGCCATCAGCACGACATAGAGCGGCAGCACGTCCACGTTCGCCGGCAGGAAACGCAACAGCAGGGCCTGGACGATCACGATCTCGGGCCGCTGCAGGAAGTGCAGCAGGTTCATTTCCTCGATGTAGAGCGGGTTTTCGAAACGCGCGGCGACCCATGAGATCTGCGCGAGATAAATCATGAAGAGGAAGATGAAGGCGACGTAGATCTGCCAGACGCGCTTCAAGATGCGCATGCTCGCGACCGTGAAGCCGCGCTCCAGCATCACCCGGCCATAGACGAAGGCCGCTGTGTAGCCGGAGATAAAGACGAACATCTCGGCGGCGTCGGAAAAGCCGAAATTCCGGGTCGTGAACCAGCCCACAAAATTCGAAGGGATGTGGTTCAGGTAGATCAGCCACAGCGCGGCACCGCGGAAAAAATCGAGCCGCAGGTCGCGCGCCTTCGGCGGCAACGCAACCGTTCCGACGGGAATCGAAAGCCCCATGGCTATGCTCATTGCCGGACCTTAGGGGAGGCGTTCGAGCCTGAAAACATTGGAATTGCCGATATTTACGCCTGACTTGCAGGGCCTGCTTGCAACCCTATATTTAATGACATAAAGATATCCTTATGTGATGGGCAATGGGCTTTGGCCCATGCCGCAAGAGGTTCTCGTGGTCCGGAAGAAAGTGCCTTCGAATTTCGACGCTTTGCTCGGCGGCTTGAAGGCTGCCGCGGAAGACACGCGCCTGCGCCTTCTTGCGCTTCTCGATCAGGCCGAACTCACCGTTTCGGATCTCACCGACATTCTCGGTCAGTCACAGCCGCGCATCTCGCGTCATCTGCGGCTCTTGGCCGAAGCAGGAATCGTCGAGCGCTTTCGCGAAGCGTCCTGGGCATTCTACCGCCGTGCGAGCGAGGGCGCAGGTGCGCCGCTCGCAGACGCCATTCTTGCGCTGGCCGATCCTTCCGATCCGATTTTCGAGCGCGACCGCGAGCGGCTCGCGCAGGTGCGCGCGACGCGGCAGTCGGCGGCGCAGAATTATTTCCGCAAACATGCGGGACGCTGGGACGAGCTTCGCAAGCTGCATGTTTCCGATGTCGCGGTGGAAGCGGCCGTGCGCGATGCGCTCGCCGGAAAGCGGATCGACTCGCTTCTCGATCTCGGCACCGGCACCGGCCGTATTCTCGAACTCTTCGGTTCGGAGATTTCGCGCGGCGTCGGCATTGATCTCAATCCGGAAATGCTGCAATTCGCGCGCGCCAATCTCGACAAGGCGGGCTTGAAGAACTGCTCCGTGCGCCAGGGCGATCTTTATAACCTGCCGTTTCCGCGCAACTCGTTCGACGCAATCGTGCTGCATCAGGTGCTGCATTATCTCGACGACGGCGCGCGTGCGCTGCGCGAGGCCGCGCGCGTGCTGCGCCCTTCCGGCCGTCTCGTGGTGGTCGATTTCGCTCCGCATCAACTCGAATTTCTGCGCGACGAGCACGCGCATCGCCGCCTCGGCTTCTCGCCCGACACCGTCGAGGAGTGGCTGAAAGAGGCCGGCCTCGAGTTCGACAAGCATCGTGCGCTTGCGCCGGAAAAGAAAAATGAAAATGCGCTCACGGTTTCGGTCTGGGTTGCACGCGATCCGCGCATTCAGCTCGCGAGCGAGGGAAGGGAAGTAGCGTGATGAATAACGACATTCAGGTCTCCTTCGAATTTTTCCCGCCGAAGACGCCGGAGATGGAAAAGACGCTGTGGAATTCGATTGCGCGTCTCGCGCCGTTGAAGCCGCGTTTTGTCTCCGTCACCTATGGCGCGGGCGGCTCCACGCGCGAGCGCACGCATGGCACTATCGCCCGCATGCTGCGCGAAACTTCGCTCACGCCTGCCGCGCATCTCACCTGCGTCGGCGCGACAAAAGCGGAGACGGACGAAGTCGTGAAGGATTACTGGAATACGGGCGTGCGCCATATCGTGGCGCTGCGCGGCGATCCGGTGACGGGTGCCGGCACGAAATACCAGCCACATCCCGGCGGCTACGAAGGCAGTCCGGAATTGATTGCAGGCATCAAGAAGATCGGCAATTTCGAAGTGTCGGTGTCGGCCTATCCGGAGCGGCATCCGGACAGTCCTTCGGTCGAAGCCGAACTCGATTTGCTCAAGCGTAAAGTCGATGCGGGCGCGACGAGCGCGATCACGCAGTTTTTCTTCGGCAACGATCTCTATTTTCGTTTCGTCGATCGCGTCCGCGCGCACGGCATCAACATTCCGATCGTGCCCGGTATCATTCCGGTCTTGAATTTCGCGCAGGTGAAGAAATTCGCCGACGTCTGCGGCACGCATGTGCCGAACGCGCTCGCCGAGCGTTTTGCCGGTCTTGAAAACGATCCGGAGACAAGAAAGCTCGTCGCTGCGACCGTTGCTGCGGAACAGGTCAACGATCTCCGCCAGCGCGGCGTGAACGAGTTTCATTTCTACACGTTGAACCGTTCGGAACTGGTCTACGCAATCTGCCACCTTCTCGGCATCCGACCGGATGCGAGCGCCGCTGCCGCGTAATTGGAATCAAGTAATGAGTGAAGTGAAGTTTCAGATGTCTGCGACGGAAAAGGCGCTTCGCGAAATTGCGAAGGAGCGTATTCTCGTGCTCGACGGTGCCTGGGGCACGATGATCCAGGCGCTCAGTCTCGACGAAGCAGGCTATCGCGGCGCGCGATTCAACGCGTGGAATCGCGAAGTGCGCGGCAACAACGATTTGCTGAATCTTTCGAAGCCCGAGGCAATCCGCGACATCTCGCTCGCTTACTTCCGCGCCGGCGCGGACATCTGCTCGACCAATACGTTCTCGTCGACGACCATCGCGCAGGCCGACTACGGCATGGAAGAGATCGTTCGCGATCTGAATTTCGATGGTGCGCGGCTTGCGAAGGAAGCTGCCGTGCTTGCCGAGAAGGAAGACGGCCGCAAGCGTTACGTTGCAGGCGCGTTAGGACCCACGAACCGCACGGCCTCGATTTCCCCGGACGTTTCCAATCCGGGTTTCCGCGCGACTTCGTTCGATGAACTGGCCGCTGCTTATTACGACCAGACCAAAGCGCTGATCGAAGGCGGCGCGGATATCATTCTGATCGAAACGATCTTCGACACGCTGAACGCGAAGGCCGCGATCTTCGGCGTTGAAAAGATTTTCGACGAGCGCGGCGAGCGATTGCCGGTGATGATTTCCGGCACGATTACCGACCGCTCGGGCCGCACGCTTTCCGGTCAGACGCCGACCGCGTTCTGGAATTCGGTTTCTCACGCGCGTCCGTTCTCCATCGGCCTCAACTGCGCACTCGGTGCGAAGGAAATGCGCGCGCATATCGCGGAAATTTCCAAGGTCGCCGATACGCTCGTCTGCGCCTATCCGAATGCGGGCCTGCCCAACGAATTCGGCCTTTACGACGAAAGCCCGGAATTCATGGCCGGGATGCTGGAGGAGTTCGCCGCAAGCGGTCTTGTGAACATTGTCGGCGGCTGCTGCGGCACCACGCCGGACCACATCCGTGCGATCTGCACGGTGACGTCGAACAAGAAGCCGCGTCTAATTCCGCAATTGCCGGCGCGTCTGCGTCTCGCCGGTCTCGAGCCGTTCGAACTCACGCCGGAAATTCCGTTCGTGAACGTAGGCGAGCGCACCAACGTCACGGGCTCCGCGAAATTCAGGAAGCTCGTCACCGACGGCAAATATGACGAAGCGCTCGCGGTTGCACGCGAGCAGGTGGAGAGCGGCGCGCAGGTCATCGACGTCAACATGGACGAGGGCCTGCTCGACTCCGAGAAGGCGATGGTGACGTTCCTGAATCTCATCGCGTCGGAGCCGGACATCGCCAAAGTGCCGGTCATGGTCGACTCGTCGAAATGGTCCGTGATCGAGGCGGGCCTGAAATGCGTGCAGGGCAAGGGCATCGTCAATTCGATTTCGATGAAGGAAGGCGAAGACGCCTTCCGGCATCACGCGCATCTCGTGCGCCGCTATGGTGCCGCTGTTGTCGTGATGGCCTTCGACGAACAAGGTCAGGCCGATACGGTCGAGCGCAAGGTAGATATCTGCGCACGCGCCTACAAAATTCTGGTCGATGAAGTCGGCTTCCCGCCGGAAGACATCATCTTCGATCCCAACATCTTCGCGGTTGCGACCGGCATCGAAGAACATGCGGGCTATGGCGTCGCTTTCATCGAGGCGACGCAGATCATCCGCCAGAAGCTGCCGCATGCGCATATTTCCGGCGGTGTCTCGAACCTGTCGTTCTCTTTCCGTGGCAACGAGCCGGTGCGGCAGGCGATGCACGCGGTGTTTCTCTATCACGCGATCAAAGCCGGCATGGACATGGGCATCGTCAACGCCGGCCAGCTCGCGCTTTATGACGACATTCCGGCTGAGCTGCGCGACGCCTGCGAAGACGTCGTGCTCAATCGTCGCGAGGATTCAACCGAGCGGCTCCTGGCACTCGCCGAAAAATACAAAGGCGCAGGCAGCGAGAAGAAGGAAGTCGATCTCGAATGGCGCACGCGCCCGATCGAGAAACGCATCGAACACGCGCTCGTCAACGGCATTACCGAATTCATCGAGGCCGATACCGAAGAAGCACGGAAGAACGCCGCGAAGCCGCTGCATGTGATCGAAGGCCCGCTGATGTCGGGCATGAACGTGGTCGGCGATCTGTTCGGCGCGGGCAAAATGTTTCTGCCGCAGGTCGTGAAGTCCGCGCGCGTGATGAAGCAGGCGGTCGCCTATCTCTTCCCGTTCATGGAAGAGGAGCGCAAGCGCTCGGGCGAGGCCGCGAAGACCAACGGCAAGATTCTGCTCGCGACCGTCAAAGGCGACGTGCACGACATCGGCAAGAACATCGTCGGCGTCGTGCTCCAGTGCAACAATTACGAGATCGTCGATCTCGGCGTCATGGTGCCGGCGGCGAAAATTCTGGAAACGGCGAAGAGAGAGAACTGCAACATCATCGGGCTCTCGGGCCTGATTACGCCGTCGCTCGACGAGATGTGCCATGTCGCGAGCGAACTCGAGCGCGAAGGCTTCGATATTCCGTTGCTGATCGGCGGCGCCACCACGAGCCGCGTGCATACGGCAGTGAAGATTTCTCCGAACTATCGCCGCAGCCAGGCCGTGCATGTGTTGGACGCAAGCCGCGCAGTTGGTGTCGTGTCGAAACTGATCGACCCCGATCAACGCGTGATCGCGCTCGATTCGGTGCGCAAGGAATATGAAAAGGTTGCCGAAGCGCACGCGCGCGGCAATCAGAATGCGCAGCGTATTTCGATCGAGACCGCGCGCAAGAACAAGCTGAAGCTCGAGTTCGACGGCGGGCAGGCTGCGAAGCCAAAATTTCTCGGCACCAAGGAGTTCGTGCAATACGATCTCGCAGAGCTCGTGCCGCTGATCGACTGGACGCCGTTCTTCCAGTCATGGGAGTTGAGCGGGCGGTTTCCGGCGATCCTCGACGATCCGAAACAGGGCGAAGCTGCGCGCTCTCTTTATAAGGACGCGCTGGCGCTGCTCGATCGTATCGTGAAGGAAAAGTGGTTCGAGGCGCGTTCGGTGGTCGGCTTTTGGCCTGCGAACGCAGTCGGTGACGACATCGTCGTCTATAAGGACGACACGCGGAAAGAAAAGATCGCGACCTTCCATACTTTGCGCCAGCAGATGCCGCGCCGCGACGAGCGGCCGAATATCGCGCTGTCGGATTTCGTGGCGCCCGTCGAGACGAAAGTACCGGACTATATCGGCGCATTCGTCGTCACCACCGGTATCGGCGAAGACGAGAAGGCCGAAGAATTCAAGAAGAAGAACGACGACTACAACGCGATCCTCGTGAAGGCGCTCGCTGACCGTCTCGCCGAGGCGTTTGCCGAGCGCATGCACCAGCGCGTGCGCAAGGAGTTCTGGGCTTACGAGCCGGACGAAACACTCTCGAACGAAGATCTGATCCTGGAAAAATATCGTGGCATCCGTCCTGCGCCGGGCTATCCCGCGCAACCGGACCACACCGAGAAGGAAACGTTGTTCAGGCTGTTGGACGCGACCAAGGCAACCAGCGTGCAACTGACCGAGTCTTTCGCCATGTGGCCGGGCGCTGCCGTCTCCGGTCTTTATTTCGCGCATCCGGACTCGGCCTATTTCGGTGTCGGCCGCATCGACCGCGATCAGGTCGAGGATTACGCGGAGCGAAAAGGCTGGACGATCGAAGAGACGGAGCGCTGGCTCGCGCCTCTTCTTTCCTATGATCCGGCCCGCATCCCGAGAGAAGCGGCGGAATAGCTCTTCCGCATTGATAGAAAAAGCGCCGGGAAGCCATCGCTTGCCGGCGCTTTGCTGTGTGCAATTGAAATGGGTGCTCAGAGCATTCCGAGCAGGATCGCTCCGATGAATGCAAACGAAGCGAAGATGGCCAGTACGTCCATTCGACGGGTGAGAAGCATATCGAAGTCTCCCCTTTGGTTTGGCTCACCCCGAAGCTGCCAGCCGGCAGGTCCCGAGGGAAGCGAAAAGTCATCCTAAAGTCGTAGCCCGCCTCATAACGCTCGATCCTGTGGGTTGTTCCTGAGAAACAACCCTGTGTAAAAGGTAATTTGATACCGGTAATTTGCATCAAGTTGTAAAAGGGCGAAGGCCCGGCGGTTGTCCCGCCGGGCCTCCTCATCAGGCATCAGCCGGCCTGTAAGCCGGGTTCTGTATGGCGGGGTTGCCCCCACGTGACAGCCATTCCTCTGGGACGTCCGTTGCCGGACGCCTCAAGCAGCCAACCCGGATGACTGGTCCGAAGAGAACCGGCTTTCGCCGCGTCATCCCTATTTGGCTTTGCTCCCGGTGGGGTTTGCCGTGCCGCTCCTGTCGCCAGGAACGCGGTGCGCTCTTACCGCACCTTTTCACCCTTACCTCGCGAGCGAGGCGGTTTGTTCTCTGTGGCACTTTCCCTGGGGTCGCCCCCGCCGGACGTTATCCGGCACCGCTTCTCCGTGGAGCCCGGACTTTCCTCGAAGCTTGCGCTCCGCGGCTGTCCAGCCGACTGACGCTTTACAGATGAGCCCGCGTTCGCGGGCGGTCAAGAAAAATGGCGCGGCTCATGCGAACCGCGCCACATCATCGTGAATTTTCTCCGCGTCAGTTCGCGGACGCCATGTGGCTTTTCACCTTCGCGCAGTAGGCATTCGAAGCCGCGCTCGGCTGCGTTACGGCGTGACCGCCCTGATACTTCATAACTGCGCCGCAAGGCGTCGAGCCGCCGAGCTTCCAGCTCATGGCGAGATACTTCATGCCCCACTTCAGATTGGTATCGGGTTCGTAGAGTTCTTCGCGCGTGCCGGTGAAGCCGATGCCGCGCGCGGTCTCGTACTTAATCTGCATGAGGCCGACTTCACGCTGGCGGCCCGTCGCTTTCGGATTGAGGTTGCTCTCGATGCGGACGACGGCGCGCGCAAACGCTGCCGGAATGCCATACGCCGTGGCATGCTTGTCGATCATCGCGAGGATCGGCGCATGGTCGCCGGCCGGAGCGGGCGTGACGCTCGCGCGCGGCGTCTGCGTTTCAACCGGTACAAGACCGGCCCAGACATTTTTCTTTTTGGCGTTCGGCTGCTCAGCTTCGTTCGAAATATTCGCGATCTGATTGTTCGCGGGAGCGGGAGTATTTTCGGCGGCAGCCTGCGCGTTATTGAACTCTTCGTTCAGAAACTGGCGAACGGGATTGTCTTCCGCAGCGGCAACATGCACGCCTACGAATGCGGCGAGCGCTGCAGCAGGCAGCGCCAGTCGGAATAGATTCATTTCGAGTGGATTCCTTATCCCCGTAATCAATTGCGTGCAGATGCACTGCGAAATGGGGCCATAGTCTGGCGAAAAGCTTAGAAAATCGTAGTGCGTTCGCTTTTACGCACTTGGTTCCTGCGAGTTCCGTTGAATTATGGCAGCGGAACTTTTGTTTACGCGGGACGCGATGCGAGCAGCCGCTCGAGCGTGCGTAACGTCGAATGATCCGCGATGCCGTCGACGAGTCCGGGACGGAAGTGACGTTGAAATGCAGTCACGACCGCAGTGGTGAGTTGGTCGAATTCGCCGTTCGTCGGAATGCCGTAGCCATATTCTTTGAGCGCGGCCTGCATTGCCGTGACCGCGGGACCGCCGTCGCCGGGTTGCAGAAGCGCGCCTTCGCCGATCGAGACCGGCGCAATCCAGTGACCCACACCGGCTTCATGCAGCGGCTCCCACGGAAACTTCTCGCCGGGATCCTGCTTGCGCGTCGGTGCGACATCGGAATGCGCGAGCACGCGCGTCGGCCGGATATTGTGGCGCGCGACGATATCGAAACAGAGGTGAACCACCGCTTCGATCTGGTCGTCGGGAAAATCGCGGTAGCCGTGTTCGTGTCCGGGATTGACGATCTCGATTCCGATCGAGCGCGAATTGATATCGGTGGTGCCTTCCCAGCTTGAGACGCCGGCGTGATGCCCGCGCACACTTTCGGGGACGAGCTGCGTGACCGTGCCGTCTTCGTCGATGAAATAATGCGAGGAGACCTTGCTCTCCGGATTGCAAAGCCATTTAAGCGCGCTCTCGCCCGTGAGCATCCCCGTATAGTGCAGCAGCAGAATGTCGGGCGCGCAGGTGCGTTCGCTCACATTGGGCGAAGGCGAGACTGCGCTGACGCAGCGTGAATCGGGTTCGAAGGTCTTCTGCACGGCGGTTTCCGCTCTTCTTATCTATAGCCGCAATTCCACTTCTCACGGCTTTTCACAAGGGGGTGAGGCCAGCTTCGCTTCGCATTGGCCGTGGAGTAACATCGCCCTGCTTTAAAGGGGCGGGGAAATACAAATGGAATGGGTGCTGCTGGGGCTGCTGGTACTTGCGCTGCCCGTAATGGCGATCATCGCTTTCTTCAAGTCGCTTGCGCAGGGCGGTCAGCTTCGCAACATCGATATGCGGTTGCGCGAGATCGAGAAGAAACTCGGTATCGAAACGCCGTCACTTTTCGTTCCGGCACCCCGTCCTCCACGTGAGCCGCGCGCGCCTGCGGCGGCAACGCCTGCTGCAACCGTCAGCGAAAAACCTTCTGCGTTCGGCGCGCCAACGACACCGCCTGCCGCTGAAGCGGCACCCGCTGCTGCCGCTCCTGCTACGCCGCCGCGTCCGCCGCGCGCGCCCGTGCCGCCGAAGCCTGCGAGCGATACGAGTTTCGAAGAGCAGTTCGGCACGCGCTGGGTGGTCTGGGTCGGCGGCGTTGCGCTCGCGCTCGGCGGTATTTTCCTCGTGCGCTATTCGATCGAAGCCGGGCTTATCGGCCCGGGCTTGCGCATTTTCTTCGGCGCTTTGCTTGCTACAGCACTGATCGCTGCCGGCGAATGGATGCGGCGGAAGGAAAACAAGTCCGACGTTGCGGGTGTGCCGACCGCGCATATCCCGAGCATTCTCACGGCAGCCGGCACCACCGTCGCTTACGCGACGGTTTACGCGGCTTACGCGCTTTACGGATTTCTCTCGCCGGCTGCGGCGTTCATCGCGCTCGGCATCGTTGCGCTCGCGACGCTCGGTGCGGCATTGCTGCATGGCCCGATCCTCGCGGGTCTCGGCCTTGTCGGCGCTTACGTCACGCCGATGCTGGTCTCATCGGAGGCGCCGAATTACTGGGCGCTCTATATTTATCTTGCGGTCGTCACCGCGGCGGCGTTTGCGCTGGCGCGCGCAAGACTTTGGCGCTGGCTTGCGATCACTGCAGTTGTATTTGCCGTATTCTGGATGCTGCCCGGTATCGACGACTTCGTGCGTGACTCGCTGATGCCGCATGTCTTCCACGGCGTCGTCGGCTACGCGCTCGCTGCGGCGCTGATCGTGGCGGGTCTGTTCTATGGCCCGTCTGCGGAACCCGGCAAGGTCGATGGCATTTCTTCCGGCGCGCTCATCGGCTACCTGATTGCAGTCGCGTTGCTGGTTGTTGCGCGCAATCATGAAGCGCCCGCACTCTATGCCTTCGCAATTCTCTGCGTTGCGACGGTTGCGATTGCATGGCGCACGGAAGCAGCAACTGCTGCCGTTCCCGCTGCTGCAATCCTTGCAGCACTTGTGGTCGCGCAATGGGCGGTCGAAGCGATTATCGCAAATCCGCTCGCTGCTCCGGGGCCGCTTGCGGGCAACATTCCACCTTTGCCGCGCGCGACCTTCGGTTCGCATCTGTGGCTCGGCGGCGCGCTCGCGTTACTCTTTGGGGCATCCGGTTTTCTCGCGCAGGAGCGAACGAAGAGCGCGACGCAGTCGATCCTGTGGGCGGCGGCAGCGATCATCGCGCCGATCGCAATCATGGCCGCACTTTATTATCGGATTGCAGTGTGGGAGCGCTCGATCCCGTTCACAGGCGTCGCGTTATTGCTTGCCGCGATCTACGCCTACGCAACGGAAATGCTTTCGAATCGCGCAGCGAAGCCGGGCTCGGCATCGGCGGCGGCAATCTTCGCGACGGGTTCGATTATCTCGCTTGCGCTCGCGCTTACTTTCGCGCTCGAAAAAGGCTGGCTCACTGTTTCCTTCGCGCTGATGGCGGCAGGTATCGCCTATGTGCAGAGCAAACGCCCGCTGCCGTTCCTGCGTTGGCTCGCTGCTGCCGCTTGCGCGTTCGTGGTTGTGCGCATTGCCTACGAGCCGCGCATCGTCGGTGGCGACCTCGGCACGACACCGATCTTCAACTGGCTGTTGTGGGGGTACGGCGTGCCCGCGCTTTCGTTCTGGACCGCCGGCTGGCTCTTGCGGAAACAGAAAGACGATTTCCCGTCACGCTTTGCCGACTCGCTCGCGATCCTGTTCACCGCGCTGTTTTTCTCCATGCAGATTCGCCACTACATCAACGGCGGCGATATCTACAGAAACGTTCCGACCCTGGCCGAATTTGCGATGCACGTGATCGTCGGGCTTGCGATGACCATCGGGCTTGAGCGCACGAACGCCGTTACGAAGAACATCGTGCATGATCTCGCCGCCCGGATCATCGGACTGCTAACCGGTCTCATGATCTATGGTGGATTGTTGATCGGGCATAACCCGTTCTTCTCGGGCGAACCGGTCCTTGGCGGGCGCTACATCAATGCCCTGACGCTCGGCTATCTGTTGCCGGCAATTCTCGCCGCTGTACTCGCCTTCGTTTATCAAAAGACGCGAAACGAAACCTATCGTGGCGTTGCCGGCATCACGGCGGTCGTGCTCGCGATGGCGTATCTGACGCTCCAGGTCCGTTTGATATTCAATGGCCCGCAACTGGATCGCTTCGGTTCCTCCGACGCCGAGCTCTATACCTATTCAGCGGTATGGCTCGTCTTCTCCGTTCTGCTCTTGCTGATCGGAATCGTGCGGGCATCGAAGCCGGTGCGGCTTGCGTCCGCGGCGGTCATGCTCGTCACCATCGCAAAGGTCTTCTTCATCGACCTTGCAGGGCTGACGGGCGTCTACCGGGCGCTTTCCTTCATCGGTCTCGGCATCGTGCTCGTTGGAATCGGGCTGCTCTACCAGCGTCTTCTTTTCCCGAAAAAGGCCCCGCCGCCGGGCTCGCCCGCGCAAACCGAATCTTAAGCCTTACAGCGCGTTAATCGCCTGTGGAGAAGCCGCGCTTTCGCGCGGCCTCTCGGCGTTTGGCAGTCTGCGTTCGTTGACGACCATAGGGTCCCATGTTATCCCAAATCATCCCGCTCCGGTCTGAGGCCGATCCGGTGGGGTGGCGAGAGGACTTCTCGCCGCTCCCGAGTTCGCGCGCCTTTGCGGATGGGTGGTGTCGTTGCGTTCGGTGTTCCGATGAACCGCTTTTTGTCGACATTCACGATGCGACTGGACGCCAAAGGCAGAGTCTCCATTCCCGCTCCCTTCCGTGCCGCGCTTGCGCGCGACGGGCACGAAGGCTTGCACTGTCATCCGGCACTCGACCGGCCGGCGGTGGACGCGGGTGGCTCGGCGCTGATCTCGGAAATCGAATCTTTGATCGACCGCTATCCGCCGTTCTCGGAGGAGCGCGAAGAATTTTCGGCAGCCTTGTTCGGACGCAGCGAGACGCTGAAGCCGGATTCGGAAGGCCGCATCATGCTGACCGACTCGCTGAAGGAACACGCGCAGATTTCGGACGCGGTGACCTTCGTAGGCCTCGGTCACAAGTTTCAGATGTGGGAGCCGACGCGCTTCCACTCGCATCTAACGGAAGCGACCGAGAAAGTGCGCGCCTTCAAGCGGGCACTCGGCGCCTCAGGGAAACCTTCCGGAGCACCGGGATGATTGCGGGCCGCAGCGGCCCGGAAACGGGCCCTGCTGGCGGACCGGCTCGCCATCTTCCTGTGATGCTCCGGGAGGTCGTTTCCTCCCTCAAACCAAAAGACGGCGGAAAATATATCGACGCGACTTTCGGCGCGGGCGGACATTCGCGCGCGCTGCTGGAAGCAGCCGGTTGCAAAGTGCTCGGCTTCGACCGCGATCCGCGCACGGTGGCGCAATCGTCATTGCTCGTGAGCGAATACGGCGGACGGCTTACGGTCGTCGAAGCGAACTTCTCCGAGATGCTGGAGATCGCGCCACGCCACGGCTTCGATCAGGTGGACGGCATCCTGTTCGACTTCGGCGTTTCTTCGATGCAGTTAGATGAAGCGGCGCGCGGCTTCTCGTTCCGCTTCGACGGCCCGCTCGATATGCGCATGAGCGCGAAGGGCGTGAGTGCTGCCGATGTCGTGAACAAATACGAAGAGCGCGATCTTTCGCGGATCATCGCGGCACTCGGCGAAGAGAAGAAAGCGAAATTCGTGGCGCGCGCGATTGTGGAAGCGCGGAAAGAAAAAGCGATCACGACCACGGCTGAGCTCGCAAACATTGCGCGCGAATCCATTCACTCCAAGCCCGGCGACATCGATCCGGCGACACGCACGTTTCAGGCGTTGCGCATTTACGTGAACGACGAGCTTGGCGAGATCGGCAAAGGTTTGCTTGCCGCCGAGCGGTTGCTCAAGGCCGGCGGCGTATTGTCCGCGATCTCATTTCATTCGCTCGAAGATCGTCTGGTGAAGACGTTCATCACCTCGCGCTCGCAGGCGCCGGCAACCTCACGCCATGCGCCGGAGACGAAAGTCGCGCCATCGAGCTTCAAGGCCGTGCAACGCAAGGCACTCGTCGCTGGCGAAGAAGAAGTAAGAATGAATCCGCGTGCGCGTTCCGCCAAGTTGCGTGTCGCGGAGCGCACCGATGCGCTCGCGCAGAGCGGCGATCCGCTGGAAACGCTGCTCGCCAAAATCCCCTCACTTGAAGAGGGAGTGCGCTGATGCTTCGTCTTCTGCATTGCCTGATGGTGATGGGGCTGCTTGCCGCCGCGGGCTATGTCTATGACATCAAGTACCGCGCGACCGGCGAAGCGCAGCAGGTGCAGAAGCTGCGCAACGAAATCCGCGCAGAGAAAGACCGCATCGCTTCCGCGCGCGCCGAATGGGCGAAGCTCGCGTCTCCCGACCGCATTCAGGATCTCGCCACGCGCCATCTGAAGATGAAGCCGGTGGAAGCCAAGCGCTTCGGCAGCGTTGCTGCGGTTCCCGATCGTCCGAAGCCTGCCGACGCCATCGGCGACATTTTGCAAACTCTTCCGCCCACGAGTTCTAACGAAGCGCCCGATCAAGAGCCGACCGGATCGGTGGAGCAACAGTAATGCGTAACCTCGACGCTCTTCGAAATCTGTTTTCGAATCTCTCGCTCCGGAAATCCGGTAGCGGTGTAGCGCGGGCGCGCATCATTCTGCTGCTCGGCGTTTTTGCCTGCGTCTATATCGTGATTGCCGGACGGCTCGTCTATCTCGGTGTTGCGCCGGAAGTCGCTGCCTCGCAGAAGGCGCGCGCGGCTGACGCGGTCGCGCAGGCGCGGCCCGATGTGTACGACCGCAAAGGCCGGCTGATCGCGACGGACGTGCGCACGCCATCCTTGTTCGCGGAGCCACGCCGCATCATCGATGTGGACGAGGCAACCGACCTTCTTCTGAAGACGCTGCCCGATCTCGACCGTAGTGAGCTGCGCACGCGGCTCACGTCGAAGCGATACTTCGCCTGGCTTCGGCGTGAAATCACGCCGGAGCAGCAGAAGGCAGTTTATCGCCTCGGCCTGCCGGGGATCGGCTTTCTCAAAGAATACAAACGCGTCTATCCCAACGGACCTCTCGCCGCGCACGTGCTCGGTCAGGTCAACGTCGATAACCAGGGTATCCTCGGTCTCGAGAAGTGGATCGACAACGGGGGTTTAAGCGCGCTGCATCTCGCGGGCTTTGCGACCAATCACAATCTTGCGCCGGTCGAGATCGCGCTCGATCTCGATGTGCAGCAGGCGGTGCGCGACGAACTGATCGCAGGCCGGGAGCGCTACAAGGCGCAGGCTGCGAATGCGCTCGTGATTGACGTGCACACTGGCGAGATCGTTTCGATGGTGTCGCTGCCTGATTTCGATCCGAACAAGCCGGGCTCGCCGAAAGATCCGAACCGCTTCAACCGCCTCATGACCGGCGTGTTCGAAATGGGTTCGACCTTCAAGGCGCTTACAGTCGCGATGGCGCTCGACTCGGGCAAGGTCACCATGAACTCGACCTTCGACGCGACGCATCCGCTGAAATACGGCAAGCATACGATCAACGATTTTCATCCGCAGCGGCGCGTGCTCTCGACCTCAGAAGTGTTCACGTATTCGTCGAATATCGGCTCGGCGCGCATGGCGCTCACGCTCGGCGTCGATGCGCACAAGGCCTTCATGAAGAAGATGGGCCTGCTCGATCGGCTGCGTACGGAATTGCCGGAGAGCGCGATGCCGCTCATTCCGAATCCATGGAGCGAAATCAATACAGTGACGATCGCCTTTGGCCACGGCCTTTCGGTGACGCCGTTGCAGGCGGTGAAGGCGACGGCAGCACTTGTGAATGGCGGCCATCTGATCGAGCCGACATTTCTCCGCCGCACGGAAGCGGACGCAAAGGCGAACGCGCCGCGCGTGATCAAGAAGTCCACCTCCGACCAGATGCGCTATCTGATGCGCCTCAACGTCGAGATTGGCAGCGCCAAGCGCGCCGAGGTCGAAGGCTATTTCGTCGGCGGCAAGACCGGCACTTCGGAAAAAGTCGAACGCGGCCGCTATTCCAAGAACAAGTTGTTGACCGCTTTCATGGGCATCTTCCCCTCCGACAAGCCGAAGTATCTGGTGCTTGTGATGCTGGATGAGCCGCAGAAAGAGCAGGGCGCGGCTGCGGCAACGGCGGGTTTGAACGCGGCACCTGTTGCGGGCAAAATCATCGCGCGGATTGCGCCGCTCCTCGGCGTCGAGCCGCGTACGAATTTGCCGACTGCGCAGAGCATGCTTCAGTTGAGGAACGCCGCGAACTAAAAGCGCTGCTTCTTTGGGATCATCTATGGCCGCGACGTTCGAGCTTCGCGATCTGATCGGCGGCGACGCGCCCGCGGGCACGCTTGTCTACGGGATCACAGCCGATAGCCGGCAGGTCGGGCAGGGCTTTGCGTTTTTCGCGATCCCCGGCGCGAAAGCCGATGGGGCGAGATACGCAAACGATGCGGTTGCACGCGGGGCAAGTGTTGTCGTCGGCGAAGGCGAACGTCCGCCGGAACTGCTCGCAAGAATCCCTTATGTACGCGTGCCGGATGTGCGGCGTGCGCTTGCGCTTTCGGCGGCAAAAGTTTTTCCGCGCCAGCCGAAGGCGATGGTCGCGGTCACTGGCACCAACGGCAAAACTTCGGTCGCGTCCTTCGTCCGCCAGATCTGGGCGGCGCTCGGCGAACAGGCAGCGAACGTCGGCACGATCGGCCTCGTGACACCTTCGGGCGAAGTCGCAGGCAGCCTCACCACGCCGGATTCCGTTTCGCTGCACGAACTGCTCGACCGTCTCGCCGAGACAGGCGTCACGCACATGGCGATGGAAGCGTCCTCGCATGGCCTCGATCAGAAGCGCCTCGATGGCGTCAGGCTTGCCGCAGGCGCATTTACAAATCTCACGCGCGATCATCTCGATTATCACAAGACGTTTGATGCCTACCGCGCGGCAAAGATGCGGCTCTTCGATACGCTGCTGCCTGCCGGCGCTGCTGCGGTTGCGGATGCGGACGAAGAAGATGCGAGCCAGGTGGAAATAATCGCGAAGCAGAAAGGCTTGCGCTATTTCTCTGTCGGACGCGCGGGAAAAAATCTTCAACTCGTGACAAGCAAGATCGACGGCTTCGCGCAGCATCTCGAAATTCTCGCCGACGGTACGAAGTATTCGGTGAAGCTGCCGCTTGTTGGTGCGTTTCAGGTATCGAATGCGCTGGTCGCGGCAGGACTTGCGATTGCGACCGGTAGCGACACCAAGAAAGTCCTTGCCGCACTCGAAAATCTTAAAGGCGCTTCGGGCCGCCTCGAATTCGCGGGCGAGAAGAACGGCGCACCGATCTTCATCGACTATGCGCATACACCGGACGCACTAGAAAACGCGCTCACTGCGTTGCGTCCCTATGTAAAAGGAAAACTTGCAGTCGTTTTCGGCGCGGGCGGCGACCGCGATCCCGGCAAGCGGCCTTTGATGGGTGCCGCGGCGGCGAAATATGCCGATCAAATTTATGTCACCGACGACAATCCGCGCAGTGAAGAACCTTCAGAAATTCGTCGTGCAATCATGAAAGAAGCCCGAGGCGCCGTCGAAATCGGTGATCGCAGCGAGGCAGTGCGAAAAGCCGTTCAAGATTTAAAGCAGGGCGATGTGCTGCTGGTTGCGGGCAAGGGTCACGAAACCGGCCAAATCCTGCGCGACCGCACCATTCCCTATACCGATCACGATGCGGTCAAAGCCGCGCTGAAGGGCTGACGAATGACCGCGACCAAGCCGCTCTGGACCGCGCAGGAAATGGCGAGCGCCACGCGTGGCAAGTTGCAGGGCGCGGTCAAGGAAAATGTCACGGGTATTTCCATCGATACCCGCACGCTCGGCGCAGGCGAAGCGTTCTTCGCGATTAAGGGCGACCGGCTCGATGGCCACGACTTCGTCGAAGCGGCGCTTGCGAAAGGCGCGTCGCTCGCCGTTGTCGATAAAGTGTCCGCGAAGAAATTTCCGGATGCTGCGTTGCTCGTGACCGGCGATACGTTGCAGGCGATGCGCGATGTTGGGGCCGCGGCGCGTGCGCGTTCCAGCGCAAGGATCATCGCCGTCACGGGCTCTGCCGGAAAAACCGGCACGAAGGAAGCGCTGAAGCTCGCGCTCAGCCCGAGCGGCGAAACACATGCGTCAAGCGCATCCTTCAACAATCATTGGGGTGTGCCGCTTTCGCTCTCGCGGCTTTCGCACGAATCGAAATTCGGCGTTTTCGAAATCGGCATGAATCACGCGGGCGAGATCACGCCGCTCGTCAAACTCGTGCGCCCGCATGTTGCGATCATCACCACGATCGAGCCTGTGCATCTCGAGTATTTCGCTGGCATCGAAGCGATTGCCGACGCCAAGGCCGAAATCTTTCTGGGGCTCGAATCTGGCGGTGCTGCAGTTCTCAATCGCGACAACAGCCAGTTCGCGCGGCTCGAAGCGGCGGCGAAGGCAGCGAATGTTTCGCGCATCGTGAGCTTCGGCTCGGACGCAAAGTCCGATGCGCGGCTTATCGAGATTGGACTTCAGGAAGACTCTTCCACTGTTCACGCCGAAATCTTCGGCGAGAAGCTGATGTTCAAACTCGGCGCGCCGGGAAAACATCTTGCGATGAATGCGCTTGCGGTTCTCGTAGCTGCGAAGCTTGCAGGCGCAGATCTCGCCAAGGCAGCACTCGCGCTCGGTAATCTAGTGCCGCCGCCCGGTCGTGGGCGAAGAATTCCGCTGCGGCTCCCCGGTGGCGAAGGCCTTCTGATCGACGAGAGTTACAACGCCAATCCGGCCTCCATGCGCGCGGCGATCGACGTGCTTTCGCGCGCGCCGGTCGGCAAACAGGGCCGTAGAATTGCAGTGCTCGGCGATATGCTCGAATTGGGCCAGGAAGCCGCACTGCGTCATGCCGAACTCGCCCAAAGTCTGGACGCCGGAAAAATTGATCTCGTGCTCTGTTCCGGTCCGCTCATGCATTCGCTATGGGAGGCGCTTCCCTCCGGCAGGCGAGGAGGCTATGCGGAGAACGCGGATGCGCTTGAGCCGCAGGTCGTTTCGGCTTTGCACGGCGGGGACGCGGTGATGATCAAAGGTTCGAACGCGAGCGGCATGGGCAAGATCGTAAAATCGCTCACGCAGAAATTCGGTACTGCCGCCCCGGCGGAAATTCCGGCCTAAGGAGACGCTTTTGTTTTATTGGCTTGCGCAATTCGCCGACGTCATCCCCGGCTTCAACGTATTCCGCTACATCACTTTCCGTACCGGCGGCGCGGTGATCACCGCACTTCTTTTCGTCTTTCTGTTCGGACCGAAAATCATCGCGCTCCTGCGCGTGAAGCAGGGCAAGGGTCAGCCGATCCGCGCCGATGGCCCGGCTTCGCATCTGATCAACAAGAAGGGCACGCCGACCATGGGCGGGCTCATGATCTTGTCGGGTCTTATCGTTTCGGTCTTGCTCTGGGCCAATCTCGCCAACCCTTATGTATGGGTCGTGCTCGGCGTCACCATCTCGTTCGGATTGATCGGGCTCTATGACGACTATCTGAAAGTGACGCGGCAATCGCATGCAGGCTTCTCCGCGCGGTTGCGTTTGCTGATTGAAGTGGTGATCGCCGCTTTCGCGCTTTACGCGATCACGCGTATCGCCAATCCGAACACGGCGTATTCGCTCGCAGTACCCTTCCTGAAAGACATCTACATTTATCTCGGCTGGGGCATCGTCGCATTTGGCGCGTTCGTGATCGTCGGCGCGGGCAACGCGGTCAATCTCACAGACGGTCTCGATGGTCTTGCCATCGTGCCGGTGATGATCGCGGCAGTAAGCTTTGCGCTGATTTCCTATCTCGTCGGCAATGCCGGTTTCGCGGGTTATCTCGGCATCCCGCATGTGCCGCGTTCCGGCGAACTTGCGATCGTCTGCGGTGCTGTGATCGGCGCGGGACTAGGATTCTTGTGGTTCAACGCGCCGCCCGCGCAGATTTTCATGGGCGACACCGGTTCGCTTTCGCTGGGCGCGCTGCTTGCGACTGTCGCGGTCGCGACCAAGCACGAGATCGTGCTTGCGGTGGTCGGCGGCCTCTTCGTGCTCGAGGCGGTGTCCGTGATCGTGCAGGTGATCTCATTCAAGCTCACGGGCAAGCGCATCTTCCGGATGGCGCCGATCCATCATCACTTCGAGCAGCTCGGCTGGACCGAAGCGCAGGTCGTGATCCGCTTCTGGGTGATCTCGGTCGTGCTGGCGCTGGTCGGCCTTTCCACGCTCAAGCTGCGCTAAGGCATCACAATGACGCCGGTCACGACATTTCGCGGCAAGACGGTCGCGGTGTTCGGCCTTGGTGCGAGCGGCATTGCGACCGCGGAAGCGCTGCTCGCGGGCGGCGCGCATGTGATCGGCTGGGACGACACGGCGGCAAGCGTCAAGAAAGCCACGAAGAAAAATATCGAGACGCGCGATCTTCGCGAAATCGACTGGAGCAAAATCGCGGCACTTGTGCTTGCGCCAGGTGTACCGCTCACGCATCCCGTGCCGCATTGGAGCGTCGGGCTTGCGCGGAACGCCGCCGTTCAGGTGATTGGTGACATCGAACTCTTCTGCCGCGAGCGGAAAGCGCAGGCGCCGAACGCTCCGTTCGTTGCGATTACCGGCACCAACGGCAAATCGACCACGACTGCGCTGATCGCGCATATTCTGCAGAGTGCGGGGCGGGAGGTTGCGCTTGGGGGGAATCTCGGCATCCCGATTTTGGCGCTCGGCGCTCCGTCGCCCGCGCGTGTGCATGTGATCGAATGCTCTTCATTCCAGATCGATCTCGCACCGTCGCTCGATCCGTCCGTCGGCGTGCTTCTCAATCTCTCGCAGGATCACATCGATCGTCATGGCACGTTCGAGAATTACGCAGCCGTCAAAGCGCGGCTGATCGCGGGCGTACAACAGGATGGCACCGCCGTTATCGGCGTCGACGACAATCAATCTGCCGCGATTGCCGACCGTGCGGACCGCGCCGGTACCCGCGTCGTCCGTATTTCCATTCGCCGTCCGCTGTCGGACGGAATTTTTCTCGAAGGCGAGCGCATCACACTGGCACAGGGCGGCGCCAATATTTTTTCGGTGCCGCTCACCGGCATCGGCAGCTTGCGCGGCACGCACAATGCGCAGAATGCAGCCGCCGCTTTCGCCGCCACGAATGCGCTCGGCATTTCTTATGAGCAGATCGCAGCGGCCCTGAAAACTTTCCCGGGTCTCGCGCATCGCATGGAAGAAGTCGGCCGCAAGGGTGCAGTGCTCTTCATCAACGACTCCAAAGCCACCAACGCGGATGCCACCGCCCGCGCGCTCGCGAGCTTTACGGAAATTTTCTGGATCGCCGGCGGCAAGCCGAAAGAAGGCGGACTTGCGGGCCTCGAGGGTTATTTCCCGCGTATCAAGAAAGCGTATCTCATCGGCGAATCCGCGGACGCATTCTCGCGGCAATTGGGCGCGGTTCCGCACACGATATCCGGCACACTCGACAAGGCGCTCGCGGAAGCCGCCAAAGACGCGGAAGCCGCGAATTTGCAGCATCCGGTAGTGCTGCTTTCGCCGGCTTGCGCCTCCTATGACCAGTTTCCGAACTTCGAGGTCCGGGGAGATACGTTCCGTTCACTGGTTCGCTCTATGGTCCGTTAAGGACCGTTAAGGGGACGGACGAGTGGTTTCGCGCGCGCAAAGAACGCTGTTCGGCGAATGGTGGTGGACGGTGGATCGCCTGCTTTTGGGCGCGCTGTTCGCAATCGTGTTGCTCGGCATCATCTTATTGCTTGCGGCCTCTCCGCCGCTCGCGACCCGTCTCGGCGTCGATCCGTTTTTCTTCGTGCACCGCCAGGCGCTTTATCTGGTGCCCGCGGTTTGTGTGCTGATCGGCACTTCGCTGCTCGATGCGCGGCAAATCCGGCGCGTCGCGCTGATCGTGTTCTGCGTCAGTCTTGTGCTGGTCGCGCTGACGCCGTTCATGGGCGCGGAAATCAAAGGCGCGCGGCGCTGGCTTTCGATTTTCGGCTTCAGCCTGCAGCCGTCGGAATTTTTGAAGCCCGCATTCATCGTGCTGACCGCATGGGTTTTCTCCGAAGCCAAGCGCAGTCCGCATATGCCCTCGACCACGATTGCGCTCGCTTCGCTTGGTGCCGTCGTATTCCTGCTCGTGCGGCAGCCGGACTTCGGTCAGACGGTTTTGATCGCACTCGTCTGGTGCGCGTTGTTCTTTATCTCCGGGTTGCGCTGGGTATGGGTCGCGGGCATCGGCGGTGCTGCGTTGTCCGCCGTCGTGATCGCCTATCACTCCATCCATCACGTGCGCTCGCGCATCGACCGCTTCATCGATCCGGGTTCGGGCGACACGTTCCAGATCGATACGGCAATCGAATCTTTCGTGCGCGGTGGCTGGCTCGGCAAAGGCCCGGGCGAGGGCACCGTGAAGCGCATCCTGCCGGACGGTCACGCCGACTTCATCTTCGCGGTCGCGGCGGAAGAATTCGGGATCGTGCTCTGTCTGATCCTGGTCTCGCTTTTTTCTTTCGTCGTGATCCGCGCGCTGTGGCATGCCGCGTGTGAGGAAGATCCGTTTGTGCGGCTTGCGATTTCGGGCATTGCACTCCTGTTCGGATTGCAGTCCTCTATAGCGATGGCCGTGAACCTGCATTTGCTCCCCTCCAAGGGCATGACGTTGCCGTTCGTTTCCTACGGCGGCTCGTCGCTGATCTCGCTCGCTTTCGGCATGGGCATGCTGATCGCGCTTACGCGGAAGCATCCCCGGCTGCGCGACATCGAAGAAGATTACGTGCCGCGAGGCGCGCGCGCATGAGCGCAGGCGCGAAAGCGCCGCTGATCTTGCTTGCGGCAGGCGGCACCGGCGGACATCTTTTCCCCGCGGAAGCGCTTGCGAATGTGCTGGTCTCGCGCGGCTTCCGCGTCGATCTTGTCACCGATCACCGCGTCTCCAACTATCTCGGAAAATTTCCCGCAGGCGATGTGCATGTCGTTTCCGCCGACACCTTGCGCGGCGACAATCCGCTACGGCTTGCGCTCACATTCTTCCGGCTCGGCATCGGTACGCTGCGTTCGATTTTTTTACTCTTGAAGCTAAGGCCGAAAGCGGTCGTCGGGTTCGGCGGCTATCCGACCCTGCCGCCGATGTTCGCGGCCAAGCTTCTTTTCATTCCGACCATCATTCATGACGCCAATGCCGTCATGGGCCGCGCGAACAGACTGATCGCGAAATTCGCAAGCGCCATTGCGACCGGTTATGCGCGTACGGCGGACGCCTCGCTGGAATATAAAGCGACGCGCACCGGCAATCCGGTTCGTCCCACCGTGGCCGCCGCTTCGCGCGAGAGCTATCCGATGATCTCGGAAACCTCTCCGCTCAAGCTTGTCGTGTTCGGCGGCAGCCAGGGCGCGCGGGTGATGAGCGAGATCGTCCCCGGTGCGCTCGGCCAACTGGAAGAGAAATTCCGTTCGCGTCTCGAGATCGTGCAGCAGAGCCGTGAAGAAGACTTGGCGGAAGCGCGAGCGATTTATCGCCGGCTCAATATCAAGGCGGAGCTTGCGCCGTTCTTTTCCGATTTGCCTGCGAAGATCGCGGCATCCCATCTCGTCATCGGCCGTTCCGGCGCTTCCACCGTGTCGGAGCTTGCGGCAATCGGCCGGCCTTCGATCCTTGTGCCGTTGCCGCATGCGATCGACAACGATCAACTCGCGAATGCTTCGTCGCTCGCAGCCGCTGGTGGCGCGATTGTGATCCGGCAGAACGATTTCACTTCCGAGCGGCTTGCCTCGGAATTGACCACTTTGTTCTCTGATTTGTCGCGGCTGCCCGCGATGGCGAAATCCGCCAAGGCGGAAGGCCGGATCGATGCCGCCGCGAGGCTTGCCGATCTGGTCATGAAGGTGGCAGGAGTAGCCGCCCTCGACAACGACCCGGTCATATGAAGCTTCCTCTTAAACTCGGCACCATCCATTTCATCGGCATCGGCGGCATCGGCATGAGCGGCATTGCCGAAGTGCTCGCCAATCTCGGTTATTCCGTCCGCGGTTCGGATGTTTCCGACAGCGCGAACGTGAAGCGCCTGCGCGAACACGGCATCGGCGTGATGGTCGGCCATAAGGCCGAGAACGTCGAAGGCGCCGAAGTGATCGTCGTCTCGTCCGCGATCAAGCGCGACAATCCGGAATTGATGGCCGCACGCGCGAAGCGCCTGCCGGTCGTGCGCCGCGCGGAAATGCTCGCCGAGCTGATGCGCCTGAAATCCTGCATCGCGATTGCAGGTACGCACGGCAAGACCACGACGACGTCGATGGTCGCAGCGCTCCTCGATGGCGGCGGTTTCGATCCGACCGTGATCAACGGCGGCATCATCAACGCTTACGGTACCAACGCGCGTCTCGGCGCCGGCGACTGGATGGTGGTTGAGGCGGACGAATCCGACGGCACCTTTCTGAAACTGCCCGCGAACATCGCGATCGTGACCAATGTCGATCCCGAGCATCTCGATCACTTCGGCACGTTCGAGGAAGTGAAGAAGTCGTTCCGCTCTTTCGTCGAGAATGTGCCGTTCTACGGTTTTGCCGTGATGTGCATCGATCATCCCGTGGTGCAGGACATGGTCGGTACCATCGCGGACCGGCGCGTCATTACCTACGGCGAAAATCCGCAGGCCGACGCGCGGCTCGTCGATGTGAAGCTCGAAGGCGGCGTCGCGCAGTTCGGCGTCCTGTTTCAGGCGCGCGAAGGCAAGCGCGAACACCACATCAAGAATCTGAAATTACCCATGCCTGGGCATCACAACGCGCTCAACGCGACCGCGGCGATTGCCGTCGCGCATGAACTCGGCATGGACGACGATAAAATCCGCGCGGCACTCGCGGGCTTCGGCGGTGTGAAGCGGCGCTTCACGAAAACCGGCGAGTGGAATGGTGCCGTGATCTTCGACGACTACGGCCATCATCCGGTCGAGATCGCGGCAGTGCTGAAAGCCGCGCGGGCTTCGACGGAGGGCAAGGTGATCGCCGTCGTGCAGCCGCATCGCTACACGCGTTTGCAGGCGCTGTTCGATCAGTTCTGCACCTGCTTCAACGACGCCGATCATGTCATCGTGGCGCCGGTCTATCCGGCGGGCGAGGCGCCGATTCCCGGTATCGATCGCGACGCGCTGGTGAACGGCATGCGCGCACGCGGCCACCGTGATGTCGATCCGCTGGATGGCCCCGAACATCTTGCCGGAAAAATTTCCGCCCTTGCGAAGAAGGGCGACTACGTCATCTGCCTCGGCGCGGGCAACATCACGCAATGGGCTTACGCCTTGCCCGGCGAACTGGCCGCGAAGAAGTAATGGCGTTTCCCGATCTATTGCCCGGGTTGCAAGCTGCCGCGCCGAAGCTGCGCGGACGCCTGCTTGCAAACCAGTCACTCGCGGAAGTGACATGGTTTCGCGTCGGCGGCCCGGCGCAGGTTCTCTTCACGCCCGCGGACGAAGAAGACCTCGCATATTTCCTCAGTTCAGTTCCTGATCATCCGGTGACTGTGATCGGCCTCGGCTCCAATCTCATCGTGCGCGACGGCGGCGTCCCGGGAATTGTAATCCGCATGGCGCGCGGCTTCACCGATGTTGTGGTCCAAGATGAAACGAAAATCCGTGCAGGCGTGGCGGTGCCCGACGTGAAAGTCGCGCGCGCCGCCGCGGACGCTTCGCTCGCAGGCCTTGCATTCTATCGCGGCGTGCCGGGCGCTATCGGCGGTGCGCTCCGCATGAATGCGGGCGCTTATGGCGGCGAAACGAAAGACGTTCTTATTCGCGCAAATGCGGTTTCGCGTTCCGGCGAAATGGTGACGTTTTCGAATGCCGACATGGGCTATTCCTATCGTCACTGCTCCGTGCCGGAAGAATATATCTTCACGCAGGCGCTCTATCAGGCGAAGCGCGGAAACCGCGAAGAGATCGCGGCTGAGATGGAAAACATCACCGAACGGCGCGAAGCGACGCAGCCGATCAAGAGCCGCACCGGCGGTTCGACCTTCAAGAATCCCGAAGGTCACAAGGCCTGGCAGCTCATCGATGCCGCCGGATGCCGCGGGCTTGTCGTCGGCGACGCGCAGGTCTCAGAACTTCACTGCAATTTCCTCATCAACCGCGGCAATGCGACGGCTAGCGACGTCGAAGGGCTCGGTGAAGAAGTCCGCCGCCGCGTGAAAGAGAAGTCCGGCGTGCAGTTAGAGTGGGAAATCAAGCGCATCGGCGTTCCCGCTGATAAGGTGAGCGCATGACAAAGCACGTCGCGGTTCTGATGGGTGGCTGGTCGGCGGAGCGGGACGTCTCGCTTCGCTCCGGCAAAGCTTGCGCCGACGCACTTGAAGGCGAAGGCTATCGCGTCACGCGCGTCGATGTGAAGCGCGACGTCGCTGAAGTGCTGGCGAAGCTAAAACCGGATGTAGCATTTAATGTTTTGCACGGCGTTCCCGGCGAAGACGGCACCATTCAGGGCGTGCTCGAGGTGCTCGGCATCCCGTACACGCACTCCGGCGTGCTCTCCTCGGCGCTTGCGATGGATAAAGCGCAAGCGCGAATCGTGATGGCGAACGCCGGCGTGCCGGTTGCCGAAGGAAAAGTCGTTACCCGCGCCGAAGCCGCAAAAGATCACGTGCTGCCGCGTCCCTATGTGTTGAAACCGGTCGCAGAAGGCTCGTCCGTTGGGGTCTTCATCGTCACCGAAGAGCACCGGCATCCGCCGCAGGAATTGACCCTGGCCGACTGGAAGCATGGCGAGTTCATGCTGGCCGAGCGCTACATCCCCGGGATGGAACTCACCTGTGCGGTCATGGGAGACGAGGCGCTGGACGTAATCGAGATCGAGGCGGCAACTAAATTCTACGATTACGAGGCGAAATACGCCCCTGGGGGCTCCAAGCACATTCTTCCCGCCCGGATTAAACCGAATATTTACCAGAAAGCGCAGATTCTGGCCCTTGAGGCGCACCGCGCCCTCGGCTGCCGGGGAATTAGCCGAGCGGATTTCCGCTTTGATAACCGTGAAGACGGTTCAGGCGAGCTTTTCTGCTTGGAAGTGAACACCCAACCCGGAATGACCGAGACCTCGCTGGTGCCCGAGCTTGCCGCCTATCGCGGCATGTCGTTCGGCGGATTGGTGAGATGGATTTTGGAGGACGCTTCCCTGAACCGATGAGCCGCCGGGCTTCCCCGGCCGGTGTGCTTGTCGCTGCGTCTCCGAGCAAGTTTTCCCTCTTCCTTCGCCGCGTTCTCGTCAATCTCTCGCACAAGAAATCCGTTCGTGTCGCCGAAGTGCTGCTGACGATGGTGATCGTCGGCGGTGCCGTCGCTTTCGGAATCGCGCGCGGCGGACATATGCCGGTCGTCAATGAATGGATGACCGATGCCGGCGACCGCGTAGCGCATGTAGCAGGCTTTGAAATCGCCGACGCCGACGTGCGCGGGCACAACCGGCTGCGGCGCGACGAGATTTTAGCGGCGGCTGGAATTACACCGCAGACTTCGGTCGTGCTTCTCAACGCGGATGCCGCACGCGACAAGCTCAAAAGCAATCCATGGATCGCGGATGCGGTGGTGCGGAAGTTCTATCCGAACCGTATCGAGATCGAAATCACCGAGCGCGAAGCGTTCGCGATCTGGCAGCGCGAGGGCAAGCTCGCGATCGTCTCGCGCGACGGCACGGTGCTCGAAGAAGTAAAAGAGCGCCCGGAAAAACTTCCGCTCGTGGTTGGTCTGGGTGCTGCAAAAGCCGCGCATGATTTTCTTTCGGTGCTCGATCGTTTCCCGGCGATCAAGGCCGAAGTCTATGGCGCGGTCTATGTCGCGGAGCGGCGCTGGAATCTGCGCATGACGAACGGCATGGACGTACGTCTACCGGAACAGAATCTGATCGTCGCCTTCGAAGCGCTCGCGAAACTTTCGGGAGACCAGAAGATTTTCTCGCGTGATGTGGAAATGATCGACCTGCGCATCCCCGGCCAGGTCATCGTCCGCATGACTGACGCTGCTGCTGCCGCCTACGACGCCCAACGCGCTCCCGTGAAGAAGAAGGGGGCGACATGAACGCACTCGTTCGCGGTCTCGCGCCTCGCATGAAGCCGCTCGGCGGCAAGCGCTCCACCATTGTTGCGGCACTCGACATCGGCACGAGCAAGGTCGCTTGCGTGATCGCAAAGCTCAAAGCCGAACGCGGCCGCGAGATGCCGCGCAACCGCACCCATTCGGTCGAAGTAATCGGCTTCGGCCACACGCGCGCATTCGGCATTAAAGCCGGCACGGTCGTCGATATCGAAGCCGCGGAAGATTCGATCCGCCGCGCTGTCGATCAGGCGGAACGTTCGGCGAAAGTCGAAATCGCATCGGTCATTCTTTCGGTGACAGGCGGACGCCTCGGCAGCGAGTCTTTCGCCGCTTCCGTGCGCGTACCGGGAAGTTCGGTCGAAGGCGGCGATATCGCCCGCGTGCTGGATGCCGCCAGTCTGCATTCGGTGCGGGACGGACGCTCGGTGCTGCACTCGATTCCGATCGCCTATCACCTCGACGACGTTTCCAACATTCAGGATCCGCGCGGCATGCTCGGCCGTACGCTTGCGGTCGATCTGCATGTGGCGACCGCCGATTATCCCGCGCTCCAGAATCTCATCCTTTGCGTTGAACGTTGCCATCTCTCGGTCGAGGGCATGATCGCGGCACCTTATGCCGCCGGTATTGCCGCGCTCTCCGATGACGAGGCCGAACTCGGCGCGACTGTGATCGATCTCGGTGCGGGCACGACGACGCTCGCCGCTTTCCTGAACGACACGTGCGTGCATATGGACGGTATCGCCGTCGGCGGCTTCAACGTTACGCAGGACCTTGCCCGTGGGCTCTCGACCAAACTTGCGGAAGCCGAACGTATCAAGACGCTCTATGGCGACGTGATCGAAGGCGGCTCGGATCACACCGATCTTATCATGGTGCCCTCGATCGACGGGGCCGCGCATAGCCGCGGCAATTCGACGACGCGCTCGCAGGTGATCCGCATCGTGCGCGCGCGCATCGACGAGATTTTCGAGATGCTGCACGAGCGCCTGTCGGGCGCCGGCGTTTTGAATTTGACGGGCCGCCGTATCGTGCTGACCGGCGGCGGTGCGCAGCTCGGTGGCATCGGCGAACTGGCAAGCCGTATTTTCGGCGCGAGCGTTCGCGTGGCGACGCCGCGCGCGATCGCTGGACTCAATCGCGTGGCGAACGGCCCGGCTTTCACGGTGGCCGCGGGTCTTGCCGCTTATCCGCAATTCGCCGAACGCGAGCATTTCGAACCGCGGCGCCGCTTCGCGCCACATGAAGGTAACTATCTCCGGCGCGTCGGGCGCTGGTTCAAGGAAAGTTTCTGATGATCGACGATAACGCGCCGGCGTATCCCGGCAGTGAGAGTTCAGTAAGCACGGCCCAGGCCGCGGCAAGAGGTGACGAAATGACGATTAATCTGCAGATGCCGGATATCCGGGAATTGAAACCGCACATCACCGTTTTCGGTGTCGGTGGAGCCGGTGGCAATGCCGTCAACAACATGATCTCGGCCGGACTTCAGGGTTGCGAGTTCGTCGTCGCAAACACCGATGCGCAGGCGCTGACCTCAACCAAGGCCAAGCGCGTGATCCAGATCGGTCTGGAAGCAACGCAGGGTCTGGGCGCCGGTTCGCATCCGGAAGTCGGCAAGAGCGCTGCGGAAGAAGCGATCGCGGAAGTGCGCGACATGCTGCAGGGCGTGCATATGGTTTTCGTCACCGCGGGCATGGGCGGCGGCACCGGTACGGGTGCTGCTCCGGTCATCGCGCGCGTCGCAAAAGAACTCGGCATTCTCACTGTCGGCGTTGTCACCAAGCCTTTCGACTTCGAAGGCTCGCGCCGCATGAAGCTCGCGAATGCGGGCATCGAAGAACTTGCGCGTCACGTCGATACGCTGATCGTCATCCCGAACCAGAACCTGTTCCGGGTCGCGAACAAGGAAACCACGTTCGCCGATGCCTTCGCGATGGCGGACCAGGTGCTTTATTCGGGTGTGGCCTGCATCACCGATCTGATGGTGAAAGAAGGCCTCATCAATCTCGACTTCGCCGACGTGCGCACCGTTATGCGCGAGATGGGCAAGGCGATGATGGGCACCGGCGAAGCCTCCGGCGATGCGCGCGCACTGCGTGCGGCGGAGAACGCGATCAACAACCCGCTGCTCGACGAAACCACCATGCGCGGCGCGAGAGGTCTGCTCATTTCGATCACGGGCGGCCGCGACCTCAAGCTGCATGAAGTCGACGAAGCGGCGACCCGTATCCGCGACGAAGTCGATTCCGATGCGAACATCATCCTCGGTGCGACGTTCGACGAAAGCCTCGAAGGCATCGTGCGCGTGTCAGTCGTTGCAACCGGCATCGAATCCGTTGCCGGCGCGGGCGGAATGGAATTCCCGCGCGATTCTTTCTCCAATCACAACCGTCCGGCGCCGTCGCCGTCGGTCCGCGCGACCAACTTCACTGCGGACGTGCCGCATATTCCGCTGACCATGCAGCCGGAACTGCCGCATGAAGAAGTCTATGAGGAAGCCTATGGCGACGACTTCGCGCAGGCGGCTGCGGAAATCGACGAAGTGACGATCCGCCCGCTCGATCGCCGTCCGGCTTTCTTCCAGCCGCTGCTCGATGAGATGGAGCGCCTCGCGCCGCGGGAAGAGCATCCCGAAGATCTCGACCCGTATGTGCCGGAGCAGGCGGAGCGCCCGCCGTTCCGTCCGCGCATGCCGCGGATCGACGAATTCCCGATGCCCGCGCAGAACCAGATGCGCGCCCGCAACGAGGAAATGTCGGACGATCACGAGAAGCGCCAGATGACGCTCCTCGAAAAGCTCGCTTCGAGTTTCAGCCGCAAGGAGCGCGCTGACACGCAAGACATGCCGCCGGTGCAACGCCGTATGGCGTCCGAGCCGGTTGCCGAGACTTCCCGCCGCCCTGAGGGTCGCGGCCAGCTAGACCCGGTCAGCCGCCCGGCACGCCAGCCGGAAGCACAGGACGATCTCGAAATCCCGGCTTTCCTGCGCCGCCAGGCCTAAGACTAAAGACCCACGATTCTGGACGCCCCGGCAAAACCGGGGCGTCTTGTTTTTGGGCCTGCTCACGAATTGGACGCCTGTGGAAAAGTTGGGGAAGGGCGGGGTTGCCAGCCCCTTGAAATCGTGGCGAAAAATGGCCGCCAACCCGGCA
>Ga0247762_1000125_pt1 | contig 31264 bp, 26 predicted proteins | sample UWRJL081202R4_FD_181016 | JGI IMG/M metagenome (GOLD analysis project Ga0247762, IMG submission 181016) | Plant litter microbial communities from Arlington Agricultural Research Station in Wisconsin, United States - UWRJ-L081-202R-4 | ecosystem: Environmental > Terrestrial > Plant litter >...
TTTAGCAGCGTTTACCCCGAAAGACCCAACTGACAAGGAAACATACATTAAAAAATTCACAAAACATCTGAATGACCCGACCATCAATATGCAGACAATTTTGGTTGACGACACGATTGTGGGCAGTATAGCAAAATTTGAAATGGAAGGCGACGCCGAAATTACCTATTGGATAGACAGAAGCTCCTGGGGAAAAGGAATTGCCACAACGGCACTTAAAACCTTTCTAACAGCGGAACATGAAAGACCTATCTTCGGCCGGGTGGCCTTTGACAATTCTTCGTCTCAGAAAATTTTAGAGAAATGTGGTTTTATGAAAATCGGCGCCGATAGAGGTTTTGCCAATGCGCGGCAAGCGGAAATAGAAGAATTTATTTATAAGCTGGAGTAAAGATCTTACAGATAACGGCGGCGTGGTTTACCCCGTGTGTAAGATTACACGATCTATTCGAGAATATGTGTAACGTTCATCGTTTATATTGCCCTCAGAATAGCTCTATACATATGAAAAATCCCCTAACCCTTCTTTCAATTCCCCTGTTTTGTATATCACTGTCCGTTTCCGCTCAGCTCACCACCCGCACGGTAGAGAGCAAAAACGAACTGGTCAGGTACGATAGCAGCCTGTCACTCCAGCGAATTCCATTTAACCTCGACCCGTCTACACTTATAGGTCAGGAATTGCTCTTTCCTTCCAGAAATCTCAAAGTCGATCACGATGGGTTCCGTGAAACAGAGGCGCTGATCACCAAACGAAAAAACACATCGACTAAGGTTGATTTCAAAGACCTCGAGAACAAAGTCTTTACCATAATAGGCGCAGAAAGGGTACAGATGTATGAAAGCAGTAACGACGACTTTAGATACGATCTGGTGCTTCAGGAAAAAGGAGCCGGCAAACCAATATATTATAGTTTGGTCCAGCGCAACGCCAAACATGAAGTCGTATTCCTCAACAGTAACCTGGCCTACCTGCAAAAGAAATATGTTGGCCACAACCTGTATCTGATGGAAGATCTTTTCGGAACCCGCCCCACCGAAAACCCGCTGAAAAACTACGAGCCGTACAACTTCGAGAAAGGTGATGTATTTCGCGTAACCGAAATAACAATGCTCTCCCTACCCGACCAACCTTTCTCCTCCCCTCACCTTATCGTGGTAGACACAAAAGGTACCGAGCTCGCCATCCGCATGTTTGGTAGCGACCCTAATGCCAAGGGCCCAAGTACCGGCATGTTCCGTGATGAGAAGAAGCAGAACGAATACCTCGCTGAAATCCAGGCGAAGAACGAAAAAGAGATCGCCAACCGTAAACAGCTTGAATCCGACCTGAAAGCATGGCGCGATGGACGTATCAAAAAATGGGGACCAGCCCTCGGCAACAAAATTGCCGACCGCCAGGTGGAACTTGGTATGACCAAAGATATGTGTCTTGAAGCCTGGGGCTCTCCAGAGTCCGTGTCGCAGATACAGGCCGGAGACAGGATCATCGAAGTAATGCTATACAGTTACACCCGAATCCTGAAATTCATTGACAACAAGCTGATCGGTATTACGCTGTAGATCTATATAAAGATCCCGGCTTATGAACAATTCTCTACCACCGTATGAATGTTATTTGCCTGCGGCATTGTCTGCTTGATGACAAGCAAAAGCCTTCAGATTCAATCCGAAGGCTTTTGTGTTTTTAACGAAAGAGAATACTATCATCTCCTTTTTAAACCTCACCTGGTCTCGAAACCCGGGGTTCGGAATACCCCAAAAATAAAACTTACTGTTTCATGAATTACCGAATGGATCACCGTAACGATCAACATCTGCTGGACTTGAATGAAAGAATGGTACAGCTGACTTACGAGATTAGAAAATGGAACCGATTATAACATCATTTTGGTTCAGTCTACACTTTTTCGTAATATTTGGAATATTTATAAGTTAGTCTAAACGATGAAATACAATCTACAGAGAAAAAAGAAGAGAGAATTAAGACGTAAGAAGATGCTATTGTTGCTACTACCCCTTCTGTTTATGACATGCAAGAGTTATTACAATGATACGATTGATTGGATGGACAATATTGAGCATGGGATGAGCATAGAGGAAGTCAAATCCAGTCAACCTGATTTTTTGGAGGTTAATTGGGAAAAGCCGGACACACTGGATCATCAATTGCTATTTGAGATCGAGAAGATTAAAGGTAACAATGATATATTGAATATGAGTCACTACTTGATCTTTGTTGATGGTGAGTACAATGGTAGGATTTCGAGGAAATAGTGAAGTACTCTATTTGAATTTTGTACTGTAGCCGGATAGCGGTTTATTGATTATATCTATAAGCCAAAATAATCATAGTCATGACAAAACTTTCTTATCCGATCGGATTTTTTCTTAAACATGCAGAGCCGTTCCTGAAGAAATACAGTTTTTCAACGGCCTACGAGAAGTACGATGAAGTTTTGCTGCTTAACGATTATTGCAAATTAAAGGTGGTGTTAGATAAAGTGTCGGTCGATCTGTATATCCTCGATCCAACCGAGCGCTATCGGTTTGTTGCGCTTCATGTAGCGGCATTATTACTGGATCCCGACGAATATACCCGCACACTGGAAAGCTGTGGACTGAAGAATATACTTTATCCCGATGCCACCTGTGTTATCAGTCTCCTCGAGCGTTGTGCCCCAAAGCTGTTTGTAGCAGATCTGCCGTGGAAAGAAACGCTGGCCAGGAACTACCAGGAAAGCTCTGCGCTTCGTAAATTTATCTACACAAACGGCACCCCCGGAGACGATCTGTTCAACCTGATGGACAGCGCGTCAGGCTGGGAAGCTAAAGTAATGGCGTACCTGAAGAAAAATAATATTGAGTATAATCCCTAGATGGAGCTGGCGCAAGGTACCGTCATAAAAGTCAAGTCCTGACCTTACTTAACATAGTGGAGGATACTCCTTGGGGAGGCGCGGAAATGAATATCAGTTTCATGGTGTATCAGTTTTAAAGCAGATGGCTATAAACAAAAAAAAGATCGACTGGATGGTCGATCTTTCTATGTTATAAAAAGGGATTCTTAATCCATTATTCTTGTAACATTCACGGCATTCATGCCTTTTTTGCCAGTCGCTTCATCATAGGTAACTTCGTCGTTCTCGCGGATTTCATCAATGAGACCTGAAGTATGAACAAAAATGTCGTTGGCTGAATTTGATGGTTTAATGAATCCAAAACCTTTGGCTTCATTAAAAAACTTTACTGTTCCTTGCATTGTATAAAAATTAAAATAAAAATAAAAAGCTCACGTTTTCCAGGAGTTTCCCCATGGAGTGTAAATAATGATCTTGATTAAGGAATCTAGGAGATGATTATTTCTTTGAAGAAGGGTGAAGACAGAGAAGAACTCTTTGAAAGAATCTTACTGAAAGGCACTATTTCTTAACGATGTTCGAAGCTACACTATTTATTCCCGGTTTCCTAATTTTTAACAGTATTCATTGAAGGACACGTTCCAATCTCTTCGAATTGGATGCCTGCTTTGAACTTAATTGTAAGATACCTGAATGAGTTACCGCTTCATTTTCTACCTGCCTGGCTATCCTAAATAGGATTTTAACGTCCTGCTTCTGGAAGCGTGTTTTAACCGCCTGGTGACTTTCTCCTTGATTTGTCGAACCCGCTCACGCGTTAGATCAAATTTATAACCGATCTCTTCCAGGGTCATGGATTGTTTCTGGTTAAGGCCGAAATACAAACTGATCACATCGGCTTCCCGAGAGGTTAACGTTGCTAAGGATCGCTGTACTTCTTTAACAAGCGATTCAGCCATCATTTCTGATTCCGGACTGGACTCATTCGCATCTGAAAGAACATCGAGCAAGCTACCTTCTTCGCCTTGTGAAAATGGCGCGTCCACCGACAAGTGCCGCCCACCTATTCTTAGACTGGCAGTTACTTCTTCCGGAGTAAGTCCGATCTTTTCGGCTACCTCTTCGGTGGAGGGTTCGCGCTGAAACTTCTGTTCCAGCTCAGCAAAGGTTTTAGAAATTTTCGTTAGTGACCCTACACGGTTTAATGGCAATCGCACAATTCTGGATTGTTCCGCCAGAGCCTGCATGATGGATTGACGAATCCACCACACTGCATAGGAGATAAATTTGAATCCCCTTGTTTCATCAAACCTGCTTGCTGCTTTGATCAATCCCAGATTGCCTTCGTTGATCAGGTCTCCAAGAGTAAGCCCGTTATTCTGATATTGTTTGGCTACCGACACAACAAAACGAAGATTGGCTTTGGTCAGCTTCTCAAGCGCCTGCTGATCACCCTCTCTTATTCGCCTGGCCAGTTCCACCTCAACTTCGGTCGTAATCAGATCTACTTTTCCTATCTCTTGTAAATACTTATCCAGAGATTCACTCTCCCGGTTTGTAATCTGCTTACTGATCTTAAGTTGGCGCATGTAAAATGGTTTGGTTAATAATAATTATAGTACGTGATCAGTATGAACCTGACCAGCGGATTAAATGACAAAGCAAAAATTTCGGGGAGGGGAAGAATAATAGAAATTCGTGATTTACCGCAATATAGCCTATTAATAACTAACAACAGAGATTATTTTCATCTGGCCATGAGCGACCTAACGAAAAAGAGCTGGCGAGGTTCTCTACACTCCAGGTAATGTTCGAAAGAACGCATGTGATAAATCGAACCACAGTATTACGCGGTGTTTGCAGAATACGCTGGAAACCCTGCCGGATAAATACCGCAAGGCTTTGCAACTGGCAGAAGTCGAAAAGCTGATAGAAGGCTGTAAGATTCATGTCTTTTTGACGATGGCCTTCGCCATGCGGGGAAAAATCAGACCATGAAAGGGCCATACACTATACCAGTAAATTCTCCCCCAAAGGCCGAGTGGCCGGAAAGTAGCAGTCTGGATGAGCTTATAGTTCTCTTTCTCTGCTTTAATGGTAAATTCAAGCCAGGCTTCTCCGGGAAGTTTCATCTCGGCATAAAGAATTAATCTTCCGTTCACAGGATCAGCCAATAATACACGCCAGAAATCGAGAGCGTCTCCTGTCTTCAGTTCGTAGTCACTTCTTCTGCCTCGCCGCAAGCCTACACCGCCAACCAAGGTATCTGCAAATCCACGTATCCTCCATAACCAGTTTCCAAAATACCAGCCTTGCTTACCACCAATGGACCAAAGGTTAGCGATGACTTCCCCGGCAGGACGTTCAAAGCAAACTTCTCTTCGGTCAGAGAATACGCCATGACAAGGCACTTCCATGTTGTTCATAACATGTCTGTTGCCGGTATTGACATAGATGGAATCCCTCCAGCTGGATATGATATTTCTATGGCTGATTTTATCGAAAGCCATTTGCAGCGCCTCCGTATAGCTAAATACTTTTGTAGTGACAATTGCGCGAATGGAGTCATCGTGACAAATCACTTCGTTCTTCATGCTGTTGACCAGTGTTTTGGCCAGTGAGTATGAAGTCGACGTGACAAACACCAGCCAGAACGACGAGAGTTTGGGGGTGAGCACAGGCAAAGTTATTATCAATCTTTTCAATTTACGAACGCGTGCGTAGGTATACAGCATTTCCCTGTATGTGAGTACTTCAGTGCCGCCGATATCAAATGTTTTGCCAAGCGCTTCGGGTTTTAGCATAACCCCAACGAGGTACTCAAGAACATTTCGGATGGCGATCGGTTGACAACGTGTTCTTAGCCAACGAGGCGCAATCATGACAGGTAATTTTTCAACCAGATCCCGTATAATCTCAAATGAGGCACTGCCGGAACCGATGATGATGGCCGCCCGCAATACAGTAAGCGGAATGCTCGAAGTACGAAGTTCCACCTCCACCGATTTTCGGGAGGACAAATGTTTAGACAACCCCGTATCATTGGATATCCCCGATAGATAAATGATTTGCCCGGCATTCGTGTTCCTCAAACGTTTTGCAAAGTTTGAGGCTGACAAGGTTTCAGTGCGCTGAAAGTCGGAATCAGTACTCATTGAGTGTACCAGGTAGAACGCCACATCGATATCATCGGGGATTTTGCCCAGCGACGATAGATCCCTCAAGTCGCATTCAATCACATGGATATTTTGAAAGGTCTCTTTTGGGAAAGATTCCCAATCAAACTTTCGCTGATGGCGGACCAGGCAAATCACATGATGGCCTTCGTCAAGCAGTACTGGAAGTAAACGTCTGCCAACATATCCGGTTGAGCCGGTCAGAAGTATTCGCATAGAAAAGATGATTTTGCTGCAGGGCGCGTATTGAATAACTCATGTGGCATCTTTTCATAACATTATAAGTTAGTCTAATACAGAAAAGCGTGTCGAACTTCGATCAATCATATCAAAATTTCTCTTGCTTATTCAAAGCGCATTAGAGGCACAACAACGGAAAGGTAAAATTGTTCAAAAGTTTCGCATCTCTGACAAAGGCTATGCGCTGTGGAGGGTTAAATTCCCATACAACAACCTCAAATCCTCTACCAAAAGGTTCGAGATTTTGCTACTTACCCCGACTTAATAGGACGACCCTGAATTTCCATCAGATCGTTCTATTTTTTACCTATAACTTACTGAGGATTCTTCAGCATAGGTTGAATCTAAAACGGCTTTTCAGAAAAAATAAGGTCCGATGTAATCTTTAACGTATAACAAAAGTCTAAAAAAACACAAAAACAACCGCCGGGGATTAATTGTTTTATGGCGGGACTATTACCTTTGAACACGAAGCGTGCCTGTACACGACAATCCATAAAACGTTTATTAAAAATGTCAGACAACATCCACTATAAACGCTGTCCTGTAACCAGGACTGCAGTGCTTGTAACTTTCCTATGCCTTTTTCCCACGTTGTCCAGTCCGGCCCAGTCGAATGCCCCCTCCCCTGTAGGACCAATACCCACGGATAATCAAATACGATGGCAGGAAATGGAATACTACTCTTTCCTGCATTATTCATTGAACACCTATACAGACCAGTCCTGGGGATTTGGAAACGAAAGCCCGAACTTGTTCAATCCGGGGAAACTTGATTGCCGGCAGTGGGCCCGGGTGTGTAAAGAAGCCGGCATGAAGGGCATTATCTTAACGGCCAAACATCATTGTGGATTTTGCCTTTGGCCTTCCAGATACACGGAATATTCCGTCAAAAATGCCCCCTGGAAAAATGGCAAAGGGGATGTAGTCCGGGAAATGGCCGATGCCTGCAAAGAATATGGTTTAAAATTAGGACTTTATTTATCGCCATGGGACAGAAATCATCCCGACTATGGCAAACCTGAATACATAACCTACTTCAGGAACCAGCTTACCGAGTTACTCACCAACTACGGCCCGATATTCGAAATATGGTTTGATGGTGCTAACGGTGGAACTGGATACTACGGTGGTGCAAACGAAAAACGAACCATAGACCGCACCACTTACTATGACTGGAGTAACACCTACAAGATGATACGGCAGTTACAACCCAACATTGTCATCTGGAATGACGGTGGCGACCGAGGCGACCTTCGGTGGGTAGGTACGGAAGCCGGATTTGTAGGCGAAACCAACTGGAGTCTGCTAAACGCTACAGGCGAAGTAACGTGGGACATGCTGCACCACGGTCTGGAAAATGGTAATGCATGGGTACCTGCGGAGGTAAACACATCGATACGCCCCGAGTGGTTTTATCACCCCGGCGAAGATGCAAAAGTAAAGAAGTTGCCCGAACTGATGGATACCTATTATAAGTCGATCGGACGCAACGGTTCACTGCTTCTCAACTTCCCGATCGATACCAGTGGGCTGATTCATCCAAACGACGAAAAGGCCGCCCTGGAATTTGCACAGGCAGTAAAAGATGCATTTGCCGTCAACCTTGCCTCCGGTGCACATGTAACCGCTTCAAACGTGCGCGGCGGTGCAAAGGACTTCGATGGCAGTAAGGCGACGGATGAGGATAAGCGTACGTTCTGGGCTACCGATGATGACGTAAAAAGCGCCTCGCTGACCATAGATTTTGCAGCACCTACAACGCTCAATCGTCTTCAGGTTCAGGAATACATTCCCTTGGGACAACGGGTAAAAACTTTTATGGTGGAAGCTCTTGTCGAAGGAAATTGGAAAGAGCTGGCAAAGGCAACAACCATCGGCTATAAACGCATACTTCAGTTTCCCAGTGTAAGGGCAACGAAGGTTCGCCTGAACATTACCGATTCAAAAGCCGCCCCGGCAATCACGAACATAGGCATCTATCATGCCCCCCAAATTCTGACAGCCCCGGGCATCATACGAAATCAAGCCGGCGAGATCAGTCTGGTGCCCGCCGATGACGAATCAGATCTGTTCTACACGTTGAACAATAGCGAGCCCGGGACAAATTCAAAAAGATACACTAAACCTTTTATGACGGAAGGTAAAGTGGAAATACGTGCGGTTGCCTACGATCCCTCCACCGGAAAAAAGAGCCCCGTCATACACGAAAAGTTTGACCTTTCGAGAAAGGACTGGAAGATATTGGGTACACAAGACGAAAAAGCATACGTCATACTGGATGGGAAATCCTCAACGGCATGGCACGTGGAAAAAAACAAAAGACTGCCTGTAGATCTCACGATCGACCTGGGTAAAGAACAAACGATCAGCGGGTTCAAATACCTCCCAGACCAGGGCATCTGGAACCCTGGCATTATAACTCAATATGAGTTCCAGATCTCAGCCGACAACAAAAAGTGGAAACTAGCTGACCAGGGTGAGTTTTCGAATATCAAAAACAATCCCCTATGGCAGGTTAAAAAATTCACACCCATCAAAGCGCGCTATATCAGGCTTACGGCGCTGAGCAATACGGAAGGTAACGATAACGTTGGGTACGCCGAGATAGACATCATTACCGGCGCCGATCACCAGCCGTGACGTTGTAAAAATAAAAACCGCTTTAACGTGTAATCATGGGTCGATAAGAAGATCAAGGCTTTGGTAAAATTCTTTCCCCTGCCATAACCAGCTTTAATGCAACAGCGCATCATAGCGAGTCTTACCGCGGCTGCCCAAAATAGGCCCATCGTAGCTGGATGTTTTGATATTAAAACTCCCAGCCTGTAAAAAATGAGAGACTTGTTACTTCGCCTTGCAAGACTGAAATTGCTTGTTGATATTTAAAAATAATCTTTTTATGTATACAAACGATATTAAAATATTTGAAGCGGTTGCGGCTCATGGAAATTTCACAAGGGCCGCTGAGGCTACATTTACCGTACAGTCCAACGTGACGGCCAGAATAAAAAATCTGGAAGAAGAATTTGGTACGGAGTTATTTAAGAGAAGTGCCCGAAAAGTAGAACTGACGCCCGCAGGTAAAATTCTCATACAATATTTCAAACAGATCACCCACCTGATCGATGAGGCGAAAAAAGAAATCTCAAAAAGTGGAGAAATTTCCGGCAGTCTTAAAATAGGTTGTGTGGAAACCACGATGGCCTTGAAGGCACCAGGCATTATAAAACAATTCACTGAGCAGTATCCTGAGATCGATCTTGAGTTCAAATCGGCTACGCGCCCGGATCTTATCTGCGATGTGCTTAATTATAAGCTTGACGCTGCATTTATCTCCGCCCCTATCAATAATGCTGAGTTAAATCACATCATCATTAAAAAGGAACAGCTATCAATCCTGGCGCCGGCAAAAAGTGCCAAAGTGGAAGACGTGATACGAACGAAGCCGCTGAGAATTGTCGTTTTTGAATTAGGCTCTATTTTCAGGACACGACTGGAAACATTTTTGAGCAATAAAGGTATCGTGGAATATAAATTAATTACTGTCAGCTCACTCGAAGGCATCATAAATTTCGTAGAAGCCGGCCTTGGAATAAGTATGTTACCTACGGAGGTTGTAAATAAATATTATAAGACTCGTAAAATAAAACTTTTTCATCTTAATAAAGAGCTCGGCACAATGACTACGCTTCTGGTAACCCGATCGGGCACACCCACCTCCCGTGCGTTTAAGGCATTTATAGATCTTTATAAAGCTGTTTGATACTCTGAATATCGCGCCGATGCTTATACTGAGAACATAGTCAGTTCAGGATCTTTTTATATTGTTTGGGACTATGACCTGTTTCTTTTTTGAAGAACCGGGAGAAGTATGACAGGCTGTCGAACCCCAGATCAAATGCGATTTCCGAGATATTTTGTTCATTCTTCTTCAGCCGGTTTTTAGCTTCGCCGACGAGATATAGATGAATAAGTTCAATAGCCGACTTGCCTGTCTCCTGTTTCAATAGATCACTGAGATAGCGCGGCGATACATTCAATTCAGATGCGAGGAAATTGACGGAGGGTAAGCTTTTGATTTCACCAGATCCGTTTCGGAACCATGTATTCAGGGCCCTGTTAAAACGCGATACGGTCTTACCGGACAAATCTATGCGATCGACAAACTGTCGCCGGTAAAAGCGCTGGGCATACTTCAGTATCGAATCGATATGTGTCAATATAATGTTGCGGCTGTACTCATCAGGATTATTCTGATACTCTGCGCTGATCAGGTTGTACAGGTTCCAGATTAACCCCTCCTCGCGTGGAGAAAGATGCAATGCCTCATTCGTCTCGTAATCGAAAAAACCATAGCTCACGATATCGTTATGTAGAGAGTGGCCATTCAAATAGTCCTCGTGTACGAAAATAAAAAAACCGTCTTCTTCCAATTCGATTCGTCTGAGCTCAACCAACTGGCGAGGTCTTATAAAAGACATAGAGCCGTTTTGATGATCATATCTTGTTCGTCCATACAAAAATTCACCTTCGCGCAATTTCTTAAATCCTATGATATAAAAATCCGTGGTAAATTCCGTATCGCCCATGGGGCAATTGTTAAGGCATCGTTGCAGGCAAATGGAAGGATGCTCGGGCAACGGAAGGCCGTTGTCCCGTCGCATATCGGTTATGGTTTTGTAGTGTTTCATTGACGGTATATAGCCTACGCCCTGACCGGACGTAGGCTCGTTTTGCTGATTATGGTTTCAATTCCCCTGGGCTTCTATGGAAACTTCACTCCATGCGTCCCACGTGGCGTAACGCTCTTTATAAATATTTTTGATCCAGGGGTAGGCCACCTTCCCCAGGATCAGACGAAGCGGAGGGTTCTGACTATCCACCAGCTTTAGAATGGCGTTTGTCGTTGCCGCTGGATCACCGAAAGGGCGTTCACTTAAAAGCATATCAAGTTCTTTTCTGGAGTGATCGTATAGCGGCAATGGCTGCGTGCTTATGGCTGAAGAGCCTGCCCATTCGGTATTAAATCCGTTGGGTTCAACGAGGGTCACGTTGATCCCGAAGTTCTTTACCTCCGTTGCCAGTGTCTCACTAAGGCCTTCTACGGCAAATTTAGAGGCATTGTATACACCCATTACCGGCAACGTAACGAGTCCAAGCACGCTCGATACCTGAATAATATGCCCGTGCCCCTGTTGGCGCATGAACGGGAGCACCGCCTGTGTCAGCCAGAGCAAGCCGAAAAAGTTTGTTTCCATTTGATCCCGTGCCTCCTTTTCTGACGTCTCCTCTATTGTACCAAAAAGACCATAGCCGGCGTTGTTGATCAATACATCGATTCTGCCGAATTTATTGACGGCTTGCTGAACTGCCTCAAAATCCGACTGGCGATTGTTTACGTCCAATTGAATCGGGTGAAATTTGTTTTCATACCGATTTGTAAAATCATCTAGTGAGCGGATATCACGAGCTGTAGCAACCACGTTATCCCCGCGCTTCAAAAAAGCTTCTGTCCAGAATTTCCCAAAACCTCTTGAGGCTCCCGTAATGAATATTGTCTTTGACATATTTGTTGTTTTTCGCTACAAAATTATAGGGCGGCTGACAGGCAGAGTTTGGACGGAAGTCGGTAAAAGTTGAACAAAATTACGTCGATAGCGGCAAAAAACTGACCGATATAGCGATCACTATTAGCGATTATGGTGATCACTATAAATCGTTTCCGGAAATTATTTATGAACGTTAATTTTGCCTCAAATAGAATACAAAGAAATAGTTTAATGTAAGTATTGAAGGATCTTTACAAAATAGATTTGACATGAACGAAATGCACGAAAAGATTAATGTGATTTACCTGGGAGGGCCAACAATCATATTAGAAATAGGTGGTCTGCGATTGATGACCGATCCTACACTTGATCCGGCCGGCGAAACCTTTATGATTGGAGAGAAACTCGGCTACAGCAAAACTATCCGGTCCGGCTACATCGGAGATCGGGCATATCGATGCGATACTCCTGAGCCATGATCAGCATAAGGACAATCTGGATAATGCGGGGCGGGAGTTCTTGAAAACTGTACCGAAGACAATAACGACAACGAGCGGTGCCGCCAGGCTGGGAGAAAATGCTATTGGGCTTTTACCTTTCAGTTCAATCAGTCTAAATGAAAAGGTAACCGTCACCGGTACACCGGCGCGTCACGGTCCTGCCGGTACGGAACACATTACAGGAGAGGTAACAGGCTTTATTGTTGAAACGAAAAGGATTCAGATATATCTGACTGGAGACACGGTGTATTATGAAGGTATCGGCAAAATTGCCGAGCGTTTCCGTCCAGCATATGTTTTTGTGTTTGCAGGTGCCGCGCGAGCTCGTGGACCATTCAACCTTACCATGGGCTCGAATGATGTGCTGGATACCGCTTCGACTTTTCCAGACGCGACGATAATACCGTTGCACTTTGAGGGATGGTCGCACTATACTGAATCGGAAAAAGAATTGGAACAGGCATTTCAGGCAGTAGGCTTAAGGCATCGTCTGAGGCTTCCGGAGCGCGGCGCTATTATTGAATTATAACTCGCAGTAAGAAACATGAACACCAGGCTCTTATTTCTGATATATCTCATCGAGTGCGTGGTTGGGGCAGGAATAGGTTTTTATTTCTTTCACAAAAGTCAGGAAATAGGATCGTGGACATTAATATCCACCATCATGGTATTGGCGCCTGACCGAGCAGATGCTATCAAATTTGCAATTAATAGAATACAAGCAAACCTGGTCGGCGCAGGCGTTGGGCTTGTGGCCGCGTTAATTCATCCGCCGAACGTATACATGATGGCATTCGGGATTATACTATCGGCAACGGTTTGCGAGGTACTTGATCTGAAGGCAGCCAGGAGGTCAGCCACTGTAAGCGTAATCCTAATATTACTCGCTCCGACTGGAAAGCATTTTTACGAAGTCGCATTCGACCGTGCTATTGGCGTTGTTGCCGGATGTACGATTGCCATGGGGCTTACCTGGGTTATGCACAACCTTCTGGATACGTTTGGAAAATCCGGTAATAATATTCAAACAACGGACAGGAAGACCTGACAATCAAACAAATCGTTGTTTTATAAGGCCTAGACGTAATTAATGCCGCAGCGAAGATAAGACAGTCATTTTGATGTAGTTCTTTCCGCTATCCCACTCAGCGTTTTAAGAAGCTGATGAGTTTTGCCTGCAAAAATGAAGGGATATCAATGGCACCGCTTTTTCTTACAGTTATTGCTATAAAACCATTCTTTATAAAATAATATCGGCCGACGGGCATAAAGTCTGGTAATTTACCGACCTTGTTTCAGGAAGTGTTTTTGCGCGATTGCGGTTAGTCCATTTAAAACGCATAACTATGAAAACGATTTTAATTGTGGAGGATGATAAGGACATACAGGATGTTTTTAAAATCATTTTCAGTTCCTTCGGTTATCATGTAAGAACGGAGACGCACGGGGATCGTGTTGTGGAGATGAAAAACAACTTACCCGATGCGATTATTCTGGATAAACAACTTCCGGGGATGAATGGTGTTGACGTTTGCAAAATACTGAAGGCGAAAGAGGCTTTTAAGCATATTCCGGTGATCATGATATCGGCAACATCAGGAATATCAGAAGCAGCCAGGCTCGCCGGCGCCGATGATTTTCTGGAGAAGCCGTTCAATATGCATGAGATCCTGAAAAAAGTATCGGCATTACTAAACTCAAGCGAAGAGCTTATATCGGATAACGGGGCATAACTTGCCTGCCTTATATGGGTATCGTTTTTTCGGGTTATAGCAGATGGATAAACGAAACATTATTGTTATCGGTGCATCGGCGGGTGGTTTTGACGCAATACAGAAAATTGTAGCTGCGCTTCCGCCAGGGTTCGATGCATCCATATTCATTGTGTGGCATATGTCGCCTGATGTTCGTGGTATTTTACCGGAAGTATTAAACCGGTCGCAAACCCTGCCTGCGGCACACGCCATAGACATGGAGCCGCTAAAAACACAGCGTATCTACGTGGCGCCCCCAGATCATCATTTATTGTTGGAAAAAGGGCGTGTACGCATCAGCAAGGGACCAAAAGAAAACCGGTTTCGGCCGGCGGTCGATCCGCTGTTCAGGTCTGCTGCGTATGTATATGGATCCCGTGTTATAGGCGTTATTCTCTCGGGTGCCCTGGACGATGGTAGTGCAGGCCTTTGGATGATCCAGCGAAACGGCGGCATAACCGTTGTGCAGGATCCCAACGACGCAGAGGTGCCCTCTATGCCCCAGAGCGCGTTGCGCGCAGTGAATGTAGATTACCAGGTACCGGTGCTGGATATCCCTGGTCTTCTGATCAAACTTGCCGCGGAGTATCCGGATCATGATCCTAAAGAAGCCAATACGAAACAAATAGAAGCGGAAGTCAGAATTGCCATGGAGCAGGAGCCATTACAATATGATTTTCTCGCCTTTGGCGAATTGACGCCCTATACATGTCCCGAGTGTCATGGTGTCCTTACGTCCATTAAAGAAGGTGGCAACATGCGCTTTCGCTGCCATACGGGGCATGCTTTTTCGGCCAGCAGCCTGCTCGCTGCTATCGGCGAGAGCATTGAAGAAACGTTGTGGAGCACAGTGCGCAACGTTCAGGAAAGTGTGTTATTACTAAACCATATGGGCGATCATTTCGCGGAGCGCAACCAACCGAAGCTGGCGGCCATGTATTTCAAAAAAGGTAAAGACGCTGAAACGCGCGCCAACGAAGTGCGGCAGGCTGTTTTAAGTCATGAACATCTTTCGCTTGGCAACATTAGCCAACAAGCTGACAGTCAGTAGCTCAATTGCTTCAGAACATACGCCCGCTGAAATTGTCTGTTGATTTTGTTACAAAAGCATACCGTTAGTTGCATTTATAGGAATGTCGGGATAATTTGACCACTTGCGCAATGTTTTTTGCCTACATCCATGAACCACTTTGAAGCCCTCCCTCCCAATGCCGATAACAGGCCTGAAAACAGCGATTCAGACAATGTATTTATCGTAGGCGTTGGTGCGGCGGCCGGTGGCATGGAAGCGATGAAGATATTCTTTGAGAATGTTTCTGAAAACAGCGGCATGGCGTATGTGGCGATCTTACATTTAAACCCAGGACTTGACCATAAGTTGCTGGAAGTTCTTCAAAAGGCTTGTAAGCTCCCGGTCAGCCTGGTTACCGCCCCTGTGCAGCTGGCGGCTGATCATGTTTATATCGTGCCGGCCAATCAACATGTAACGATGCTTAATGGCCTGTTAAGTGTTGGTGATGGGCAGGTGGAAGACATGCGGGCTCCTGTTGATATGCTTTTCCGTACGCTGGCATTATCCGTTGGCTCCCGGGCGATCTGTGTGATCTTATCGGGCCTTGGCGCCAATGGATCTATGGGTTTAAAACGCATCAAGGAAATGGGCGGTGCTGCATTCGTTCAGAATCCACGCGAGGCAGAATACAATGAAATGCCGCGCAACGCCATCCTGACAGAAATGGTTGATGCCATTCTACCCGCAGCAGACATTACCAACAGGCTTATTGTATACCGGCAAAGCTTAAGCATCGTACGTATTTCGGTCGAACCGGAACAGCGGCCGGAAGAACAGCAGCATGCGCTGCGCGAGATCTTTACGCAACTTCGCCTCCGCACCGGACATGACTTCAGCAACTATAAGCGCCCGACGCTCCTACGCAGAATCGAGCGAAGAATAAATGTTTGCAGCCTCCGGGATGTGAGTGCGTATGCAACTTATATTCAACAACATCCTGAGGAAACGAATGCCCTGCTGAAAGAACTGTTGATTTCGGTTACCAACTTTTTCAGGGACAAGAAAGCTTTCGAATCGATTCAGTCAGAATTATTACCCCAACTGATCAAAACCAAAAACGCGCAGGGCACAGTACGCATATGGGTGGCCGGATGTGCCACAGGAGAAGAAGCTTATTCACTCGCTATTTTGTGTGCCGAGCACATCATGAGCGGTGTCGATGTACCCAAGATCCAGATCTTTGCCACCGACATAGACCAGACCGCGATCAATATTGCGCGTGAAGGTCTGTATACCATCAATGATGCAGCAGACGTTAGTCCGGATCGATTACGCCGCTTTTTTAACAAAGAGGGAAATGGCTATCGCATCAGGCGCGAGATCCGTGAGATGATCCTGTTTGCCAGCCATAATGTTCTAAAAGATCCGCCATTCTCACACCTGGATATCGTATCGTGCCGCAACGTATTGATCTACTTAAATCAAAGCGCACAGCAGCGCGTTCTGGAGACATTCCATTTTGCGTTAAACCCGGGAGCATACCTGTTTCTTGGATCTGCAGAATCTGCCGACAGCGCCAACGACCTGTTTACCACATCGAGCCGGGAGAATCACATTTTTCAAAAGCGCCATATCGGTACGGCGCGCCCGTTGCCCGTTCCGGAAGACACTCCTGTTATTTCTTTCGAAAAAGTGCACAGCCCCGCCAGCCACCTGGAAAAAATAATTGCCAAGCGCGAACGCATCACCTTTGGCGATCTGCATGTAAGCCTCGTGGAGGTGTATGCGCCGCCGTCTATCGTCGTTAACGAAGAGTATGATATTGTACATGTATCGGAAAGAGCAGGGCGGTATCTGCAGATTCCGAGTGGAGAGCCCTCGCACAACCTTCTTAAGCTTATCAAATCCGAGCTAAGACTGGAGCTTCGATCGGCGTTATATCAGGCAGTACAGACACAAAATACAGTAGAGACAACAGCGTTAGCGGTAACCATAGATGATCACACAGAAACACTCACCCTGCAGGTACGTCCGGTAACACAGGAAGGTCATGTGGCCAGGGGGTTTATCCTGGTACTGTTTGAGCTGGTTAATCCGGAAAATCAATCCAGTACAAAAGTTGATCGTGCGGAAGAAACTGTTGCGCATCACCTGGAGGCTGAGCTCATCCGGTTAAAGTCGCAGCTCAAGCTGTCGAATGAGCAGCACGAGCTTCACGCAGAAGAATTAAAAGCGACCAACGAAGAATTGCAGGCGATGAATGAAGAGCTGAGGTCGTCAGCAGAAGAGCTCGAAACAAGTAAAGAAGAGCTTCAATCTATCAACGAGGAGCTTCGCACCGTTAACCAGGAGTTGAAGATCAAAGTTGAAGAGACTACGATTACCAGCAACAATCTTCAGAACTTGATCAATTCGGTAGATATCGGAACTGTATTCCTGGACAGAGGCTTCAAGGTAGCGTTCTTTACGCCTGCCGCACGGGATCTTTTCAGTTTATTGCCGGCCGACTATGGCAGACCATTGTCTGATATTACGACGAAGCTGGCCTACGAGCATATTATTGCCGACGCCGAATTTGTGTTGGAGAAATTACAACCGATAGAACGCGAGGTAAAGACCAGGGACGACCGTTATTTCATGATGCGGGTTCTTCCCTACCGAACGTCGGAAGACCGTATCAACGGGGTTGTCCTTACATTTATAAACATCAGCAATGCCAAGCAAGCGGAGACTGCGCTTCGGGCATCTGAGGAGCGACTGCGCCTGCTGATCGAGAGCGCTACCGATTACGCCATCTTTACAACAGATGCCAGCCGCACGATCAACAGTTGGAGTGCGGGAGCAGAAAAGGTTTTTGGCTACGCTGAACAAGAGATCATGGGACAACTGGCGGATATGATCTTTGTTCCGGAAGACCGCGAAAGTGGTGCTCCCGTTATTGAAGCGCAGCGCGCGAAAGTAGAAGGTGTCGCCGGAAGCGAGCGATGGCATATTCGCAAAGACGGCAGCCGGTTCTATGGCTCCGGTGCGGTTAGACCGCTTTTTGACGCAACGAATGTACTGCTCGGATTTGTCAAGATCATTCGCGACTTAACGGAGACGAAAAAGATCGACGATGCCTTACGACAATCGGAGGAGCGATTACGCATTACGCTGGAGTCGGCAGAAATGGGCGTTTGGGACTATGCCGTAAACGAAGATGAGATCCTGTGGAACCAGCAGCATTACTTAATGCTCGGCCTGACACCTGACCACGATTTAAAAACAGTGTCTTATTTTTTGAAGTTTGTACATGCCGACGATGCGACATACTTAACCAACAAGCTTGAGACATCTGCCAAAAGCGAGGGCATTTTCGAAGCTGAGTTTCGCGTTATCCGCGCTGACAATAAAAAGGTTCGGTGGATGCATGGTTATGGTAGAACGATTCAACGCGACAGCAACGGCTATGCCATACGCATCGTTGGTGTGATGTATGATGTTACCGAACGGAAAAAGCTCGAACAGCAGAAGGATGAATTTATTGGTATTGCGAGTCATGAATTAAAGACGCCGGTTACCAGCATCAAAGGATATACCCAAATTCTTCAGCATCGGTTCAAACAGGTTAACGACTCCACCAGCATGGAGCTGATGCAAAAGCTGGATGGGCAAATCGATCGGTTGAACAACCTGATTAATGACCTCCTGGACACAACCCGGATCGTCGAGGGTAAACTGCCGCTTAATCTTTCGGTTTTCAGCCTGAATGATCTTATCGCCGAGCGCCTGGAAGATCTTCAAAAAACATCGGATAACCATGTGTTAATTTTTGACTCCGCCCCCCTGCCCATGATCCGGGCGGACCGTGAGCGAATTGAGCAGGTATTGAATAATCTGATTTCGAATGCCGTCAAGTATTCGCCGGATGGTGGAGACGTGTTGATCAAAACGACGGCAACAGAAACGGGCGTGGAGGTCAGTATTACAGACCACGGCATTGGTATCCCTGAAGAAGCATTAAAACAAGTCTTTGAACGCTTTTACAGGATCACCACGCCCGAGCGCGAATCGTTTGCCGGGATGGGACTTGGCCTGTATATCAGCGCGGGGATCATTCAGCGTCATGGCGGAATCATCGCGGCGGAAAGCACACCGCTCCAGGGATCGACCTTTCGCTTCAACATACCGTACATTATCAACGAACGCTGATACGCAACTTATCGAACCACCAACGCCTCGGGAAAGTAACAATAGAAACTCGCACCCTGCCCGGGGTAGCTTTCGGTTGTTATAAAACCTTTATGATTTTCTGCGATCCTTTTGCTGATGGCAAGCCCAATGCCGTTCCCGGGATATTCGTCTTTGCTGTGCAGGCGCTGAAACATCTGAAAGATCTTTTGCTCATACTTTTGTTCGAAACCTATACCATTATCTTTTATTTCGATACATATATATTCTCTTTCAGGCACCACCATCGCGTGCCTGATCTGGTCCGCGGGAACCTGAAACGCCGTAATGCTGATGACCGCCCGCTGACCCGGTATCCGGAATTTAAAGCTATTGGAAACGATGTTATGAAATAACTGTAGTATCTGCTCAGGATTTACGCTCAAGACCGGCAGTTTTTGATACGCTATCACGGCATTTGTATCCCGCAATTCATCACCAAAAATTGTTTTTAATTGATCAAAGACCTTATTGAGGTTTACATGGCTTATTTGCTCCCGGACATCCACGAGGTTTGTATAGATGCGTACGTCATGAATGAGTGAACTCATCTGTTCGGCCGAAGCGTACATCCTGTTAAAGGCGTATCGCCCATCCTGAGAAAGGTTCAGAATATCGTGCGATTTTATAAACCTGGCATACAACTGTATCTTACGCAACGGTTCTGTGAGATCATGGCTTGCCACAAAGGTAAGTGTATTCATGTCGGCATTCAGGCTATGCAATTCAAGATCTTTCTCGACAAGGGCGGTGGTTACACGATGTACCTCATCATTCTGATCAGCCACCTGTCGGGTTAGTTGTTCGTTGAGTTCCTGTAAAGCGTGTTGCTTTACTTTTTGTCCCCGGGCGATCTGTATACGGGCGTCGATCCTGGCCATCAATTCTTTGGCGGAAAAAGGCTTTACGATATAGTCGTCTACGCCCGTCCTCATGCCCTCGAGGGTTGAATCATCGCCAGCCCTGGCAGTCAGGAAGATAATAGGTATATCTTTGGTTCGTTCATTGCTTTTCATAGCCTGTAAAAGCCCGTAACCGTCTACTTCGGGCATCATGATATCGCTTAGTATGAGATCGGGCACCCTGCCTGACTGTATGGCCTCTATCGCAAACCTGCCATTGGCAGCTACTGTCACATCGTATTCATCATCAAGCAGCCGCTTCAGGTAGACCGTCATATCCGCATTATCGTCTATCACCAATATAGGTGGTCTTGAACTCGAACCGCCCATATCCCCGTAGCGCCGCTTTTTTTTGCTATACTCAAAATCTTTTGGGGTTGCAACCCAACTTTTAAGCTCTTCGATATAGGTTTCGGTAAGTATTCTGCTTTCACCGTGGTTTTTAAATTCAAAGAGATTTTTTTGGGGCAGATGCGACTTGCCTTTATACAGTATTACGGTAAATTCAGCGCCTTTGTCCGGCTGGCTTTCTATCGCAATACTTCCGCGATGATAATGTACAAGTTCACGAACGAAGGACAGGCCGATTCCGGTTCCTTCGTATGTTCTTGCTTTTTTTGTTTCAATGCGGGCGAAACGTTCGAATATTTTTTCATGATATTTTTCGGCAATTCCCGAGCCAGTATCGCGTACTTTAAGCTTCACATGCGTTTTATTGTCTTTGATAATCACTTCGATCTTTCCCGCTGAGGTGTATTTGAACGCATTCGACAACAGATTAAATACTATTTTTTCATACATATCGCGGTTGATATAAACCGGTTCGTCTACCGGGGCACATCTCACGTTAAATTTGATCCCGGCTTGCTCGATTATGGGTCTGAAATTGCTTGCCAGCTCGGCTGTAAATTTGGAGATATCCGTGGGCTGAAATATCGCATCCAGACGACCTGATTCTATCCGGGCAAAATCCAGCAGCGTGTTTACGAGCTTTTGAAGCCTCAACGCATTGCGGTAGGCCATCTGCACCTTTTCCATATCATTCTTGGCGAATGTTTGCATGGCCACTATTTGCTGTAACGGCGCGAGCAATAATGTTAATGGTGTCCGGAATTCATGACTGACATTATTGAAAAATTCAGTCCGCGCCTTCTCTACTTCCCGTAGTGTCTGATTAATCCGCTTTTCTTCTTCCGCCAGCTTTTGGGGTGTTACATCCTGTAAGAATGCGAGAAATTTTAGCGGCATGCGCAATGCATCGCGTTCGAATACTTTTGCCCGCATGTTGTACCATTTCCAACTGCGGTCATAAGCACGAAAGCGAATTTCGGCCTCAATGGTATCGGTATTGGAAGCTGCCCGGATTCCATTTAAAAAGTTCTCGTAAATGGACAGGTCATCAGGATGTATGAGCGCCGGGACCCCGCGCCCCGCTTCAATTTTTTTTATCTCCTCAAAAGGGTAATTCAGCTGATCCAGTAACATTTTATTGATATAGGTCGACTTTCCGGAAGTAAAGCTGACGATCTCAATAACGTCCGGACTTGATTCGATAATCTTGGTAAACAGCAGGGTTTGATGTCTGATCTGCTCTTCGGTCCGCGCGCTGTTGGTTATATCTTCGGTAACGATCATGATACCATCCTCGAATTTCTGCACATCGATATTAAGCCAGCGAAAGCCATTGTGTTCAGAAAAGGCAACCTCCTTATGAAGTGTCCTGCCCTCGTTAACAACATCGATGAAATCGTCCATCGAAGGTGCAGGCGCCATCAGCGGCAACAGCTCGCTTAGTTTACGATCTACCAGAGACATAAAGCCCATTTGTTGCTGCAGCATCGCACTGGCAAGGTTACATTCAAAATCAATAATTACGTTCTCTTCATTCCTCACCACTTTCATCGTACCGATTCCCACAGGCGACATGGCGATGATGCGTTTTAAAAAGGCCTTACTTTGCTCTGGATCAAAATCGGAAATCTGTTTATCGAGGAATGCCTTATCGTCTTGCATCAGGCTATTATATAACATTTGATTCGGAGTCATTTTTGTTTTATTTAGGGTTGAACACGTCTACCGTGTGCACTGTATTGATAGAACGACACAAATAATGTATATCGCATGCTACAAGTCTGATCTGGTGAGTCAAAAAAAGTCCCGGTTTTTTCGGTTTACACCGGGATGATGATGATGGGCTTGCGTTTTTTATTATAACAGACAACGGATTATTCAATCATTACATATACCTGAATATAACTATGTAGCGCTTAAACACCAAATGACATACGTGTATGTTTAACCAACATACGGGCCAGACACGCCAAATGCACAATGCTTTTCAGACGTTGGCACAACTTTTTACAAGCGATTTTGGAAGAATAAGGAGTTCCTGCCGTTTATTTATTTATGTCATTTATTTTATTCCGGGGTCATGAATAAAGAGACATTACCCCGACTTTTAAGATTTCGCATGAATACTAACGATTATGCCCGAATCTTTCAATTTAAAAGAGGCCGTCCCTTTTGAGACGGCCTCTTGTTTTCAATTTCGTATTTCACAATTTATTTACTCAGCAACCGCCTTTGCGGCGAGCACGTTTATAAATTATTTTACTATCTAGTTCTACATAGTCGCCCGACACTATTGGATATGCATACTTGGGGGCGTACGATACGCCATGGCTTTTTATAATTATTTTGTCGTTAACTTTCAGGCTACGCAATTGCCGAAATTCCTTAGAGTTTTCCAGCCCAAAACTAAGAATATAATCATCGCCATTAATCCTGGCCATCATTCCGAAACCTAATCGCGAGCCTGGGGGAAGAGAAAGAGAGGTTACAACAGCTTCCATATTGGTAGAATCAATTGTATGCTTCCTTATTTTAGCAGCACCGGCAAGCACTTTTTGACCTTCAGGAGACGCTTTCCATTTGTTGAACATTATACCATCGGGGGTAGCCTCCCATCTTTTCTTCGCGGCTTTCATTTCAGCAGCAGAAAGTTGCTTCGGGGTTGATTTTTTAGAACTTTCATTTTTGATTTCGTGATTAGCAAATACCAGTCCGCTTACCACAAGCAACAGTAAGATCAGCGCATAAATAAATTTTTTCATATTTTTTGTAGTTTAATTTAACATAGATCCATCTCCTGATAAATCAGAGCCGATGTCGATCACTTATCTTAACATAGTTCAAACGTACACAATCGCCTGCCGCCTGTTGTAAATGAAATGTAAAAAAAAGTGAATGAATTGTTAAAAGGAAACGGAAAAGCGTGTCGATGATGATCGCACCGATTCCGGAACCACAAAAATATACCGCTTAGAAGAAAATATTGGTGGTACAACCATCACCTGGAGCGATGATGATTCAGCCATATCAATAAGGCCTTGAACATCAGCCTGCAGCGAGAACGCTATCCCGCAAGCATGGATGGCACAAAACAATTGACGGGTATTACAGGCCCGGCGGGGTCGAACTCCGTCAATTTAATTACAGCCGGCAACCAATTTCTATTCAGTATAACTACTGCTTTACAAAGTATGCCTGCGACTGGCCTCCACTCAAAAGCACGCTGACATTCTCGGGCTTATCGCTCATAAATTCATCGCATGCTGCTTTCACGCCAGGCAAAATATTATGTACGTTGAGCACATCCGGATCGCAATAGTCATCGAGCACGACCACCGCGTTACGCGCAAGTTTTGGATATACATATTGCAGGCTTTCCATGATGGAGGTATAAAAATCCCCGTCGAGATGAGCAAAAGCAATCTGATCGGGCAATTGCGTAGACAGTGTATCTTTAAACCATCCCTGGTGTATCTTTGGGAGTTCCATATTTTTAGACTTAAAGCTGTTGATCAGGATGTCTTTGTTGGTTTTCAGGACTCCCACTTCAAAATATTCATGGGTATTATCTGCATCTGTCTTCTCTGGAAGCCCTTCAAACGAATCATAAACAGAGAAGCCTTTATTCGACGAAAGACCATTCATTGTCTCCCGAATCAACAGTGCTGACGTACCGTTGTAACAGCCAAGCTCGACGATATCGCCCGGCACCTGCATGCGCAATACATGGGAAAGCAGCAGATGAATATTCATGGCTTTCTCAATACACATGCAATTATCCACCAGGAGGTTCTCAAACTGTTGATTGCGAATCCTGAACAATCTATTCAATTCATCATTCTTAAAAGATAACCTGACAGAAAAATCAAGGGAATTAAAAAACTTCATAACCTTAAATTGAAAACGGCGATAAGGCGTGACTTTAACAGGGCGTAAATAATCAAGGATAAACGATGAATGCATAATTTCGTTGGCTAAGTTGTAGTATAGTTTAAAACAATCGATTCACTAATTCGAAATGTTTGGGATAATCGGTCTGCAGATGATTACAAATGTGTTCGTTAACCGCCACGTCCTTCTTATGCCCACCGATGGCATGAATAAACTTTGTGCTCTCGGGCACGCCATCAAAATTCACGATCCATTTTCCATAAGTCGAAAATGTATCATTCACAAGTGGCGTAATTTCCAGATTCTTCTCTGCGGCCAGATAGAAAAACAAAATCTGCTCAAACAACACATTAAATTTAGCAATCTCTATCATGGGCAGTTGCACCAAATTACGCTCAACAAAATGATACGCCTGCCTTGTATACTCCTGAATGAATGGCCAGTTGCTACCGCCAAAAATGCCCGCATTGATCGAATGAACCATGTGTTCATTATTGATCTGACTGGCTAAACATTCTGGAAAATAGGAAAAATGAGTACTGAAATTCTTCAGAATCTCGTTGTAAAAATATCCTTTTTCAAAATTCTGTGATATCAGGTCACCGTGCTCTATACCAAACTTATCCCATATATAGATATCGCTATCCACATGAATAAAGGGTTCGCGTTGAATTCCATAGCTATGAATCTTTCCCAATGCCCAAAGGTCAGTATGAAAATGATTCAGCTTATCCAACGTTACCACAACATTTGTATAGGGAAGTTTTAGACGATCGATCAGGATTTCTTTGCCAACCTCATCAGTAACAAGCTCAACCTGGTCGTAGAACTTACACAGCTGTAAACAACTCAATGCCCAGCTCACATAATAATTTTTCCGATCTAACCATCCACCCGTATCACCGCGCTGATAAAATGTTTGCGTCGCACCCTGAAGTAAAGGTTTAGACCAAAATGTTTGTACGATTTTCATAAGACTTATTTTTACCGTTGGTAATCTTCTAATAAAGCATGATATAATCCCTCACATTCAACCAAATCGCCGTGTGACCCATCTTCGACGACCTGCCCATCTTGTATCACCAAAATCCGATCACAATTTTTTATCGTTGACAGACGATGCGCAATAATTACACAGGTTCTGCCGGCGATAAGATCAGCTATTCCTTTTTGAATCCTCTCCTCCATCCCTGTATCGATAGACGATGAAAACTCATCCATAATAATGATCCTGGGGTTCTTCAGAATAACCCGGGCCAATGCAACGATCTGCTGCTGGCCGGCGGAAAGAAATTTCCCGTCCCCACCAACTTCATGGTCGAGCTTCTCCGCCAGATCATCTGCCCCTAAACGCATCAATAGTGTTTTAACCTCCTGCCTGGACGTTTGCGGCGCGCCGTAGGTAATATTATAATATACATCGCCAGTCAGCAAGTATGGATCCTGAAGAATAACTCCTATCTGTGACCGATAGCTTTCAATTGATCGCGTGCGGTAATCAATATCATCAATCAAAATTCTACCCTGATGCGGTTCATAAAACCTGCTGATCAGATTAATAATTGTAGTCTTCCCGCTTCCCGTCATACCTACCAGACCAATAGACTCCCCCGCCCGAATGTGAAGATTGAATTTTTGCAAAACAGGCTTATCTTCTTTATATTCAAAAAAGACATTCTGAAATTTGATATCGCCTTTAATTGCCCCGAAGGCACCCGTGCTATGCTTATCGTGAATCGCAGGCTGTTCGTCAAGTTTTTCAAAGATACGCCTGGCCGATACAATACCGGTTTGATACTCTACAATAAACTGTGTTATATCTAAAACGGGAATAAACAAGCCTCGTGTATATCCAAAAAAAGCGCCCCAGGTACCTATCGATATCCCGGAGACTGCATTCATACTCAGAACTCCACCAAACACCAATATCAGGCAAACAGCCACAGAACTCAGGCAAATTACCAGCGGCGCATAAAAAGACGACAGCCATACAATCTTTTGCGACACATCCTGATAAGCAGAACTTTTAAGATTGAACCTGTCTGCCAAAAATTGCTCTTTATTAAAAGCCTTACTGATATGAATTCCATCCAGGCTTTCACCAAAAAAAACGTTCACTTCATCGCCCAGCTGCATGGCTTGCCTGGCGCGAAGACCAATCCGCTTATGCAGCCCGAATGCCACCAGAAAAAGCGGCGGAATAGTAACGATGATCAGTAACGAAAGCGCTGAACTGTAAAAGAAAATTATCGATAACATAACCACCACACCAATCACGCTGGCCGTCAACGAATTTAAACCGCTCGTCACCAGGTTTGAAACCAGGTTAGTATCACTCCACAGATTAGACATCAACTCGCCCACCGGGCGTTTGTCAAAATAAGCAAACGACATGGTCTGGAATTTTCGAAACAATTTTCCCCGCAGGCCGGCCGACAGACTGGCCCTGAATTTCCCAACCCGTCGCTCCAATATCGCTACACATAAAATCTGAGTGCCTCTTAAAAGAAAGAAAAGCGCGGAAAGAAAAATGATATCAAATCTGAGCTTATCTATGCTGGAATCTCCCGCAAGAAAGACCACAATCGAATCCACAAATAAAAGCCAGACCAAAGGAATAAACCCCTGCACGAAAGCTGAAAGAATATTCGTAACCAAAACAATGCTCACAAATCGTTGATGTCGCTCGTCATTTTGCAACGTGCGCACAAACAAGCGCCATGATTCCGTATAAACAAGATTAAACAAGCTTCTCATAACTATTTATCGAACACCCGAACGTTGTCTACTACTACTTTGCTTTGTTCTTCAGGCGCGCGTTCTTCACACTTCACCAATAATCCGCCACTCAAAACAATCACCTTATTCATGTGCTTTAAAAGCGACGATCGGTGCGTAGCCAGCAATACGGTATTATCGCCCCAATCATCCAGTATCTTTTGAAAGACCTGTCGTTCTGTTGATGGATCGAGTGCTGCGTTGGCGTTGTCCAGAATCAATACACCCGGCCTGGCGTATAATGTTCGCGCAATGGATATTCTCTGCTTTTGCCCACCTGAAAGTAAAACGCCTTTACTGCCCACAACTGTATCCACACCGGCAGGTAGTACATGCATAAAGGCCGATACCTGAGAGGTCTCCAGAATGGAATGCAATTCCTCAGGCCTGTCTTTGGCGTCCCAGGTAATATTGCTCACAAGCGTTGTCGAGAATAAAAATGATTTTTCCATCGTGTATCCAATCTTCTCGCGCAAAAAGCGACGGTCGTACATAGGAAGTGGCGTCCCATCCAGAAATATCTCCCCCGATGTAGGCTCGTAAAGCCGGAGCAGCAAAGCAAAGATTGTCGACTTTCCGCTACCCGAAGATCCCAAAAAAGCAACTTTCTCTCCAGCTTCTATCACGAATGATACATTCTGTAAACTCCAATATTGTTGCTCCGGATATCGGAACGAAACGTTTCGAAATTCGATCCGCCCGCCAATGAATTCTTTCTGATTAGACATTTCCTTATTGCCATCGGCATTTGCCTCTGGATGCAAGCGACTAACCTCCTGAATACGCCGCAGTGATACCGTCATTTTTGCAAACTGAAGGGACGTGGCGCCTACCAGGCTCAACGGCCAGGATACCATTACCGCATAGGTATAGAAACTCAACATCTGTCCTAATGAAATGTAGCCGTTCAACGCAAAAACGCCTCCGCTTACCACCGACAGGGTAACTTGCAACGCCAGCAGAAGATCGTTTACGTTCATAAACCTTCTGGCCGCATCGACATGGCGAATGTCCTGTTCCAGTTTTCGCTGATTCTGCCTGTCAAATTTATTGATCTCATTCTCATGTAAAGAAAGGGCAATGACTGATCGCATCGAAACAAAGTTCTCCCGGGCGATCTCTGTCAGGCGATCAATTTCAATCTGACTTTCCGAAAACAATTCTTTTTGCTTACGATAGTACCTGAAGCTCCACCAAAAAATAAACGGCACAAGCGACACAACGATCAGCGCATAATAAATATTGACTATCGCCATCATAAAAAAGGAGAAAACAAAAATGCCGATCAGCCGGATCAGGTTAACGACCTGGTTCTGAAAAAAGAACTTTACATTATAAATATCTCCCTGAAGCCGCTGTATCAGTTCACCTTTACTGGCGCTTGCAAAATAACTTACCGGAATATGCTGAATGTGCAAAAACAAAGCATCTCGCAAATGGCGTATCGCCTTCTCGGTTGTACCAGCATTTAGCCTGCCTGATATCCACCAAAAAAAAGCGCGTAGCAAAGACGTAGAAAAGTACATGGCCGCAATAGTCCAAAGCCCTTTAACCAGATCATTTTGAAAAGACAGCTTCAATACATCATATAAGAATCTCGAAACAAAATCTTTTGACTGGTAGGACACATCCATGTCTTTAGATCCTGCCACCACAAAATCTACAGCCACCTCAAAAAGCTTCGGCTCCACATTCATAACCACGATGGCCATGAGCAAAAGCAAAGATGCAATGATGTAGCTGGGTAGCCACTTACGAATAACGGAAACAAGCTCCATGACAAATCCCCCGGTTTATTGACGCATAAAAGCGTATAATAATTTGGCCTATTCGAAATCCGTCAACGTCATTTGAAACAACTCCTCGTGTTTGAGTCTCTCCTTATCCACGCTAAACGATCCGATGAACCGCTCGTTATCATAGTTGTTCAAGGCTTGTCTGAACATCTTGTCACGACTAAGCCAACGGTCCTTTTCCGGATATTGACCGGTACGAGAGTGATCATCATGAGAAATATGCTTCGCATGACCGCTAAGAATGCGGTGTAAACCCGCCCCCAGGGTCAACCTGCCAATCATATCCTGATCTTCCCAACCCCATCCGATCAGCTCAGAGTTATAGCCGTTAATTTTCATAAAGTCGTTCTTCTTTACCATCAGCAACCCCGGTGCGTTGCGATATCCATTGTTCGCATCCTCTTCCTGGTCTACTATTTTCAGAATACGGCCATTGCGCGTCTTGATCTTTAGCTCATAGCCAAAGTTCACCACATGTTTTCCCCCGATAGAATTGACTTTGGTTTCGGTTACGCCGGAAAGCGTACCAAAAGCGTTCTCCTGTGTCGTAATAGCATCATACAAAATCTGCAATTCATACGGATCCAGCAAAATGTCGCAATCACAAAAAAACAGGGTGTCGAACCGGGCATACGAAGCGCCAAGGTTAGCCGCCAGCGTTTTGTGGAAGTGCTCCTGTTCTGGCACGCGTACAATCCTGAAAAACGGCCTGGAATCCTTTACCTGGCTGGCAAAGAAGACCTCTTCACCACCAAAGTTTACCAGTATCAATTCTCCGTTAAAATGTTCTACAACAGATTCGAAAGATTTTAAAGCTTCTTTCAATTCGCCTCGGTTTCTCCAGGTTACAATTATTGAGAGCATAATGATTTAGATTATAGTTGAAATTTCGTTAGCTATCCGCGATGGGTTCAGATCTCCCGCTTCGAGTATATCGGCAAAATCCCCAGACTCACCGGTAAAGGTCATACTCCACCCCTTCTCGTGAATGTCACAGGTTACTCCGGCGGCATACAAAATACTTTCCAGCCCGCCCACTCTGTAATGATCCTCAATAACCACGAGCGGCTTTCCTATCGCATTGATCTCGTTTACGAGCTGTGGAGACAGCGGCATTATTTTATTTACATTGAGCACGCCAATAGAAATTCCCAATTGTTGCATACTCTCTTTTACCATCAAGGCAATATGCACGGTAATGCCCGTGGCCAATACATTGATGTCTTGCGGCGGCGCAAGCCAATACCATTCCTTGTCCACGGCAGGCAAATCAGTCAACGGCTCGCGGGGAAGCCGCAGATATGCCGGCGAAGGATCTGCATTCATCTGCTCTATCGCAAACTTCAAATCTGCAGGACATGCCGGAGACCAGATCGTCATATGCGGAAGGGAAGCCATTACCGCGATATCATTAATCGCCGCGTGAGTCTGCCCGTTTCGCCCGGTAAATCCACCGGCATGCGACCCTACAAGCTTAACGTTTGTTATTCCTTGCGATAGCCCTATCCTGATCTGATCATAGGCGCGATAACACAGGAACGCCGCAAACGAAAATACCCATGGCTTGGCACCCACCTGGGCAAGACCTGCCGCAACAGATACCATGCTTTGCTCTGCTATGCCAGCCATAATAAACCTCTCCGGGTGACGCTGATGAACAAATATGGCACCATTGGAATCCGCAAGGTCACCGTCTAATACACAAATATCTTCGTCGTGGTCCATTATGTGGCTTAATATCCGGCCACATCGCATTCCCATTTTTTCCATGTTCCTCTATTAAAATTTGAATACTTCATTTGGTCGTACCATAGATTTCGCTTCTTCCGAAGTAAGCTCTCCGCAATGAAAACGAATCGGATCACGCTCAATCATTTCATAGCCCTTTCCTTTTACCGTGTTGGCCACTACTACACAAGGTCCCTCACGATAAGCGCGTGCTTCTTTAAAAATTTCTTCAAGCGCAGTACAATCGTGTCCGTCCACACTAAGCACTTTCCAACCAAAAGAAATAAACTTCGATTCAATATTGTCCATCGGTAGCTTCGAGACATCCTCCTCGAAATACCAACCATATTCCTGATGTTTGTTATTATCGACAATTGCCTTGAGGTTATTAACCTTTAACCGGGAGGCAAGCATAGCAGCTTCCCACACCTGCCCCTCCTGGCACTCGCCATCGCCCAATACAACCCACGCGTCGGCTTTCTTTTTCTTCAACCCCAATGCAAAGCCAAGCGCA
>Ga0247762_1000126_pt1 | contig 31177 bp, 33 predicted proteins | sample UWRJL081202R4_FD_181016 | JGI IMG/M metagenome (GOLD analysis project Ga0247762, IMG submission 181016) | Plant litter microbial communities from Arlington Agricultural Research Station in Wisconsin, United States - UWRJ-L081-202R-4 | ecosystem: Environmental > Terrestrial > Plant litter >...
AAGCTAACTCCACGGTTGCAATAGGCTTGCGAGCAGGCTTGCTCTTGAACCGCGTCGAGTCACGTTATACCGGCAAAGAAAGAGATCAAGAATCAGGCCTCGACTACTTCGGGGCCAGGTACTACGGGTCCAACATGGGCAGGTTCATGTCGCCCGATAGCTTAGGCGGCGATCCCATGAATCCGCAGAGTTGGAACCTCTACGGGTATGTGCAGAACAATCCTTTGAAGAACGTCGATCCAGACGGGCACGATTGCGTCGTGCAAACGCGAACGAGCAACACAACCGAGACGGTCTCCAGTTCGGCTGGTAATTGTGACAATGTTTCGGTTGGTGATGGCCAGACGAAGACCTATGTCGCGGGGACTGTGACGGGAATCCAAGCGGGGGCAGATGGTCATAGCATCGACATCGGTTACACGGCTTATGGATCAAACGCGGACAACTCGACTTCGGTCACAAATGCGAGTGCGGCTCCGATCCCCGACAACACGAATCTTGCTTACAACTGGGGCAACAACGCCCAGGGCTATCAGCAGCTAGGAGCTGCGAGCCAAGTAGTCAAAGGAGCGACTGTTGGAGTTGCTGCGGTCTACGGGGGAGTGGCCTGCGCCATCGCGTGTCCAGGAGCGGCAGCCGCCGTTGGTCGCTGGGGTCTCCAGAGACTAGCAATGGGCGCAAGTTCGCCAGTTCTTCTGAACCTGATCAATCGGCTATATCAGGCTCAAGATGAAATCCCCGGAGGCACGGCAGGCGCGGTCCGTAATGAGGTGATGACAGGCGAGTTCATCAACGGCGGCCACTCTATAAAAGCTGCCGAAATGATCACCGCGCTCACGAAACTGATTAACTCCGGAGAGTTGAGTGGAAGCGATCAAATGATCGCCGGTCACATCATCTCGGACTTGAAAAGCTCGTTGGGTCGCTAAGGAGGGTGTGTTGAGTCTCGAATATGAATCTCTAAATCAGCGACTCTTAGAGCGACTTCCAGCTCTTGGGGAGCCCCGATACACTCAGATGATCGGCGGCATCGAAGCAGGCCCTTATGTCGTCTTCGGCGTTACGTTGAATCGATACCTCATCGATCTCGCGGACGAAAGTGACCCTACGACAAGGGCAGTTGTCTCAGCCTTCTTGGAAGAGATGGCAACTGCGCGAGACGGGCGTGTCACCGACATGCTCTCCTCCGAGGTACTACCTACTCTTGTTCGCACCCAGTCAATGGTCGATGTCTACTGGCCGCTGCTGGGAGAGGCTACTCGCCATCGGATCAGCCTGCTTCCTTCGCGGCTCACTAGCAAAGTAGAACTGCCGTCACATGCCTGATCTGCATCCCCTCAAAGGCCGTCTCTTCGGAGGCGGCCTCGCTTCGTCTGGGGCCTCCATCGAGAGCCGTGCCGAAGCAAGAGAAAGTACGCGCTGCCTACGGCAGCGGGTTGAGGGTGACACGTCACCCCAGAATGGGAGCTGTAGAGCAACCTGTGGTTGCTATATAGCAACGCTCTTGGAATGAGCAGTTACGGCTTGCAGCTCGAAAGCCGGTTGCTCTCCGGCAACGTTCGTTGCTGGGCTGGACTCTGCTGGGCAGCTAAAGAAAAAACCTGTCTCTTCACTGTGTTGCGTTAAGCGTGTATGTTTACGCTTAGTGTAAGACAGGCGGAGGTAAGTGATGGGCGAAGAGTCCGGAGGGCAAGTTCAGACGCTCTCGATGCGGCTGACGACGGTGTTGAAGGGCCGTCTGGAAACGATGCGCGAGGTTGCATCGTTGCGCCGTGGCGGATCGGTGACGACCTCTGAGGTCGCAAAAGGCTTGCTGGAGGCAGCCCGGGACGAGAGCCTGGAGGTGGCCGAGATGCACGGCAGGGCGACCGAGGCGCTGCTGACGATCCGCCAAAAGGTCGAACATGGGCAAAGTCTGTCGCATGCCGAGTGGATGTTCGTGGCGCACTTCGTCCAGCTTGGCACCGAGTCGTTTTACAAAAACCCTCTTCGGCCTGAGAGCTGGTCGGGCCTGCTGGAAGCGTTCCTTGCGCTGTACAGCGTGCGGCTGGAAGGGCCGGATCGTAGCGGCTACTACCTGAGCCATCTCGCGGGGCAGACTCTGGAGCGGGAGCCGGGGGATGTTCGTAGCGCGGTGATGAGCCTGCTCGAACGAGTGCGCGGAGGAGCGAAGGTGCATCCGTCTGTTGGCCGAGCCCTCTACGGGCTGCTGGCCGGGGAGCGGTTCTCCAGTCTGGCGTCGGTCCAGGCTGCTCTGTTGCCGTACTGGCCGGTGCTGTGGCGGGTCGCGGCGCGGGGTCACTATGGGCAGCGGAAGGCTCCGATCCACAAAGAAGAGACCTGGGAAGAGATGCAGGAGCGGCACAGCGGGAGCAAGGCTCCCGAGCATCGCGAAGCAATCCCTCCGTTCCTCGCCGGAGACTACCGGCTGACGGTGGCAGAGTCTATCGATGGCGATACGCTGTCGCTGCTGTTGAGTCTTCCTGGCGACCACGGCCCGATGTACACGATGAGCCAGTATCCGAAGATCGCCGAGCTTCTGGCGATGCTGGATGGGCTTGGTCCGAGGACGGTGGACTCGCGCGGCAATGTATGCGGGTCTGGGTTATGGAATGGCGAAGCGTTCTTCGGCTACGTGGTTGCGGACAGCAGTGCGGCGGGTTACTGGTTCCGTGATGGTGCGCTGACGCTGGGCTTCCCTGAGGTTGGATGGCAGCAGGTTCGGGAGCTGTTCCGGCAGGCATGGGAGCATCCCGAAGTGGCGCGGATATGGGCTCGGTTGGAGCAGGAATATGGGGAGCTGTGATGGCCAAGGCCCCGGTGCTGCGCACGAAATCTGCGACGACGAAGGTGACGGAGGCCGAGTACGCGCGGCTGGAGTCGTTGGCCGAAGCAAGCGGCCTGAACATGAGCGAATGGATGCGAGGTCGGCTGCTTGGTCGGGACGGTGCTGATCGGGTCGAGGATGCGGCGACTGTCCTGGGAGAGGTTCTTGCGCTACGCACGATCCTGCTCAATCTGATGTTCTCTCTGGCGAACGGAAAGCCGGTGACGCCGGACGGGATGCAGGAGCTGATCGGTCGGGCGGACGGCGACAAGATGCGGAAGGCGATGGAGCGGCTGACGGCGGGTCTGATGGCGGGTCGAGGCACGAAGACGGAGGCTGAAACGGACGCGGACGAGGGGGCCTGATGGCAGAGTGGGGACGGAAGCAGTACAGCAAAGCGTGGCCGAGTCGGAGGCCAGTCTGGGCGTTGGGTGCTCTGTTCTTGTCCCTGTTGTTCCTGGCCGGGATGCTGACTCTGAACTACCGGCAGAGCTGGAGTGCGGCAGAGCGGCTGTACTGGTCGGACTACCTGAAGAGCGGGACGCGGGGCCAGGCTTCGGCGCGGTCGGTGAACCGGTACACGCTGCTGGAGGCGGTGGTCGGCAAGAGCCAGCGGCTGGTCGTGGGCGACGAGATCGAGGAGGTTCCGTCTCTCGACGGAAAGCCGGGTTACCGACTGACCGAAGAGGGCTTGAAGGACGGCATCTCCCGGCTGACCTGGGTGACGGGTACGTTCAATGATCGCGGCCTGCACAAGGTGATGAGCGCGGCGGTGTTCGCGGATCATGAGAGCTGGGACTTCTACCGGAACCCGGTGCTGTTCTCTGTCGGGTTCTTCGTGCTGCTCTTGTTCGTGGCGGTGCCGAGAGACCGGAAGCGGCGGCTGGTCTGGAAGCATGGGCGTCGGTTGCGCGGGCCGGAGTTGGTGACGACGGCGGAGCTGAATGAGAAGCTGGGCAAGTCGAAGCTGCTGACGACGGCACTGCCGGATGGTGTGGCGTTCATCAATGAAGAGCAGACGTGGACGGACAAACTCTTCCGTAAAAACCTTAGCCGCTGGGCTCGTATCCCGCGTGACCGTGAGGCGATGCACTTCCTGATCGTGGGCGACTCGGGCACCGGCAAGTCGGCGGCGATCCGTCAGCTTCTCGCGCAGATATGGGAGCGTGGCGAGGCGGCCATCGTGTACGACCCGGCGATGGAGTATCTGCCGCAGTTCTTCAACGCGGCCAGGGGCGACGTGATCCTGAACCCGATGGATGCGCGGTGTCCGTTCTGGTCGCCGGGTGATGAGGTTCCGCACGAAGCAGAGGCTCTTACCTTAGCCGCCAGCCTGTTCCCGGATCAGGGCCGGGAGAACCGGTTCTTCGTCGAAGCTCCGAGGAAAATCTTCGCTCACTTGCTGAATCTGAAACCGACGCCGCAGGAGCTGACCTACTGGATGTCGAACGCGGACGAGATCGACAAGCGGGTCGAAGGAACCGAGCTTGCGGCCATGATCGACAAGGGCGCGGCGAATCAGCGGAGCGGTGTTCTGGGGTCGCTGAACATGGTGGCCGATGCCTTCAAGCTGCTGCCCAAGGAGTCGGAGACGACGCAGCGTTGGAGCACGGTGGAGTGGGCGAAGAAGCAGAAGGGATGGGTGTTCCTGACGTCGAAGCCGACGATGCGGGAGCGGATGCGCCCGCTCATCAGCCTGTGGCTGGACCTGTTGGTCTTGCGGATGATGAACGACGACTCGGCGAAGCGCAAGACGTGGTTCGTGCTGGATGAGCTGGCCAGCTTGCAGCGGTTGCCGCAGCTCACGACGGCGGTGACGGAGAACCGGAAGTCGAACAATCCGATGGTGCTGGGCTTCCAGGGCAAGGCTCAGGTTGAGGCCCTGTACGGCCACGTTGCGGAGGCGATGTTGAGTCAGCCCGCGACGAAGATCTTCCTCAAGACCAGTGAGCCTCACGCGTCCGAGTGGATCTCTAAGGCCATCGGTGAGATCGAGGTTGAGCGGTTCCGGGAGAGCCGGACGTTGGGCCGGTTCCCGGTGAGTCCGGGGCGGGACAGCGAGTCGCGGGACATAACGCGGGAGCCTCTGGTCATGGCATCCGAGGTGGCCGGACTCGATCCTCTGCATGGGTACTTCAAGCATGGCAACTTGGTGCTGCGGATGCGCTTCCCGTACCTGGAGCTGGCGGCCAAGGTGGAGAAGTTCATCGAGCGGAAGCCGGTCGAGAGGGCCGTGCCGGTCGTTGCTCCTGCTGTTCCAAAGGCTGCTCCGGTGGCCGTCCAGCCGCCTGCTCCTTCCGAGGACGCGCCCGTCTCTCAGGCTCCTCCGTCGAAGAAGCCCCCGACGCCGGTGACCGAGCAGGCAGTGAAACCGCCCGCTCCGAACAACGAACAGCAGCACTTCTTCGAGTGAAAACTAAAGTGGACGCAAAAACTTGCTACCGGAGTTAAGGGTAGAGGGCTTACACAATGAGCGAGCAGAACGAGTACGAGATCGAGCGCAAGAACAAACTGGAGTATGTGGTGGTGCGGTGCCCGCAGGGGCATCTGAGCCGGGGCATGAAGGTCGGCGAGATGAAACTACGGATGGGGCTGACCTGCACGAACCCGAAGTGCAACGCTTCGTGGTCGGCGCTGATCCCGAGCATCATGGAGCTGGAGGCGATCCCATAGATGGTGACTCTCTCCAAACCGATCAGCTCCGTGCAGGCGCAGGCGTATCACAAAGAGGAGTTCGCCAACGCCAAAGAGAACTACTACACGGAGGGCGAGCGGGTGCGCGGCGAGTGGCAGGGCCAGCTTGCCGCGCGATGGGGGCTAACGGGTGAGGTCAAAGAGGAGCAGTTCGCGCGGCTGTCGGAGGGTCAGCATCCGGCGACCGGCGAGCAGCTTGTGCGGCATCAGACGGCGCGGGAGTATGAGAACGGGCGCGGTGAGATGGTGCGTTCGATGGAGCATCGTGCTGGATGGGATGCGACGTTCAGCGCACCGAAGTCTGTCTCTCTGACTGCGCTCGTTGGAGGCGACGACCGGATCAGGGCGGCGCATCGCGAGAGCGTAGCGGTCGCGTTGAACGAGATGGAGCGGTATGTTCAGGGGCGGATCGGCGGCAATGCTCCGGCAGAGACGACGGGCGCATGGGCGGTTGCCAAGTTCGAGCATGACAGCAGCCGACCGGTTGAGGGGTATGCGGCGCCCCAGCTTCACACGCATGCAGTCGTCTTCAACGTGACCGAAACCGCCGATGGGAACACTCGCGCTCTCCAGCCGCAGGAGCTATATAAGACCCAGCAGTATGCGACGGCGGTGTATCGTTCGGAGCTGGCCGAGCGGTTGCAGGGGATGGGCTACGAGATCGAGCGCGGCGAACATGGCCAGCCGGAGATCAAGGGATACAGCCGCGAGTACCTGGAGGCATCGAGTCCGCGGCGTCAGCAGATCGAAGCGCACATGGCCGCGGAGGGCCGGACGGGAGCCGGAGCCGCGCAGGTAGCGGCCCATTAGCCGCGCGATCAGAAGCAGCCTCTCTCGCATGAAGAGGTTCGAGAACGTCATCAGGCGATGGCCCGCGTGCATGGCGATCAGCCGCAGCGTGTTCTTGAAGAGGCCGCCCAGCGTCCCGGCGTGGAGCTGAAGCCGGAGCAATCGCAGATCGCCGCGCAGGGCGCGGTGACCTATGCACGCGAACGCGGCATGGAGCGAGCGGCTGTTATGGATGAGCGGTCGTTGATGCGCGATGCTCTGAAGCACACGATGGGCGAGGCTCGCTTGCCAGAGATCAAAGCCGAGTTCGAGCGGAGGGTGCAGGCGTTCGAGCTGATCGAGGTTCCACGTCGAGAGGGGCTTGCAGGCCGTGCGTTCACAACCGGCGAGATGCAGGGTTATGAGCGTGAGCTGATCGACCGGATGAAGAGCAGCCAGGGCAATCGCGATGTGTTGGCCGAGGGATCGGTGCGGCAGCAGACGATGGAGCAGCATCCACATCTGAGCTTGAGCCAGCGAAACGCGGTGGAGATGGTGCTGACAAACCGCGATCAGATGATGGCTCTCGAAGGTGTTGCGGGCGCTGGGAAGACAACTTCCTTAGCCGCTGTTCGTGAAGCTGCGGTGAGTGCCGGGTATGAGGTCGAAGGGCTTGCGCCGACATCGAGAGCCGCGCAGAAGCTGGGCGAAGCGGGCATGGCGACTGAGACGCTGCAACGGCATCTGACGCGCGGCGACCGTGCCGACGATGGCCAGAAGCGTCTCTATGTGGTCGATGAATCGAGCATGGCGAGCACTCGTCAGATGCACACGTTCGTCGAGCGGCTAAAGGAAAATGATCGTGTTCTGTTCGTCGGAGACACGCGGCAGCATGAGGCTGTCGAAGCAGGCCGACCCTACGCGCAGTTACAGGATGCAGGGATGAGGACGGCCAAGCTCGATGAGATCATCCGGCAAAAAGACCCTGCACTGAAAGAGGCCGTCGAGCAGCTTGCACGGGGCGATGTTCGTGAGGCTATCGGCAATCTGAACAGCCAAGGACGGGTGCATGAGATCGGCGACCGTTCGGAGCGGATCGCGGAGATCGCTCGTGAGTATGTGCGGCAGCCCGAGAACACGTTGGTCGTCTCGCCCGACAATGAAAGCCGCCGCGAGATCAACAGCCACATCCATCGAGCGATGCAGGAGGCGGGCCAGGTCAAACCCGAAGAACATAGCGTCCGTGTGCTGAATGCGCGGCAGGACCTTACGGGAGCGGACCGGCAGCACGCGCAGAACTATGAACAGGGCGACGTGATCCGCTACTCGAAAGGGTCGAAGCCGCTGGGCATCGAGGCCGGAGAGTATGCCCAGGTCCTCCGCACGGACGCGAAAGCAAACACTGTGACGGTGGAGCGAGGAAGCGGCCAGGAGCTGAGCTACGATCCGCGCCGCTTGCAGGGCGTGACGGTCTATCGTGAGTCGGAGCGCACGTTCGCCGAAGGCGACCGTGTGCAGATGACCGCGCCGTATCATGAGCAGAAGCTATCGAATCGTGAGCTGGGCACGGTCGAAAAGATCGACAGCGGCGGTGATCTGAAGCTGAAGATGGACTCAGGCCGTGAGGTCGAGTTCAACGCGAAACAGCATCCGCATCTCGACTACGGGTATGCGGTGACAAGCCACAGCAGCCAAGGCCAGACGGCGGATCGAGTGCTCATCCACGTTGACTCTTCACAAGCTCATGGCGAACTGTTGAACAGCCGCATGGCCTATGTCTCCGTCTCGCGGGCGCAGTTCGATGTGCAGATGTACACGAACGATGCGGGAACGCTGGGCCAGCAGCTTAGCCGGGACGTGTCGAATCCATCGGCGATGCAGCAGCAGACGCCAATCCAGCAGGACGCGGCACAGAAGATCGAGGATGCGCCTGAGCTGGCGCAGCAGCCAGACATCTCGCAAGGCCACGGCCAGGGCTTGAGCTTATAGCCGCCGCGTACTCTCCGCTGCGCCATCCGTAAAGGCTCTCCGCTTCGCTGCGATGAACGCGCACAGAACGCGCGGCCTTGACTGATGGCTCCGCTGCGAGTGATGGCTGGACATGAGGAGCATGTCTGCTCCTCTGTTCTTGAAAAGAACCAGAGGGGTACTAGCTGACCTCGGCGTGCGCGATGCCAGCGAGTGAGTTAATCAGGCGAATGACGGCCCGTTGATCCTTCGTCGGCAGGGCTTCCATCTTCTGAAACCTCTTCCAAAGCCGCTGCTTCTCCACGCTGTTGTTCCCGTTGCTCTTCGCGGGCCGCAATCCCAGCAGCTCATCCGTAGAGACTTCGAGCACGCGGGCAAGGGGGATGATGACCGCCGAGGGTGGCAGTTCGGCGTCCGTCTCGTAGTAGGAAATCACGCGTTGGGTCGTGCCCAAGGCTTCAGCGAGCTGGGACTGAGTTAGGCCGCGAGCCTTCCTCAGTGTGAAGAGTCGCTTACCGAATGCGGTCTGTGGTTCCTTCTTGGCGGGCATGACAAGAGGGATTTTATGTTCCACTTCTGAGTCCTCCGGCGAATCCAGTGCTTGGATATACATGGTGTGTATATACTGAGGCACGGCGAGAAAAATAACAAAATCCTCGAAAAGCACTTGACAGGGTTTTAAGCGGAGGGCGGCAGAATGGCGAGAATCCCGGAGCACGAGGTCGAGCGGCTAAAGCGGGAGGTCTCCGTGCAGCGGTTGGCCGAGGCTCGGGGGATCAAGCTGACCCGGCACGGTGCGGACTTGCTGGGCAAATGCCCCTTCCACAACGACCGGACGCCATCGCTCGTCATCACTCCGGCGAAGAACCTCTGGCACTGCCTCGGTGCGTGCAATGCTGGCGGAACGTGCATCGACTGGGTGATGCGGGCCGACGGCATCAGCTTCCGCCATGCGGTCGAGCTGCTGAAGGCCGACCATCTGCCCACAGCCGACGCGCCGATCCAGCCCGTCAAAGTCGGCACGGTGCGCAAGCTCCCGCCGCCCATCGAGCGCGAGGCCGACGACCGCGTGTTGTTGCTCCAGGTCGTGGACTACTACAACGAGACGCTGAAACAGTCGCCGGAAGCGATGAAGTACCTGCAATCGCGCGGCCTTACGTCGCCGGAGATCATCGACCGGTTCAAGCTGGGCTTCGCCAATCGCACGCTGGGCTATCGCCTGCCGGCGAAGAACCGCGCCGCCGGCGCGGAGATGCGTGGCCGGCTCCAGCAGCTCGGCGTCCTTCGGCAGAGCGGCCATGAGCACTTCAACGGCTCACTGGTTATCCCGGTGCTGACCATCGGCGGTGAGGTCGTCGAGATGTACGGTCGCAAGATCACTCCGAATCTGCGCGAGGGTACGCCCGACCATCTGTATCTACCCGGTTCGCACGCTGGCGTGTGGAATGAAGAGGCACTGGCCGCGTCGAAAGAAATCATCCTCTGCGAATCGCTGATCGATGCGCTCACGTTCTGGAATGCTGGCATCTGCAACGTGACGGCGAGTTACGGAGTCAACGGCTTCACAGCCGACCATCGCGCGGCCTTCGAGAAGCACGGCACAGAGCGCGTGTATATCGCTTATGACCGTGATGAGGCTGGAGACAAAGCCGCGCGTGAGCTGGCCGAAATGCTGATGCCGATGGGACTGGAGTGCTTCCGCGTCCTGTTCCCGAAAGGCATGGACGCGAACGAGTACGCCCGCAAGGTGCAGCCAGCAGCGAAGAGCCTGCGCGTGTTGCTCAATAAAGCCGAGTGGCTGGGAAAGGGGCAGCGTCCAGAGCCGCGCGTCGTTGAACTGATCGACGCCGAGCTGATCGACGAAGACGTGTTGCCGGAGATCGAGCCGGAGCCGCTGCCAGAGCCAACGATAGAGCCGGAGCCAGCAGAGATCGAGCCAGCGGCTAAAGAAGAAATCATCGAAGAAGAATCCATCCTTGCTCAGATCGACGCCGAGATCGAGAGCCAGGCCGAAATCGACATCGACCCAATCGAAGAAGAGCCAGAGCCAGCCCCCTCAGCATCCCCCGCCGAGATCGAAACAGATGTTCCTCTCTTAGCCGCCGAGCCGGAGCCGGTTGCGCCGCAGGAGCCAGAGGCAGCGCCATCGCCCAATATCGACGTGCCTGTCGAGATGCGCGGCGACGACATCTTCCTCACGCAAGGCGACCGCCGTTATCGCGTGCGTGGCCTGAATAAAAACATGAGCTATGAGCTGTTGAAGGTCAACGTGCTCGTCTCTGGCCGGACGCCGCGCGGTGAGTCGGCGTTCCACGTCGACACGCTCGACCTGTACTCCGCACGGCAGCGCAGCGTGTTCACCAAGCAAGCATCGGAAGAGCTGGGCCTCAAAGAAGAGGTGTTGCGCCGTGACCTGGGCCGCGTGCTGTTGAAGCTCGAAGAGCTACAGGATGAGCAGATCAAACAGGCACTCGCACCGAAGGAAGAAGCCGTCACGATGAACGAAGACGAGCGGGCCGAAGCGATGGAGCTGCTGCGCAGCCCCAATCTCTTAGACCGCATCGTCGAGGACTTCGCGCGCTGCGGCATGGTGGGCGAGGAGACAAACAAACTCGTCGGCTATCTCGGCGTCGTGTCGCGGCATCTGGAAACGCCGCTTGCCGTGATCGTGCAGTCGTCCTCCGCAGCCGGTAAAAGCTCGCTGATGGAAGCGGTGCTGGCCTTCATGCCCGAGGAGCAGCGCGTGCAATACTCCGCGATGACGGGCCAGTCGCTCTTCTACATGGGCGAAACCGACCTCAAGCACAAGGTGCTCGCCATCGTCGAAGAAGAGGGCGCACACTCGGCAGCGTATGCGCTGAAGCTGTTGCAGTCCGAAGGCCAGCTCACTATCGCCAGCACCGGCAAAGACCCGGCAACGGGGCGTCTTCTCACGCATCAGTACCGCGTCGAAGGGCCGGTGATGATCTTCCTGACGACGACGGCGATCAACCTCGACGAAGAGATGCTGAATCGCTGCATGGTGCTCTCCGTCAACGAGGACCGTGAGCAGACACAGGCGATCCATCGCGTGCAGCGTGAAGCGCAGACGCTCGAAGGGCTGTTGCAACGGCGTGATCGTGAAGCGATCCTCACGGTGCATCGCAACGCGCAGCGTCTTCTAAAGCCCGTCTTCGTTGCAAATCCCTACGCGCGAGAGCTGACGTTCCTCGATGTGCAGACACGCACGCGCCGCGACCACATGAAGTATCTGACGCTCATCCGCAGCATCGCCCTGTTGCATCAGTACCAGCGGCCACGCAAGACGGTCGAGCACAGAGGCCGCGCCGTCGAGTACATCGAAGTCACGCTGGAAGACATCGCTGTTGCGAACCGGCTGGCGCATGAGGTGCTGGGCCGTTCGCTTGATGAGCTGCCGCCGCAGACGCGGCGGTTGCTGCTGGCGATCGACGAGCATGTCGCCGCCGAGTGCGATCGGCAGAAGATGGAGCGATCGGACTATCGCTTCTCGCGCCGCGACGTGCGGGCCTTCACAGGCTGGGGCGATACGCAGCTCAAAATCCATCTGCACAGGCTGGAAGAGATGGAGTACCTGCTGATCCATCGTGGCGGGCGCGGTCAGAGCTTCGTCTATGAGCTGATGTTCGCGCGGCCCACGGATGGCGGAAAGCCTGTGCTGGGCGGGCTGATCGAGGTCGAGAAGCTGAAAAGCCGCGAGTACGACGGCAACCGGTCGGGGGCAGCGGGCCAGCGGTCGGGGCCAAGTCGGCCCCAAGTCGGCGGGACGTCGGGTGCGGTGCAATCGCTCGCATCGCCTGTATCCATGCGGGTTCCAGAGGGGCGCAGCTTCGAGATCGAGAGAAGTACATATCCGGGCGCACACCAAAACGGTCACTACGTCCTAACGATGGCAGGAGGAAAATAAATGGCTCGCGTGACCAAAGTCCGCAAACCCGCAGTGATGCCATCGACGCCGCTGGAGGCGATGATGCACGACCATCTGCACGCGCTCGCGGTGCAGAACTACTCCGAGCACACAGTACAGAATCGTCGCGTGCATATCGGCTTCTTCCTTGAGTGGTGCAAAGAGCGCGGCCTGAGTGAGCCGGTGGAGGTCACGCGGCCTGTGCTCGAACGGTATCAGCGCCATCTCTTCCACTACCGCAAAAAGAATGGCGAGCCGCTGAGCTTCCGCTCGCAGCACTCGTGCCTCGTGCCGTTGCGCGTGTGGTTCCGTTGGATGACCCGGCAGAATCACATCCTGCATAACCCGGCCTCGGAGCTGGAGCTTCCACGTCTCGGCCGCGCCCTGCCCAAGAACCTGTTCTCGGCCGGTGAGGTCGAGCAGATCATGCAGCTCTGCGACCTGGGCGATCCCATCGGCTTGCGCGACCGGGCGATCCTAGAGGTGCTGTACTCCTCCGGCCTGCGCCGTCTGGAGCTGATCCAGATCAAACTCTATGACCTGTCGCTCGACCGTGGGCTGATCCTCGTGCGGCAGGGCAAGGGCAAGAAAGACCGCTATGTGCCGATCAGTGAGCGTGCCATCGCATGGCTCGAAAAGTACGTCCGCGAAGGCCGACCGCAGCTCGCCATCGAGCCGGACGACATGACGGTGTTCCTCACGGCTCAGGTGAGCCGTTCAGCCGCGATCACATGACGTGGACGGTGAAGGATCGCATCGACGCGGCGAAGCTGGGCAAGACCGGCTCCTGCCATCTCTTCCGCCACACGATGGCCACGCTGATGCACGAGGGCGGCGCGGATATCCGATATATCCAGCAAATGCTCGGCCACGAGGACATCAAAACGACCCAGATATACACGCAGGTCGCTATCCGTGCCTTGCAGCAAATCCACGCCGCAACTCATCCCGCAGCGATGCTAGATCGTGGCGAAAAGCCCTCCACAAAAGCCACGGCCAGCGACGCCGATCAGCTCTCGCTGATGCTCGCTTCCGATGACGAAGACGACCGCGAATAGCGCGTCAAATGCTCTTCTTTTAGTAGCTTCTTAGCTGCTAAACAGAGGCCGAATCCTGCCCGTAATCCATCGGGAAACCCCTCACAATGTGCTCGGTTGTACAGCCCCTAAAGCCGTACAATCGAGCCACACATGCAACTCGCTTCCGGCACCCACATCCCGGATGGTCTTCTAGCGGCAAACGTGCTGCTAAGCGAAAAACCGCGTCATGGGGTCGCGAGTAAAAATCCTGCACTGAATCCGGGCATCAACGAAGCTAACTCCACGGTTGCAATAGGCTTGCGAGCAGGCTTGCTCTTGAACCGCGTCGAGTCACGTTATACCGGCAAAGAAAGAGATCAAGAATCAGGCCTCGACTACTTCGGGGCCAGGTACTACGGAAGCTCAATGGGGAGATGGATGTCGCCCGATCCTGCGGGTTTAACTTACGCCGATCCGGGCGATCCGCAGAGCCTTAATCTCTACAGCTACGTTCTAAACAACCCACTAAAGTTTGTTGATCCGACAGGTATGGCCTGTGTGTGGGATGACGGTAGTTTCGACTCCGAGGATGACAAACAGACTGGTAACGCAGGCAGTTGCAAAGGTGCTGGTGGAACGTGGCTCGATAAGGGAGCAACTGGTTCTCTGAGTGGCGGCCAAGACTGGAGCAACAAGGCTGACTCTTATATAGCTGATGCGGCCAATTTTTCGTCAGCTACTGTAAATGCAGGTAGTGGGAGCGCGAGCCCGGTTCTTTCTACGCTCTCTACGCTCGCTTATACGTTGGGATGGACACGAGGCATGGGCTTTGTTGCACCGAACATAAGTTACGGGCCAAACTCACTAGGAACACAGGATATGAGGCGCGCAGGAACAGTTAAGAATGCGATTCAACGCTATCGAGACGCTGGGTGTCCATCAAGTGGGGGTCCATTGGGAGCGGGTCATTTCGACGCTTGGAAAGAGACGGCTTCGACTATGGCTAGTGGACAAATCAATCCCACTCAAGCTGAAGTTGGTGGCTACTCCGGGAGCATCAGCCCAAATAGTAGTGGTTCCATGACAATGACAATAAACAATACAACGGGTCTGGCATCGGCGCTAGGTGTTTCGACTTATGCACCTTCGCTTACCGGGGCTGTGGACGCTGCAGGCACGTTGATGGGAATGCCTCCCGTCCACCAAACATTCCAATGGACGGAGGCTAATCCATGCCATCAGTAAGAAACGTAGCTGTTGCTATCTTTCTAGTGATTTTATGTTTCGGGCTCAGTGGATGCCGTTCAGTTCAGTCGAAAGATATGATTGGTAGTTATCAATTGAAAGCAGAGTGGGGCTGCGGCTCAATTCTGCTGCGTGAAGATAATACATTCCATCAGGAAGTAAAACTTGGATGTTCTCAAAGTTCACAAACCATAGATGGGGTGTGGACTCCTGATGGCTCTTCCATATCGAAGGTGACTCTGAAGCCGTTCTGGAACCACGATAGTACGGGAACCCTGAAACGGTACGAGTACGACGATCTGCCGGTCGAACAGTCATTATGGGGGCCGCTGCGCATCATCGTGAATCCAGACGCTGGATTTTCCTACGAAAAACAGAAGTGATAATGAGGTCCGCGCCTACGATGCAACTCCGAGCTTGTGCCTCGTACAAGTTCACCGGCAAAGAAAGGGATACCGAGAGCGGCTTGGACCTGATGGGTGCTCGCTATTATGCAAGTACGATGGGCCGGTTCATGACGCCCGATCCTTCAGGGCTTTACTTCGCTGATCCGATGAATCCGCAGAGCTTGAACCTCTACAGTTATGCGCTGAATAATCCGCTCAAGCTAACAGACCCGACCGGCTTTGAAGCTGCCTGCCATTGGAGTGGAAATGACTGGGACGATACACCAGGCAATGGCGGGGCCAAGGCTGGGGAGTGTGAAAGCCAAGGCGGAACCTTCGAGGACGTGCCGGGACCAGTCACGACAGTGAACGTTACGGCAAATAATGATGGGTCGCAAACCGTAGATATCGATTCTCATCAAGCAAATCCAGGGGAGATGATTCCGGGTGTTACGCCGAATGGATGTCCTGGGGTGCCTCAGCATCTTCCATCCATGAACCTCAATACCAATGTCAACAAAACGAACCTGCTGAACTTTTACGATCAAGTCAAAGGTCATGGGCCACAGGATTTCAAACAAGCTCGACAGATGAACGATATACCGGACGCTCAAGGTAGACCAATGGCCGTTCAATCTCCCTACGAAGATTATGGAAACTTCAACTACGGGGTAGTGGCGGCTACATCAGGAGTACCGTTTACGGCGGCTCTTCGCGGTGCAGGATATGCCGGTCAAAAAGCTCAAGGAGCTTCAACAGCCTCAGCTATGAAAACAGCTCTAGGACCGGCACCTTACGGTGATGATCCGGCTGACCAAATCCAAATCACCAATGGCTACAATCTCGTTGCACGAGGATGCTACAAATGATGGCTCGAGTTATAGCCTTAGGGATGTTGGCTGTTCTGACGTTGCTTCTTGGGTGTAATCCGTGCAAGGAGGAGATATGGAACAGTATCCCGTCTCCAGATCGCCAAAGGGTTGCAGTGACTGTAATGCGTGACTGCGGAGCGACAACAGGTGAAGTTCTGAGCGTCAACATACGCCCAGCCGGAAGCAGCAAACTCTCAGCCGAAAACAATGCGCTGGTGGTTAAACATGGCTATGCCATTAACGCCTCTTGGAAGGATGCAACTACCCTGGCTATCGAATGCCATGAATGTGTGGCGAAGGAGATCACCGCCAAGCGGGATAATATTGGTCCAGTCCATATCATTTACGATTTGCCTTAGCGTAGACAAAGCGGAGAACGGCCATGCGATGCGGCGAGCAGAGGGAAGCACATCATTACGATGCAGACCTCTTCATCTACGACCGCGTTCCGCACTTTGTGTGTTCTTACGTGTTTTTGGCATCCGGTTATACCGGCAAAGAAAGAGACGCAGAAAGTGGGCTCGACTACTTCGGAGCTAGGTACTATGCGTCTACGATGGGACGCTTCTCTAGCCCCGATCCTCAAGGAAACTCATACGCCGATTTCTCTAATCCACAGAGCTGGAATATGTACGCGTATGTTCTGAATAACCCTCTCAAGTACACCGACCCCACCGGCATGTACTGCGACTACAGCGACCACAACGACCCCGCAAGTGGTTTTGATTCATCGCAATTTGACTACAACTCCAATTCTGGAGAATGTAGCACCAATAAAGGCCAATGGGTCAACGATGCTTACACGCACGGCGGTTTCGACGATGCCGGACGCCCGCAGGAAGCCGTCTCAGCAAACGTTAATACCAGTACGACGCCACAGCCTACTGCAGGACAAGCTTTGACTGATCTCAAGACTACGATCCCAGGATTGGAGTATGACGCGCTAGGGCGTTTGCTGCCTAGAAGCTTCAACGGAAATCAAAACTCCTTCTACACACCAGACCCTTTCATTTTGTTTGGAACTCACTCATGCGGTCCAGGTGGTGGCAATACTTCTGCCGGAGGACTTGACCCTGCTTGTCAAGTACATGACAAGTGCTATGGGGCTGCTCCTGATGGAGGTATCAGCGCAGGAAACAATGTCAACCCGCTGTCGCCGATGAACGCAGGGCAAGCAGCTCAAGCAAGCCAATGCAATCAGGCTCTCTATGATGCTGCTCGAAATCATCCAGACGCTCCGGGTTCTAAGGCTGTCCAGTGGTGGATGGTGAACGGAAGCCATCTACCAGGCGGTGCATACATCCTCTTCCCAGGGACGGAGGCAAAACCATGGTAAGTGGTCCAAAGCGAAGCCCTCGTTTAGCCGCAAGAGTCTTCATTGCTGTCATGGTTCTGGCGGCGATCTATAAGATTGCTTGGCTTCTATTGGGAGCAATAACGTCTGGCATTCGGCCCCGCTCAGTATTCGATGTCGTGAATTTACTTGAGGGTCCGGTGTATCTGATTGCCGCTTTCGCTGCTTGGAGACGGCCGTGGGTTGCCGAAGCCGTTTCAGTCCTCACGCTGATCGTGATTCTTTCGAGCTTCGGCCCGTCGACAACAGGCCCTGTTCAAAGGGGATTCTTTGTTGATTATGTATTCATTGTCTCGGCAAATGCAGTCTTCTTCGCCAGCATGATGATGCGTAGTCGGGAGAATAATGGCGCTTGAGTTGGCTATTCATTCAGTCCAGTGCGGTTATACCGGCAAAGAAAGAGACACTGAGAGTGCTTTGGATAACTTCGGGGCCAGATACTATGAAAGTTCGACGGGGCGGTTCATGTCACCTGATCCAGTGGGCGGATCGCTCTCCAATCCGCAAAGTCTGAATAGATATGCGTATGTTCTCAACAACCCACTTCGAAACGTAGATCCTACTGGTCTAGATTGTGTGTACAAAGGCGACAGCGCAGACAACAGCATGGTTGTTCGCGGGGACTGTTTGAGTGATAACGACAACGGTGTTTTCGTTGATGCTCATGTCGATAGCCTGTTCGATAAGGGCGGAGACATTTTGGCGAATGTCAGCGCGTACACCGACTCCAACAATCCTTACTCCAACGGGACGAATGGCGACATCTATCTTCCCGGAATGATGGACCCTTGGAACGGATCACGGCTGGCGCAGCAGGTGTTCCAAGGATCAGGGGCGGGATCCTTTGTCGCAGCGAATACTCTAGTTACAGGTGCAACAGTTGGTTATGCGGCGCTGGCGGCAGGGGCTTTCTTAGCTCCAGAGATTGCAGCCGGAGCAAGCGGTGGAGCAAGCTGGGCGGCAAATGCTTCTGGAGCTCTAGGGCCAGCAACAGGTAGAGTTTTTTGGTCAGGAGCAGGTTCTGGAGGAGCTGCCGCCGCTGCATATGTTGCCGGAAACGGCGGCACGACACTTGAGGGAAGTCCTCTCGGAAATGCGGCGAATTTCATTCAAGGTTTCTTGCCTCAAACGCCAACTACTTATGCAGCATGGACGTGGTTATCGCAATCTTTTGCCCAAGGAGCGCAAGGCACTGCTACTTACTTTCAAGGCGCTGGTGGATATCAAGGGGAGATCTGGCTAACTACCGAGCTTCCTATCCTCGTTCAAAAAGGTGTACCAATAATCACAGTTCCACATCCATAGGACGTTTCATGTTCAAAGTTCCGCTGCTCCATAGATCGAAAATCGTGTCGGATGAGGGCTTCTCTGTCACCGTCTTGAGTCGGTATGCAGTTAGGTATGAGGAGGGCGGCAGATCTATGCTGGTCACAATCGAGGAGGGTGCAGGTCACATAGACATTTTCCACAGTTCAATCAAATCCTGGGAAAATGATCCGGGCGAGGCCCTCGATTCTGCCACTGATCGGCGGATCACCCAAAACTTGACGAGCGCATTGGAATGGCGGGGTTGGTCTATTGCAGTGGTCACATAATTCAGAAAGAGCGAAACATTGAATTAGTCTTCGACTACGTCGGGGCGAGAGGATCGCGTGCGTTGGAATGCAAGGGATGGTTGCCTACACCCATGCCTTTGAAAGACAGATCTCAATTCACTTTGATGGCATAGTGCGATGCGTAAGTCCTGGAACCGGAGTCGGTGCTTTTAGCTCCTCGGTTCACGACGGCATAGCTATATGCAATTATATAATTGATTGCAAAGTACTTATGTCCGATAATTGGGCTTCTATACCGTGAACGACGAAAGGGAGCCTTTCGGCTCCCTTTCTATCTCGTTGCCCCGATCATTTACCTTTCGGCAGGGATGGCTTCGGCAGCGTTCTTATAGAGAGTACCCCCATATTGACGGAGCCGTCAATATGGCTACAGTCGAGGTATGCCTTACAGTATCGAATTTCTGGCCGACCTTGACCGAACTCTCACGCGAGGCCGGATTTCTCGGTACCTGGCCGCGACAAGCGGAGATCTCGATCTGGCTTTGCAACTCTACGAAAAGAACGTCGCTGTTTCTGAAGCTCTCTTCGGGATCCTCCACGGCCTTGAAATTACTGTGCGCAACGGCCTTCACCATGCTCTCAGCGTCGATATAGGCATTGAAGATTGGTATCAACACGGTCTCGCGCTTCCCTTTTCTAGCTTCCCGCAACTCAGCTTTACAGCACCGATGCGAAATATGTTGGACAATGCTCGGCGAAACGCCGGACCAGGAGCCCCCGTTGGAAAATTGATCGCTGAGTTGACCTTCGGCTTTTGGCCTTTTTTGATCTCAGGCCAATATCACAATCTATGGTCTGCCAGCGCACACAATGCTTTTCCGCAGGCTCGTATCCCTCGCTCTTTCGTCCATACACGACTAGAGACCATTCAACGCCTGCGGAACCGTATCGCTCATCACGAACCTATCTTGAGCAGCACGAATGAGGTCTATACAGGACACCCAGGCAATCCTAAGATTGCGCTCCCTGCTCTGCTTGAATGCGTTTATTGGGTGTCTCCTGCGACTGCTGATTGGCTTAGAGCCACAACGAGGTACGAACAAGCGATGGCTTTGCTCGCCGAGGTTGCGGCAAGCGCGGTGACGCTCTAAAGAGCGCTCCGCCCTGCTTAATTGAAGCTCATCGCCGAGTTAGTCTCCCTGCGCTAACGTGGCTTAGGAGTGTGGCAGGATTTCAACCGCTCTTCCGTTCGCGTTACTACGGCATAGGTGATGGCTTCCAAATATGTTTTAGTCTCGAAGTACTCCTTAGAGGCGTCACTTCAAGAAACGGAAATTTATGTACGCTAGCGATCTCCCGGCGCTGATGCTAAACAACTTACCGTCTGGATTGACGTTGCAAGTGTAGCGAAAACGACCGTTTCTCGGACTTGCGAGAAGGCGACCTCGAAGGACAATCCTGAGGCGGAAAACTGTCGCAATACCCGTGTCGGAATCAGTGTTTCGCTAAGGGTGGGGTTTCGAAACACCTCACGCTCTCATATCAGGTGCTTAGCGTACGTAAATTTCCCTTTCTTGAGCTGTCCCCAGCAGGCACATCCAGCGGTACAGCATGCTCGCAAACTGTGGTTTTTCCGAGACGAACCCTTGCCAATTTTTTACGCTTTCGTCGCTCATAGCCGCGGCCGGACCGCCTGAATGAAACTCACCCCGTACTGCGTCAACGCATAGCTCGTTCGCGTTCCGACTTCCTGATGAGATCGATTCGTCAGTCCTACCTCTGTGATCTTCTCCAGAAGGCTAAGCCTCTCCAGGTCATGAAGGACCAGCTCAAATTGTGTGTACGCGTCATAGCCGTCTATCTGCTCTTTCGACATCTTCGCCCTATGCAGCCACATTTCTGCTGGATTCGGAGATGGCGGGAGTGGAGGCTCATAAAGCCGCTGTAAAGCGTAAAGGCCGAGGTCGTCGCGACCTAGACGCTTACCCGTGTTCACATCCTTGGGTGTTGTGACCGCTTCCCAAATGCGGTCTAGATATCGAGCTTCTTGGACCGAGAGCTGCGATAGCGTCTCCCCAAAGGATGGGAGCACATCCTTTCTGCCTTCTGCCGTGTTCTCCAGAAGAGATGCCCAGCGATCCTGCAGCTCATCGTCACTCTGCATCGCCGCTTCTTGTAGAAGGGGCAGCACTCGCTGCAGCTCTGCGGCATCTACCGGTTGGTTGGAACGTTGCCTCGCCCATTTCGTAAATACGCGCGCCAAGTTGCCCTCCGCGTAGAAACGTAAAATCTCGCCAACCGTCCCGAGAGCCTGCCCTACGTTCGCCGTCAAAGGCCCGAACAAGTTTTTGACAACCTCGGCATCCAGGGCTTTGCCTACCACCTCGCCTGCGATCTCACTCGGGTTAATCTCTTCCATATTGGCCCCTCTTATTTGGTCGCTTTTCTGGACCGTTTCTTTGCTACACGTCCATCGAAGTCGTGAAAAAGTGGAACGTCTGTTGCCGCAGGCAGCAGCAGGGAGAAGTTCAAAGCTCTCTGCTCATGGCCGTCCGGGTGCTGCTCTCTCCAAAGTACCCGTAGGAACTCCGGCCAATCATCCTGCACATAGAGCGTTCTCGTGACCTTCGCGTGGCACGCCAGACACAGTGTCAGCATTTTGTTCGGATCACTGTTGCCCGGTTCACGATGATGCACGGCAACAGAGCGCTTGCCGCGCTTCAGCGTCGTGCATCCAGGCACGCGACAACGGTACTCATCGCGCTTCAGAACTTCCTCGCGATGGCCGCCGAAATACTCTTCATCCTGGCGCTTCAGCGTGTAGCAGGTCGCGCATAGACCTTTCGCCAACACCTTCGCATTCCCACATGGGCAATGAAGCACGCTCTGGATAGGTTTCTTCATTACTGAGCCTGCCTGCGCTGAGCACACTTTTGCTTCTCCCGAGTCATGTACCGATAGATCGTCGAGCGGTCGATTCCAAACTCGCGGGCCAGATCCACCTTGCGTTCGCCGGCTTTCAGCCGTCTTCGCAGGTCGGCCGCCTGCGATGCGCTCAGGGAATGCTTGCGGCCCTTGTAGACGCCAGCTTTCTTCGCAAGGGCAATTCCCTCTTTCTGGCGCTCCAGGATCAGCTCACGCTCAAACCGGGCTACCGCGCCGATGATGCTCAGCATGAGCATCGCCACCGGAGAGTCGGACCGCCTGGCGCGAAACCTCGACGACCTTCGGCTGCTCGTGAAGAAGCTGACCGCCAAAAGCGTCAAGGTTTGCTTTGTGAAGGAGAGCCTGACATCCGCAGGGTCAGGAGCAAACCTTCTTGGACTTCAAAGTTCGAGAAGGGACTTACGAGGCGATGCGCCTGTTTGCAGATGACGTGAATAGTGCTTAGCCATCGCGTCACGCAATCGCATGTGATTTGTGACGCGCTCTGATGCTCAAGCCTTTGACGCGCACTTCATCAATCATGAACATTCCGCGCAGCCTGAGAAATACATACATTCCACTCGTCTCGCATTTATTCCATTAATCACTGAAATAAATGCGTCATTCCCGGTATAGGAATGGCCTGTGTAGTCTCATGTTTGTCGCACTTTCCTGTAAGTGCGGGACTTCTATCGCTGCTAATCTTCGGAAGTTCTTAACCATTATTTTTACTTACCGCAGAACTTTCGCGGAAAGCATGACAGGAGATCCATGCTCACTCGTACTGCTGCGTGCACGCTGCTTGCGCTAGCAACAGCTTCCGTAGCGCAGTTCAGCCCATCCTCGACTCGGATCTACGGAACCTCCGATCGCGATATTCCGACCCCATTGCATTCGACCAAGACAAGCTCCGATCCAGGCGCTCTTCAACAATTCGTTGAATTCGTGCAAGCCAGTGGTGTCTCCGGATGGAAGGGAATGACCGCGGGTGGAACCATAACTCTTGGGGGACAGACTCAGTCCTTCCCCGCGCATTTGTATCTGCGCGACACCACCGCTTCGCGGTTGGATATCGAAAAGTCTGATGGGACGGCTTCCATGATCTTCAGCGGAGATGCTGGCGTATCGAAAACTGCAAGCCAAAAGAGGCTTTCCGTCTCTTCCGATCTGGCACGGCTTGGCTTCGTAGCCTTTCCTCGGCTCTTGTCGGCGGACTATCCCGCTAGCACGAGCATCCTGACGGACGGTGGCATGGTAACTGTTGGCGGGGCATCTTTGCACCGCATTACTCTGGACGATCCAGCTACCGAGACCACAGGGAACATCTGGAAGACTGTCGATCTCTATTTCGATCCTGCCACCAACCACCTTGTTCAGAGCGCGTCCTTCGTACATTTATCACCCTCCGATGCGGCGTTTTATATGGTGAACACGAGCTATGACGACTATCGAACGGAGGGTCAAACTACGCTCCCTCACCGTATTACGCAAAGCCTGAACGGCAATATCGCCTGGACCCTTCAATTAGGCCAGCTCGACCTTACTTCGATTCCCCCTCTTTCTACTTTTTCTTTCTAATTTCTGCTGAGGCTTTGATGACTTTCCGCTGCTTTGTTCTTTTGGGTATTTCTATTCTGCTTGGACCTGTTGCTGTGAGCGCGCAGGACTATCTCTTTGCTACCGGTTCACCGGCATTTAGCACCAATCTTCCGATTGACCAAGGCATCGTCAACGTCAACAACGGAGAGATTCATCTTGAGATTCCGCTGGTCTCCAAAGCGCAGCGCGGTGGAGCGTTGGCTGTGCAGGAGAAGCTGATCTATGACAGCCGCATCTGGAAGTTTGTCCAGAACGGCAGCTTCCAGTGGCAGCCTTCCAATGTGCCCAACAGCGTCGGAGGATGGGCTTTTTCCTCCGGTTTAGCTTCTGGATCCATCACCTTTGCTGCTGTCGGAAGCTCGGACCCGCATAGCTCCGCATGTGCAGGAACGACGATTCCGCAGAACTATACGGATTTCAACAGCTGGACTTGGCACGACACCACCGGAACGTTACACTCGTTTCCCGCAGCTGAAACTATTCAGTACAGCCCACCTACTGCAGCAAATTGTACTGGCCCCTCGCCATCCGGCGTTTCAAGCTCCAGTTCAATCGCTTCGGATGGCAGTGGTTACACGCTGCAACTTACGAATTTCACCACTCCAACGATTATCGGCCCTGATGGAACTACCTTCCACCCCACACTCGTCGCCAACAATCCTCCGGCCCAGTCTCCTAATATCGTGGACCGGAACGGTAACTTCTGGACGGCGGACGGGAGTGGGAATCTAGTAGATACGAACGGTACAACGCCCGTCGTAGTTTCCAGCAGCGGAAATCAGACCTTCTATGATGTCCTCGGTGTCGGCGGTGTGCGGCAGCGATATACCGTTACAACTACGCCCGTCTCTTTCAATACTGCTTTCGGTGAAAGCGCTGTGAGCGAGGCATCTGGCAGTTTCAATGCCATCCAAACCATTAAACTTCCAGATGGGTCGCAGTATGCTTTTACTTATGATTCGTCTACGGCAGCAGGACACTACGGCGAGATGACCAGCATGACCTTGCCGACCGGGGGTGTGATTAATTACAGCTACACCAACTATAAAGACTCCTTCAACAATCAGAACGAATGGATCAGCGCGATTCAGAGGGATGGCGGAACGACCAAATTCCAGCCAGCGGTGATTTCGCAGTGCAGCACAAGTGCTGGATGCCAGGAAAAAGTTACCGTGACTCATCCAGACGGTAATGACACGGCATATACCTTCACTCTCGACAAAGCCGGACTGATAGCAGGATCATCCTGGGTTCAGAGCATCGCATCGTTTCAGGGATCGGCCGCCGGGGGAGCCCTTCTGCGAAGCACGAATACCAACTTTACCTATAGTATTTTCTCCCGGGGAGAGTTCATTAATGGGCAGGAAGCGGTCGTCGGCACCTACCAGATACCTGCAACGCTCACCAACGTTGTTACCCTGGACACAGGGCAGGCTTCTCAGACGGTAAGCACGCTCAGAACCTCTCCGGGGCCGTCGGAAGTCAAGGTGTGGGATTTCGGCGCTAACTTTTCTGGTTCTCCCACCACAGATACCGTCAACACCTATACCGGGTTTAATCTGCCCCAATCAGTCACCGCAATGGACGGGGCTGGAAATAAGATTTCAAGCATCACGTTTGGCTATGATGAAACCCCTGTGGCTACGACATCATCGTTGCCAGATCACACGTCTGTGTCGGGTTTTAGAGGAAACCAAACTTCCAGCCACACCTGGATCAATACAACTGGTGGTACATACGATACGGCCATGACGTACGATGACGCAGGCACCGTGCTTTCCATGACAACACCGAACGGAAAAACATCTTTCGGTCACGACTCTACGGACACCTACGTCACAAGCACACTGCTTCCCACTCCATCCAGTGGCGTAACCCTGCAGAATTCTGCAACGTTCGATGCGAGTACGGGAGTGATGACGAGTTCTACGGACGAAAATGGGGTACAAACGCTCTTCCAGGGTTTTGATTCGTTCAATCGTGCAAAAGAAATTGACGTTCGGGACGCTGCCGGTGCTGCAGTTGGAAGAAGAGCTTTCAACTACTTGCCGACGCAGACTAGTCAGCTGGTATTTCAGAATGCATCTACGTCCTCGGACACGGAAACACAGTTTGATGCTTATGGGCGCCTCAGTCGCGTGGCCAGGTCCAACGGCCAGGGGAGCAATCCCTGGTATCAAAATGATGTTTGCTATAACGCCAACGGTGATGTGAGCTTTCGCTCCTACACCTACCAGGGCGCCGGGTTCGGTCCGAATAAAGTCTGTTCAGGTGCAGGGGATGCCTTTCTCTATGACGGTCTCGGCAGGACAACTACGACTACTCATGCCGACCAGACAGCGATTCGATGGGCTTATCGGGGAAAGGCCACCCAGGTCACAGACGAAAGTGGTGTGAGCCACATCACCCAGAATGATGGGTTCGGAAGAGTGACCATCGCTTGCGAGCTAAGTTCGAACTCTGCGATGCCCGACTCTGGAGGTCCCCAAGGCTGCGGGACGGATTTATCGGGTACAGGTTTTGTGACTAGCTATTCCTACAACATGGCAAGCCATATGAGTACCATCGTTCAGGGCGTACAAAAACGGATGTTCCAATCCGACACCCTGGGTCGCACTATATCCGTCTCTGAGCCGGAACGCGGTTTCACCGGCTATAGCTATACCTACAACGCAACAGGGCTGGTCATGACGCGGCAAAGGCCCCAGGCTAATCAGACGAACCCGAATGTCTTGACTACGACGACGTATCAATATGACTCTTTGGGTCGACTGACCCAGAAGAGCTATAGCGATGGTGAAGGAACTGCAGTCTACGTCTACGATATCGCGTCCGCATTTTTCTCCGCGTCCGCCATCACCCCACTTACCAACACAAAGGGGAGACTTGCTGTGGCGTGTAAGGAATCTGTGGGTCAAAGCAATTGTGCCGCGCAGGACGCACTCGGTTATGATGCTTCCGGCAACGTGACTTTGAAATGGTCTTCTGCTCCGAATTTCAACCTAGGCGCATCTCCAGTTCGCACGCAGAACTTTAGCTATAACTGGGTAGGCGGCCTATTGTCCGCGGACGATGGAGCGGGAAAAACGACCTCCTATGGCTATTCGGTCGCAAACGAGGTGAACTTCATTGGTAGTTCCCCCAGCGATGCCACGCATCCTGGAACTTTGATTTCGAATGTGCAGAATGGTCCCAACGGACCGCTCTCATGGCAGGAGGGGAACGGGTTGTCGCACGTTAGCCAATACGACGGTCTTGGGCATCAAGTCGGATGGTACGACTGCGGAGCTTCCACACAGATCAACTGTGCGGGCGGCACCTTCAAAGATGGCTACTTCCGCCAAATCCTGGGCCAACGTGTGACCGTATCCTGCACCGGACCTTGTGCCAACTATGGATATGACGACTTCAATCGGGTCATCTCCAGAACGGAGCAATCCGGAACGCAGAACATGTACACCTATACCTACGATCGATACGGAAATCGCTGGCAGCAGAATGCGTTGACCGGAGGTCTCTCCTCGTCTCTATCGTTTGATATCACCACGAACCGCATTAACAGCCCGGGGTATGCCTACGACGCAGCCGGCAATCTGAAGTCAGATGGCGTCAACTCCTATACCTATGACGCGGAAGGGAACGTGACACAGGCGTTCAGCCCTTCGAACACATTTCTTGCTGCCTATGACGCCTTCAACCGGCAGATTAGAGCCGATTCTGTCACCTTCGGGACGACCACGGAGAATGTCTTTACCCCCTCTGGTCAGCTCGCTTCTCTGTTTTTTGCCATGAGCAACAACAGCAGTCCTATTATGGGGAAAGCTTACTGGGGGTCCACTCCGGTAGAGACTTATATCGTCAGCAAGAACATGTCTTATTTCCCGTTTCGTGACGGTGTGGGATCGGAGGCGATGATAGCCGATGCCCAAGGCAACGTGGTCGACCAGCGTACCTACCTGCCTTATGGGGACGCTCAAACACTGGATATCGGATCCAGAGACAATACCTTCGACGGATTCGCCGGTCTATGGGATGGGTTCACGAGCTCCACTAACCATGCCATGTTCCGGGAGTACAACAATGCTCAAGGACGCTGGAACTCACCCGACCCCTACGATGGCAGCTACGATATGACGAATCCCCAGAGCTTCAATCGCTACAGCTACGTTTTGAACAATCCTCTAAGATTTATTGATCAGTCGGGCTTGTGTGGAGATAGTGGAGATGATGGATCTCTTGGAGATGGTGGAGGACAGGGTGGAGACGATCGTGATGCAAGACAGGGTGCCAGAGCACAAGATTGCTCCGACGGTGGAGGTGGAGTCGCGAGCGGAAGCGGTACTGGCCGGCCTTCGTCAGGCTGTCCTTCTGGCGGCTCAGAATGTAGCGTTACGGTTACTTCGCCACCCGACGCTCCCGTTCCGCCATCCGATGCTTTCGGCTGCATCAGTTGCGGACAGACTGTCGGTGGAGGGGGTAGAGTGCGTGGAGGGGGGCAGGGAGGCAATACAGCCCCAAATAAAGTTCCGGCAAACCCCTGTGCATATGCGGGCAAAGCGCCAGACCCAAGCGTGTACGCGCAGAAGGGGCAAGCGGGATCGTCGAATGCATTCACAGACATCTACAACTTGCTTCAGTTTCGAAGGGGCGCTGCTCTCGATGCCCAGGTCAGATATGGGGGAGCGCCGTCTTACGCGAACTACACGTTCGGCGTCTACATGTCCGCCGCTGGCTACACGCTGAATCAGACACTTGCCTTGGCGGACATTTACGCGCAGTACAGGAGCAGCTATCCCGTTGGAACTCCGATGGCTGGCCCAAACTATCCCTTCACTCCACAAGCGAATGTCTCGAACATCACGAATGGGTTCAACGCCCAGACAAATGGGACGCCGTGCCATGTGGGAGGTTGAGGGATGAGCGGGATCAAGGAGAAGCCGATGAGCAAGCGGGTAGGAATAACTGGTAAGGTGCTGTGCTTCATGTCGCTATGCACTCTGGTCTCCGGGTGCAGGGATGTCGCAACAATATGGTCAACGGACTCTAGTTCTCCAGATGGGCGGTGGGTCGCCTCTGCCCATACGGATCAGTATGGTGGTCCCGGAACTGCGGGAATCCTGTCCACAGTGACCCTGAGGCAGGTCAAAGGAAAGCAGGACAAGATAGAGGTGTTGCAGCTCTCTCAGGACGCCACGCAGATAGACCTGAAGCTAAACTGGCTGTCCCCCACGCATCTGGAGATCACGTACAAGCAACCGGCATCAGTGGACTTCCAGGCAATCAAGTGTGGCGGGATCGACATCTCCATCCGAGATACTTCAGCCGGAGCAGTCAGCTCGTTGCAATAGGGTGAGCTTCTGAGCAGTCGCAGGCCGTCTCTTCGGGGGCGGCTTGCTTGCGTCTGTGGGCTTCCTCTGGCTTAGGTTCCGACCGGGAGCAAAGAGCACGCTGCCTTCGGCATCGGGAGTAGGGATATGGCAACGATTCGGTACAAAATGGGCCATTTGGTGATTTCAGCTGTCACCGCTCTCTAATAGCCGGCGAACGGAGGTCCTGCCGATGCCCAGTCGCCTCGCGATCTCGGACTTTGAAAGCTTTTCCTTGCGATAAAGTCGCTTGATTTCGGCGGTCTTCTTGGCTGCGGACTTGGGTCTGCCGAAGGTTCTTCCTTTGGCTCGGGCCTGGGCGATGCCGGCCTTTACGCGCTCCCGCAGGATCTCCCGTTCGAACTCTGCGAAGACGGCCAACATCCCGGCCAGCGCACGGCCTGTCGGAGTAGTCATGTCGAAGGCTTCGGTCAGTGAGACGAAGCCGATGCCCAGCTCAGCCAGCTCCTTCAGGGTGATGACGAGATCGGGAAGCGAGCGGCCCCAGCGGTCGAGCCTCCAGACGAGGACGGCGTCCAATTCGCGGCGACGGACGGCGGCGAGCAGTTCCTCCCGCTTTGGTCTTTGCAGAGCGCCGGAGCCGACCTCTTTGATCTCGGAGACGATCTGCCAACCTCGTCGATCGGCGTACTCCCGCATAGTTCTGATCTGAAGCGGAAGCGTTTGTTGATCGTGAGTCGAAATTCGCGCATAGAGTGCAACTCGCGGCTGGGCGGAAGACCTCTTCACCCCTGGCCAAAAGCCCTCCCCAGAAGTGAGCTTTGAAGTGCTGGATTGGCGCGGTTTTCTGATCCTCTCCGTGCTGGCCGTAATCTATAGGTTATAGCCGAGTCTGCCGACTGTGATGGTAGCCGAAGCACTGTCCCCGGAGCGCGAGATTTATGCCAACCGTTCACGAAACCGCATATCCACGGCTGAAGAGCAGCGTGAGCTACCGGGAACTGACGGATCATTACACGCCGACCGAGGCTGAGCTGGAGTTGGCTGGCCGTGCTTCCAAGGGAGAGGCGGCGAGGCTCGGGTTTCTGGTCTTGCTCAAGACGTTTCAACGACTCGGCTATTATTGCTTTGCGCGCTTACAACCTCACGATATAGAAGAAGACTTATCGGACGTACATTGAAATTGAATTAGTTCCGCTGGCGACTAGCACACCCAGAGGCGCTCCCACGCGCCTCTAAACGCAGCAAGGCTGTCTCAGAAGAGGCGGCCTGATGATCGAAGTACGCAGGACTATGTTTCGATTTTCCGCAGATTACGGAGATAGTTCCATTCGATAAAGATCATAGCTACGCAGTAAACAAATGGAAGTAGCAGGGCCATCGAGAGCAGCACAAGATACTTCCCAAAAAACTCCCAGTGGCTATGAAGCGGTTGCCCGTACCGAAAAGGCGATACGGCAGCACAGCTCAGGAAGAGGGCGACGCTAGCATAGAAGGCACGCTTCTTCCACTGCCCCAGGAGCTGCCTAGCAGCCTGCTGAGCGGCGATCACGTCCTCTCTTGTATCGGGCATTTCGTCTGCGTCAAAAATCATCTACAGCATCCCTTTCATTTTTCATCCTCTTTCGGATACACCCAGCCGTCGCCTTGTTCAGTCGTCACTGTTGGTTCTTGAGGAGCAGGAGACGACAGAGAGGACGTCAACCAATTCCAGAATCGCTGGCCTAAGCTCGTCGTTCCATTTGTTCCATGCACACCTGCTGATCCTGCCACACCTCCTCGCACAAGTTGACTATTAAGTGCTTTTTTATAGTCCGCCTTGCGAGCATTGTATTGAGACGTGCGCGCTGGGCCATGCCCCATCGGACGGATAGGCTCGTCTGGAACATGCACCAAATCCGCCGCGATGTGACCACCTGCTCCGCCCACAAAACCAGCCAGCGCATCCTGTGAGACTTCTCTCGCAGACAGCACGTCATCGGAACTGGTATTAGGATCAGTAGCACGTGTGACAATCCCGCCAACGATGTTGCCTGTCGTACCAGCCGCGATATCGCCCACGACTGCGCTTTCAACGAGGGAAGCGCCCCCGGTTGCAACAGCTAGTCCACCGGATACTGCTCCGCCGAGAGCATTCGCTCCTACTTCACCCCAACTCACTCCCGAGATGTGAATACCGTTGTTATAAAGCTGTTTTCCTAGATCAAATCCACCCTCAACTACGCCGCCAACTATGGCTCCGATGCAGGGCGGGCAACGTCCGTCAGGATCGGTTCCATATGTGGGCCGGTTATACATATAGCTGTACTTATTCCACGTCTGGGGAAGCTCCAAAATCGTACCCATCATGGAAGGATCAGGCGACATCCACCGGCCCATCGTAGACGCATAGTACCGAGCTCCGAAATAGTCGAGCCCTGACTCACCATCTCTTTCTTTGCCGGTAAACAGATAGGGATCACTAGTGTTGCCCGAAAAGACCTGCCCGAAGGGCTTGTAGTCCATGGGATTGATGAAGCTGCCATCGGCCAGCATGCTTCCGACCTGGGTTCCGAGGTGATCGGTCACGCGATAGACCGGGGAACCATCTTGGATTCAACCTCTGAGTGCAACAACTTCGATTTTTGGGAGGATGTTGCCTGGCGACGGGATATTTGCATTTGTCTTTGTTGGATCGCGCGTTGATTCAGACGCAGTTGTCGATGGGTTGGA
>Ga0247762_1000127_pt1 | contig 31177 bp, 30 predicted proteins | sample UWRJL081202R4_FD_181016 | JGI IMG/M metagenome (GOLD analysis project Ga0247762, IMG submission 181016) | Plant litter microbial communities from Arlington Agricultural Research Station in Wisconsin, United States - UWRJ-L081-202R-4 | ecosystem: Environmental > Terrestrial > Plant litter >...
CATCTCCTTCGCGTATTACAGGATTACGATAGCGAAACTCTGAAGCATACTCAACCTCTACCGGTATGCGGCAGAACTCTTCAAAGAAATATTCCGCCACAAGGCCCGCGTGCCATGAAGTACCGCAGGCTACGATAAGGATACGATCTGCATTAACAAGCTTGTTGAGGTACTCACGCAAGCCGCCCAGGATAAGCCGGCCGCTCTGCGAATCAAGACGACCACGAAGACAGTCGCTTATAGAACGAGGCTGCTCGAAGATCTCCTTCAGCATGAAGTGATCATAACCACCCTTCTCGATAGCTTCCAGCTCCAGATCGACGATCTGGATATACGGCGTCAGCGGAAGGTTAGCTGTGTTCTTGATGCTCAGCTTGCCGTCTTTAATAACAGCGATCTCCTGGTCGTTGAGATACACCACTTCGTTGGTATACTCCACGATAGGAGTAGCATCGGAGGCCAGGAAGAACTCGTCTTTTCCGACGCCGACAACCAGCGGGCTGCCTTTGCGGGCTGCCACCAGCAGGTTCGGATCTTCCAGCGACATGATAGCGATAGCATATGCACCAACCACCTTGGTAAGCGCAAGGCGCACCGCCTCGTCAAGTGAGCAACCTTCTTTTTCTTTTATATCTTCAATGAAGTGGATAAACACTTCGGTATCCGTGTCGCTGAAGAATTGATGGCCCTTATTAATAAGTTCCTGCTTCAGCGAGCTGTAGTTTTCAATGATACCGTTGTGAATGATCGCCAGCTTCTTGGTAGCTGAGTAGTGAGGGTGGGCATTTTTGTCGTTCGGTTCACCGTGCGTAGCCCAGCGGGTGTGGCCGATACCGATATGGCTGTCGAGGTTCTCACCTTTAACATAAGCTTCCAGGTCGGTAACCTTACCTTTCTTTTTATAAACATTTAGCCCTCCGTTGAGCAATGCTATACCGGCGCTGTCGTACCCCCGATACTCTAACCTTTTCAGTCCTTTGATAATCACGTCATGAGCCTGACGATGACCTACGTATGCCACAATACCGCACATAGTTTTTCTCTTGTTTTAGCGTTTTATAGTTATATAGTCTGGGTACAAAAACATTCCAATTACCGTACACATCACACACCATTAATCGTGTTTTTAACCGAAAGGAAACCGTCTGCCCCCTGACGCAATGGATTACTTATACGATCTTCTTGGATTATTGCTCCGGAAGGTGAATTACAGACTTCCAGTAAAAAAAAGAAGGCAACGGTATGTACATTCATACCGTTGCCTTAAGTGGGATTACCCTACGAGCTCGTTATACAGATTGTAGTACGACTCGGTAGAATTTTCGTCATTTTCGATAGTTTCAACTTTCTTCTCTTTGATCTTTTTGAAAAGACCTTCGAGCTTCTTGCTATCGCCTGCTACGATAACGGCATCTGAGAACTCAACGCCCAGCTTGATAAAACCTTCAAAGTCAGCTGACTTCAGGTTGCCAAGCATGTTGTCTTCAATGTCCATCATTTTCACCTTGTCTACGATATCGCCCTTAAACTTGTGCGAGAACGGGTTATTGTAGATGGTAAATACAGTCTTGGTGTTCTTGAACAGCGGATCGTTCTTATAAGTCGTTTTGAGGTACAGCGGAATAAAGCTTGTGATCCAGTCGTTGCAATGAACGATGTCAGGAGCCCATCCCAGTTTACGTACGGTCTCGATTACGCCTTTACAGAAGAAGATAGCCCGCTCGTCATTGTCTTCATAGAACTTGTTCTCTTTGTCGTGGAATACAGACTTGCGGTGGAAGTAGTCTTCGTTATCGATAAAATAAACCTGGAGCTTGGCGTTCGGTATTGAGGCAACTTTAATAATCAAAGGCTTTTCTTCATCTCCAACAGCTATATTTATCCCCGAAAGCCTTACCACTTCATGTAACCGGTTCTTACGTTCATTGATAATCCCAAACCGCGGAACCAGGATCCTGATCTCCATTCCTTTCTCTTGCATGGCCTGCGGAAGCTTGCGAACAAAGTCCGCTACTTCAGAGGTTTGCAGAAATGGATCTATCTCGCTGGCTACATAAAGAATACGGATTTTTGACATATTGTGTAAAATTTAAAGTAGAACGGAAAATTGAGCCACAAAGGTACAAAAAAAGACCCCCGCGATCAACTTTTTTCGGATTTCCATATATATTTGCGACCTTTTGCCGGAACGGTCTAAAATGGAGATTTTCAAGGAAATAGCCCCATTAAAAGCCTTTTTAAACTCTAAAAAGCGCCAGGATTCTAAAGTGGGTCTTGTACCTACTATGGGAGCCCTTCACGAGGGCCATCTCTCCATACTTCGCCAGGCGAAATTGGAGAACAATATTACCGTTTGCTCAATCTACGTCAATCCGACGCAGTTCAACAATGCAAATGATCTTCTCAAATACCCTCGTAATCTTGATAAAGACACTGATTCGCTGAGAAAAGTTGACTGTGACGTCCTTTTCTGCCCCGATAATGCGGAAATGTACCGCGAGGCGTCGCTCTTGAAGTTCGATTTCAGCCACCTCGATAAAGTGATGGAAGGTAAATTCCGTCCAGGACATTTTAGCGGTGTAGCCCTTGTAGTATCCAAGCTCTTTAATATAGTCCAGCCTGATAATGCCTATTTTGGTCAAAAAGACTGGCAGCAATACACTATTATCCGACAGCTGGTGGAAGAGCTTCTATTCGGCCTTACACTCCACAGTGTGCCCACCTTGCGCGAAACAGATGGGCTGGCCATGTCGTCGCGTAACCAGCGTCTGAACGAAACCCAACGCCAGCAGGCAATTGTATTTTATAACGCCCTTACCGCAGCCAGAACCGCGCTGCTTGCCGGGGAACAAATCGAGGCTGTCCAAACGTTGGTAAAGAGAATTGTCGAGCAGCACCCCAACGTAACATTGGAGTACTTTGAGGTCGCAGAAAGCAAAAACTTAAATACCGTAGAAAACGTTAAGGCTGCTGACAACCCGATCATGTGCATCGCCGGCTTTGTAGGCGAAGTACGATTGATCGACAATATGTTTATCCGGTAAACCGAGACTCTAGACCACGACATCCGGGAACATCTATCAACTTAAAATCTTCCGACCTTGAGAATCGAAGTTTTAAAATCAAAAATTCACCGCGCCAAGATCACACAAGCTGAGCTGCATTATGTAGGCAGCATAACCATTGATGAAGATCTTATGGATGCCGCGAATTTTATAGAAGGCGAAAAGGTAACTGTTGTGAATGTAAACAACGGCGAACGGCTGGAGACCTACGTGATCAAAGGCGAACGTGGCTCGGGCATGATCTGCCTTAACGGGCCTGCCGCCCGCAAGGCACAGGTTGGTGACATCGTGATCATAATATCATATGCCTCTATGAAATTCGAGAAGGCTAAAACGTTCAAACCGACGATCATTTTCCCGACTCCTGATAATAAGCTACCTTAGTCCGAAAACATAGTCCATATCATGCCTGACCGCCTGAAGACCGCGCTGCAATACACGTTTATCATTGCTATCACCGCCGCCCTTATCTGGTTTTCATTACGAGGCATACAGGTGGACGAGAACGAGAACAAATTTGACTTTCTGGTCCGGATGTGGAAGCAGGCCGACAAAGGCTGGCTGCTTGTTATGGCGGCAATAGCCCTGCTGAGTCATGCCGTACGGGCCGAACGCTGGCGCATGCTTATAGCCCCTGCCGGCTACAAAACAAAATTCAGCTACAGCTTCTATTCGCTTATGGTGGGTTATTTCGTAAACCTGATCATTCCCCGGGGCGGTGAGCTATCTCGGTGCTATAACCTTTACAATCTTGACAAGACGCCGGTAGAAACCTCTTTCGGTACAGTAGTGGTGGAGCGTATCGTTGACGTTATATGCCTGCTTATACTGATCGGCATTTCTTTCATTGTAGAATCACAAAAGCTTTTTGGCTTTATCGATACGCTGCCGTTCAGTACATCGGGCTATGCCAGCAAGCTTACGCTCCTGGTATACCTTCTTATAGCCTGCGTGGTATTCGCGATCATATTTTATATTGTTTTCACGCGCAACGAGCGCATCCGGAGCTTCATTATAAAAACCTGGAACGGCTTCAAAGGAGGCCTGTTGTCGGTATTTGTGCTGAAAAACAAAATGCTCTTCATATTCTATTCGATACTGATCTGGTCGCTGTATTTTCTGACGAGCTACGCCGTATTGCAGGCGTTTCCGGCTACCAGCTCACTCGGCTTTGGCGCTGTAATGTGCCTGTTCGCCATTGGCTCGATCGCTATGGCCGCTCCGTTACCCGGAGGAACCGGTTCGTATCACTTTCTTGTGCCTCAGGGGCTGATACTGCTGTACGGCGTAACCCGAAATGACGCTGTCGGCTTTACATTCATCTTCCACGCCTGGCAGACTCTGATCCTCATCGTCTGTGGCGCTGTCTCATTTGTCATTACAACCTATATCATAAAGCGCAAACCCTCATTAGCGGCGGTACCCGCGCCAAAAGACTAAATACGCAACCTGAAAAAACAAGCTCGGTAATTTCGGCCAGAACGGTATTTTTACCGTAATAACCCGTAATGGCAAAAAAACTACAGCGCAAACGTCAGCTTATCCAGTCGTTGTTCAGGCTAACCCGTTTTGGTAATCTGGTCATAATCGGGCTTGCTCAGTATTTCACCGCCATATTCCTGGTCGGGAAGCACACACTTACAGACATGCGCCTGTTTCTCCTCTCGCTGGCCACCATACTGATCGCTGCCGGCGGATATGCCATAAACGATTATTATGATGTAAAGATCGACTACATCAACAAACCCGAACGCGTGGTGATCGGCAAAAGTATAACCCGCCGTCATGCCATACTTTTCCATAGCGTATTATCGATACTCGGATGCATGATCGGCCTGTATATATCGTGGAAGATCGCCGCAATAAATGTAGTATCGGCATTCCTGTTATGGCTATACTCCAACAACCTCAAGCGTCTGGCGTTTGTGGGCAATCTCACCGTGGCCCTCATGACAGGCCTGTCCATTATGATCGTAGATGTATACTATCGCACTGGCAACTCCCTTATCCTGATCTATGCAGCATTTGCATTCTTCATGACACTGGTGCGCGAGATCATTAAAGACATGGAAGACCTGAAAGGCGACCACACGTTCGGCTGCAGAACATTGCCGATCGTATGGGGCCTGCGAAAAACCAAGTTCGTGATCTACGGCGTGCTGCTGCTGTTTGCCATTACCGTGGCTGCGTTGAACCAATACTACGCAGCGCTACTGTTTTATTACTACGTGATTTTCCTGTTCATCCCGCTGCTGATCCTGCTGTACCGCCTGATACGCGCCGATACCAAACGCGATTTTGCCCGCCTGAGCACCTTCTGTAAGCTCATAATGCTGCTGGGTATTTTGAGCATGGCCTTTATCTGATCTGGATTTTCTGTTTTCTTTGCGACCGAATGCAGAACAAGATTTTTAAAGTTGCCATTTTCGCTTCAGGCAACGGCACCAACGCCGAAGCGATCATGCAATACTTCGAGCATCACGACACGATAAAAGTTGCCCTGCTCCTCAGTAATAACCCCGAAGCTTACGCCCTGAAACGGGCCGAAAAATTCGGCGTTGCCACCCGTATTTTTAATCGGCTGGAATTCAGAGAGACTTCCCTTATTCTCGATTGGCTGGCTGAAGAAAAGATAACACACATCGTACTGGCGGGCTTCCTGTGGCTCGTTCCACAATATCTCACCGAAGCCTTTCCCGACCGCATTATCAATATCCACCCCGCACTGCTGCCTAAATTCGGCGGCAAGGGCATGTACGGAGCCAAAGTTCATGAAGCCGTAAGAGCCATGAACGAAACCGAAACCGGCATAACCATACACCTGGTAAACGAGCATTACGACGAAGGCCGCATTATCGCCCAGATGCGCTGCCCTGTAGCCACACACGATACACCAGAAGACATCGCCAAAAAGGTTCATCAACTGGAGTATGACCATTATCCTGGCACCATTGAACAATGGATATTAAAAAAAGCCTGAGTAACCTCAGGCTTTTTTTCTGGCATAACGGCCGACATACATCAGATGCGCTTTTATAACCATTTTATAGCAATGGTCCAACTAAACGTCATATCGCTGTGTCAAAGAGGAATTGGCTAACACCCGAACCGATTCTGTTTAAAACTTATATTTAAGACTTATTCTACTACTGTATGGTATTCAGTTCACTGGTCTTTTTAACCATATTCCTTCCGATTGTCCTTTTTATCTACTTCTTGCTCTCTCAATCGCTGAGAAACGCGTTTTTGCTTATTGCAAGTATCTTCTTTTATATGTGGGGAGAACCCCGGCTTGTGGGGGTTATGATCTTCTCGATTACCGTAAACTATTTTGCAGGGTTAGCCATAGACAGGACAAGGTCTAAATCGCTACTGACTCAGAATATGATTATGACTTTAGCAGTAGCCATCAATTTGGGATTGCTCATTTACTTTAAGTACTTTAATTTCTTCATCTCCAGTCTACAGGCTTTTCATTTATTTACTTTTATAAAAAACGAGAGTATACTCCTTCCCATCGGAATTTCTTTTTATACCTTCCACAGCATCTCATATCTGGTAGATTTAAGGAGGAACGAAGTACCGGTAGAGAAGAACCCGTTAAAACTTGGGCTATATATATCACTATTTCCGCAACTCGTTGCAGGCCCGATCTTGCGCTATCACGATGTAGCACCGGCAATCACCAATCGAACAGTAACGCCTCCTAAATTTACCGAAGGCATCATTCGTTTTATTCAGGGTTTAGGTAAGAAAGTACTCATTGCGAACACACTTGCCTTAATAGCAGACGGAACATTCGATCAGGATGCAAACACCTTACCACCCTCGCTCGCCTGGCTTGGTATTATTTGCTACACCCTACAAATATATTTCGACTTTAGCGGATACTCAGATATGGCCATCGGCCTCGGCAAGATGTTTGGTTTCGACTTTCTGGAAAATTTCAATTTTCCATACATATCTCAATCCATACAAGAGTTCTGGCGGCGGTGGCATATCTCACTCTCCACCTGGTTTAGAGACTATTTATATATTCCGCTCGGCGGAAGTAAAGAAGGAAAATTTAAAACATACCGAAATCTTTTATTCGTTTTCTTCGTAACCGGGCTCTGGCACGGAGCAAGCTGGAATTTCATTTTTTGGGGATTGTTCCACGGAGCATTCCTAATCATTGAACGAGTGCTATTGGGCAAAGTGCTTCTAAAGATCCCACAAATACTTCGACACATCTATACACTTTTAGTTGTGGTAACCGGTTGGGTGTTTTTTAGATCTCCAGATTTTATCTATAGCTTAAGATATTTAAGATCTATGGCTGGACTCAGCGAAGGCACCAGCCACCTACCTTTAATATACGTAACCAACTATTCCATATTTATTCTATTGTGCGGAATCATTTTCTCTACTCCTGTTTTTGATTATGTCAGCAAACGAATCAAAATTCCTCAGTCGGCTTCCGTTATCATTCAGCCGATAGGCTATCTTTCGGTATTAGTGCTTTGCTTTATTGAGTTAGCGCAAAACAGTTATAACCCTTTTATTTACTTCAGATTTTAACGTATATGAAGAATTTAAAAATCTCCATTTTTCAATATGTATTTATAGGCTTATTTGTTTTGATACTGATAACGCCATGGTTTGACAGTTTGTTAGGGCTAAAAGTTGACGTCGCCAATAAAGAAATGAGAACACTCGCAGCAAAGCCAGAGCTTAGCCTGCAGAAGATATTTGATTATCCCGTTGCTTTTGAAAAGTACTACATCGATAATTTCGGTTACAGAAATCTGTTAGTAAGCTGGGGGGCAAAGATAAAAACGAATACGTTCAACGCGCCGATTGACCCTACCAAGGCTGTTATCGGAAAAGATAACTGGATATATTTGGCTGGAGAAAAGTTCAATATCCTTTCTGACATAAATCGTTGGAACCGGTTTTCTGACGTACGTCTGAAGCAAGTAGCCGCTGACCTGGAAGAGAAAAATGCTACGCTGAATGAAAAAGGTATTAAATTTTATTTCTGCCCCTGGCCAGACAAGCATATAATTTATCCGGAGTACCTTCCCGACGCTTTTAATTTCCAGACAACTGAGCAGCCATCGAGGCTCGATCAACTGTACGAATATTTTGAACAAACTAAATCGCCCGTTAAGTATGTAGACGTAAGGAAGGCTCTGCTTAACCACAAACAGATACAGTTATATTTAAAGAACGACACGCATTGGAACGAATATGGAGCATTTATCGGATATCAGGAGTTGATGAAAACAATCTCTTCGGATTTCCCCAATGCCAGACCTGTTCGAACGATTGATGAGTATTACATAAAATGGACACCATCCAATACGGGCGATCTGCTGAATCTACTCGGTATGTCGGGAGCCGAAATCTTTACCGAACAAAGACCAAATTTTTCTCAAAAAGATAGCGCAGCTTATCACATAACGAAGATACCCACCGAGGGGTATCCTGGGCTGAGCACGACACTGCATCGCAATGATTCATGCGGCAACAAACTTAGGGTTTTGGTTTTTCGCGACTCTTACACCGGCGCGGTTATTCCATTTTTTTCGACAAATTTCTATGAAGTGCTGTACATCTGGTGTGCCTATGATCAAAGCGTAGTAGACCGATTCAAACCTGACATTGTGGTCGAAAGCTTTGCCTCACGATTTGCCTTCTATTAGAGAATAGCCTTATAAAAGGGCTATCTTCAAACAAGATAGCCCTTAACTTATCTACAGATAAAAGTCTGAATTGCCGACGTGATTATAAATTCTGATTAGCCGTTCTGATCATTAGCCGTAGAAATTTTCTTCTCCGGCATAAAGAATTGGAAATCGGCAGCCTTCGGAAACTTCTCGAACACATCGTGGATAAATATGTTCGGAACCGTGAGCTTACGCTTTACCATATCGATCCAGGCGCCATCTACCGTTACCGTGGCCGCAAGCGTACCGTCATCCTTAATAAAATTGTGACGAAGGCTCCAACGTGAATAATCCGGCGTAGCCTTGAATAACTCCACGTCTAACGTAATGGTATCTTCAAACACGATCTCGCGGCGAAATATACCCTCTTCGCGAAACAGGATCGGTCCGACCATGATCTCCTCCAGCTTACGCACACTAAGCCCCAGCTCGCTCAGAACACTCATGCGAAGCGTAGCCCCAAAATCATAATATACCGAATGACGCAAATGCCGGTTGGCATCAATATCAGCCCACCGTATCTGCAAACGCTGTGAATACTTTTCCATGCCTCCAAGATAGTCAATTTCCATCGGTACATGCACCAGTATATTATGTTCTCCTGACAAGAGAAATTCTATGTTAAGCTTCCCATATTACTTGGCGGCATACCCATTAAGCAGTGCAAACAACTGGCTCTGTGCGTGTGCGGGCCTCGCCCTCCTTCAAGGAAGGCCGGTTTTTCGACCCAACACGGGGTCGAAAAACCAGGGAGGTCTCAAGGCACACTCGCGAAGACCTTCGCTCAAACAATCAAGCTTCACACCACACTGATTTCTAATCCGTCCAGCTCATGGGATAATTCTTATCAACAAACTCCAGGGCATCCGTCGTAAGGTGCAGCGGATGGAATGTGTCGACCATAACAGCCAGCTCCTCCGTTTGCTTCGCGCCGATACTCTTCTCGACTGTACCCGGATGCGGTCCGTGCGGCAGGCCTCCCGGATGCAGCGTAAACGAACCACGGGAAATTCCACGACGGCTCATAAAATTACCCTCCGCATAATACAACACTTCGTCGCTATCGATATTGCTGTGATTATAAGGCGCAGGGATAGCCATAGGGTGATAGTCGAACAGACGAGGCACAAATGAGCATATCACAAAGTTATGCGCCTGAAACGTCTGGTGCACCGGAGGTGGCTGATGGATGCGTCCGGTAATCGGCTCGAAGTCATGAATAGAAAAGGCGTATGGCCACAGGAAACCGTCCCAACCGACAAGATCGAGCGGGCTATGCTCATAAACATAATGATGCAGGTAACCCTGTTTCTTGATCATCACCACGAAGTCGCCGGAACTACGATCCGTAATCAGCTCATGCGGAGGACGTATATCGCGCTCGCAGTATGGCGAGTGCTCCAGCAATTGCCCCAACTGGCTTCGATAGCGCCTCACCGTCTCTACCGGCGAAGCCGATTCGACGATAAGCAGACGCAACGGCCCTTCTTCAAACTCCAGCTTGTATATAACCGTGCGTGGTATGACCACATAGTCGCCCTGGCGTATCTCCAGCTTACCGAACTGCGATAGCAACACGCCATTACCATCGTGCACGAACAACACCTCGTCGCCTTCGGCATTCTTATAAAAATAATCCATTTTACGCTGACGGGGCGAGCAGATGGAAATCGAGCAGTCGTTGTTCATAAGAAGCACCTTGCGCGCATCCAGGTAATCCTCGCCCGTGGTTTTGACTTGCGACGTATTAAGGTGAGTTTGCCGCAACGCATAATCGTCAAGCCGGCGCGGCCCATACTTCACAGGATCTTTCACGGCCTTGATACGCGTAGGCGCGTTGATATGGTAGAGGTTGGAATATATACCCGAAAAGCCTTCGGAGCTTACCAGTTCTTCTTTATACAGGCTGCCATCGGGCTGCCGGAACTGCGTATGTCGTTTGGGCGGTATATCTCCCAGTCGATGATAATACATAATGGAAAGGGTTAATTGATTGGTTAAGTCAAAAATAACCAATCCACAGATGTTTTAGTACCCGTCAGAAGGCTCTTCTGCAAAATCAAAAAACACCAAATAAAAAATCCCGGCCTCTGGAGAGACACCGGGATTTCTGAATATTATTTCGGAGCACGCTAACGAATCACATCTTTGTGCGGTCAAGATCTTTCACATGATCAAAAAGCTTGATCGCCTGCTGGAACACCTCATTGGTTTCGTTAAACACAGGGTAGAAGCCTTCATTACCCCACAGCTTGCGCGCGATCTGCGCCTTGATATGAACCTGGAACAGGTTCTTGCGGGCTTTCAGCTCTTTGTAATCGGGCTTTACTTTGTTGCGCAAACCTACCCTCACCAGTTCTTCGATCATCGCATCGTTAACGGTAAAGCTGGACACATACTTCTGGAAGCCTTCCTTCTCTAATTGTGCCCGGTGATTTTCAGCATAGTTAAAAGTATATTCCTGGATAGCGGTAGAGGTGTATAGCTCGTTCAGGTAGTGGCTGTTCAACGTGGTATCCAGCGGTACAAAATAGTCGGGCATGATACCACCGCCGCCATATACTGTACGACCATTTGTGGTGATGAACTTCAGGGAGTCGTTGAACTTGATGCTGTCTGCATGGAAAAACTCGCCGTGGTTATAGCGGCTTATGATATCCAGCGCATACTCGTCTTCGTCTTCATAGGGTTTCTGAATCGAGCGGCCGCTGGGCGTATAATAACGGCTTATCGTAAGGCGAAGCTCAGAGCCATCGCTCAGGTCGAACGGCGACTGTACAAGCCCTTTGCCAAAGCTGCGGCGGCCTACCACGAGCGCACGGTCGTTATCTTGCAGAGCGCCCGCAAGGATTTCGGAAGCCGATGCGCTACCTTCATTCACCAGCACGATCAGATCGCCTTTCTCAAAATCGCCACGGTCGGTAGAGCGGGCCTCGGCGTTGTACTTCTTCTCTTTACCCTTCTGCGAAACGATCACTCTTTTCTCCGGCAGGAACTCGTCGGCCATTTCGATAGCCATGTTCATATAACCGCCCGGATTGCCCTGCAGGTCGAGCACCAAACGTTTCATGCCCTCGCCCTGCAGTTTTGTGAGCGACTTGTGAAACTCATCATAGGTGGTGGCCGAAAAACGATTCACCTTGATATAACCGGTCTGGCTGTCGATCATGTAGGCCACGTCCACAGAGTACTGCGGAATCTTATCACGGATGATCTTGAACTCGATCTCTTTTGTGCCGCGAAGGACCTGCACTTTAACCTCCGTTCCCTTTGGGCCCTTCAGCGCCTTCATGACGTCTGGCGACGTAACCTTGATACCGGCAAGGCTCTTACCGTCTACGCGGATGATCTTATCACCCGACCGTATTCCCAGAGCCTCGGAAGGTCCGCCGCTAAGCGGAGCAACAACCACAACCGTATCGTTAAAAATATTGAACTCTACGCCAATACCGTCAAAGTTGCCACGAAGGTCTTCGTTGGCAGAAACGCGGTCAGTTGACGGTATATAGGAAGAGTGCGGATCGAGCTTGTTCAGGATAACCTGAATAGCCTCGTCTACCAGCCTGCTGGTATTTACCGTATCTACGTATTCATCTTTGATCTGCGTAAGTACCTCCCGGAATTTCTGAACGTCCTGGCCCACATCTGTAGACGGTTTGCGGGTGTTGAGACTGGCGCCTATAAACACGCCAGCCGCGAGCCCCAGGCACAATACCAGCGGAAGTCTCACCTGGTATTTAGAATTTTGCTGTTCACTCATGATATCGACATTAAATAAAATCTATAACGGACTGCCAAAATAAATGTTGAGAGGCGCATAGTACAAATCTCCCGATCCTAATAGTTACCGAGGTCTGGGCCCCTCTCCAGGCCATAACGCCTGAAAACCGTCAAAATACCCCATTTTGCTGATTTCCGTCAGCTTTTCTTCACGAAGAATTTACGAACTATGCTCGATTTTTCGTTTATCTTTACAAACCCATGGAAAAAATGGCCCTCAAAAATAAGCGCATCGCAGAACTCGTGGATCAGAATTACATCCACGCCTATGTGCTTTTTTATTTCGGGATCCGTTTCTATGAGTATTCCGAGTTTACCCTGGAGCAGGTTTGCCGTGAAAAAGGGCTTAAGATCGAGCAGGTGATCCGTGAGCTTGAGTCGCCCACACACCTCCAGGAAGCGGAACTGCCGCTGGTTTCGTACCCTATCGATCTCATCATCGAATACCTCAAGCATTCGCATTATCTCTTTATCAAACATAAGCTGCCTTACATCGCCCGCCTCATCGAGAGCTTTAAGGCAAATCACAACGATTACTCAACAATAGAACGCGATTTAAAGATCGTGTTTCCGCTGTTTGTCGAAGATTTTATCGCACACATCTACGAGGAAGAAGATACTCTGTTCAGCTATATCCTTACGCTGGACCGCGCTATAAAAGGCCGTCACAATCTTTCCAAGCTTTACTTCATGCTGGAGAAAAACTCCGTTCGCAAATTTGCCATGGACCATGATGTGCACGATGACGAGATGGAGGGTATTCGGAAGATCACCAGCGACTACAACCTGGGCGCTAAAGCGCCGCTGCACATAAAAGTACTCTATAGCGAGCTTAAAGGATTCGAAAAAAGCCTCATTACACACGCCCGCATCGAAAACGACATACTCTTTCCGAAAGCCATGGAGCTCGAGAATAAAGTAAAGGTGCAATTTTTTGAACGTACGAAGTTCAACTAGTATAAGTCAAACCGGCACATTGCCCTTCCAGGGCGGGCGAGACATTATTTCAGCAAAACATCTATTAGGTCAATTTCCAGGATCATTGAACGCATCTCTTTCCGAATCGGAGATCCAGCCCCACTTGGTAAAATATTTAATAGCTGACATCGAATGTATAATGAGCTGTTTTCCGAATTTATACGATTCCCGTGCATGTTCATGAACGACCTCAACATCCGGAAAATAGTAGGTCTTAAAGTATCGCCGGATCCGCCTGGAGAGATCGGTGTCCTCCATGTACATAAAAAAACGTTCGTCAAACAAACCCGCTTGCTTCAGCGCATCCGTACGCAGAAACATAAAACATCCGGAAACGAAAGGCGCAACACCCCCTTTGCTCATGTCTATATCCCTCATCTCATACAGTCCCAGGCGTTTCGCAAAGATCTTATTCAACATATTTATTTGTGATCTCCTGATGATCAGGTCTAACGGAGTGGGCAACCGTTTACATACACTTTGAGGCCGCCTGTCCGCGCCCAGCACTTTCGGAATAACAAGACCAACATCAGGAGTATTATTCATAAAAGCCACCAGCGCCTCTACAACGCCCTCATTGAAATATACATCGGGGTTAAGAATCAGGTGGTACGGCGACGTGTCAATCGCTTTCTGCAGGGCAATGTTATGGGCTTTTCCGAATCCCAGGTTCGAGCCACACCAGATGTACTCTATTTCATTACTGCTCTCCGCGAGAAATCTCAATTTGTCCGTGTCGGAATTGTCCAGCAAGTATATTTTTTTTGGCACTGAGGCACGCAAAAGACTATCAATAGCTCTTGCCGCCATTTTCCGGTTGTTGTTGTACAACACGATAGAGCACGTTACAAAATTCATCTAATCCATCGCCTGCTGGCTGCTAACGGTTAACATATTTCCCTCGAGGTAAGTTTCATAACGCAGCAAACCATCACGGGACGGACCACCGGTAACTCTCCCACGGAAATCGAAAATAGAGCCGCAACACTTATCCTCCATATATAAATTTGAGCTATTGACTGTTATTTGCGCACAGCCCGTGCGTGGATGATGGGGGCACGCCCGATCAAAGGCATAATAAACATCGTCATCCGCCCGATACAGTATAATGCCGCGTAGGCCGCCGTCCATATAAACATAACCGCCTGTGGACTTCAGCTTAAGATACGCCGGGAGATTCAAATTAATAACCTGGTCCTGTGAAGCAGGACGATACGACCTGTCGATTGTAAAAGAACCGAATAAAAAGATAAGAATAGCGCCAGCAAAAGAAAGCGCCGGCTTCAGGCCCTGGTCAGGATTAAGGATAGACATAGAAGCCTTTCCCGCTTTTACGGCCATGATGTCCCGCATCAACTTTCTGTTGCTGAATACGGCTGGGTCTGAATTTCGAATCTTCGTGAAACGCATGGTACATCGACTTCGTAACCGAAAAATTAGTATCGACACCTATCAGGTCCATCAACTCGAACGGCCCCATCCGGAAACCCGACTCCCGCATCAGCTTATCGATAGTCTCGACACTGGCGGCTCCTTCTTCCAACAGCCGCAGCGATTCCACATAGTAATGACGTGCCACGCGGTTGACTATAAAACCCGGAGAGTCCTGCGCCATGACCGCCACCTTGCCGATCCGCTCCGAAAATGATCGCAACGCATCCACTACAGCATCCGACGTAGCGACACCTTTGATGATCTCCACCAGCTTCATGACTGGCGCGGGGTTAAAAAAATGCAGACCCACGAAACGTTCCGGTCGGCGCAGCACCGAGGCGATCTGTGTTATTGGAATGGAAGATGTATTGCTGGCAAGAATAGAATCCATCGCATTGATCTTCTCCAGTTCGGCAAAGATCTTCTGCTTTATTTCAAGTTTTTCGATAACGGCCTCGATAACAAGATCGGCTTCCAGTTGCCGGAAGTCACCGGCGATTTCAATGCGCGACATAACCTCGTCGCGCCGGGAAGCATCCAGCTTACCCTTATCGACCAGGTTAGTCAGGTTTTTCTGGATCTGAGAAAGCGCTGTCTGCGGCAAATCGGGCTGTACATCGTACAGCATAACCGTATATCCCGCGCTGGCGCAAACCTGGGCGATTCCCTGCCCCATGGTGCCTGCACCGATTACCGCGATATGCTTGATCTCAATCGGCATCAGGCAACGCTGCTTGTGCTGAATTGACGAAGGAAACGAATATCGTTTTCAGAATACAAACGCAGGTCGTTAACCTGGTAACGTAGCTGGGTCACACGCTCGATACCCATACCGAATGCAAAACCTGTGTATTCCTCCGGATCTATACCGCTGCTGCGCAGAACGTTGGGATGCACCATACCGGCACCAGCAATCTCAACCCATCCGGTTCGTTTACAGATCACACAACCTGCTCCTTTACAGATCAGGCAGGTAACATCTATTTCAGCGCTTGGTTCAGTAAACGGAAAGAACGACGGCCGCAAACGCAGCTTTACATCCTTGCCGTACATTTCTTTCGCGAAGTGATATATCGTCTGTTTCAGATCGGCAAAGCTCACGTTACGGTCTATATAAAGACCTTCCACCTGGTGAAAGAAGCAGTGCGCACGTGCCGAAATAGCCTCGTTGCGATACACGCGGCCAGGCATAATCGAGCGAATCGGCGGCTTCTGCTTTTCCATAAGCCGTATCTGCACGTTAGAGGTGTGCGTACGCAATAACATATCCTGCTCGGCACCCGAAACACCTTTTTTCTCAACGAAGAAAGTATCCTGCATTTCGCGGGCAGGGTGATTCTCGGGGAAGTTCAGTGCCGAGAAGTTATGCCAGTCGTCTTCCACCTCCGGTCCGTCTGCAACAGAAAAACCGAGGCGTTCGAAGATCTCTATGATACGGTATTTGGTCAGGAGCAACGGATGAAGGTTGCCGACCTTGTTCGGCACAGGCGGCAAGGTAAGGTCCAGATCCGTAGCAGATGCCGGATTTGCCTCCACTGCTTCTGTCAGAGCCGTCAATTTAGCCTCTACAGCCTGCTTAAGTTGATTCAGCGTTTTACCAGCTTGCTTTTTCTGTTCTGCCGGCACAAGCTTGAGCTCCTCGAAAAGCTCGCTCAATATGCCCTTACGGCTGCTGTATTTAAGCCGGAAAGCTTCTACACCCTGCTTGTCGGCAGCCGTGTAAGCTTCCACTTCCTGCAATAAGGACTGAATACGTTCTTCCATTTTCAAAACTTCGTAATAATCCGAAAAACTACAAATTTTGACCGCGTAAAACCGGTCAGGCTTCCTCAGATTCCTTTACCGACAGCCGGTTAATAATTAGTCTGTCCAGCAACACGCTTAATACTACTGAAAACAACAACACGCCTGGCAATACGTAAAAATCCTTGTAAGCACTGAAAACGACCGCAAGAATAATGTAAATCATCTGGATTCCGCCCAAAATGAGCGTAGTCTGGCTGTGCGTCATGCCAAGACGCATAATGGCGTGGTGTACGTGACTCTTATCTGGCTTGAACGGCGATTGTCCCTTCGATAAGCGGAGGATAACGATCCGTAGCGTATCGACCAATGGGATAATGATAAAACATGCCGCCGTTCCCACCGAAGCATTGAACTTATAGGAAAGAGTTTCCGGAAGGCTGTAGTTCAGGTCGATAAAATGGATAACCAGAATGGCCAGCATCATACCGATGACGAGCGCGCCTGTATCGCCCATAAAGACTTCCGATGGCTCCCAGTTAAAGATCAGGAACGCGAAAATGGCGCCCAGCATGGCAAATGATAAGATTGAAAAGATCTGGTCATCTACTAAAAAGAACCATACGCCGAAGGCAAGTAATGCCACGATCGAAATAGTACCAGCCAGTCCGTCAAGCCCGTCAATAAGATTGAACGAATTGGTAATCACAATGATGGTGAAATAGGTGATGACATAGCTTACCAGCAACGGCAGCTCATGGATACCGAAAATACCATAGAAGGACTTGATCCGCAGATCGAACAGGAAAATGACAAGCGAAGCTGACATGATCTGACCGATCAGCTTGATCATCGGTCTCAGAGGAACAAGGTCGTCCCGCACGCCGATAAAGAATATAACAAACAGGGCCACCAGAATAAACTTGATGGAGCCCCAGCCCTGGATATCGATCCAGATGAGCGATGAGATAAAGAAACCAATAAAAATGGCTATACCGCCCATAGACGGGGTAACCTTCTTATGGATTTTTCTCCTTCCCGGTATATCTACCAGGTTCTTCCGCAATGAATATTTTATTATCACCGGGACGATGAGGAACGCAATAACAAAAGATGTAATAGCTGCTGCGAGCTGAATAGCCATAAATCACAAAAAGTGCATAAAAATAGTGAATTGGTCAATATTTTATACGCCTTCCGAAAATTTAGCTACTCCCAGCCACGAAATATACCCGGAGTTCCAACCAAAAATATATCTGGCGTGTCTATGGCCGAAAAATACTTATCTACATATTGCATCCCCATAAAAATGATCACTATCCAAATTTGAGGATGACACGACTAGCGATTATTCAGTCGAACTACGTCCCATGGAAGGGATATTTCGACATGATAGGACTTGTCGACGAGTTCATAATATACGATGAGGTGCAGTACACCAAAAACGATTGGCGTAATCGCAATAAGATAAAAACCCGCAACGGGCTGCAATGGATCACAATCCCGGCTTATCATCGACATCTCGGCCAGAAAATATCCGAAACCCAAGTAAGCGACCGCAAGTGGAATATCAAGCACTGGCACACCCTCAAAACAAATTATGGCAAAGCACCGGGGTTCAAAGAGTATGCCCCACGGCTTGAAGACTTCTACAATACTGTAAATTCAAATTTTCTCTCGGAAATCAACACATCACTACTCAAAATAATCTGTAGCTTATTGGGTATAAAAACCAAAATATCCAGCTCGGTAGACTATCAGCTCTCCGGCGACCCTACGGAGCGCCTGGTCAGCTTGTGCAAACAGACCGGCGCCACAAGTTACCTGTCGGGACCAGCAGCAAAAAATTATTTACAAGAAGACCTGTTCCTTCAGGAAAATATTCGCGTAGAATGGATGGATTACGGAAATTACCCTGAATACTACCAACCTTATCCACCCTTTGAACACGGTGTAAGCATAGTAGATCTCTTGTTTAACACAGGACCGGATGCGCCACGGTATATGAAATGGCCGCAGACAAACATACATGCCATGACCTAACCCAACGAATTTCACATCACGCGGTTTGTAATCTCCCAATCTAAACCTATAAACCGCGGAAAAACCTATGACGCTAAGTATTGTTACAACCCTTTACTACTCGCGCAATTATTTGTACGAGTTCTATACCAGGGCACGAAACACCGTACAGGAACTCGGTGTTGACTATGAATTTGTTTTTGTTGACGATGGTTCTCCCGACGATTCGCTCAACGTAGTGCTCGACCTCCAAAAGAGTGACAGCCGTATCAATATCATTGAGCTCTCCCGAAACTTCGGACATCAACGTGCCATTATGACCGGGCTGCAAAACGCAACCGGCGATTATGTATTTCTGATAGACTGCGACCTCGAAGAGCAGCCCGAACTACTCAAAGATTTCTGGAAGACCTTACGCGAGCAAAAAGACGTGGACGTGGTTTACGGCGTACAAGCGCGGCGTAAGGGCGGCTGGTTTGAGCGCGTCAGTGGCAGCTTGTTCTATAAAACACTATCGATGGTATCATCTATCGATTATCCCGCCGATACGCTCACGGCCAGGGTAATGTCCCGACCCTATGTAAACGCAGTGCTTCGCTACGAGGAAAAGGAACTGGATCTGTGGGGCATATTTGTACTGGCAGGCTTTAACCAGAAAGCTCTAACCGTTTCCAAGAGCGATAAAGGCACCTCCACCTTCACCTTTCGGAAAAAGGTGCGCCGTGCCGTGGAAATTATAACATCGTTCAGCCACCGGCCACTGTACATCACATTCTTTCTGGGCTTTTTCTCGTTTCTCGTAGCCATGGTAAACATCGCCGTGATCGTTTATAAGAAGCTGGTGTTTGATGTGGATGTCGAAGGATGGGCCAGTATACTGGCCAGCGTCTGGTTAGTAGGCGGCATGATCCTGCTCATGCTTGGCATCTTTGGCTTGTACCTTTCTAAAATATTCCTCGAAATTAAAAACAGACCGCTCGCGGTTATAAAAAATGTCTACCGAAATTAAGCGCATCCACACCAGCGAAGAGGTAGTTGAGTATTACACAAACCGTATGCATACTTACGGCGCTACCGCCGTAGGCGTAGGCTGGAAGGATGAACACGCCCAGATGGTTCGGTTTCAGCAGCTCGTAAAGGTAATTGGCAATCCCGAGGGCTTTACGATTAACGACGTAGGCTGCGGCATTGCTGCTTTGTATAACTATCTGCTGACTCAAAGCTACAAACCGGCTACATATTATGGCTACGACGTTCTCGATAGCATGCTCGAAGAAGCCGCAAGAAGGCTGCCTGTGCCCGAAGTAAAGCTTACGAAAATAAACGATGCCCGCGAGATCGCGACTGCGGACTATAGCATGGCCAGTGGAATCTTCAACCTCAAATACGGGTTCAGCGATGACGAGATGCGCTCGCATGTTATTTCTACAATCACTGAAATGAATACACACAGCCGCCTGGGCTTTGGATTCAATCTGCTCACCGGGTATTCGGATAAAGAATATATGCAGCCGCATCTGTATTATGCCGACCCGCTTTTCTTCTTCGATTACTGTAAACGTAACTTTTCACGGAACGTAGCGCTGTTACACGACTATGACCAATATGATTTTACCATACTGGTGCGCAAGAAGACAATATAATCTCCCAAACAACGAACACAGACCATGATAGGCTTTAACAAGCCCTACCTCACCGGCCAGGAAATGGAAAACATGCGCGAGGCCGTGCGGCGGGAAAAACTTTCCGGAAATGGGTACTTTACCAAAAAGAGCCACGAGTTTTTTAAGACACGTTATGGCTTAAAAAAAACATTGCTCACGCAATCGGCCACTGCCGCGCTCGAAATGATCGCGCTATTGATAAACATTCAGCCTGGCGACGAGGTTATCATGCCGTCTTATACATTCGTATCCACAGCCAACGCATTTGTGCTGCGCGGAGCCCATGTCGTCTTTGCCGATAGCAACAACAAAAACCCCAACATCGACCCCGACTCTATACAGACCTTGATCACACCACGCACCGTGGCCATTGTAGTGGTACATTATGCCGGCATGGCCTGCGATATGGACCGCATCATGGCTATAGCCCTAAAGCACGATCTGTTTGTAGTAGAAGATGCCGCGCAGGCTATCGACTCATTCTACAATGACAGGCCGCTCGGCTCTATCGGCCACTTCGCAGCATTCTCATTCCACGAAACCAAGAACATTATCGCCGGTGAAGGCGGCATGCTTGCAATAAACGATGCGCGTTTCATGGACCGCGCCGAGATCATTTGGGAAAAAGGCACAAATCGCTCCGCATTCTTTCGCGGCGAAGTAGACAAATACAACTGGGTGGATATTGGATCGTCTTTTCTACCGTCGGAAATCACCGCCGCCTTTCTATATGCGCAGCTTGAACGACTGGACGACATCCAGAATATGCGCAAGAAGGTATGGCAACAGTATTACAACGGCCTGCAGGGAAACAACACTTGTTTTGAGATTCCCCATACAGACACTTTCGCTACAAACAATGCACACATCTTCTATCTCGTCACGAAAGATGCCGCCATGCGCGATGCCCTTATTGCTCATCTTAAAGAGTACGACATACAGGCTATTTTTCATTATATACCACTACACACAAGTCCATTTATAACGCGCGAAACACAAAACATAGTGTCTCTACCCCAAGCTGAACGATATGGTGAATGCCTCGTGCGCCTGCCACTTTATGCAGAAATGACCACCGCGCAAGCAGATTATGTCATCGACCGATTATTGGCCTTCACGTCAAAGTAACCTCATATGTTGCATACCGTACATCTTAATCTCTTCGGTAGGAACGTCCAGGTAAGAACCGCTTATCTCTTACTGACGCTCATGATCATTGGTGCCGCATTGCGACTTTACAAGATCACGGCCATGGGCCTCTGGCTCGACGAACTCCACAGCATGAATGGCGCGGACCCGGATAAAACGCTGCGGGAAGTATACGAGTATGCCAAATCTGATCAGCCGCCTGTATTATTTTTTATGCTCAACAAATGGCTGCGTCTCCTGCCATTCAATGACTTCTATGGCAGACTCCTTACTGCCCTCTTTGGCATAGCCGGAATAGCCGGTGCCTTCTTCCTGGGTAAAGAATATAAAGATGAGCGTCTCGGCCTGATCACCGCGTTTATCACCACATTCAATTACTTCCACATAGACTTCTCTCGCGAAATACGATTCTATCCCATCGTATTCCTGTTTTCTTCTTTATCGTATTTATTTTTTCTCCGGAGTGTTCGCGAAAATGGGTGGCGTAATTTCGTCGCCTATGCAATCTTTACAGGCCTGCTGCTCAACACGCATTACTTTGGACTTGTAGTTTTTGCCTCGCAATGCATCATCTTCATTGGTATCCTTATATGGTACAAACGCACCACGAAGCTCATTGTCAGTGGACTCATATCAGGTGCGGTCGCAGCACTCTCGATATCACACTGGTTGCCGATGATCTTTGCAGACCTGCAGATTACGGAGTTTCACGTACAACCCGTGCCCTTTTACTTTCCGATCGTATTTATATGGGTATATTTCAAAGATATTGTCACCTGCCTTATTGTAACAGCGCTAGGCTTTCTGTATCTGAGAAAGGTCGTGAGTGACATTCGTGCAAAAGACTTCAGTATTGAACAATTCATCATCATCGGCTGGCTCGGCATCGGCTTCCTGATCCCATTGCTGTACTCCGTGCTGCGTATACCTCTGCTAACGTTCAAGTACAGCGTCATAACACTGCCGGCACTTTTTCTGATGATCGGCACCGGCTTTCTGACCATCAGGAACAATGTTCTAAAAACTGCCATTCTTACCACATGGATCCTGGCCCTGTTCATAAACATGGCCTTTTTAAAAAAGATGTATGATAGGCCATACGAATATTGGCGTGACGCCGCCGTACAGATCATGCGGGAAAGCCGCGACAATCAGGTAATATTTGGCAAGCTCGCCTGGTATAACGCGTATTATTTTAAGACGCTGCATTACGATCAACACCTGCCGGAAGACCAGCGTTTCTGCGACTTTACAGGACTGATGAACAAAGCCGACGCCGTGTGGATCCTGGTCCACACACGCTATCCCGACGAAGGTCTTTCCACAGAACAACAGAAACAACTTGACGAGCAATTCGTATTCGTAAAACAGATTGAGTTCAACGAAGCCTATGCAAAATTATATGAGCGGAAATCCGCTACCCGCGGCGCTCCACGATAGATTTGAAGAACACTTCATGAAGATCAACAACCTTATTCCAGTCGTATTTCGTGCGGATCTGATCCAGGTTGTTCGCTGTAAATTTTGCCTTGTGCTCAGCCAGGGTCGCATCCAGCGAAAGAAACTCGCTTAGCAGCTGCTGCTCGTCCATAAAGAACAGCGCATTGCCCTGCAGCACATCACGATTAAACTCATTGCCATGCGCAATGATGAAGCTCTCACATGCCATAGCCTCCAGCAGCGACGGATTCGTACCACCAACGGAGTGGCCATGCAAATAGGCCTTGCAAAAATGGCGAAGGCTATTCAATGCCGTGATGTCATAAACTCCCCCGAGGAAAATGATGTTGGGATTGACAGCTGAATACTTCACAAGCTCCTTTGCATGCTTTGTGCCAAGTCCACCTATAATGACCAGTGGTATGTTTTGCTTGGAGGCATGATAGGCCTTGATAACGGTCTCAACATTGTTCTCCGGCTCCAGTCTGGCAATAACCAGAAAATACTCTCCAGCTTTAAGAGAGTAACGCTCAGGGATAGCAGCATCATAGTGATCGACTGTATCAGCGCCATACGGAAGATATACCGAGTCTGTCTTATATGTGTCCTGAATGTATTGTTTGATGCCCAGGTTGTCTGCAACGAGATAATCAGACTGACGCACAGCGATTTGCTCTGATTTTTTCGTAATGTATTGAACCCAAGAGTTCCACTTGCTGCGCTTCCACTCCATACCATCCATGTTGGTGATAATACGGTGCGTAAAGCGCTTACCCTTAAAGAACCGGATAAAAAGAGCACAACTGGCGTAGCCGGCCTCATAAATAATATCAAAATTCTCGCCGGCCGCATCTCGCAGACACAGATAATCATAGATAAAATGCGCTGCACCGCCGATCGATTTCTCCGGACAATACACATGCTTGATCTTTACTCCTGCCAGCAGCTTCTCCTGATATGAGTGAAAGTGCGGCGCATATACCGTTAAGTCGTGGCCGCGCTGAGCCAGCCCGATAGACAAATATTCAGCAAATTGCTCAAATCCCCCATATTGATTAGGGATTCCTTTGGTTCCTAAGATTGCAATTTTCAACTTTTTAAATTTGGGGCAAATTATAATACTTTAGCAAAAATATAGAAAGATGAGCTTGATTTTGGATAAAAAGGACACAACAAATCAAAATAAAGAACGCATCCAACTCATCCTGCTCATTTTCTTTGTGCTCGGATTTTTCCTACCTGTCAAGACCAGCAACGTTGCCTTTATCCTCCTGGTCTCGTTCTGGCTCTTTACGGAAGATCGCAAGAATTTTTCCGTAAAACGAATGCACTGGATATTTCTGCTGCTCGCTGGCTTTTATGTGTTACATATTGTGGCGATGATCTACTCCGATGCTCCTTACAATGGTTATAAAGAACTTGAGAAGAAAATCCCGATGCTGGCCCTTCCCATTGTTATTGCATGCATTGATCGGCAATCTTTTTCCCGATACTGGATGCACATAGCCCGTTCAGTTATTATCATTACTCTATCCGTTTGCTTCCTTCTGTATCTGTTCGCGTTGTGGCGCTACACGCACGGTAGTGACAATCGCGTATTCTATTATACTGAATTCTCGAACAGCGATATCCTGCTTCCATTTGGCATAAGCCCAATCTACCTCTCCATCTATGTGCTGTTCGCGTTCTCCCTGTTCATTTTCGACCGCCCATGGCCAAAGCAAAACCTGTATCACGATCTGGCCGCAATAACCATTACGTTCGTACTACTCATTTTATTGTCCTCCAAAACAGCGCTGGCAGTCTTTATTGGGCTTACCTTATATATGTTGTATTCACGGCTCACCCATATACATGCCTTCTGGAAGATCTCAGCACTGGTTGCGGCTGCCTCCCTTATCGTGCTTCTGATCCAATATTTTCCTATTACCAGAGAGCGCATTCGGAACGCAATGCAATCCAACCTGTCTGGAATATGGAACGATGACTACACGATAAAACATAATGACTTCACCGGTCCCACCATACGTTTGTCGTTTTGGAAAATCGCACTAAAGCAAATGCGCACAGACAATATACTGCTCTTCGGGGTTGGCCCTGGCGATCAGACCGCATACCTGAATAATGCGTATAGCCATTACGGGCTAATCGAAGCCGGCTACAAAAATTATAATTTACACAACACATTTTTGGAAACGCTTCTGGAATTGGGCATCATTGGCACACTTTATCTACTTGTCATGTTGGCGAGTATGACAATATTGGCGATTTCCCAAAAGAACCAAACGCTGCTATGCCTCCTTTTTATCTTCACGCTCTTTGGCATGACTGAAGCCATTCTGAATGTTAACAAAGGGATCGCATTCTTCTTTCTGGCGTTTGCCCTGCTCAATAGAGTAGGCATAATCCGCCAACCATCAGAAACACGACAGCCTAGCGAAACAATGTAACCACGTGACCGGCAAAATCGGAAGCGATATTTTTCCACGAGTAAGTATTCCGGACGACTTGCGCTATCTCTTCACGTCGGGCCATATCATCAGAAGCAAACGCCTCCTGCATTTTCTGTGCCAGCCCGGGAATATCCCTGGGATCAAACAGGTCGTTGCCGAAAAATCTAAAATCGGACATTGCCGTGGCGTTTGAGCAGAGCACCTTCGTCGCTACAGCCGCAGCCTCCAAGGGAGGTATTCCAAAGCCTTCAGCCACTGATGGGTATACACTTAACGACGCATGTTTATAGAAGCTGATCAGGCTTGGCAGATCGATATTCTTAAGCCTCACAATTTGAGCTTGTAATTCCGCGCTCAGGCTCGCAATATACTCTTCCAACTCCTTAACGATAATATCCGTACGTCCTATCAGTACAAGTTTAATACCGCGTTCCCCCAGTTTGCTCTCCACATATGCCCTGACCAGCGCCAGGTGATTCTTGCGAGGCTCTACACGGCTTACGTACAGAATGTAATTACCCAATCCATAACGCCGCTGCACATCAGGCAGATTACCGATCACATCGTCGTTGAAGAAATCCTGACTTACGCCGTTAGGCACAACCCGCATCTTTGTACGACTTATGTTATAATGACGCACGATAGCCTCGTACGAATACTGCGAAACCGTGGTAACCAGGTCTGCACGCCGGGCGGAGCGCTTGAACAAAAAGTCCTTGCTCATGCGGTACGTCCACGGAAACTGTTCCGGAAAATCATTGAACAGAATATCATGTATCGTCACAATCTCACGAGTGTTCTTATACAATGGCGATGTATACTGATAGTGTGCCACATCTATTTTATAACGACGGATCAGGCGCGGAATATCAATCGCTAACCGGTAATATTTGGAGTGCGAAGTGTACGGCAGAAATATAACACGGTCAGTATTGTAAAATGTTGAACGTAAGTGCTCGACATCGGCAGCAGCCATGTACAACTCGAAGCGATCATCCTCCAAAAGCTCTGTATACAGTCCTCTCAAGAACGTGCACATACTTTGATATGGATCTTCAAACCAATGTGCTTCAACAAACAATCGTATCTTCTTCATAAAAAAACAGACCGTAAACCGGCGAATTTAAAAACACAAGCTTATGCTATACCTGTAGACAATGGCAGCCTACCGGTATCGTTCGTACCCGCCCGCGCAGTCTCCGTCTGGCTTTCAAGATAGTACTTCCGTAAAGTGAGTACCAGTAAAACAAACCAGAACAGTTGCGTATTGAAATTTGCGTTGGTAAGCATCAGCAAGACTACCAGCAGTTCAAACGAAATAACGCGGCGCAATACCTCACGCTTCAGGAAAAGCGCAAAACACACACCGAGCAAAATACCGTAATCATACAGAAATTGCGGGAGGAAACCTCCCTCGTAAGTATCGATCTCCGCCGTTTTGAAAAGAATAGGTACGAGATACGCACTTGAAGTGCCTGCCCCATATCCTAAGTAAAAATGATAATCCAACAATGAAATGTCCCGCAAATAATAATACATCGGCAGTATCCGGAAAGAAGCGCTATAGTCTATCGACCGTATATGTTCAATATTGCTCGGGCCGACCTGCGATAAGATCATAATCACACGTTCAGCTGCCGGCTGCTTGGTAACTAACGCCAGTGTTACAACCGAGACTGCAATTATAACCAGGATGATAGCGTTGCGAAGGCTCACCCTGAAGAAAAGTAACATAAAAAACAGGATCACGCCATAACCGCTCTGGAAAGAAACCAGCTGGTACAGGCTTATGCCCCAAACAAAAAGGCTATGCTTGTTAAAAACCCGACCGTTAGGACTTACACTCAGGTATGCATACAACAGGGAAATCACAATAAAGGCCGCATATGAAGGTTCTGTGGACAGCGAATAATAACGGAAGCCGCGATCTGCCTCGTACAGCGTACCCAAGGCCCCGTGTATCAGTCCGGATTTAATGCCACTACCCGAAAACAATCCCAGCGCTACATATATCTGCCCCGCAACCAAAACAACCAGGTAATACAATAAGAGCACCTGTATGATCGTCACGAACTGGCTCGCATCGATCCGGGCCTTGAAAAAAGACGTGTAGATATAAAATGTGACAATAAAAAAGACCGAATACAAAAACGACATGTCTTCGGCCCGTCGAAAATTGATAAGAAAACTGACACAAAGTACCGCGAATATGAGGAGAACTATCCGGCTTACTGTGAGAGGGAAACCACTATTTACCAGTAAAAGAACGGCGATACCCACGATGGAGAAACCGATAAAAACAAGGTTCTTGCCTTCAATGGTAGCAAAATTGAAAGACGTTCCCAGCAGAATAAAAAATATCGCCAAAATCACCTGACTGGCGCTGGGCAAGGAGAAACTCAGTCTCATAAGCCGGTAACCATTAAATCAGTCCGTGTCATTTTTACGCTAGCCTATGTTTTATTGGCACAAAAGTATCAAATTGCGGAAATAATTTAACTCCGTCGATTCGCAATCTTACCGCCATTTTCCAAAATCATGACATCTAGTCCATACGACCTGGCCGTTGCCTATAGAATTTACCCCAAAGTATCGAAAATACCTTTTGTCTACCCTGATAACAAACTGGCACTGGCTGAAGTTGGTGTTCGTACCTTCAAAAGATCTCTGGCCGCCACCAGGGCAAAAGTATTCTTCTTGCTCGACAATTGCCCGCCCGAGTATGAGCAAATGATCCTGAAATATTTTGCTAAAGAAGACATCGAATTCATACACTATCCGGGCATCGGGAACCTCCCTACGTTTGGCAAACAGATCGACTTGCTGCTTAACCAAAACATTGCCGAAAAAGTATACTTCGCGGAAGACGACTATGTATACCGAGACAACGCCATGGAGGCGGCTATATCCATGCTTGATCAGAAGAACGTACACTTTGTCACACCTTACGACCACCTCGACTCGTATGACTTGCCCATCCATACCCGCAATAAATACGAGATAGCGATACACGGCAATTTCCATTGGAGAACATCGGCTTCAACCTGCCTCACATTTCTGACCACCAAAACCATCCTGAAAAAAACAGAGTCCGCATTTCGCAGCTATTGTCACGGCAACTGGGATAGCAGTCTGTGGTTTGCCATTACGAAGTTCAACATACTGAATATAGGCACATTGATAAAGTATCTTTTGACAGACCGCTTTATAACCAAGATACTCGTGCTGAGTTGGCTCAAAACAGGATCTCAGATCGTGCTCGGCAAAAAGTATAAGCTCTGGCAGCCTATGCCCTCCGTTGCAACACACATGGAGAAGATTTCACTGGCACCAAATATCGACTGGGATAAAGTGGCTTTCCCAAAGGACTAAGTTCAGGCCTTGTGCCCCTTGAACACATAGTGCTTCCGGGGGTGAAGCATAATTCTGAATAGCATGCCTATCCTTCCAAATTGCTTTAAACGAATGCGATTAAGTATGAATTTTAAAAACGAGGGGTATAACGTGCTCAAGGCATAGGGGAAAAATCGCCTTGTTACCAGGATACGGTTACGGACCGAATAAAAGTCCGCAAGTTCCGAGTTACCCTTTTTTTCTGGTCCATTGATACTGGCGCCCATCTTGTGATATACCCTGGCGGCACTGCAGTAACCAATACGCCAGTCTTTCTCTTTGCCGCGCAAATTCCAGTCCAGCTCTTCGTAATAGAGGAAATAATCCTCCTCCATAAGACCAACTTCATCCATAAAACCGCGCGTAACAAACATCGATGCACCGATAACATAATCCAGGTGAAAGCTTATAGAGTCCCACTGTCCGCGATCTGGCTCACCGGCGCCAATTTCACGCACCAGTCCGAACCACGGGTTATACAAACCACCGACGCCCTGTAAAACATCCGGGCGATAATACATCAAAAGCTTACTACCCCATATTCCTACCCCTGCGTCAGCAGCAGCGCTCTGAATTAACGCCGACAGTGTGTCGGGCTCAATAGTACAATCGTTGTTGAGAAGCCACGCATATCTATAGTCGCCAAATCGCGCAACCCAACGCAAGGCAACGTTATTGGCCGCTGCAAATCCTCTGTTTTCCAATGCCCTGATAAACACAACCCGTTCACTCGGCTGTGCAGACTGAGGCAGATCGCGCTCATGTAACACGCTGAAATCAAGTGCAGACTGTCGGCCCCAGCTTATCAGTGCGTCCAGGGAGGCCGGTGACGTCGAGTTATCGACAACGATGATCTGGTAACGGACAAAACGTGACTTCAATATTGAAGTGATACATTCCTGCGTATCTGCATGCCCGTTGAAATTAACGAGCACTATATATACTTCGGGCCGCATATATCAGACTGACCGCTTGGCTACCAGAATATACTGTAAGCTTAAGAATTCACGAAACAACCCGAACGTGAGTGCATCAAGTATCTGTAGCTTTTTGATCCGCAATAACCTGAAGATCGGATTAGCAGACTGCACAGTAAGCTTTGGTGTTGAAAGCATGGCAACCATATCACGCTTGCAGAAGAAACGGAAGTGCGTCCGGTCGAAGAGGCCATGCTCCGTATAGGTAAAGTTACCCCTCAGAAAAATCTTGAAGAACGCGGAGTAGTGGCGTATGTTAGGTATGCTGGCTATCAGAACGCCACCCGGCTTCAACAGCTTCTGTATCTTATCAATGGCCTTCCAGGGGTCTATAAGATGTTCCAGCACGTCGCCGCACAGCACAACATCAAAATATTCTTCATCAAACGGAATGTCCATAGTTTCGATATTGCCAAAAACAAACTTGCGGATCAACGCGCTGTCCTGATTTGACCCGGCAATAGGGTTTAGCTCTATGCCGCTAACTTCTGCATCGGGATGGCTCTCTTTGAATGCTACTAATGTATTGCCGCCGCCGGCACCGATCTCTAAGACCCGTATCCCGGCTTTAGTCGGTATCAGGGAAAGCATCTCATAACGAACGTTCGAATAATAGGATTGCTTCTTATCCTTGTACATCTCCATGGTGTTGCGGTGTTTGAATGGTTGTGGTATATTGTTTCAGAGTCGCGTATAAGCCCGACGCTATGATCACTTCCGTAATCAGAAGCGCCACAGCCGATCCTACAGCTTCAAAATAATAACTTAAAATTATATTCAATAAAATATTCATAACCGAAGCAAACAACATCACGCGCAGTATTCGAAGTTTCTGATCGAACGCCAGGAGCGAGAGATACGATGAGATATTGAAAGCCACGACAAAAGGCACAAAAGCCAGCAACTTCACCAGAAGAATAACTTCTTTCAACGGCTCGCCGGCCACAAGGACTACCAGGAACTCTGCAAAGGTGACCAATGCCGCGCAAAATACAAAAACACCCGCCAGCATCAACGGCATTACCTTATTCCATAACCTCTTCATCGCGCTCCACCCCGACGCGCTCAACTGACACACATGCGGATAAATAGCCTGCGAGAAAACACCCAGAACCTGTCGCGGCACCTGCATGATCTTGTCCGCAATACTATAATAACCCACCACAGTATCGTTGGTAAAGGCACCGAGAATAATAATAATGGTTGAGTTATAAAGTGTAAGACTGAGGTTCGATAAAAATATAAGCACGCCCGAATGCAAACTCTCCCACACCCGGTGCATAGCGGGCAAAACAAAAGAAATACCAAAATTCCGTTTAATGATCACAAAGGCAACAAGAGACGCCAGTATAGTGCCGATAGCGTAAC
>Ga0247762_1000128_pt1 | contig 30998 bp, 21 predicted proteins | sample UWRJL081202R4_FD_181016 | JGI IMG/M metagenome (GOLD analysis project Ga0247762, IMG submission 181016) | Plant litter microbial communities from Arlington Agricultural Research Station in Wisconsin, United States - UWRJ-L081-202R-4 | ecosystem: Environmental > Terrestrial > Plant litter >...
ATTAACAGTATTATGCTCTACCGTTGAGCTATAGAAGCTGGAGAAACCAGGAATTGAACCTAGATATTTAACGTGCAAAATTAAAGTAATACCTTTATACGACTTCCCCCTATGTTTAAATCAACATAATACTCAATTTAAAGGAAGAGATATTTATTATCTAAAAAAGGACTTGAACCTTTACGACTATCAGTCAACGAGTTTTAAGCTCGTTATGTCTACCATTCCATCACTTAGATTTTATTTCACTTATAATAGAGTTTATTATATATAAAGATTAAATTTAGATATATAATGATAAAAGAAGGATTTTAATTTTTAAATAAAAAAAATTAATTAATAATAAAATTAAATCTATCTTGGGTAAATATTGCCCGCGATAGGACTTGAACCTACAACAAAAACTGCTTCAAAGTTTTGCTCTGCCAATTGAGCTACACGAGCTTTTGATAAGGCCAAAGTGAATTGAACACTTATAATTACTGTCATGAGCAGTATACTTTACCAATTAAGTTATAGCCTCTTATGCGGATAAAGGATTTGCACCAATTTTTTCTGGTCATGAGCCAAATATGTTACTATTACATTAACCCGCTTCTTTAGACTAGATAGGAATCGAACCTATGATTATAACATTGAAAGAGTTATGTCGTACCACTTGACTACTAATCCTTAATAAGCCCGGTGCAAGTATCGCACTTACTTCTATTGATTACAAAACAATTGCATTTCTTTTATGCTAACCAGGCGAAAAAATGTAAGATATATATGTATATTTAGTTTATTATTAAATTAGTACTTTACACCTAAAAATTTCTTAATTCTTACAGCTAAAGCCTATTATATTCGTAATATTCTATTACGTTTATTTAAGAAATATCTTAAGGTAAGCTTCATGCCTATATGCTTTCAGCATTTATCTTTAACTAACTTAGCTTTCCTGCCGTGCTTATGCTGTATAATTTTTTAAGTAAAAAAAATATTTCTATAAAATAAAATTTATTTTATGTAAATTAATATTGATAGTATAAACAACAGGTAAACCATAGGTTAATAACATCTCACCAACATTTTTAAATGTTAGAGGCTAACTGTTCCTTTCGTACAAATGTTATTCCTTATTATATTCTAATTCCCTTTAGAAGATAGAAACCATACTGTCTCACGACGTATTTAACCCAGCTCATGTAACTTTTTAACCGACGAACAGTCGTACCCTACATAGTTACTGCATCCATGAGGATAAGTTAAGCCGACATCGAGGTGCCAAACCGCGCACTCATTTTGTACACTCTTGCGCAAATTAGCCTGTTCTATGTGTTATCATAATAAAATAAATTTCCATTTTTTACAAAATGGTTCAGACTATGTCTTCATTTTTACTTATACGTATTACTTACAATGAATATATTTAAACTTATTATTTACCAGCTATTCAACCTTTTACTGCAAAAGATCCTATACGACGTTTAGATTTGTATATAGAATATGTTACATTTGATTTTAAATGGCCTCTGTACATTACAGAAGATAACCCTTTGAATGAGGAATCTGTGTTTTTTAAACCTCCTTTTCAATGTAATTTATATATTGCTCTATCTGCTCTATAACGCTTAGTTAATCTTCCTTTTACTTCTAATCTTATACCTCCCATATTTTTATATTTAATTAAATTAAATATAGTATTATATACGTTAAGTTGGTTTTTAAAAGTAGTTTCAGTATTTATAAGGGATAATTTAGAAGTAGGATAAATATTATTTAAAAGTAAATTTAAATTACTTTTATTAATTATAGAAATTAAACTAAGATTTTTAAATCTATTTTCTAACAAATCTAAATTCTTATTTTTAAGTAATAATTCTGTGTGTAGAGAATTTTTTGTAAGCATTTTCCCTTTATTTATAATTGTTATCATACTTTTAATTACATTAAATTTTCTTTTTTTTAATTTAACTGCTAATGCCTTGGTAAAGATATCAGAGTTATAAGTAATAGATTTCAGATTTATTATATTTAATTTTACTTTTTTATTAAGAATTCTAGAAAGTTTTGATTTTAATTTGTGTATAAAAGAAATATTATCATCTTTAAATTTAATATTATTAAGAAAATATAAATAATTATATTTATATAATAAATACAAGTATTTATAATAAACATGTTTAATTTCTTTAATTAAATGGATTTTCATATATAAATTATATGACTCTAAACCTTTATTAAATATCTTAAATTTATAATTTAATATTTCCTTAATATTATTTGTATTTTTTATAGCTAAATTTTTTGATTCTAATATTTTATTTGACCCGAAAATAATTGTTTCAATTCCTATAAATCTTAAATATTTACTTTTTAATATTTTAATTAAGGCATAAGGTTTTTTTCTTATTCATATTCAGTCTTGTGTCTTATTATCAAATATTTTATTTCATTCTTTTTTAATAGAATAGTAATAGAAATAATTTATATATTTAGCGAATAAATATTTTCTTAAGTTTACAGTGTATAAAGTTATTATTGCTACAGAATTAGTATATTTAATTTTAGCATTACTTAAATAAGTGTCTTTTAAAAAAAGACGTCTTTTTTTAGGTATAATATACTTATAATTTAAATATAATAAATTGAAATAACTTTTAATTATTTTATTTATTAATATATTATAAATAGGTATATTTTTAATAACATTTTTATTGTAAAAATAAGCTGTATTATTCCATTCTTGAAAATAAGGAGGTAAATATTTAGTTTTACCTGAATCATTTTTTCTATTATTTAAGGGTACAATTTTTGCTTTATTATTTATATTTTTTTCATAAATTTTTAAATTAAGATTTTTTTTCATAAAATTTGTAATATAAAGTTTTATTTAAATAGAAGTATACGAAGTAAAAATGTTGGGTATTAAAAAGGATTATTGATGACATTTCTCACCTTGTAGTCGTTGAACGATTTTATTTTTATTGTTTATGTCAAAATAAATTTCGCTTCAAATTTACTTATATAAGTAATTCTTGAAATTAACCCAATATATTATCAATATTTTTTTTTATATTGAAGGACAAACATCCCTAGCGTAGCTTTTCCAATAATCCAGGATCTTTCCTTATTGCATCCTGTGATCTTATGCCCTGCTTACGCAACTGTAAGATTTGTTGTTAATCAAACAGTAAGGCAAGATTTTGCCGTTAAGCTTTATAAGTATTTTACATTATTATACAATGATAACAATAAAATTTTAGAATTTCTTCGTAAAATTTTTTATACTTCTAATTTCTTTATAGATAAAATCGTACCTTGTTATATATATACACAATTACTATGTATATTTAATAATATAAGATTTTATATAATATTATTATATAAAAATACAAACATAGTTTTATTAATCGTTTATAGATACTCCCATTTACTCTTTATGGGGTCTGTGCCCCACATAAACTGTCTTCTAATAATAATTAATCCTAAGCCAAGGTTACTTATTATTTTAATAATAAGCCGAATTAGGTAGATTCATAAATACTTATGAATCAATATCGGAATAAAAAAAATTATTTGATAAAGGATTTCCATTTATATTATACAAATATACCTTATAATCATTAATTTTTCAATTATATAATTAGTAACAGTAAAGCTGCATAGGGTCTTCTCGTCTATCTAAAGGTAAACTGTATCTGCACAGTTATTCCAATTTCACTGAGCCAATCATAGAGACAGCTGTTGTATCGTTACATCATTCATGCAAGACCGCATTTAACGGCCAAGGCATTTTGCTACCTTAGGACCCTCACATTAAGGCCGCCATTCACTGGGGCTTCTATCAAAATCAAACCTAATTATTTAAGTTTAATTAATTTATTAACCAATACCAGCATTGGGCAGACATCACACTCAATACTTTGATTTATTATCTTTTGCAAAGTGCTTTGTTTTAATTAAACAGTCGTACAACACTATTTTATGCTTCTTCCTTTTTATTTGATATTAATCAATATTAATGAGATCTCTTTATTCCGAAGTTACAGTAGTTAATTTGCCGAGTTCCTTTATGATTGTTAGCTCATTTACGCCTTCGTATTCTCTACTAGCTTACTTGTTTCAGTTTCTAGGAACGGTTGAAAATTACTTTTTTTTCTAGTACACTTATTACTTTTAAATGTTGTTATTAAGTAAAATGATTTTCTCATTGTTTAAATCATTAGATTATAAACTTAGAGGCCGTTACATTATAATTCCATAAGCTTAAGGCGGAGGGTTATTAACCCTTCTTATTCGTTACTCATGTCACCATTATCTCTTGAATTTTGCTTTTTTATATTTTTAATAAAAAATATATCTAATTCTTATTCAATGTTCTGCTACCCCATTTAATTATAACTTGTTGTTATAATTATGGACAAGGTGTCGGTATATTGTTTAGATCCGATAAATTTTAGATACTTTTAAACATTAACAAGCGCTCTGTTACGAGATCTTTAAATTATGGCTGCATCTAAGCCCATCTCCTTGTCGACTTTAATAAAAACTTTCTTAATTTCACTTAACTAATAATTTAGGAACCTTAACTCTTGTTCTGGGCTGTTTCCCTTTTGACATACAACCTTATCATTCTATGTCTGATAATTTAAGATTCATATATGCCATTTCGAGTCTACATACTCACCGATAAAATCTTTATGATTCCCCGATATATACAAATAATAATATAATTTTATGCTTATAAATAAGTATAAAACTATAACATTTTGTCTGAGATTAAATTCTGTACCTGCTCTTATGTAACTTAAATTGCCTACTGTTATAGGTTTCGCAGAAAACCAGCTATTTCTAGTCAGTATTGTCTTTCACTTACCTACCATAATTCTTCGGGTATCTTTGCTACGATATGCCGTTCGGACTTTTATAATCCTGATTATGGTAAAATCACTAGACTTCGGGTCTAATATTAGATACTATATTTTATTTTATCAATCGGTTTATCTACGCTTGTACTTGTATCTAATATTAACTTGGTGACCCATTATGCAAAAGGTACGTTCTTGTTTATATTTTTCACTTGAACTGCTTATAAAACTACTATTTTCTAATCTTTCCCTCATGGTACTATTCGCTATCGCTTATATATAGTATTTAGCCTTTGAGGAAGGTTCCCCATAAATTCAAACAATTTTGTGTTCGTTTTACTTTCTAGGCTTTTCTGCTTTAATTCACATTAATTACAGAATCTCTTTTGATTTCTTTTCCTAAAGTTAATAAGATATTTCAATTCACTTTGTTTATTATCAAATTTATTTTAGAGTTTATGTATAATAATACTGTTGTTATAACAGTATATTACTTATAACAAATTACACTCTTCTATATATAGCTAGTTATCTTTAATAGTTTCTTTGTATACTTATATATATATATATATTTATATATATAAACTTACATTTTATATCAATTATATTTCTGTTTTTTCTTAAAATTCGGATTATTATGAATCGAACATAACCAAATCTTGTCCCAAACAAGACGCCTTACCGCCTGGCTCTAATCCGTTTAATAAATTTATTAAAATAAATTTATATTAATTATAAATAAGTTAAAATCATATAACATACAAGGAATTAAAATTATAAATGCAAATACTATAGGTAATAAAACGGTTCAACAAAATGATATTAATTGGTCAAAACGTATTCTAGGGAATGAAGCTCTAACTCATATAAATATAAATACCATTATAGAACTTTTTAATCCTAAGCTTAAGCTATAAAATAGCCCATTTATAGAGGAATTTAAAGTATAATTTTTAATATTATATTCATAATCTGTTATTAATTCTACGTTAAATATATAATTTCATAAGGTATTAATAAGATCATATATATACATAAAGTTAAATGCTGTTAAATAACCTCCTATAAATAGTGCACTACTTAATATACACATTAATAAAATACTACCATATTCAGCTAGGAAAAAGAACACAAATATAACTGCTGCATGTTCTGTCATAAATCCACTAACTAATTCTGATTCTGCTTCTGCTAAATCAAAAGGAGCACGATTAGTTTCAGCAACTGAACCTATAAAAAAAATTAAAAATATAGGTAATAAAGGTAATAAAAATCAGACTGTTTTTTGCATTTGTATGTTAACATTAATATTTAAACTATTAGTAATCATAACTACTAATAATATAACAGAACTTAAGATTAATTCATAGCTAATTAATTGAGCAGTACTTCTAATAGACCCTAAAAAAGCATATTTACTATTAGCACTTCATCCTGCTAATAGTATACCATATGTAGCTAAAGATGATACGGCTAACATATATAATATTCCTAAATCCATATCACTTACAGATAAACCAGGTCCATAAGGTATTACTGCATAACCTAATAAAGCAAATGCTAATGTTATTATAGGCCCTAAAAAAAATAATATTAAATTAGCTTGTGTAGGAGCTACATATTCTTTCAATATTAATTTTAAAGCATCAGCAAAGGCTTGTAATAATCCATAGTAACCTACAGCATTTGGTCCTAATCTTCTTTGCATACTTGCCATTGTTTTTCTTTCCGCTACTGTAACGAAAGCTACTCCCAATAAAGCAGGTAATATTAATAAAATTACTTCTATAATAGAAATTATAGTTAAAGAATAAGACATGATTGTTTTAAATAGTAATAATCATTTAAAAATGTTCAATTTTTTCAAATTAATGATTAAACATTATATATAAATAATATAATATATTTTACAATTAATAGTTATTAATTGTTTATTTTGAAATAAAAATTCTTATTTTAGATTCGAACTAAAATTGGAATATTAGAAGTATTCTGTTCTACCCTTGAACTAATAAGAATCTATATTATAAAAAATAATATAATATTATTTTATTTAATAAAAAGATTACTTTGTAAAGGAAGACTAACAAAAGCATGAGGTTTAGGTGGACTACTTAAAGCTCACTCTAAACTTAAATAACTTCTATTTAATAATACTCTTAAAGTATCATTATAAAATTGTGGTGTAATTCAAGGATTTCTAGTAGCAACTTTTCCTTCTATTAATTGTATATATACTATATATAAAAATAATCAGGCTGCAATAACACTAACTATAGATCCAAAACTACTTATTAAATTTCAACCCGTGAAAGAATCAGGATAATCGCTAATTCTTCTAGGCATTCCTTGTAAACCTAAGAAATGTTGAGGAAAGAATGTTAAATTAACTCCTATAAATAAAATTCAGAATTGAATTTTAGCTAAGAAAATGTTGTAGTTTAAACCTAATATTTTAGGTACTCAGAAGTATCATCCACTAAACATAGCAAATACTGCTCCCATACTTAATACGTAATGGAAATGAGCTACAACATAATATGTATCATGAAATGCTATATCAAGTGAAGCATTAGCTAAAACCACACCACTTAATCCTCCAATAGTAAACATAAAAACGAACCCTAAAGCAAAAAGCATAGAAGGAGTTAATTTTATAGATCCTCCATAACAAGTAGCTAATCATGAAAATATTTTTATACCTGTAGGTACTGCTATTATTAAAGTAGCAGCAGTAAAATAAGCTCTTGTGTCTACATCTAATCCTACAGTATACATATGATGACTTCAAACTATAAATCCTAATATTCCTATAGACATCATAGCATAAACCATTCCAATGTAACCAAAAACAGATTTATTAGAATTAGCTGAAATAGTTGTACTTATTATTCCAAAAGCAGGTATAATTAAAATGTATACCTCAGGGTGCAAATTATTTTTGACGTGTTTTATATATCTGAAAAAAAATTATTTTAATTAGTTTATTCTTATTGGACTATTTCATCTTCTTAATATTATCAAAATAAGTTAGTATTAAAAAGTTTCGCGTATAGTCTCTGAGGAGCTTACTTATAAATTTTTATGGTAATTTCCTGCTGGTAGCCTTCTTGTCTTTATTATATTATAGAGAATTTTTACTAAACTATAGTATCAAAATAATTTAAAGTATTCCAGCATATGGCGAAATTATTTTTTAATTGCAAAATACGGCCACCCTAACCGAAAAATCAGAAAAGATGTTGAAATAAAATAGGATCACCTCCTCCTGCTGTTTCAAAAAATGAAGTATTAAAATTTCTATCAGTAAGAACCATTGTAATTCCTCCAGCTAAAACAGGTAGAGATAATAATAATAAGATAGCAGTTATAACTACAGCTCATCCAAATAAAGATAATTTATGTAATTTTATACCAGGAGTTCTCATATTAGCTATTGTAGTTATAAAATTTATAGCACCTAATAAACTACTTACTCCAGATAAATGTAACGCAAATATGGCTAAATCTACACTAGGTCCACTATGACTTTGTACTCCTGATAAAGGAGGGTAGATAGTTCAACCTGTCCCTGCTCCACCTTCAATACAAGCTGAAAATACTAGTAACATTAAACTAGGTGGTAATAATCAAAAACTTATATTATTAAGTCTAGGGAAAGCCATATCAGGACCTCCTACTAATAATGGAAGCAAGAAATTACCAAATCCTCCTATTAATGCTGGCATTACCATAAAGAATATCATAAGTAAAGCATGAGCAGTTATAATACTGTTATATAATTGATTGTCGGCAATATATTGTACACCTGGTCCACTTAATTCTATTCTTATTAATACAGAAAATGCTGTACCTAATAATCCTGAAAATATAGCGAATATTAAATATAAAGTACCTATGTCTTTAGCATTAGTAGATAAAAATCATCTTTCCATGTTCATAGTTATAGAAGATAATAATAAATGCTTATTATTATTTTTCTTATTATATTCACCTTCTAAATTATTCAAACTATGATTAATATTCTTTATTAATATTATATTTTTTATTATATAAAACTTATATTAAATAATTTTATTGTTTTTATTAATAATACATTTTTTTTATTAAAAATGCATGTAGTATATTAGATTAGATTTATGTATACATATAAGTATATACAGAGAATATAGTATTATGGAGGAATTGAACCTCATACTTAAGATTTGCAATCAAAGTGTAAGCCATTTACATCATAATACTTGCTTATAATAAAAAATATGTTGTTATATTACTTAGTATTACTTAAATCTATTAGTGTATTTTCTACTATACTAATAAAAGGAACTATTACTAAAAAATATAAAAAATAAAAACTAGTACTAATTTGACCAAAAACTATAAAAGGATCTTCTACATGTTTAGCTCCCAATTGTAATAAGATAATAAAGTTTACTACAAAAAAATAGAAAAATATTCTACTTAAAGGTCTAAATTGTAAACCTTTTGTCTTTCCTAAATCAGTTATAGGTAATATTAATATTATTAATAATGCACTAAACATTGCAATAACACCTAATAATTTGTTAGGTATAGATCTTAATATAGCATAAAATGGTAAAAGATATCATTCCGGTACTATCGCAGCCGGAGTTTGCATAGGATTAGCCATTATATAATTTTCACTATCACCTAATAAATTAGGCATAAAAAATACAAGTATACTTAAAACTAAAATAAAAATAAATATAGTTATTAAATCTTTAAATAAATAATAAGGAGCGAAAGGTATTCTATCATAATTATTTGATATACCTAAAGGATTACTTGATCCCACTGTACCGTGAAGTGCAATTAGATGCATTAAAACTAAGGCAGCTAATATAAAAGGTAATACAAAATGTAATGCAAAAAATCTATTTAAAGTTGCATTATTAACAGAAAAACCTCCTCATATAAATTCAACTATATCTTGACCAATTCATGGTATAGCACTTATAAGATTAGTAATAACTGTAGCACCTCATAAACTCATTTGTCCATAAGGTATTACATAACCTAAAAAGGCTGTACCTATCATTGCTATAAGTAGTATTGTACCTATTACTCAAACTAAAGTTCTTGGAGATCTATATGAACCATAATATAAACCTCTTCCTATATGTAAATAAACTAAAGCAAAAAAAGCTGATGCAGTATTACTATGTAAATAACGTATTAATCATCCATTATTTACATCACGCATTATGTGCTCTACAGAATTAAATGCTTCAAAAATACTAGGATTAAAATGCATAGCTAAAGTTACACCTGTTATAATTTGTATACCTAAACATACAGCTAATAATGAACCAAAATTTCATAAATAACTAATATTACTTGGTTGAGGTGTATCAATAAGATAAGAGTTAACTAAACTCAATAAAGGGTGATTTTTTAATATTCTCATATAATAAAATTAGGGTAATTTTTTGTTGTTTTATTCATTTTTATATACATATTGTATAATGAAAATATATTTAAATAAATATCTTGTCTAAAAATGAATATTCTTAATAGACATCGTAAATAAAAATTGTTTAAAGTCTAGACTGTAATATATACAATTATTTATAATAGTCAAAATATGATTATTATAATTTATTCTTTGTTAGTTAAATTTATTATAAATAAACTTGTAATCAATAATATCTCAGTAAAATATATAGTATGATTTACAGTACATATTATATTATATAATATAAATCCAATAGATATATATAATGCATAATCCGTTACTACGCTTGTATTTAAGCTACTTAAGTCTTTACTTAATTTTATAAGACCTTTTTCTAAACCGAAAGGTCCAATATATTCTATAGCACCTTTATCTAATACTACAGTAGTTTGACCACCTAATTCTAATACTAAATTAACTATATATTTATTATAAAAATATTCTACTAAAAATCTTTGATTAAAAAATCCATAAATATTTCTACCCAAGATAGTTAGTTTAAATGTATTTATAAAACTAGGTAAATATTCAGAATAAATTAAAGCAATAATAGTAAAAAACACTGTGAAAAATAAAGGTAATAGTTTAAATATTACAGGTACGGCAAATTCAGTATCTATTAATATTTCATGTAAAGGATGAATAAATATACTATTATCATTGAAAAACCCTGAACCTAAACCAATGAAAATATCTTTAGTTAAATACCCAAAATATATAGAAAATATAGCTAATATTACTAAGGGTAAACTTATAAATATATTACCTTCATGTGCATGCTTATAATATGTTATGGATCCATTAGGATTAGCTAAAAAAGTCAAATATAAAATTTTAACAGAATATAATGTAGTAAATATCGCACCAATAACAGCAATAAAATATACAGCTATACTACTAAAATAATATTGACCATAGGCAGATTCTAAAATAAAATCTTTACTAAAAAATCCTGTCATAAAAGGAAAGGCTACTAAACTAAGACTAGCTATTAATATTACGGAATATGTTAAGGGTAAAAACGAAATTAATCCCCCATATTTTCTTAAATCTTGATTGTCAGCTATGGCATGAATAACTGCTCCTGCACCTAAAAATAATAATCCTTTATAAAATGCATGATTAACTAAATGAAATAATGCAATGTTATAAGAAGATAAACCGATAGCGATTACCATCATTCCTAATTGACTCATCGTTGAATATGCTATTATTTTTTTAATATCTTGTTGAAATAAACCTATCAGAGAACTAAAAACTGTAGTTATAGCTCCTAGTCATAAGCATATTAATAATACAGTAGAACTATATTCAATTAATGGGGATGAACGTATTAATAAATATACTCCTGCTGTAACCATAGTTGCAGCATGAATTAATGCTGATACAGGTGTTGGTCCTTCCATTGCCATTGGTAATCATATATGAAGACCTACTTGAGAACTTTTTGCCATTGCTCCTATTAGTAAACATATTCCTATTATAGTTATTATATTTTCATTAATATAAGGAGTTAATGAAAAAGATAAAGTGTAATCTAAGTTACCTAAAGATCATAGTATACTGAACATACCTATTGTTAATAAGCAATCTCCAACTCTGTTAGTTAAAAATGCAGACATAGAACTTTGATTTGCCGCTATTCTAGTAAATCAAAAGCTAACCAAAAGATATGAACAAACACCTACACCTTCTCAACCTACAAACATTAGTAAATAATTATTTCCTGTTACAAGAATTATCATCATAAAAGTGAATAAACTTAGATAACTAAAGAATCTTTGATTATGAGGATCATGACTCATATATCCTATAGAATATATATGAACTACAGAACTTATAATTAAAACAGGAATTAACATAGAAATTGTTAAACTGTCAAATTGAAAATTCCATGATATATTAAAGGATTCACTCGTTAATCATTTAAATAAATATATCGATACAGAATTATTATTAAATCCTACATCAAAAAATGCTATAATTGCAAATATTGTAGTGAAAATTATACTAAGACAAGTTAATATACGTGCTCCACTAATTCCAACTTTTCTACCAAAAAAGCCAGATACTATAGATCCTAATAAAGGTAAAAATATTATACTTAAATACATTATTTATATTCTATTGCAATACTTCCTCTTAATCTATAAAAAGCTACTAAGATACCTAAACCTATAGCTGATTCAGCTGCTGCAATAGCTATAATATATATAGCATAAGTTTGTCCTATAATATCGTCTATATTAATAGAACTTACCAATATTAAAAATGTTATAGATAATAGCATTATTTCAATTGAAATAAGCATTAATATTATATTTTTTCTATTTAATACAAATCCTAAGATTCCTATTGCAAAAAGTATTAAGGTTAAATTCATATTATATTGATATATATACTAAAATTATTCGAAAAAAGTAATATTTAAGTATGTTATAATTTAATATTACAAGGGTATAAGAGACTTGAACTCCTAACATGATGGCCGTATCATCATTCTTTACCATTTAAGATTTAATACCCCTTACTTAAAGTTTATTAAGTAAATATAAAATTTTTAATTATTGTGATAATAATCATTCTACAAATTTTTCTATACTAACAGATTCTATAACTATAGGCATAGATGAATGTAATATACCACAAATTTCAGAACATTGTCCGTAAAATACTCCTTCTCTATTGATGTAAGCAGATATTTGATTTAATCTACCTGGATAAGCATCACATTTTAAACCTAAAGAGGGACAAGCAAAAGAATGAATAACATCTCCAGATGTTATAATAAATCTTATATGTGTATCTTCAGGAACAATAACTCTATTATCTACTTCTAACATTCTAAGTGTACCTTCTTCTAAATCTGATTCAGGTACTATATATGAATCAAATTCTATAAATTCATTATCTGAATCTATAAAATCTGGATATTGATAACTTCAATATCATTGATGACCTTCCGCTAATATTGACATAGAAGGGTCATTTACTTCATCCATTAAATATAGAAGTTTGAAAGAAGGGAAAGCTATTAATATTAAAATTAAAGCAGGAGTAATAGTTCAGATTAATTCGATTAAAGTTCCATGATTTAAATATTTATGAGATATAGGTGATTTTTTTGTTTCAAAATTATACATAATTGAAAATAATATTCATCCTACAGCAAATAATATTATAACTAAATAATACATGATAGCATCATGTAATTCTATTAATCCTTCCATTTGTGGAGTAGCACTATCTTGAAAATATATTCCTCAAGGATGAGCTGCATCCATTTTTATACTAATAAAATTATAATAAAAGTTCATTGATTAATTTATGTGAATAAAAAATAATTTATGTTCATTTTTTTTTTATGCAACATATAAAAGTAAGAAAGCCATCATTAAAGCAAATAACCCTGTAGCTTCAGAGAAAGCAAAACCTAATATTGCATATGAAAATAATTGACCTCTCAATGAAGGATTTCTTGCTACACCTAAAATTAATGCACCGAAAACTACTCCTATTCCTACACCAGCTCCTATTAAACCTGTTGTGGCTAGACCTGTACCTATAATTTTTGCTACTTGAATCATATTTAATTATGAATTAAATAAATTACTAGTTGTTAATTTGCAAATATAATTTCTTATTTTCATATTTATGAATATATAAATTATTTCTATATTTTGTGTATATATAAAAAATTATGTTTATGAATCAATAAGTTTTTTCTTTGATTTTTTATAGTAATAGGTTTAGTTTAATATAAATCTAAATATATAATATTTAGATTATTTAGATTTCTTGTTATATAATTTATATATAAAAATTCTAGACATAAATAAATTAGTTATTCTAGGTAAAATATATTTAGATAAAATATATAATGTTACTGTTATTATAGTAAAAGCAAATACTATTTCATTTACAAAGTAAAAAGGTACTAATTGTGGCATTTGATTTAATTTTTTCTATTATTTAAAATTTATTTGACTTTTAATGTTTATTATAAAACAACGGGAGAAAATTCTTATATACTATATATAAGGTTTATTACAGATAAGTGTAAGGTGTTTAAAATTAAAGAAGGATATATTCCAAATAAAACAGTTAAAAATACTAATATGAAAAGCATAAAGAATTCTCTTTTACTTAAGTCTAATACATTTTCTTCAAAGAATTTAGTGAAAGAACCTCCAAAAGCTGTTCTATTAAACATATATATAGTATAAGCTGCAGATAATATTATTGAAGAACAAGCGAAAATACCTAAAATAGGTAATTTTTCTATTATACCGTATAAAGACATAAATTCTCCTATAAAATTTAATGTTAAAGGAGCTCCACAATTACCTAAAGCAAGTATAAAAAATAATATAGAAAATAAAGGCATAAGCTGAGTAATACCTCTATAAAAATATATCATTCTTGTCCCTGATCTATCGTATAATATACCTCCTACACATATAAATAAACCACTTGAAACAAATCCATGAGCTAATCCTAATAAAATACTTCCTTCTATACCTTGAATTGTATTACTAAAGGCCCCTATTAAATATACAGCCGCATGACATACTGAACTATAAGCTATTAATTCTTTAATATCTATAGTCCTTAATGTACTAAAACTAGCATAAATAATAGTTATAACCCCTACTGTATAAATAATAAAAGTTAGGTCTAAGGATGCTTTAGGTAATATTGGTAAAATTAATCTAAATATACCATATAAACTTAATTTTAGTACAATAGCGGCTAAAATTATACTTCCACCTAATGGTGATTCAACGTGAGCTTTTAATAATCAGTTATTTAAGAAAATAGTAGGAGTTTTAACAGCAAATGCTATAAATATACCTGAGAAAATTATTAATTGTGTTTTATAGTTAAAATTTACTTTAAATAAACCATCAAAATCTGTTATACCCATTATAGAATATATAGTTAATATGGATAATAATAGAAATAAAGATCCTCATAATGTATATAAAAAGAAATAATAACTTGCTCTTACTTTATTTTTAGACCCAAATAAACCTATTAATAAAAATAAAGGAGGTAATACACTTTCAAAAAAAATATAGAATAAAAGTATATCTAGAACCAAAAATACAGCAAGAAGTAATGTTTCTAATAATAATATTATTATTAAATAAGATTTAACATTTTCATTAATTGAATCTCAATTAGATAATAATGCTATAGGTATTATTATAGTAGTTAATAATATAAAATATATAGATATTCCATCTATACCCAAATAAATATCGAATAATTGAATATTGTAATGCTCTTGTACAAATTGAAATTGATTAGTACTATTGTTAAATAATATAAATATTACAAAAGATACAATTAAATTACATACAGATGTAATTAAAGCAATATATTTATAATATAAAGAATTTGTATTATTATTATCTAAATATGAAAAATTAGTAATTAATATTATTCCTATTATTGGTATTAATAAAAGGATAGATATTAGCATTTAATTTTAAAGAGAATTTGTTATCTATATTATTAGTAGCCTCATTTTTAATAATGCCTTGATTTTGGTTTAAGGACCAATTCATTAATAAGTAATAATTATAAAAGAAATGATATTTTAATTTAATTATTTGCGGAAGAGAGACGAATCGAACGCCCAAGTGTTTATACACGACATATAGCAAATGCCTCGCCCTACCTATGGCAACTTTTCCTTTTTAGTAAAAAAATTAAGTTCTTGGATAATTCCTTAGCGAATCGAACGCTAATAACATTCTTATCAAAAATGTACTTTACCATTAAGTCAAGGAATTTATTATATAAGAAATAAGGGATTTGAACCCTTAACCTTCCGTGTGTAAAACGGCAACTCTACCATTGAGCTAATTTCTTTAAAAAATAAAAATTTTAATTATTATTATTTTTTACTGTTATTACTATAGTACCTACCATAGCTAATAATAGTATGAAACTAGTTATTATTAATCAGATATTGTGACTAGTATATAAGATATTACCTATACTAGAAATATGGTTTATTTCCATTAAATTGTTATCTCATGAATTACTAGTTACAAATGAAATATCATTACTAGATATATCAATTAATTTATTATTATACAAAGAATTTTTATTAAAATCCGATGAGATATCATATAGTTTATGATTTAAAACATTATTATAACTATTTAGTATTGCAATATCATAAGGTAATATTTTAAATATTGTATATATTAAAGAAATTATTATAAGTATGGCTAAAGGAATACTATTTGCAGTATTATTTTGTAATTCACTTATTCTTATATTAATAAGCATTAATATAAATAAAAATAAAATAGATACCGCTCCTATATAAACAATTAAATAAGATAAACCTATAAAGCTTAACCCTATTAATATTAAGTAAACAGAAATGGTACCAAATAAACTTATTAAAAACAAGACAGAAACTACAGGATTTTTACTAACAATTACAAAAATACCTGATAATATCGCAAATAAAGATATAATATCTAAACTTTCACTTTTATAACCATTAGTTAATATTTCATTTAAATTAAATAATGTATTCATTCCGATTTTTTTTTAATACCTCAATATAAGGAAAATTATTATATCTGAATTATAATTATCAATAAAATAACTGATAACATTTAATTATAAGATTTATAGGATTCGAACCTATATTTTAATGATTAAAAGTCACATGTATTACCATTATACTAAAATCTCTTATTTAATTTTTTTAAATAAAAAAATTATAAATAAAGGGATAAATCCCTGAAAAAATTTCCAAAAAATGATATAATTTATATTATTGTATTTAAGATCCTCAATAATATATAGATACGTACAAGAAAAGTCATACTACATCAACAAAATGTCAATATAAAATACCAGCCTCAAATCCTAAATGATGATTATCAGTTAAATGATAAGCAAATATTCTTCATAAAGCTACACCTAAAAATATTGTTCCTATTATTACATGTAATCCATGAAATCCTGTACCGAAAAAGAAACATGTTCCAAATGCACCGTCACTAATAGTAAAAGAAGAAACACTATATTCAATACCTTGAAATGCTGTAAATATTATAGCAAGTAATATAGTAAATATTGAACCATATAGAGCACCTTTTCTATTACCTTGTATTAAAGCATGATGAGCATATGTAACAGTTGCACCACTTGATAATAATATAACAGTATTAAGTAATGGTAGTTCAAAAGGATTTACAGGTTCAATTCCCATAGGTGGTCATTGACTTCCTAATTCAACAGTAGGAGTAAGGGCACTATGAAAGAATGCTCAAAAAATAGCCATGAAAAATAAAGCTTCAGATACTATAAAAAGTATTACACCAAAATTTAAACCTTTTTGTACAGCTAATGTATGATTACCTAAAAAAGTCCCTTCTGTTACAATATCTCTAAATCATAATGACATTGATACTATAACTAAAAAAATGGCTATATATACTGATATATAACTATCTTTAAAATTATGCATTGATAATGCAGCGTTACAAGTTAAAGTTAATAAAGTTATACTAGTATAGATAGGTCAAGGAGATGGAGATACTAAATGAAAAGGATGATCTTGAAAATTACTTCTATTAATATTACTCATTTTTAATTAATATATTTTACTCAAATAAAATTTTTAAACAGTCTTAAAAAAAGAAAGCCTCTAAGATGAATCGAACATCTATAGTAATATTAACAGTATTATGCTCTACCGTTGAGCTATAAAGGCATATTTAAATAGTATTTCACAAACGAACTAGAACGGGTTTGAACCGATATCTATTTCTGTGACAAAGAAATCCTTTTCCAATTAAGTTACTAATTCTAAGATATTTGTAATAATATTATTAACAAAAGTATTAGGACTTGAACCTAAAATCAGGAGGTTGAAGCTCCTTGTTATTCGATTTAACTATACTCTTATATAATATGTATATATATATAGATATATACAGCTAATCGGATTTGAACCGATATCTGCCGATTGGAAGTCGGTGAGTCTACCATTAACCTATAGCTGTTTTAAAAAGAGATTATAAATGATTTTTATATATTCTCTTTTATTAGAGATAAGAAAATAAAATTTTTAATATTGTTAATAAACAGAAGATGCACGATTCGAACGCACGAAAAGTTTCCTTAGACTGTACTCAAGACAGTTGCTTTACCACTCAGCCAATCTTCTTTTTAGAAATTAATTTAATAATAATAATTTAAAGTAAATATTCCTTTAAATTTATATAGGAAGAAAGAGAATTGAACTCTTGACAGCATTATAGCCATTGAGTTTACAGCTCAACCCGTCATACCAACAAACGGAGCCTTCCTTTTGGTTAAATTTTATAAATCCCGGGCTACTTCCACAACCCGAACCGTATTTCGACTTAACACTAATTAGAACTGTGCATACGAAGAATTCTACTAAGAATTTTAATCTTATTTTTAATAATATCTATAGTAAAAAAGCAAACTTATTGCAACATTTCCTTTCAGCATGTGACGAGTGGTTAGTACCAATCCGAAGTATCATTCACCGTGACATGGTGATTCACGATTACTAGCAATTACTTATTCATATAGTCGAATTTCAGACTATAATCCATAAATTATAACCTATTTTTTGAGATTAGCTTAAACTCGCATTTTTGCATCTCTTTGTTTAGGTATATGCAGCACGTCTATAGCCCACAATATCAGGGCCATGATGACTTGTCTTTCTCCCTTTTTTTAATTTTATAACAAGTATAAAATAAAATGCTTTATAATAATTATTATAAATAAAGCCGAGGATTTCGTTAATTTCATGGATATCCACAATTTCACAATATTAACTGAAAACAGCCGTGCAACTCCTGTGCTAGTTTCCTAGCTAAATCTTTATTTTTTTATAAATAAATATTCAAATTGTGGTAAGGTTTTTCGTGGGTTATCGAATTAAACAACATACTTCACTGCTGGTGTCAGAAACGGTCTAGTGATTTCAGTTCCTGCGTTGCCACATTACTCTTGAGGTGGAATGCTTACACTTTCATTTATAGAATAAGTTTATTATTAAAAATAAAAATCTATTCTATGGCATTCATAATTTACTGCAAAGACTACTAGGGTCTCTAATCCTATTCGTGCCCTCTGCCTTCGTACTCTAACGTCAGTTTTTACATGGAAGATTGCCTTCGCATTTATCTGTCCTTTAAGTATAAAAGAATTTAATCTCTACTCTTTAAGTACTATCTTCTTATATAAAACTCTAGTCAATTATTACTTGATATATTTAGATATATTGACCGTCTGGGTACCCTTTAAACCTATTTAAGATGAATAACACTAGTCTCATATGTATTACCGCGACAGCTGGCACATATTTGGTCAAGACTTTTCTACATATCGTCATAATCAATATGCATTTAAAATTTTATTGTAAACATTTTTCATTTATTCAAGTTGCCAGTTCGGCCGTTAGGCCATTGACCAATATTCCTCACTGCTGTACTTATTTGCATTGGGGTTTTTTCAGACCCAATGTGATCGATCAGCCTTTCAGCTTCGACTACAAGAATATTAAGCTAGTTAAGCTTTTACCTTAACTACTACTTATCTTGATAATATTTTTTTCTTCTTAAAGCGGATCATATTAAAAAGATCCTTTAATATATGAGGGATTTTTTCCTCACTTTAAGGTTAGATTTACGTATTAAAAATTAATTTCTAATAGTTTAAATATCTTTATACTCACCTGTACACCACTTTTAATTTAATTAATAATTAAATTAAACGTTCGATTAGCATGTGTCAAGCACTTGAATAGCGTTCAATCAGAGCCATCACCAAACTCATATATGTATATTTTGATTATTGTTATAATCACTATTTTTTCTTTGTTTTTATATTGTAGATTAAATTAAAGCTATATTCAGAAATAAATTATTACTAAATTATAAATATTCATGGGGTTAATTGTTCGCTAATAATAAATATCAAAAATCTCTTTTTTATTATTAATTATCTAATTTCTATTTAAACCTTGTTTTTTATTTACCAAATTAATATGTACATGTACTAATTATTATAACTTTTCATTTTATTAATGTAAATCTAAACCATCTTTTATATAACCACTTGTTAATACTACAAATACTTGAGCTTGTATGAAAGCGATACCTAATTCTAATCCACTAAATGCTATTATAAAAGCTAAAGGGATTAATCCTAATATAAAGAATATTATACCAGATGTCATGATATTATATGTAAAACCTGATAGGATATTTAATAACATATGACCAGCTGTAATATTTGCAGCTAATCTAAGTCCTAATGAAATATTTCTAGCTAAATATGAAATGAATTCTATTGAAACTAATAAAGGTAATAAAGCTAAAGGACATCCTGCAGGTACTAATAAAGAAAAGAATTTTAAACCATGTTTTTGAAATCCTAATATAGTTGCACCTAAAACTATAGTAAAACTAAGAGCAAATGTTAAAACAAAATGACTTGTAGATGCAAAACTGTAAGGAATCATACCTATTAAATTATTCATTAATATAAATATAAATAAAGTATATATAAATGGAAAGTATTGTTGACCATTTTTTGAATTTATTTGATTTATAACTATACTATGTATAGTCATATAAATAGACTCTTGGCTAATAGATCAATTATTAGGAATTAATTTGTTATAATTTGAACTTAATAAATTAAGAGTAAATATAAAAACAAATCCTATAGTTAAATATAATCCTATATTAGTTAGAGATAAATGTAAATAACCTAAAATGTTTAAATCTAATATGTCTCTCACTTCAAATTGATTTAAAGGACTAATTGTTATATGAAAATTGTTAGTCATATGTTTATTATAACTTTATTTATTGATAACCTTGAAATATCATTACTATTATTTAAATAATTATTTTAAATATTTTTGTACTTAATTTAATTATTTACATCTGTTTATTTTTTTTTATAATTATATTTGTTTTTGCTATAGTATTAACAAAATTATTAGATTTTAATCATTGAACTAAAGATTGTCTGCTATCTATTTTTAATGCATTTTTTCCTAATTCAAATACAAATCCTGTAGTTATAATAAATATAAATATTAATAATAAAGATAAACCATATATATTATTAATACTCATACTGATTGCAAAAGGATACATTACAAGAATTTCTATATCAAATATTAAATATAATATAGCTACAATAAAAAATTTTATTCCAAACTGCATTCTGTTTTGGCCTAAGAAACTATGAAATCCACATTCAAATATACTATATTTTTCTTGATACGGATTATGAGGAGCAAATAAAAAATTTAATAATAAAAAAAGTACTGTTAATATAGATACAACTATAAAAAAAATCATTATACTACTCATTTAACCATTAAATAAAATAAGTACCAATATGGTACTCATTCTTAATCATTCGTTATTTAAAAATATAAAGGATAATATTACTAAAGTAATAGCGGAGATAGAGAATGCTATAGGGCTAGAAATAGTAATATTATTATATTTAAATTTAACAGTATTAACCAAATTATTATTATTATAAATATTAGCGTTTATATTTAAATTTTTTATTAAAGGGTTAATTTTATATTCAGGATTATAAAAAAAAATTTCTCTTATTATATTTAAATAATATACCCCTCCTATTACACTAGTTAAAATAGCTATAATAGATAAGAATATTAATCCTTTATCTAAAGCAGCACTTAATACCATTTGTTTTCCAAAAAATCCTATTAAAGGAGGTATTCCCATAAAAGAAAATATTGTAATAGCTAAACTTAAAGCCAATACAGGATTTATAAAGAAATATCCCTTTAATTGATTAATTAATTGAACAGGAGAATTGTTTTTGTCTATTAATTCTTCATGCTCTTTATTTTCATTAACATGAAAATAAAAAGAAAATCCTATTGTTATTAATATTAAAAAAGCATTTAAGTTACTAATTGAATATTGTGTTAAGTAAAATATAAAAGCTTGTGTAGATTCTATACTAGATATTCCTAAAGCTAGTAATATAAAACCTACATGAGATATAGTACTATAAGCAAACAATCTTTTTATTCTAAATTGAGTTAAACCTACTATTGTACCTACTATTAATGATAATAATGAACTAATTAATAAACTATATGTTCAATTCATATTTTGTAAATTATATGATAAAGAAAAATTATTACTAGTATAATATACTAATTCTAATAAAAATATAAATATAGAAATTTTAGCTATAATAGCTACAAATGTTGTTACAATTGTAGGAATGGCGTCATATACATCAGGGGATCAAAAATGAAAAGGTGCAGCACTCACTTTAAATAAAAATCCTATAGTAAATATTAATAAAGAAAAATTAATATAATAAGGTTTATACCAGTTATTAATATCATTAATACTGTTTATAATATATAAACCATCTAAATTTGTAGTACCTGAATTTATATATAGAAGACAAGTACCTAATAATATAAAACATGAACTTAATCCTCCTAATAAAAAATAAATTAAACCTCCTGTAGTAGATAATTCTGAATTTCTATATACAGTACTTAGTAAATATAAACCATAACTTTGTAATTCTATTGAAAGAAAAATAGATACTAAATCATTAGTTGATATTAAAAATATTGCCCCAGTTATTATAAATAATAATATTAAAGGATATTCAATTATTTTTAAATGTTCTCCCATTTTATTTATAATTTTTGTTTTATAATAAATAAGTTTGTCAAAAAGTAAACTTCTTAAAGAAGAATTTTCAGGTACTCAAACTTTTCTAGGATAAAAACTAGTTAATTGTAATATTAATATGCTTAATAAAAATATAAAAATATGAAATACTTGTGTTGTAGATGTAATATGAAGTAAACCTCCATGTAACCCTATACCTTTATTTATGATATATAAGCTCATCATATCTTGTAAAATACAATAACTTAAAGCTAAAATTGTTATTCTGTTAAAAAGAATAGAAATGTCCCGTCTTAAAGTAAGGGCATTAGATAATAATATAAATATAATAGAAATAGTTATCATTTAGAACCAGAAGAGAAAATCGAATTCTCATTTTTAATGCATGAAATTAAAGTTTTAACCTATTAAACTATTCTGGTATATATTATAGAAAATAATTTAGGGAGGATACCCTGATTTGAACAGGGAACCTACTGTACCACAAACAGTCGCTCTACCTGTTGAGCTACATCTTCCTATTATATTATGTTGAAGTGATTCGAACACTCAATAATAAATACCAAAAATTTATGACTTACCGATTAGTCTACAACATATGAAACTAAAAATTATAGTATAAATAATTTAGAGATTTTTAAATTTAATATTATAGGTGGCAAGATTTGAACTTGCACGGCTTTTAAACCATTCCATCCTAAGTGGAATTTGTATACCAATTTCAACACACCTATTTAAACCTTTTTTGTATATAATATTTTTAATAATTATTGGAAGAACTAGGAATTGAACCTAGATTATTAACGTGCAAAATTAACGTATTACCATTTATACTATTCCCCCATATTAAAGTTATTTTTATCTAAAAAAGGACTCGAACCTTTACGGCTATTAGCCAACAAGTTTTAAGCTTGTTATGTCTACCATTCCATCACTTAGATTATTTAAATTATAATTTGGATAAGATTGCCCGCAATAAGACTTGAACTTATAACAAAAACTGCTTCAAAGTTTTGCTCTACCAATTGAGCTACACGAGCTTATCTTAAGGCCAAAGTGAGTTGAACACTTATAATTACTGTCATGAGCAGTATACTTTACCATTTAAGTTATAGCCTCTTATGCGGATATAGGATTTGCACCTATTTTTTTTGATCATGAGTCAAATATGTTACTGTTACATTAACCCGCATTTTTAGACTAGATAGGGATCGAACCTATGATTATAACATCGAAAGAGTTATGTCGTACCACTTGACTACTAATCCTTTTAAGCCCAATGTAAGTATCGCACTTACTTCTATTGATTACAAAACAATTGCATTTCTTTTATGCTAACCAGGCAAAATATATAAGATATATGTAAGTTTAGTTGTTTAAAAAATTAGTACTTTATATCTAAAAATTTCTTAATTCTTACAAATAAAGCCTATTGATAAATTTTCGTAATAATATATTACGTTTATTTAAGAAATATCTTAAGGTAAGCTTCATGCCTATATGCTTTCAGCATTTATCTTTAACTAACTTAGCTTTCCTGCCGTACTTATATTATAAAATTTTTTTAAGTAAAAATAACATCTCTGTAAAATTAGATTAATTTTACATAAATTAATATTGAGAATATAAATAACAGGTAAACCATGGGTTAATAATATCTCAATAACATTTTTAAATGTTAAAGGCTAACTGTTCCTTTCGTACAAATATTATTCCTTATTATATTCTAATTCCCTTTAGAAGATAGAAACCATACTGTCTCACGACGTATTTAACCCAGCTCATGTAACTTTTTAACCGACGAACAGTCGTACCCTACATAGTTACTGCATCCATGAGGATAAGTTAAGCCGACATCGAGGTGCCAAACCGCGCACTCATTTTGTACACTCTTGCGCAAATTAGCCTGTTCTATATGTTATCATAATAATTTTTATTTCCATTTTTTCCAAAATGGTTCAGACTATGTCTTCATTTTTATTTTAATCTATTACTTGCAATGTAAATATTAATCTTAATTTGTTATTTACCACTTATTCAACCTTTTACTGCAAAAGAACCTATACGACGTTTAGATTTAGATATAGAATATACCACATTTGATTTTAAATTACCTCTAAACATTACAGATGATAATTTTTTTAAAGAAGAATCTGTATTTTTTAATCCTCCTTTTCATTGTAACTTATATATTGCTCTATCTGCTCTATAACGTCTTGTTAATCTACCCTTTACTTCTAATCTTATACCAGCCATATTTTTATACTTAATAGTATTAAATATAATTTTGCTTAAATTATTAGAAGTTTCAGACTTAGATTTATTTATAGGATAAATATTATTTAAAAAATCACTAAAGTTATTATTTATATTAGAAATTAAACTTAAATCTTTATATTTATTATCTAATAATTGTAAATCTCTATTTTTTAAAAGTTTATTTTTTTTTGTTAAATTTTTTGTAAGTAATTTTCCTTTATTTATAATAGTTATCATACTTTTTACTACATTAAAATTTTTTTTCATTAATTTTTTAGATAATACTTTAGTAAAAATATCAGGATTAAATGTTATAGATTTTAAATTAATTACATTTAATTCTATTTTTTTATTTAAAATAGTTGAAAGTTTTGATTTTAATTTTGGAATAAAAGAAGAATTTCCATTTTTAAATTTATAATTATTTAAAAAATATAAATAATTATATTTGTATAGTACAATTAAATATTTATAATACATATGTTTAATTTGTTTAATTAGATAAATTTTTTTATATAAACTATAGGCTTCTAAACCCTTATTTAAAAATTTAAATTTAAAATCTAAAATGTCTCTTATATTTTTAAGATTATTAACAGGTAAGTTAATATATTTAAATTTTTTTTTATATTTTAACAAAATTGTGTTAATTCCTATAAATCTTAATAATTTCTCTTTTAAAATTTTAGCAAAAGCAAAAGAATTTGCTCTTTTTAATATTTTTTTTTGTTTTCGTTTTTTATTAGAAATTCGTATTCATTCTTTATTTATTGAATAATAATTAAAATAATTCATATATTTTTTAAATAAATATTTTCTTAAATTAATTGTATATAAGGTTATTACAGCTATAGAATTAGTAAATTTAATATTTATATTACTTATATAAATATCTTTTAAAAAAGTACGTTTTTTTTTAGAAGTTAAATTTCTATAATTTAAAAACAGTAAATTAAAATAACTTTTAATAATTTTATTTATTAAAATATTATTAATAGACAAATTTTTAATTATATTTTTATTATAAAAATAAGCGGTATTTTTTCATTCTTTAAAAAAAGGAGGTAAATATTTCATATTACCTGTATCATTTTTCTTTATATTAAAAGGAATTATTTTATATTTAGTATTTAAACTTTTTTCATGTATTTTTAAATTAAAGTTTTCTTTCATAAATTTATTAGTATAAAATTTTATTAAAATAGAAGTAAAATAAATAAAAATGTTGGGTATTAAAAAGGATTATTGATGACATATCTCACCTTATAGTCGTTGAACGATTTTATTTTATTATTTATGTCAAAATAAATTACGCTTCAAGTTTACTTAAAAAAGTAATTCTTGAAATTTACCCAATATATTACCAATATATTTTTTATATTGAAGGACAATCATCCCTAGCGTAGCTTTTCCAATAATCCAGGATCTTTCCTTATTGCATCCTGTGATCTTATGCCCTGCTTACGCAACTGTAAGATTCGTTGTTAATCAAACAGTAAGGCAAGATTTAGCCGTTAAGCTTTGTAAGTATTTATCATAATTATAATAAAATAATTAAAAAATATTAGAATTTATTCGTAATATTTTTAATACTTCTAATTTCATCATAGATAAAATCGTACCTTGTTATACATATACACAATTATTATGTATAGTTAGTTATATAAGATTTTATATAGTTAAACTACATAAAAATACAAACATATTTAAATTAATATATTTATAGATACTCCCGTTTACTCTTTACGGGGTCTGTGCCCCACATAAACTGTCTTCTAATAATATTTGATCCTAAACCAAGGTTATTTATTGTAGTAATAAACCGAATTAGGTATATTCATATATGAATATATTTCGAAGTAAAGAAAATTAGTTAATAAAGGATTTCCATTTATATTTTACAAATATACCTTATAATTATCAATTTTCATACTATATAATTAGTAACAGTAAAGCTGCATAGGGTCTTCTCGTCTATCTAAAGGTAAACTGTATCTGCACAGTTATTCCAATTTCACTGAGCCAATCATAGAGACAGCTGTTGTATCGTTACATCATTCATGCAAGACCGCATTTAACGGCCAAGGCATTTCGCTACCTTAGGACCCTCACATTAAGGCCGCCATTAACCGGGGTTTACGTCAAAATCATACTTAAATATTTAAATATAATTAATCTATTAGCCAGAGCCGGCATCGGGCAGACATCACACTCAATACTTAGATTTATTATCTTTTGCGGAGTGCTTTGTTTTAATTAAACAGTCGTACAACACTATTTTATGCTTCTTCCTTTTTATTTGATATTAATCAATGTTAATGAGATCTCTTTATTCCGAAGTTACAGTAGTCATTTTGCCGAGTTCCTTTATGATTGTTAGCTCATTTACGCCTTCGTATTCTCTACTAGCTTACTTGTTTCAGTATTTAGGTACGGTTATTTTTCATCTTGTTAAAGATATATTACTAATTTTTCCTGTACATTTATTACTTTTAAATGTTGTTATTAAGTAAAAAGATTTTCTCATCATTTAAACCTTTAGGTTTTAAACTTAGAGGCCGTTACTTTATATATCCATAAGCTTAAGGCGGAGAAGTAAATTATAATAAATTTACTTCTTCTTATCCGTTACTCATGTCACCATTATCTTTTGAGTTATAATTTTATTTTTTTCAAAAAAAAAAGTCTAATATTTACTCAATGTTCTGCTACCCCATTTTATTATAAATTATTTTTATAATATATGGACAAGGTATCGGTATATTGTTTAGATCCGATGAATTTTAGATACTTTTAAAATTTAACAAGTGCTCTGTTACGAGATCTTTAAATTATGGCTGCATCTAAGCCTATCTCCTTGTCGACTTTAATAAAAACTTTCTTAATTTCACTTAACTAATAATTTAGGAACCTTAACTATTGTTCTGGGCTGTTTCCCTTTTGACATACAATCTTATCATTCTATGTCTGATAATTCAAGATTCATACATGCCATTCCGAGTCTACATACTCACCGATAAAATCTTTATGATTCCCCGATATATACAATAATATAACTTTATATTACTATAAAAATTATATTTTGTCTGAGATTAAGTTCTGTACCTGCTTTTATGTAACTTGAATTGCCTACTATTATAGGTTTCGCAGAAAACCAGCTATCCTAGTCTGTATTGTCTTTCACTTACCTACCATAATTCTTCGGATATCTTTGCTACGATATACCGTTCGGACCTTTATAATCCTGATTATGGTAAAATCACTAGGCTTCGGGTCTAATATTAGATACTATATTTTATTTTATCAATCGATTTACCTACGCTTATACTTGTAGCTAATATTAACTTGGTGACCCATTATGCAAAAGGTACGTTCTTATTTATTATTTTTACTCGAACTGCTTATAAAATTACTATTTCAAATCGTTCCCTTATGGTACTATTCGCTATTGCTTATATATAGTATTTAGCCTTTGAGGAAGGTTCCCCTTATTCAAACAATTTTTTAATCGTTTTACTTTTTAGGCTATTCTGTTTTAATTCACATTAATAACAGAATCTCTTTTGATTTATTTTCCTAAAGTTAATAAGATATTTCAATTTACTTTGTTTATTATCAAATTTATTTTAGAGTTTATGTATAATAATACTATAAAATTATAGTATATTACTTATAACAAAATATACTCTTCTATATATAGCTAGTTATCCTTAATAATTTCTTTATATTCTTATATATATGTTTTTACATATATAAATTTACAATTTATATCTATTACATTTCTGTTTTTTCTATACTACTCGGGTTACCAAGGCTCGAACTTGGAATCTCCTCTACCCAAAAGAGGCGTCGCACCAATCTGACTCTAACCCGTAGGGGTGAATAAAAAAAAAAGTTTTTACATAATATGTTCCTGATCATTACTACTAACTTTAGCAAAAGCTATACGAGCAGCCTCGCGATATACGTCCATATTAGTAGATGGATTAGGATTATTATGTGTAGGATCTAGTCTATATATTTCCATAAGTCTGAGCACCCTGAATCTTCTCATAAGAAAGCTAAAGACTTCATTTTTAAAATCAACATCTTCTTCTACCATTTCAGCAAACTGGGGAGCAGTTAAACCTATAGTTTCTTCAAGATTATAGATCTCACGGAGATCTTCTGGAGCATTATATATACGATGTCTCATTACTTCAACAAATTCAGGGCGGTCAAGTAAAGGTCAAAACCTCATAAAAAATTCAAATTCCATTGGTTCATCTGGTTCACCAAAATCCTCCATGTATAATTCATAGCACATTCTATTTAGGATGTCTCTTGGACGATCCATGTAACTTATAACATCATACGTATTAAAAACGCTATAGTTTTCAATAAATATAAGATAAGCGATACAGCTTAAGTTAAAGCTTAAATATATAATAATTATATATTTATAATAATTTTTTAAATTTTTAATCATATTCATTTTCATTTTTATTAATATACCAGTATGGTAGTCATTCTTAATCACTAAGTGTTCATCCTTATTCCTTACAATAGATCTATATCAAGAATGAATAGATCTATATCATACAATACAGATGGAATTAAAACGATAAATGCAAATACTATAGGTAATAGCACTGTTCAACAAAAAGATATTAGTTGATCAAATCGTATTCTTGGGAAGGAAGCTCTTACCCATATAAAAGTAAAGACTATAATAGAACTTTTTAGTCCTAAGCTTAAGCTATACAATAAACCTTGAATTGAATAATTAATTATAAGATTTTTAATACTATAATCATAATATGTTGTTAAATTTGTATCAAAAATATAAATTGATATATTATTAATTATATCATAAAAATACATAAAATGTAATATTGTTAGGTAACCTCCTATAAATAAAGCGCTACTTAATATACACATTAGTAATATACTACCGTATTCAGCTAAAAAAAAGAATACAAATATAACGGCAGCATGTTCAGTCATAAATCCACTAACTAATTCTGACTCAGCCTCAGCTAAATCAAAAGGAGCACGATTAGTTTCAGCTACTGAACCAATAAAAAAGATTATAAATATAGGCAATAAAGGTAATATAAATCATACTGCTTTTTGTATTTGTATATTTACATTTATATTCAAAGTATTAGTTATCATAACTATAAGTAATATAATAGAACTTAAAATTAATTCATAACTAATTAATTGAGCAGTACTTCTAATAGAACCTAAAAATGCATATTTACTATTAGCACTTCATCCTGCTAATAAAATACCGTATGTAGCTAAAGACGATACAGCTAACATATATAATATACCTAAATCCATATCACTTATAGACAAACCTGGACCATAAGGTATTACAGCATATCCTAATAAAGAAAATGCTAATGTAATTATAGGACCTAAGAAAAAAAGAATTAAATTAGATTGTGTAGGTGCTACATATTCTTTTAATATTAATTTTAAAGCATCAGCAAAAGCTTGTAATAGTCCATAATAACCTACTGCATTAGGTCCTAATCTTCTTTGCATACTTGCCATTGTTTTTCTTTCAGCTACCGTTACAAAAGCCACCGCGAGTAAAGCAGGTAATATTAATAATATAACTTCTATAATCGATATAATAGTTAAAGAATAAGACATTTTACAAAAAGAGGTATTTATGTATTA
>Ga0247762_1000129_pt1 | contig 30779 bp, 26 predicted proteins | sample UWRJL081202R4_FD_181016 | JGI IMG/M metagenome (GOLD analysis project Ga0247762, IMG submission 181016) | Plant litter microbial communities from Arlington Agricultural Research Station in Wisconsin, United States - UWRJ-L081-202R-4 | ecosystem: Environmental > Terrestrial > Plant litter >...
AGTGTCTGCGGCGGCTGCGCGTCAAGGTGTAGCGGAGACCGTTATTGAGGATGAAGCTATCCTGGGTGTGTCTGCTTATCCTAATCCTGCGGATGACAAGATCACGTTGAAGCTTTCGTCGGAATGGAAGGGCGGCACGGTTACGCTGGTGGATATGTCCGGCAAGGTTGTTCGCCAGGACACGGTGAAAGGCGGCGAGCAGATTTTTTCGTTGGAGAGCGTACCTACGGGAGCTTACCTGCTCAAGGTATCTCAGGGTATGCGTACCGTTGCGCGTAAGATCAGCAAGAAGTAAACGCCTGATACGTTTATATATTTATTCAAAGCCAGGGTAATGAATGCCCTGGCTTTTTTTATTCTGTTACGGCCGGCAGCAGTACACTGGCGGTGGCGTTGCCGTTAGCCACGGTTATTTTCAGGTGGCCTTTCAGTTTCAGTATGATCTTCTTCGCGGCATACAGATCGGTAAGGCCGGGTTCTGTGAGGATCTCCGTATAGCCGAAGTTTACGACATCTATTTTGCGACAGAGGGCTTCGTTCAGGTGTGGGCCGTTAGCGGTGAGCTCGAACTCGTTAAAGTGTTCGTACGGTGCGGCGCGGAATGTGAGGGTGAAGCGTTGCGTGGCATTGCGGCAGAAGAAAGCGCGGATGTTCTGGAGCATGGCCAGTATAAGCTCGCCGTTCTCTACGGGCTGTGGTATATTTTGCAATTGCTCGGTGAACTCTATCTCCTGCAGGTTGGAGCCTGAGTCTTTATCGCATGTCTGGCGGAGGCGGTTGGCGATGTGGTCCAGTGTGAGGCGTTCGTTTGAGAACTCCTGGCCTTTGTCGGACTCTGCGAAATATATAAGCTTATGGAGGCGGTCGTCCAGGCGGTCTGCATAGAGGTTCATCTGTGCTATGATGAAGTCCATATCTACGTCATGCTTCATTTTCACGAGGCTGATAAGGCCTTTTAATGTGGCGAGGGGGCCTCGCAGGCTGTGCGAGGTGGCGTAGATAAAGTTGTCGAGCTCCGAGTTCTTCATCGAGAGTTGTTTCACGATGGCGTCGGCGGGGTCGGACATTTTGAACTTGAGTATGACCAGGTCGTTGATATCGGCGATCATACCGAGGTAGAAGCCGGATGCTGTAAATGCCACATGGGCGCCGGTGCTGTCTATAAGTGTGATAGGGTGTTCTTCAAAGAACCCTTTTTCGAGCAGTGAAGCCAGCTCGTTGGTGTTTGTTGTGTCGGCCACCGTTGAGAACGGAAGGCCCATCAATTGTTCCTTGGGGTAACCCAGCGTTTGACAAATGTTTTTGCCCGCCGAGACCATTACAAATTGCGTGGTCATTATTATACCGTCTGCAAATATTCTTGCTACGGTATTTCTGACGTCAGTCTCTGTTATGATTGTCCGTGTGACATCATTCCCTGCGATATCCTTTTTCATGGCAGCGCTTAACGCGGTAGTGGTTGTTGGAAATCCGGGTGGGAGGTATTGCCGAATTTCTCTATAAGATTAGATCACATTGCGAATGAATACCACACCGAACTAGCAGGCGGGGGTATTCCACGGGTAAGCGGCTGGATTTTCTGAGTGTAATTTTTCGTCCTGAAAGTGAACTTTTTTTGGAGAGAAGGGTCTTTTTATTTCTCGTTCAGGCTATACGCGTTTTTAGCCGTATTCGAGCATTTCTTTGCCCTCGATCTCCATGTCCGGGATCGGTATTACAGAATCCAGTTTTTCAGCGCGGGATTCAACGTATTGTACAGTTGATTGAAGCAGGAGCTGAAATATGATAAACGCATCATCGGCAGCAATTCGTTCGGCTACCAGTAATTTAAATGCGTGTGTGCGAATGTGTTGCAGCTCTATAAGCATTTCCTCGAGCTGCTCGTGTGTCGCGCCGGTCTGGTGCGCTCTGTCGCCAAGGGTCATTACCCGGAGGTAATATTCGTCGATACGATCTTTGCGTCGTTGCTTCCACCGGCTGTAATACCGGGAGATGGTACCTGCCAATACGGCGATTATCGATGCGGCGAGCCCCACGACCTCCGCATATCGCTCCCAGAACGACGGCTGATTACGGTTGAGGTAGGCAATGGTGCCGTTGTGAGCGGGAAAGGCAAAGGTTTGAGGATTGAACTCGTCCTGTAGTGTGGCGAACTCAAAATTGTCTTGTGCCAGTCTGGCCCGGGCGTTGTGTATGTATTCGTTTATGTCGTATACGGTTTCGGGCTCCATGTTCTTGTTGCAGACCAGGATGTCGTACAGGGCAAATGTTTTGATGGGCATTTCGGGATACCCGTCAAATATGCCGGTAGGTATCGTGTAGCTCATGGCCTGCGGGTATTGCAGGTGAAAGCCGTCTATTTTTGTACCGTCGGGATCGGGGTTGTATAGTTGAAATGTGCTGTTGTCGTTCAGCAGCGTTGCCAGGTGTGGGTTGTTCAGCGACGACAGCATCAGGATTACGTCGGCCTGGGCGGCGGCTTGCGCCAGGGCGTTCTCAGCGTTCTCGTGGTATATGTGTGTGACGTGTTGTGGCGAGCAATGGAGTGATTTGATGAATCGCTCCATGATGGGGCGTTCTTCATCTTTGTCTATGATCATGAACACGCGACCGTTTGCGAGCAGTGTCTTTGCGGTCTCGTTTTCCTTGTTTCGATAGAGCATTACGAATACATCCGGGAACAGCGGCATTATCGTACGGATATTGCTGAGCGATTCGTCAGGGCGTATGTCGTTCTTTACGATGGCCATGTCGGCTTCTCCATTGTTGACGCGTTGCAACAGCGACCGTTCGAGGTTGGCATTTACTATATTTTCACGCAGCGATATTTCCATAGGTTCGAGTGTTTTTGACAGCGCAGCTACCGTGGTGTTCTGCGGTGCTTCGCGCTGATCGGTTAATACAGTAAGCTTTTCCTTTGTTGTGCAGCTTGCCAGCAGGAAGACACAGGCAATCAGCGACAGGTATCGTTGCATAGGTCAGGGTATATATTGAGAGTCAGGGGCAATAACGGCAAAGGGATGGTTCAGGGTTTCATAGCTCAGGTTAGGTTTAGATTAGATCGGGGTTGTTTTCTGATTAGAAATTTCTTTATGTCAGGTTAATTTGAACAGTATGGTTACGTGTGTGCCCGCGGGTTTGTTGTTTTCTTTCTTGTCGTGGATCATTACAGACACGGATTTGTAGTGCCTGATCAGCTCGAGCCTTTTCTCCGTGATGTGCATACTGGCGCCGTTGTGCGCCGCCTTATTTTGTTGTTGCAGTTTGCCCGCTGCTTCGCGGCCTATGCCGTTGTCGTCTATGGATATGATCAACTGGTCGTCGATCTGATTAATGTGGATTTCGAGCTGTTTGTCTCCTGTTTTATTCATCAGGCCGTGTACAACGGCGTTCTCTACATACGGTTGCAGTATAAGGGCCGGTATGCGTGTATTGGTATTTACGCCCTGGCCTATGAGCAGCCTGAATCCGAACGATTCCTCAAACCTGATCTGCTCCAGGCTTATGTAATGCTTCAATAGCTCCAACTCATTGGCCAGCGTGGTTTCAGTGTGCAATGTACTGTTCAGGGTGCCCCGGATCAGCTTGGAAAAGCTGGTGAGGTAGTGGAGCGCGTTTTCTTTGTTGTTGGTGAGTATGTAGTGTTGTATGGAGCTCAGCGTACTGAATATAAAATGGAAATTCATGGCCGCGTTCAGCACTTTGAGCTTCAACGCCGGGACGTTCTCATGAGGGCGCGGTGTAAAATCGGCGTCGGCAAGCGAAAGGGAGAATGCGCTTATGCCGATTATGTGAGAGCCTTCGTGTATAGGGCTTAATACATAGAGCGCGCGGTCGTATGCTGTGCTGTCGGCGAAGGTGATGGTGTTGCCGTTCAATACTTTTTTGCAGCGCTCTATCCACCGGGCATAATGCCGGGGCGAGTGCGCTTTCAGTATGCGCCCGGCGGCGTTGGCGCCTTCAGAAGGGTCTACGCCGTAGGCTTCGCGCATGTAGGTTGCGAAAGATTGATTGAAGAACATAAACTCCAGCTTTCGATTGAGCGACCAGATCCGGACCTCGGTGTTCTGGAGTGTTGACTTGATGTTGGCATGCGCGAGCTCGAGTCGTTTCTTTTCGGTGATGTCTTCGGTGTATATCGAGATACCGGTTTTATCCGGAAAGATATGGTTGTCCCACCACGACTGGCCGACGGGTTCGTAGTATTCCACATGCTTCTCGTGATGATCTTCCAGGCTGCTGATACACGCCTGGTGGAGCGGTGTCCCGACCATGTCAGGATATTCCTCCCAGAAGTTTCTGCCTGGCGCCACCCGGGCGAAGCGAGGATCGTTTATATTAGCGTAAGAGAGGTTTCCGCTATGATCCAGTGTAAAGAAGTTCATTTGGTTATCCTGGTTATAAATCCGTGAATTTTACCGAACAATCCAACAGCTGCTATCGCCTATCACACTATGAAGCAACGGATTTTTTCAATGCCCGTTTGGCAAAGTTGATCAGTCGGCTGCCGCTGCGGTGATATAGTGGTGCTTCGGTGACGAACGTGTTTTTCCGGGGGGCAATGTCTTTTGCATACAAAAGTGATGCGTTTGAATACAAAACCGGGCGACTGTCACCAACGGGGATCGTATTTTTGCTTAGTTTTAGTTATAGATGGATATTTCTTTCGTGTTTTCGAATGCTATAAAGTACAGGGTGGCGCGGCATGCTGCGTTCTGGGTGGTGATGTGTGTGTATCAGGCCCTGGTAGATTTTATCGTTCCTACTTTCTTCGAAGGAGCGAACTATAATGTATTGAAGGAATCCCTGTTCTATGTAATGGTTTATTTGCCGGGGCAGCTGCTGCTGGTTTATAGTATTCTGTATATTGTTATTCCGCATTATCTCATCAAGGGCCGCTACGTTTTCGGTATTGTGCTTCTTGTCTGTTTCGTCTTCATGGCCGGCTTTACCAACGAGGTCTCATACCGCTTTTTCACCTCCGGGAATTTTGTGCTTTTCCCGTCGGCCAATAAACACTCGCTGGGGCTGCATCGTATGCTGGGTGTTGCCGGGTGCGCGGCGTGTATCAAATTCATGAAGTTCTGGTATGAAAAGCGTTATGTGAACAGCATTCTTGAAAAAGAGAAACTCAATGCGGAGCTTCAAACGCTGAAGGCGCAGGTGCATCCTCACTTCCTTTTCAATACGTTGAATAATATCTATGGTGTTGTCGAAAATACAAGTCCGCAGGGTTCGGATATGATCCTGAGGCTGTCGGCGTTACTGCGGTTTATCCTGTATGAGTGTAATAATCCGTTTATACGCCTGGGGCAGGAGTTCAAGATCATTCATGATTATATTGCGCTGGAGCGTACGCGGTATAGTGATGTGCTGGACCTCCAGGTGGAGCTGCCCACCAATGCCGATGGCTATCTTATTGCTCCGCTGTTGTTGCTGCCGTTGGTTGAGAACTGTTTCAAGCACGGTACAAGCCGGGTGCTGGAGCATCCCTGGATCAATATCCAGGCGAGCCTCAAAGGCAGTGTTCTCAATATCAAACTTATGAATGGCAAGCCGGACCATATTGTGACCGACAATGATGTAGAGCATGGTATAGGCCTGGCGAACGTAAAGAAACGGCTGGATCTCTTGTATCCTGGGCGGTACGAGCTGAAGATCTTGCCGGACGAGGGCGTTTTTGTGGTAGCGTTAAAGATCGAATTGGAGAAAGCTTCTATATTGACCAATGGACAAGCCGCGTAAGATCATTCGGTGTGTTATTGCCGACGATGAGCCGGTGGCTCGTGAGATCATCAGCCGTTTCTGCAGTCGCGTACCGTCGCTGGAAGTGGTGGCGGAGTGTGCCAATGCCATCCAGGTAATGGAGGTATTGAAACAGGAGCAGGTCGATCTGCTGTTCCTGGATATTCATATGCCCGAGCTGCGTGGTACGGACATGCTTCGAATTCTGGATACACCGCCTTTTGTCGTTATCACCACTGCGTTCCAGGAGTATGCGTTGGAAGGTTACGAGCTCGACATTGCAGACTATTTATTGAAGCCCATCAAGTTCGAGCGTTTCCTCAAAGCAGTCAACAAGGTTTTCAAACTTAGCGGGCAATCTTTACCCGGAATGCCCCGCGATACGGAGAAAGCCGATTCGCGCAAAGCATCCTACCTTCATTTCCGGACCGATCGCAAAACGGTCAAGGTTATGATGGATGATATTCTGTTTATCGAAGGTATGGGCAACTATGTAAAGATCATTACGGCGGCGGAAACGATTATCACCAAGAACTCGATGACTACCGTTGAGACGATGCTGCCCGAGGATCAGTTTTTGCGTGTGCACCGGTCGTTTATTGTTTCGCGGAATAAGGTCAAATCATTCAATACAGACAGCTTACAGATCGGCAAGCATGAGATACCGATTGGCAAATATTTCAAGAACAATGTACTTCGCCTGCTCTCGGAAGAGTAGGTGTATAAAGCAAAGCGTCTCCATGCCAGGGGCATGAGAGACGCTTGCGTGGACACCTGTTACGTGTTTAGCCTTTAACCCAGAGGGACCAATCTTTGTCGAACTTGTACCACTTGCCATTGGGGCTTTCCCATGCCCACTCGGGTACTTCGTCCCATTTCTTGCCGTCGGCAGACCAAACGAGCTTCTTGTCATGCAGCTTAAGCCACTTGCCGTCCTTATCCTGCCAGGTATGATCTTTTGAAGCTTCCCATTTTTTGCCGTCTTTAGACCACCACAGCTGTGCTTTTTTATCCAGCTTGTACCAGATCTTGTCTTTACCTTCCCAGGTGCCATCGGTAGACTTCACATAGTCCGATGTTATTTCGGATGGCGTTGTAGTTACCAATACCCGTGTCGTTGCAGCGGGCACTGTATAGCTTAGCGCGGCCAGCCCGAGAATAATGAGTGTCTTTTTCATGTGTGTTTTTTGAGTTAAAGATTAAGGAATTTAATGTGCTCTTAATTGTGGGGTGCAGGATTCAGGGTAAGCAAGCGGGTTCCGTATAGACGGCAGGGCGCTGCTATAGCACAAACGGGTTATGAAGTGTAGGGGATACGTGGTGATACTACACGTGGCCTAAACGTTAATTTAAGTTAGGCAACGAAACCCTTATTTCAAAACTTCATTACTAAACATTGCGCGGCAGGCCGTACTTTTATCGTGCTCCCTTTTGTTTCCTGCTCCTTCGCTTTTACATACGACTCTGCTATATAGATCGGATCTCCGTACCCTGTAACTTTTTTCAATTGTTTAAACTCGAAATTGCATTTACGTGACGGCGACTTTGGCCCGCACCTGGTCGTCCGGATTCCTGGGTGAGAGATTTCTGGTTTTAATGCTGGAGATTTCTTTCTAAATTCTATCTTACTTCTAACGACATGGGTGTGCCCTGAAATACCTCATCCAAAACTATTGTTATGATGCTGGGATCAAAAAGCAAAAGAAAGTTCAATGCCTTTGTGGCCGGTATTAAATGCGGTGAAGATGTTCCCGCGTTACTGGGACTTCAGGACGACGATCTCGATGAAGTTCCATTTACCCGTATGCTGGATAACCCGGGAGATATCGCCTCGGGCGTTATCCGCATGCGTAAACTTTCAGGTATCTCTGCCTTCGACATGTTCGATGCCGTTACGGTTAAGGATTATGATAGCGGCGATATCAAGTATATGTTCAGTACGATCACTTCGGAGTGTCATAAGATCGGCGATTTTGCCGAGGTGCTCTTCCAGGAGCTTGGCCCCGGGCTGTACGACAGTACGCGGCACTCGTCCTTTCACGAAGATGAGAAGATCCGTACGCTTGCCCGTGGTCAGTATCTTAATTCACAGGATGAGCTTGTGCACATCTGGATCCACTCTCAATGGGTGATCCTGCTTCAGTATCGCATCGACCCGTTGTGTGAGTTCTCAATTTTTGTTACTCATAAGAAGCCTAAAGAGATCGATCGCAGTATACGTCGGAATGGTACCATTCTCGATATCCTGAGCGTGGACATCCGCGAGGTGCTGGAACTGCAGGAGAACAGTCGCCTTATCGATGCACGCGAGCGTGATGTTCGCTTTGTGGACTATCGTTATGATCGGCTCGGCCGGATAATGGGCGTGTTCTCCGGGCTTACTGTACGGTTGTTTCAACGAAATAAAGAGTTTCGGGAGGATGTGCACACCAACGTTACGTTTACGGTGCGCGCAGATGTTTCTACCCGGAGCAAGATCGATGTGATGGACAGGTTGGTGCGGATCTATGGCCCCGATGATCTCGGATTAAAAGATATCGAGCTGCATGAAGTGGATCTGCTGGATGCCGGAGAATACTGGACGGGGCGTACGTGGAATTTTAACGAGACTCACGGGTTGTGGAATATCGAGAACGATCATGAGCGGTTTGCATACTCGGTTGCGATCGGATATGATTCTTTTGAAGCGGGGTTTACGCTGTCGATTATCGGGTATAATAATCTGATCTCGTTGTTTAGCGTTCGCTAACCATAGTGTCGGTGTCGTAGGCTGCTCAATCATCGGCAGGCTGAAACCCATTTTAATGTTCCGATAAAATGCTTATCTTAATATATCCGCCGGCAGATGGCGGGATGTATGATGAATAAAAAGTATGTTACCCGCATCTTCATTATAGAAGATGATAAAGTAATGAGCAAGCTGCTGAAGTTCTCGCTCGATCAGAATGACCTGTACGATGTATGGGTGTTTGAAAGCGGTGAGGCTTTTTTCGAGAACATTCACCTGGCACCGGATATCGTGTTGATCGACTATAATCTACCCGGTATGAGCGGTATGCAGATCCTCAAACGGATCAGGCAGTTCAATCCGGATATCGCTACCGTATTCCTCTCTGCCCAGGAAAAGCTGGAAGTTGTGGTAGAAGCATACAACGAGGGTGTTAATAGCTATGTTATCAAAAACAATAATGTCATCTTCGAGCTAAACAACGCCCTGCGCAATCTTATCGTGGGCGCCAATCTCCGTAAAGAAGTTACCGAGCTTCGGGAGCAGATACTGGACCGGAACAAGTATCGAACGATCATCGGCGATAGTAAGCCGGTACTGAAAGTGTTGAGGTTGATTCAGAAAGTAGAAAAGTCGAATCTGATAACACTCATTTCCGGTGAGAGCGGTACGGGTAAGGAAGTTGTGGCAGCTTCCATTCACTATAACTCGGATCGCGCGAAGAAGCCTTTTATCCCCGTCAACATGGCTGCGATACCGGTAGACCTTATCGAAAGCGAGCTGTTCGGTCATGAGAAGGGCGCTTTTACGGGAGCCAACTACAAACGTATCGGGAAATTCGAGGAGGCTAACGAAGGGACTATATTCCTGGACGAGATCGGTGAGATGTCGTTGGACCTGCAGTCGAAGCTTTTGAGGGTGTTACAGGATAACAAGATCACGCGCGTAGGCAGCAATAAGGAGATCAAGCTTGATCTCCGGGTTATAGCTGCTACGAATAAGGATCTGGCTCTGCGTGTGAAAGAGGGGAAGTTTCGTGATGACCTGATGTACCGGCTGCAGGGATTCCTCATTCATCTGCCGCCACTTCGTGAGCGGGAGAATGACGTTATCATCCTGGCGAAGAATTTTCTGGATTCCTTTTGCCGGCAAAGCGGGATGTCTGCGAAGAGTCTTACACCAGGAGCGGCGTCTAGGCTGATGACTCACGACTGGCCGGGGAATGTGCGGGAGCTGAAGGCGGTTATCGAGCGGGCGGCGCTTTTGACGGATAATGATAAGATCAATGAAGATGATATTGTGCTGACGTCGCAGATTTGAATTGGACGTTTGAATCGGGACTGGGGAATCACTGTGATAATACCAGAATTTGTTTGGGATGCGTAAACTCGATATTCTTGTAGCCGTATAATAGTGCGGTTCCGAATCCAAAATAACGTTGATGAAGTCTACGCGTCCAGCAGCTAAGAAGAAGGCAGCCCCAAAAAGCGGGGGAGGTATTATGGATTTTCACAGACCCTGGTTTGGGAAGATTGTGAAATGGATATGGATCCTGTTTCTGGTGGCTTTGCTGTCGTTGCCGTCGTATATTCTTTGTGTGAAGTACAATGTGTTCTGGCTCTTTGGCGGTATGCCGAGCCTGGCAGCGATTGAAAATCCGGAGAACGACCTGTCGTCGGAGGTAATCTCGGCGGACGGGGCATCGCTGGGGCGCTACTTCTTATATAACCGGAGCCAGGTGGGCTATGAGCAGCTTTCGCCGGCGCTTGTCAATACACTGCTGATCTCCGAAGATCATCGTTTTCTCGATCACTCCGGGCTGGACTTTGTGGCTTTTACGCGGGTTGTGCGCGGCGTTGTGTCGGGTAATCTGCAGGGTGGCGGCAGTACGCTTACACAGCAGCTGGCCAAGAACCTGTTTACCATCAACCCCGAGCTGGATGGCCCTCTTGCCAAACTGGGCCGCGGCCCCAAACGGTTTATTCAAAAGACCAAGGAATGGATCATTGCCGTTCACATGGAGCGCAACTTTACAAAAGAAGAGATCATCGCCATTTATTTAAATACCTGCAACTTCAGCAACAACGCTTACGGCATCAAGGTCGCTTCGGAGACATACTTCGGTAAGCACCCTTCGCGGCTCACTGTGCAGGAGGCAGCGGTGCTGGTAGGGATGCTCCAGTCGCCGGCGCTGTTCAATCCGAAGGATCACCCGGAGGCTGCTGTAAAGAAACGCAACGAGGTGCTGAACAAGCTGTACGTACATAAGTATATCAAGTCGAAGGACGAATATGAAGGGTTGATTGCCGAGCCGATTAAAATGAAGTACTCCGTTCAGAATCAGAACTGGGGTCTGGCTACGTACTTCCGTACGGCTATTCAAAGCGAACTGCTGAAGTGGTGCGAGGAGCATGGTTATAACCTGTGGGAGTCGGGTCTGAAGATCTATACTACTATAGACAGCCGGATGCAGCTGCTTGCCGAGCAGGCTATGAAGGATAGGATGTCGGGCCTGCAGCGGGACTTTATTCAACAATGGAAAGCCAAGAAGCGCGATCCCTGGGTGGACGAGAAGACGGGTGAGGAAAGTAAAACGTTTCTGAAACGCAAGGTCAAGAACTCGGCAGCGTACAAGGCTCTCGTAAAGCTGTATGGCGAGAACAGCGATTCCGTAAACATCCTGCTGAACAAGAAGCGACGTATGACCATCTTTACCTGGAATGGCGATCGTGATACATTGTTTAGCTCGATGGATTCCATACGCTACTATAATCGTTTTCTGCAATGCGGCATTCTGTCCATGGACCCTTCCAACGGGGCGGTGAAGGCATGGGTTGGCGGTCTCAATCATAAGTATTTCAAATACGATCACGTGCGGCAAGGCGCGCGGCAGCCAGGGTCGGTTTTCAAACCCCTGGTATATGGTACTTACCTGGAAGCCGGATATACACCGTGTCAGAAACTCTTCGATATCTCTCCGTCTGTAAAATTGCCGGATGGACGTATGTGGCGCCCTAAGAATTCTGATGGCGGCTATGGGAGTGGCGAGGAGCTTACACTTCGCAAAGGCCTGGCTCTGTCTGTGAACTCTGTGTCCGCCCAACTGATCCAGAAAGTCGGGGCGCAGAGTGTTGTGGACTTTGCGCGTAGGCTTGGCGTGGAGAGTCCGCTTGATCCGGTACCCTCGTTATGTCTTGGAACGAGCGACGTTACGCTTGCAGAGATGGTGGCGGCCTATTGCACTTTTGTAAACCTCGGCTTTTATAACGAGCCTTATTATATTACCCGTATCGAAGATAAGTATGGCAACGTGATCGAGAATTTTGTGCCTAAAGTACACCAGGCGCTGGATGAGCAGACAGCATATTCCATTGTGTTTTTGTTGGAGGGCGGTGTTCAGGAACCCGGTGGTACATCGGGAGGGCTAAGCGAAGAAGTAAAACGGAACAACGATATCGGTGGTAAGACGGGTACCACGCAAGGAGCGTCCGACGGTTGGTATGTTGGCATCACGCATAACCTGGTGACCGGTGTATGGGTAGGTGGCGATGAGCGCAGCATACGCTTCCCCAGCTGGAGCTTTGGCTCGGGAGCAAAATCGGCCCGTCCCATATGGGACAAGTATATGACAAAGATCTACAAGCATCCCGAAACGGGCTATAAGAAAGGATACTTCAAACAACCTTCATCAACCACGATATCATACGACTGCGCGAAGTACGACAATATTGAGGAAGGGGATACGACGGCAAATCTGCAGGAACCTGATTTCGTTATACCGCAATAGAAGAATAGGATTGTTATAAAAAAAGGCAATAGCAGATGCGGTTGCCTTTTTTTATGTCGATGCTCGTCGTCATGAGAGTGATATATACTCCTAAAGGAGTATTGATCGTTAGTGTAACTATTTGCTTTATACTCCTTTAGGAGTATGTATCCGATATGTATTTCAAAATCTGTGTATATTATTGCGTTATCGGTAATAGCATCTTCTCTTTGTCGTTATCGTATTCATGATGTATCATATTTGCCAGGCTTTATGGAGCGGAACACTCAATCTAAATATAGTTAAAAATGAAAACGTTAAAACGCAGTATGCTCGTGCTTCTTACGGTTGTGGCTGTAAGTTGTGCGGAAGAGGGTGTCAGCCCCTTACAGAATGGCGGTGAGGACGATCCTATCATCATACCACCACCACCTCCGCCGAAGCTAAACGGCATTGCCGATGACGGCGGCGATGATGACGACGATGATCCTGTGATCATTATCCCTCCGAAAGGAAACAATGTTAGTTTCACGGGTGGTGGTGATGACGATGACGATCCGATTCCTATAAAACCTCCGGTGGAGCCAAACAAGGTGAGCTCCGGTGGTGATGAGGATGACGATCCGATTCCTATACCACCACCCAAGCGCTCGAAATAATATTTTAATAACAATAAATTGAAATAGAAAACAGAGATGAAACTGATACGGTATAGTTTGTTCTTACTGCTGGCGGCTGTAGCAATAAGCTGCTCGGATGAAAACATCGGTCCGGTCCGCAACGGAGATGACGATGATGATCCCATTGTTATAGGCGGCGGTGGCGTCACAGGTTTGGCCGTCGATGGCGGTGATGACGATGACGACGATCCTATTGGAATAAATCCTCCTCCGAAGTCTAACAGTGTTGGCGGCGGGGATGACGACGATGATGATCCGGTAGGCACTCCTCCGCCGAAGTCCGGCAGAGTTGCTGATGGTGGTGACGATGATGATGACGACCCTGTTATCGTTATTCCACCGAAGCAGAATTGATATAAGCAGAAGCACCGGCTATTAATGCTGGTGCTTTTTTTATGTCCAAATTATTTATTGGTTCCGAGGTCGTCTATTCGAAAAGTGTTTACGCGTTTGATGTTGAGGTTGTTTTCGTGATAGTATTCGAAGTATTCGGCCAGGCGGCGGTCCTGGAGGTCATTCGATGTTTTGAGTGTTGCTATTTCGATCTCCTTATTTTCAAGGGCGTCGTACTCTTTATCGCTTCGTATCAACACGGTGCGGCCTCCTATCGGCGCAAATATGGTAGAGACGCCCGAAAAAATCCCTTGTAATACCTGCGGCTTTTTATGTTGTCCTAACTGGTAGATGTGATGAAACTGTTTTCCATCTTCATGCATCATAAGTACATACAGGCATCCATTGCCGAAGGCTACACTGCCGTTGTATTTTCTTGCAGGGCCACGCAATGAAAAAGTCATCATGCCTTGTTGTGTTTCAATTTTGACTGGTGACCGGAGTATGTAGGCATCTTCTGAATTACGTCTCAGATAACAGTAATAAACTCCTTCACATGTGAGCAGCAGCGGATCTATTGCAGGAGCTATCTTGTTCAGGAGATCCGGCATGTTTTGATGGCCCAGGTACTTTGCCAGGATATCTAAAGGCAGATCACGAAGTATTACGGTTTCTTTGTCTTCCTTCTCGGCTGTCTGGATTCCCCTTAATATGTTGCGGTATAGATAATCGCCACTCAGGTCTTTAAATTTTTTATCCAGGCCTTTAATAATATCGGCAGTGTTCTGCAGACCTCTACGGTCAAGAGGCTGCCCGGCCTTTTGTGTAAGCATTGAAAGGACCTTCTTCAATGCCTCTGTTTTTACCTCCATGGGCGTAGGTGTTCAGTTTTTGGTATTGAAAGTTAGCGGTTAATCATTGTCATCAAACGGTAAAACACGGAAACTTTCCTGAACCACTATTTCCTCTTCCCAACGCCATCTTTACATCATCAAATTTGATAATCGATCGGCCGATCAACCGATCACCCGGTCTGAGCAAGTAAGGAATGCTGGAAGGCTTTCATGGGTGTCATGAAGGTATTCCGAGCCTGTTCAGATCCCACCCATGAACCTTACGCCAAAGGTTGCCTTGCTTCTATAAGTGCCGGAACCCTGCTCTGAAATAGTTTCAGTGGCATTCTATGCCCTGCAGCGGGCTATGCCTTTGGCCAGTTTCAAAACTTAACATTTTAATAAGATGAAAAATTTGAGATATGGCATTTTACTTTTGTTTGCTTTCATGGCTGTAAGCTGCGCTGAAGATAATATTGGTCCCTTGAAGGGAGACGGTGGCGACGATGACAATGATGGTCCAATCATCATCAATCCTCCCCCGAAACAGAATGGCACTGGCGGAGATTCGACGAATACTTATCGCCTGATCCCGTAAAGCCGGAATAAGTTGTGTCTATAGTACTATGAGCTATCAACCGGTAGCTCATAGTATTTACAAATATCGGGGCGTTTTGCTAACTTAGTGGAAATTCCTAAACCGTGCCCCTACTACGTTGGATTTTCGTGCTTGCAATCCTGCCTGCTATTGTCAGTCATGGCCAATCTATTGATGCCCTCAAAGATTCTTTGAAGTTGGCGTATAAAGATAATAACGCCGAAGATGTTGATCGTTACCTTTTGTTAATTGCTAATAAACATTTAGAAAACGATGAGATTGATTCTGCCCTGGACTACTCTTATAGGGGACTGAGACGAGATCATGCGCGTGAAAAGCATGATTTAAATGATGCGACCTTGTTTAATACTATTGCCATAGGTTATGAGAGAAAGGGTAATCTTGATAGTGCTATAGTTTACTACAACGGAGCCATTGACATCTATAAGGCAGCTAGCGATACAATTTATCTCCCCATGGCGTTGTCTAATCTGGGGTGGGTATATTATACAAGAGGCCAATACGAGCGATCTATCTCGATGTGTATGGAGGCACTTTCGTATTTGGAACTCCATTATAGAGCGCTTAATGATGGACATCGTGCGTTGGCTAATATTTACAATACAATAGGCAGTAGCTATAATAAATTGGGGGATTTGAGTTCTGCTCTTTTTTTTAATAGAAAAGCCTTGCGAATTCGAATAGAATCTAAAAATTTAAAGGGAATTGCGACATCTTATAATAATATCGGGAATGTATTTGGCCAATTAAAGCGCTATGACAGCGCAGTGGCTAATCTTCAGCGGGCTCTCACAATACGCGAAAGGCTTGATGTTAGTCGAGGTAGCACGTTAAGCAACCTGGGTGATATGATGCTGGCACAACGGCAGTATAACGAGGCCGAACGCTATTATTTTCGATCTCTGCAGCGCAAACGCTTAGAGAATGATCACGAAGGCCTACCTGTAACATTCAATGGTTTAGCCGATGTTTTTATTCAGAAACGTGCTTTTGGTGATGCCGCAGAGTATCTGAAGCAAGGCGATAGCATTGCCCGGGCAATGAAATTAATGCAGCCATTGAAGGACAATTTAGAACTTAAAATGACGTTATATGATTCACTTAATGACCCTAATCAAGCGTTTTTAGCGGCAAGGGAATTACTGGTTGTTAAGGATAGCTTATTAAATGAGCACAAAAGCCAAAGTGTTGTGGAGATGAAAATCCGTTATGAGTCGGAGAAATCAGCGCAGGAAATCGAGTTATATAGAGCACAAGAATCGTTATACAAAAATCGTATAAAAATGTTAGTTATAGTCGTTAGCCTTACTGTCGTTGTAGCACTTTCATTGGTGTATAGTGTTGTCGTTACGCGGCGAAGTAAGAAAAATGTAGAATTACTGCTTAAGGAATTGCACCACCGGGTGAAGAATAATCTCCAGGTGCTGTCAAGCGTGTTGAGTTTGCAGTCTCAACAGTTGACGGATCGTAATGCCATACAGGCTGTAAAGAGCAGCGAGGGGCGGGTGAACGCCATGGCCCTGATACATCGCAAGCTTTACCTGGGGGATACAAACCGGACGATAGATATTAAAGACTATGTGACCGAACTGGTGGGTTACCTGGTGCACACATACGGGTATCATGACCGGGAGCTGAAGCTGGATTTGCAGATCGAGCCGATATCGGTCGATGTGGATAAGGCGATACCACTGGGACTCATTCTCAATGAGCTGATCAGTAATGCCTTCAAATATGCTTATGCAGAGCATGCACATCCGGAGCTATACGTGGGTGTATCCATCCATGCACCCGGGGCGCTGATGATACAGGTGCGTGACAACGGCAAGGGTATGCCTGAGCCAAAGAAGGATGCACCCGTGTCGTTCGGACTTAAGATGGTCAATACGCTTATCCGCGAGCTGCGCGGCAGCCTGGATGTGACCGCTACCAAAGGAACTACCTACATACTAAACATACCTTTGTGATGGAACAGATCAAAGTCCTTATTGTAGAGGACAAACTTCTTATTGCCGAGGATATTGCTGCAAAACTTCGCAAGCATAATCTCGATGTTACCGGCATCTACGACCGGGGTGAAGATGCCCTGGCCAGCCTCGACGAACACCAGCCCGATCTTATCCTGATGGATATCAACCTTGCCGGCGAGCTTGACGGTATAGAAACAGCACGGCGCATTCAGGAGAAACACGCTATTCCCGTGATCTACCTCAGCGACTATGCCGACAGTGAAACGGTGAACCGCGCCAAGCAGACGCTGCCGGCTAACTACTTATCTAAACCTTTCCAGGAGACGGACCTGATCCGCGCTATCGAGATCGCCTTTTACAACGCGCGGGCAAACCGCCCAGCCGCCGCGGCGGTAAAGCAGTCGCTGCTGCCCGAGCACGTGTTCCTCCGCACCAACAACCAGGCCTTTATCAAGCTGGCGTATGACGATATTCTCTTCCTGGAGGCTGATAAGGTGTATTGCGACGTCATCACCAAAGACAAACGATACAAGCTTTCGATCAGCATGAACCATGTTCATGAGCAGCTGGATAATCCGGATTTTGTGCGCGTTCATCGGTCGAACGTCATTAACGTAAACAACATCACTGCACTGGAGGGCAACGTAGTGCACATGGGTGAGCACGAGATCCAGATGAGCAAGGATTACAAAGATGCGCTTATGGCGCAACTCAAGTTTATTAAGCTGCGGTAGGGAAGAATTTCCTGCGGTACGGGAAAGGATTTTTGAATAGTTCCGCGTATGGCGCGTATTTCAATGCTCTATATTACCACATTTATGAGAGGTAAGGAATACCCCTACGATGCGTTTATTTCCCATGCTGTAGAAGATAAGATTGGCGTATCGAACGAGCTCTACAACCGACTGACAGCGGAGGGTTTGAAGATTTGGTATTCCGGTCAGGAACTGAGTATCGGCGATAATTTGAAAGAGTCAATTAAGAAAGGATTGGCGCAATCACGATATGGTGTTATCATATTCAGTAAGGATTATATCCGGAAAACGTACACATTAAGGGAGTTGATTTTTTTTGAAGAATTAAGTGATAAACGAAAAGACATTATCCTGCCTGTTCTTTATCAAATTACTATTCCTGAGTTAGCTACTATTATCCCCGATGTTGTTGGGCGATTTGCGCTTACCATTGACCCCGGAAACATTGATCATGTTGTGAATGCTATTGTGAAAAAAGTCAAGCTAACACAGCCACCACCACCTCCTTCGCCGCCTTGGAGATTGTATTTAAAAATTGCTGCGTGTGTGTTGTTGGTTCTCTGTGGGGCTTATGGCATCGTTTCTTTCAATAATCTCGGTCCTCCTACTGAAGTTATTGAGACGGCTGTTCATGATCGTATAGAGGCTGTGCAGCGCGGTGTTGATAATGCTGTGCGGCTTGAGCAATCTGCCGGTGCCATTAAGGCTTCAGTGAGGGAGGTCGAGCCTTTGTACAATTCTTATTGGGGCCTGAAGAACAACCTTCGTAATAACTATCAATTCGACAATGGCCAGGATAAGATAAAAGCTGCTTATCGCGTGGGTCATGCTTTAGATATGGACGTGGGAGCTCTTTCGCCGTCTAATAATTATGGTTTCAAATCTCCTGAGATATTCCTTTTAGTTCAGCGCGAACATGGTGCGCCGGCGCAGGTGCGATATACGTATGTCAACACGCAACCGGTTACGTATTCTGTGGATGAGGGGCACTACGTCGGTGATGAGTATCATGTGACCATCTCTTATGTGAATAACTTGAGGAGTATTATTGTAACGCTCATGTTTCCTTCTGCTCCGTCGGATCTTAAATCCAATAATCGCGTACTGGCTGGTCATTTTCCTAAAGAAACGTACAACTTCCTGCGCTCGGATGACGGTTGGGTTTTGAAGGGTGTTACGTGGCGGGAAGAGTAGGCGTGTTTTGGAGAAGGGATTTCTTTGCCTTCGGAAGGTAAGTTATTTTATCGCACGGAAGTATGGCATCTTTCGGGCGTAGTGACTCTCATGAGTCAGCATTGGATTTACTTTTTTCCTGACGATTATGAAATGGCATTCCCTGAGACGGTTCTTTGTGTTTAAATTCCTGCTGGTTGTTATCATTCAGTCCTGTGCTCTCGGACAGACTGATTCCGGGGGAACACAAGATGAGGTTGTATGCATTACCCGGACAGGCGAGAAATATCATTTGTGCTCCTGTCAGTATTTGCGCAGCAGTAAAATAGAGATCGATCTGAGCGATGCCGAGGCCCGTTACACGCCTTGCTCGGTGTGTAAACCTGGTCGTGCGCGTAAGCTCGGCAGCGTGCAGCAGTCATCCGACAACGAAGAAGCGGATGAGGAAGAAGCTGATGTAAAGAACGAACAGCCTCAACGGAAGGAAGTACGTCCATCAACAGGGGAGAGTGTAAAGAGCAAACAATGCTCAGCGCGCACAAAAAGCGGAACCCGCTGCAAGCGCACGACGACGAACCCCAGCGGAAAATGCTTTCAGCACGACAAGTAGGATGTGGTTTTCCCTTATTCCTTATGGAGCTTATTTACTGGTTTCATTATGAATTACTATGTAAGCAACATAACGCAGCCCAACGGCTACCACGAAGTTCATTCAGAAATCTGTCCGTACCGCCCCGCCAATTGTAAATACCTGGGTAGCTTCCGCACGTGCGCGGAAGCTGTTCAGGAAGCTCATCGTAATTACTATCGCCGTGTGAACGGTTGTATCTCATGTTCGTTGCCTTGTCATATTTCCTGATAAGGGGCTTCAGATCTCTATCTCTGTTCGGCTGTTTGAAAAATACTGGCCAGATATGCAAAAAGCCTGACACATGCTGCGTGGGCAGTAGCGTGTGACAGGCTCTTTATTACAGGAAAGATAACCGAAGTTGCTTAACCAATTAACGTTAACACAAGTTTATTAACTTGGTATGCAGCGTGTATTCGACGTTGTATCATCTTTTATGAAACTATTAATGTTTTATGACATTGTGGTAAGATTCTACACTTTGTTGCGTGGCCGGCGGCCTATTTCACGACTTAAACCACGATTATCGGCGTTTAGCCTTTATTTCTGAACTGGCACGGTTGTTCGCTATTTTCAAATTGTAAACAGTATATAAGTGTTAAAACTTTTGATGACTTAAACTTAAACGTGATGATGAATAAGCGGGTACTCTATACAACATGCGCTCTGTTGCTGGCAACAGGCGGGGCTTTTGCACAAGCTACTATTACTCCGGATACTAACCAAGTAGATTCTTCTACGGTGGATGTGCAATATCTTTCATCTTCTGTGGAGGGACATTATCGTCTGCAGCAACTTTCGAATGATAATGATTCGCTTGCTGTTACCGATGAGCGCGATACTCTTGCCGGTGATCGAGTTCCTGCAAAGCTGCTTCGCGTACTTAAGAAAGATGATCAATATAAAGGCTGGGAGTCTTCCGGCATCCACCTCGATGCCGACACAAACCTGTACATGGTTAGTGTTATGCAGGGCAACCTGTATCGCACGTATGGATTCAATATGTATGGAAAACCCGTATTGATAACGGAATCCATTCGTAAGGGCAGTGGTTTTAATGCTCCCGAAGCTGGTAAGTAAGATCAGTCCTGGCACTGATATTTATCAGCATGTCGTATAATGTCAGCAGCGAATTTGCCGACGTTTTATTAAACTAAAGGATAACGATTATGAAAACGACAGTGCTTCGAATACTATTGATTGTGGTAGCGGCAATATTGTTGATCACTTCTATAGCCGCTACTCGTTTTGATATCGCTGATACAGCCGGAGATACAACAATTACATCCGGAAGTATTTTTCTCTACATCGCCGCGGTTGCCTGGGTCGGTGTTACCGGTTGGATCATGGTAACGCACAGACGCTATCGCATCCGCGCCTGAATAGATTTGTATAATAAAAAAGCCGCCCCGGTTATTTACCGGGACGGCTTTTTTGTTACAACCGTTGTTGTCGTTATTTCTTCGGTCCGCTTACGGTTTTTCCATTGCGATCGAAATACCCTATCTGGTCTAGGTCTTTGTTTGGTCGGGCAGGAGCGAGGTTGTTGGTACTGAACTTGCCGATCTCTGCCAGCGTCATCGGTGCATGGAGCTTTCCGTCTTTGTCTAAAATTCCCCACAATCCACCGTATGCTCCGGGGCCTTCTACTCCCATGTCGTCCCAATAAATTTCGCCACCGGTGTTGCAGCGGATCCATGCCTGGCCGGTATAAGGCTCGATCCATGTATAGTCGAAGTCCGTGAGCATACGTCCGTCATGTGTGGCCATAGCCCATTTGCTGTCGGACTGTACGTAAACTAAATTAGGGTACACCTGTATGTCGCTGAATGTGCGGTTGAAAAGATCTTTTCCGGTTTCAGACATGACCGTCTTCCGGGTTTCACCTTCGCTTTCTTCGGCAAAGATGCACAGGCCGTTTGCGAATCCGTCGGATGCCGGAAATACTCCTGGTGTTGCCGAAATAATTTCTTTGCCGGTCAGGTCTATTACGCTCTCGCCATTGTTCTGCTCTTTCTGCACGATAACGACTTTGCCCTGTACGTCTCGAACGTTGGCATAGGCCGCAGGTACCACTACTGTATTGCTTTCGTTTATGAAACCCCAGAGTTCACCGATGCGTGCGGCCGCCAATCCGTTCGAGAAATTGCGGATGCCTGTATACGTTGCCGGTATTACGAGGTTGCCGGAAGCGTCGGCCGCTCCCCAACTGCCATTGCTTTTGACTGTTATTTTTCCTTCAGTGAACGGTGTTGCCGTTGTGGCGGTATGATAGATGACGTTGTCGAACTCAGGTTTGAGCAACCATTTGCCTTCCGGACTTATTATCCCTGCGCGGCTGTTCTCACGTGCTTCTATAAAATTGTAGTCGTGGTAGTCGGGTATTTGATCCTGGTTGTATTCGGTTTCGGCATAGCCCTTTGGCGCATTGGGATCGAAGTCTTCTTCGGCAGCGCCAGGGTGGATATCGATTTCAATCGGTCCGGCGTATACGGTGCTTCCGGTTGCATCTACGATAGACCATCCGCCGGAGCCCGCGGCCAGGAAGTTTTTGCCAAAAGGTATGAGGTATTCATACTGCGGCTTTATCGCTTCGGTGCCATCCGTCTTCAGCAGCCCCCAGGTGCCGCCTTTACATGTGTAATAGACCTCTTCCGTGCATTCTTCTTCGCAAGGATAGTATAGTGCGGTTCCTCCATTGTTTACCAGTGCGACGCCGTTTTTAAAGGGCATGATAAGCGTGTATTTCGGAACGGTTATGGTCTTGCCTTCAGCATCGATCACGCCCCATTGTCCTCCCGTATAGCCATAGGTGTCTTCGTTTGTTTTGGCGCCGATGTTGACACGCGCTACCTGGCCTTCAAAGCTGGTGGCGAAGTCATACGCAGCCGGTATTACACTCTTTCCGTTTTGCCAGAAGCCGAACTTCCCGCCATCTTCCGAGTAGGCATATAAGTAGGTTTGCGCTCCGTACGGATTCTTGTCGGCAGGTACAGCGCCAATGTTGTGCCCTGTAGCGTCTACATAAAAGTATTGGTCTTTTGCGTTTACAATGGCCTTACCGTTGTCGAACGGCCATGCGTTGTCGTACTGCGGCTGGATCACGAACTCTCCGCGGTCGTTGATATATCCATAGGTCGCGCCGGTATTGCGAACGCGCAACAGGTTGCCTATCTGCTCTATCGCTGAATAGGTCGGGGGTATGATGTCTTTCTGGGTTTTAAGATCCCGCGCGCCGGCGTAGCCCTGCTCGTTATAGTAGATCACGATTCCATTAGCCACGCTCTGGATGTTCACGTTCGGCTTGATCACCCAGTTTCCTTGTTTGTCGATAAGTCCGGTACCGGCATCTACTGTGGCCACGGCATATCCTTCTTTGGTAAAGTCTCCTGCATTTTTGAAGCGGGTCTTGAACGCTACCTTTCCCTGTTTATCGATATATTGATAGGTGTCGGTGCCGGTCTTTGCTACAGCCAGGCCGTTGTTAAATGGTTTGAAGTCGTTGGCGATGTATACATACTGATTTACGGGCACCACGCGTGAGTAAACCCAGTTGCCTTTCAGGTCGATGTATCCGTACTGATTGTTTTTACGGGCAACGGCCAATCCTTCGTGATAGGGTTCCAGGTTATCGAAGCTGGGCTGGATCACCCAGTTCTCTGTTTCGTCGATCATGCCGAGCTTGCCGCTCGTTTCATCCGAGGCTGGCGCCAGGAGATGGCCGTTAAAGTCGAATATGCCTTTGGTTACACGGTCCTGCACTACCAGCTGTCCGTTATCGACAGTGGCGTAACGTATAGGCGTATCGTAGGCGGCATCCTCTTTCACGGCGGCTACCCCGTTTTTAAAGTCCTCTACGTGTCCGAACGTCTGGCTGAATACCACGCCCTGGGCGTCAGTGTAGGTCCAGTCGCTATTCAGATTATAGCCGTCGTACTGCACGTCGGCCACGGTGGTGTCTTTGGTGTTGATGCGTGCATATCCGCCCGCGAAGTCGGCCGCATAGGCATAGCTGGCGGGAATCACCACTTCGCCCTGCTCATTTATGAAGCCGTATTTTCCTTTGTCTTTGAAGCGGCCCATGCCCTCCACGAGGTCCCACGCATAATCGTAGGCGGGGGCTACTGCGGTTTTTCCGGTGGCGTCCATATAGCCCCAGCGGCCGTTTTCCTTTAATGGATAGAGTAGCGGCCCATTTTCGGCCGTATTGTCCTTTTTACAGGCCGTAATCAACAAGGCCAGGCACAGGCCGAGCCAGAGGCAGGAACGAAATTTTTGGTGCATAGAGTAGGTATACAGATAGTAGTTTTTTAGCGGATAGTAAAAAAAGCGCCCGCGCTGGTAAAGAATCCTGTAGCGAGCTGCAGAAAGAGATTCTGAAAAGGCATGCTTACAAAGATAATTGTTTCGAAAAATACGGAGGCAGGTGCTCTTAAGTTGTGCTTAACTTTTTTATTAATAAAAAATGCAGGAACTGTTAGCAGATTATGAAGTTCTTTATATTTTTGCAGCCTACTTTTTGACTCCCTAGCTCAGTCGGTAGAGCAACAGACTCTTAATCTGTGGGTCCTGGGTTCGACCCCCAGGGGGGTCACTTTAACACTTACTTTGTGAGTAAAAACCCCTTCAAACATATCGTTTGAAGGGGTTTTTTATTTTGTTCCTGCCAAACAATTACAAAAAATAACAAGTGCCAGGTTTGCAATTCGGTGAGCATGCTTGCTGGCTTAACATTGCTCACCGAATTGATTGCAAAGAGGTCGGTTTATCAGTTGTTTCTTTCACCGCCCGGCTTAACGAATTAAGGTGAAATGTTGTGGGTACTAAAGCCTAGTTCACAGGCAATTTCACTCACTGACTTATTAGCGTCGAAGATTCTTTCGTTGGCTACATCAATCAATTGAAGCAGGTTCGTGATCAGTGAATTTGGTAGATAAACCAGTAATCTGTATACGCTCAATTCCTCAAAATGGTGGCTCCTTTGTAAAAGGGTTTCGACGGACGCGGTTCTAAAGTAACTAAAGATGAAAAAAGTAATATTAATGCGCTGACTATAGCCACAGTCATAGACATGTTTTTGGAAGAGCAATCAATTCAAAGAAGGAGGAGTTAACGGCGTTACGCATATCGAGACCTATTGGAAACCGGAGTATATGGCGCAAGCGGTGAATAAATTGATTTTCTATCAGGTCAACCTTTAAATCAGAAACATGAACATCGGAAAAATAGCTGGTGCCTGTCTTATCGGACTAGTTCTCGTTTACTACATACCACAAAAAGCACTGGCACAGAGGAATGATGGTAGTACTCAAAAAGGTGGCATCTTTCCACAAGGTGAAAAAATCAAAAGCAATAATTTCAATGGCACGGCCTATCTGCAGATGCTCGTGGATGCGGATAGTCTCAATCCTACTTCCGTTGGAAATGTGACTTTCGAACCCGGAGCAAGAACCCGGTGGCATATACATCCCGGTGGCCAAATATTGTTAGTGATGGACGGTGTGGGTTATTACCAGGAAAATGGCCAGGCTAAAAAGATACTCAAACGTGGCGATGTAATTAAATGCCCGGCAAATGTTTCGTCTGGAATCGCATTACGCTTGAGTCCGAAGTTCGGGGGAGTGATGCAAAGGTGGAATTTACGGTAACGGAAGTGTATCAAAAAGAAGGCAAGAACTGGAAAATGCTTGCCCTGACATTTAGCAGTGTGCGCGCGGTGGCATCTAATCTACGAGACTTCTAGGCCCAGTGTTTGAAGGTGAAGTAATACCAATTCTGCATCTGCGCATTGCCACTTTCGGCCTATATGGGTAACGTGATCGGTAATCTGTCCTTTCGCACACCACTGCCGCTCGCAGTTTCCTGGCAAGGATTGGTATTATGGATAGTTATGGTATTGACGGGCTCAGTACTGGCAACGTTATATCCCATATCACGCGCTCAAAAGATCTCAACCCGCGAAGCTCTTGCCTATGAGTAATGCTATTCACTTTTAAGATTTTGCGATGGATTTTCCAGTGAGGCTTTCCAGGTTTGCGACAATATGGTAACGAGGCCGATGGAAAGCAGGAAGCTAAAGCATATTGTCAATTCCTGAATTCCTATGTGGATGTGATTTGCAAAATTCCGGAGGAACAGATTGCTAAGGATGTAGCCTACCGGCAGCGCGATAAGCCCGGATATGATAAGCAACTTTGCAAAGCCCCTGGATAACAAGGTTATTACCTGGTGAACACTGGCACCGACGATCTTGCGGATGCTGATCTCCTTGCGCCTGGTCTCTACGGTATAGACCACTAATCCGAGCAGGCCGAGTGTGGCAATGGTTACTGTCATAAAACCGAGGAACGCCAGGAGGGAAATCTGTGCCGTCTGATCATTCTCTCTGTTCATTTCAGCATCCAGCCAATATGGTTCGAACGAATGGCCCGGATTCTGTTTTTTCCATTCCAGTTCCAGGGTTGCCCGTGCGTCGGCATAGCCTGGAACTGTTTCGATAGCAATATAGGCCAATGCCGACCGGCCCTCTCTCAGTATAACGGGCTTGATGGCGTTGCCATAGCCCTGTGTATAGAAGTCTTTTACAACGCCTTTAATGGTTATCCGGGTGGAGTCCTTTACATAGATTGTCGAGCCAACGGCTTCTTCGATGCTTTTAAATCCGAATGCAAGAGTTGCTTTTTCATTGATCATTGCGTCACTGCTTCCGTCCGCGAAACCGGTTCCGGCTATGATGTTCAGGTGCATCATGTCGATCCATTCACGATCGCACGTATACTGCTCTGCCACTACGCCGGCCTCATCTGAATTGAGGAGTGATGCCTTTACAGATTCGCCATTGCCGAACCTGCCTGAGGTGAAACCGGTTCTCTTTATCCCGTGAAGTCGTTCGAATGCGGTAGCGGTGGTTCCCGGATGTTCGCCCGCGGGTATGAGCGCTATATCTTTTCGATGAAAACCCGGGTCGGCCTTTGCCAGAAAGTCAAACTGGTTGTAGAAGGTTGTGAGGAATATGAGTATGATCAGGGAGAGTGAGAACTGAAGTACAGTGAGCACTTTTCGGAAAGACAGAGCGCCCACCAGCTTTTCTGTTCCGACACCACGAAGAATCCTCGCCGGCCGGAAAGAGGAGAGTATCCACGCGGGGATTGCTCCGGCCAGCAGTCCTGCTATAATGGCGAAGCAGACAAATACAAGCATTAACCTGGCGCCGACTACCACGGCGGGTACCATTTCATAACCGTCGTTGAAGGGCTTGAATTCGAGTATCAGGCCGAGGATTACATTTGCAAGCCCCAGAGCTAATAATGCAATGATTATCGCCTCTATAGCGTATTGGATAAAGATCTGCCAGCGTTGCGCTCCTGACAATTTACGGATGCCCACTTCCTTACCACGCGTCAATGCGCGTGCAACTGAAAGATTGGTGTAATTAAAGCACGCGGCCAGCAGTATAATGAAAACAATTCCAGCCTCTGCCATCAGTGATCCACGTGACGGGCCACGACCAATATCGTTGTATATATCAGAGCGGCCGGGTGTGATGTTATCCAGCGACTGAAGCTCGAACCGGCAACTTCCGTTGTTATTATCGTGGTGGCCGGTCTCTTGTGAGTTTTTTGTGACCTCGGCGCTGATCCGATCAAGCTTGTCTTCCAGCGAACGCCGCGCGGCCTGGTTTTCGAGCCTGATATAGGTGTATCCCTGTTCAAAAGAATCCCAGCTGTTCAGTTTTTTGGGAAGGAGTCCATTGTTCTCGAGTATGTCAACGGTAGCCATAGACACATACACGTCGTAGTTGATGTGCGACTTTGCCGGCGGCGTGTTGATCACACCGGCGATTTCAAATTCACCCAGTTCGCCCAGTGTGAGCGTTCTGCCCGTAGGGTCGAGCTTTCCGTAAAACTTTTCGGCCAGTGCCTGGCTTAATAGTAAACGATAGGGAGATTCCAGTGCTTTGGCTGCATTTCCATACCGGCATGTGAATCCGAAGACATCAAAGAACGAGCGTTCAATGAATACTCCCTTTACACTAAATTCCCGTGACTGGTCTTTTGCGACTGCGCCGATGGCCGGGTAGAAGCGGGTAATGCCGGCCTTAACGTTATCGGCAAGCAAAGTCTGCTTTAAGGGCAGGGGCGAGCTTGCCAGCGTCCAGCTGTCGCCCTGCGGATTGGTAAGCTTTGTAACAATCCGATAAACCGATGTGCTATGGTCATGGAATGTGTCATACTCCAGGGCGTCCATGAGGCGCACGAGTACGATCATGCAGACGGACATACTGAGTGCCAGACCGAATATATTTATAAACGAAAAGAGTTTATTCTTCAGCAGGCTTCTCCAGGCAATAAGGATGTAGTTTCTCAGCATAGATCAGGGTGAGGCAATTACCGTTCCAACTGAATAGCCTGCATTTGCACGGGAATGCATACTGCTTTCATAAGCTGGTCCGATATCGGGCGAATGCGACCGGTATCGCAACTTAGGAAAAGCATTGGGTATTCGACATTCCTTTAAGAGATTAAGGATTATGCTTTGTGACTGATGCGGTTTGTCTTGCCGTTATTGATAGGATGTGTTGATCCTGCATCAACGTGTTGTCTGTCGACCAAAACCGTTGTTAATATTACATCTTGCGGCGATGGCATCCCCCTAAAGGACTATTGTTCCGTAGCGTGTTTCCTCCATATCTTGGGGCGAACTATCTGCTACGGATTCCTATGGCTAAAGCCTGTGGTTATTGCTCTATTGGTCTTAAATTCAGTAACACGCCTTTGTTTGGTGGGGGGCGGCTGGCGACGGGGGAGACGCTGTGTCGTGCCTGCCGTCTGAAGCTGAAGAATGTCAGCCCGGCGTTGAAACTTCGCAAGCTTACGCTGGATGATGCTACCGAGCGGCTGGAGCAGATGGCCGTCAAGCGCGCGGTCGTGAATGTAGCCGGTCAGTTGGAAAAGCTTGCCGGACTGAAAGAGAAAGGGCTTCTGACCCAGGAGGAATTTGACGCGCAGAAAAAGAAGATGTACAGGCAATGTTTCCTGCCTTAGCCTGATCCATCAAGGGTATGTTTTATCAGGTTCTATTCTGCTAATTGTATTGTTCTACCTATCAACCTGGTGGTTTTTATCTATTTCCACTGCGCCGTCCTGAGAACGAGTCATTTTTGTAAATTTGTGGCATCATGTGCTTTCACAAAACACTCGTCCAGGAATTTGCTTCGCTTCAGGATTATTACGCCGCTTCTTTTGACACCATTACTTCCGAGCTGGACCATTACCGTGATAAGCTTGCCGAACTGAGAGGCCGCGATGAGCACTCCATGCCGTACACGCAGCACGAGGCGGACTTCCTCCAGTGGTGTGACAGGCTATTGTCGGGATTCACGTCTGCGGGTATCAGGCGCTATCATGAAAATGGGTTTGACTACCTGCCGATGCCGGTTCTAACGGCCGGCGTACCGGATACGTTCAAGCTGTTTCGCTGGGGCCTTATACCACACTTTATGACGGACAGAGAGAAGGCCTACTCGCTGCGCACCAGTACGCTTAATTGCATCTCGGAGGAGATGTACGATAAACCGTCGTTCAGGGATGCCGTTAAAAATCACCAGCGCTGTCTTATACCTATTTCTGGTTTTTACGAATGGCAATGGCTCGACAGCAAGGGCAAGGAGAAAATACCATATTATATACAGCTTCAAAATCAGCCAGTTGTATCGATGGCGGGTATATACAGCCGTTGGATGGATAAAACGAGCGGACAGTATTACTATTCTTACGCTGTGCTGACCACGCAGGCCAATACGTTAATGGAGGAAATCCATAATTCGAAAAAGCGTATGCCTGTCATCATTCCCCGCCACCACGAACGGGACTGGCTCGACCGGAGTCTTACGAAGGACGATGTTCTCGATCTTTGCAAACCTATCGACAGCAGCCTGATGAAAGCGCATACGATCTCGAGGCTTATATCGAAGAAAGGTGCAGACACGAATGTAGAAGAGATCACCCAGGTTTATGATTACAGCGATCAGAATAACAAGCTCAGTCTTTTCTGACGTTGTGTCTTTCGGCAGCTTCGTTGTATTTACTTTTACCTTTAATGCCCTCTTTTTTTTGAAAACACAAAAGTCAATACTCCTAAAGTAGTAGCGTGAAAAAATATATTAATGCTATACGTTAGATGTATAATGTTGTTGGAATATTAATATAGCCGTTGCGAGATGTTATTTACCATCCATCGAATCGAGCTACACGTAATGTGTTTTCTTTGGCAAGATTTGTGTTCATCTACGTAGATGAAACCGGCGATGCTGTTCGTATGCAGGCAGAGCAATTTAACCTTGACCTTTATTGTATTTCAGCCTCCAATTTGTGTACTTGAATTTGTATTCGCACAGTTGGTTTGGTCTGTCATTATAACCCCTTTAGATAATGATAAACTTTTATTGTACTGTTCTGAACCTTACACTCGTTCAGGTTCGCAACATGATCGAAAAAATGTTTCCGGAAAACGAATCGTGCATCCTTGAGCGTGGCACGGTCTTCATTTCCGATGGCAAAATCCTTGAGTGTTCTGTTGAACCGGATAGCCACAGTCAGGGATTTTTTCTTGCTGCTGACTATCATGATTCTTTTCTAGAATTCGAAAAAGTTCTGGAAGAATTGAAAAGCTCCATTGAAAAAAATGGTGGCGTTTATGATATCGAATGTGAAATACATGATGAGGGTGAAGAAAGCACCTGTTTCTTCCGTCATCCAGAGTATGGAGAGGCCGAAGTACAACCTGTCGGCTGACTGAAGAAGCGCCGCGGAAAGGAATAATTCGGAGATAAAAAAAGAAGAGGGCACTTCATTTTGAAGTACCCTCTTCTTTTTGGTTTCGTTACCTGGTTAAGGTTTGTGTGTATACAGCTTACTGTGTATGCTATTCAGCTTTGGGATGGGCATCTTGGATACCTGGCGGTCGTATGTCATCAGTCCGTTGATCTCTACTTCCACATCTGTTGTCTGCGTATATACGGCGGCGCTTAAGCCTTTGGGGATAAGGGCGTCGAGGCTTGTGATAAACGCGTCATATTTGATCAGCAGCTCTGTTGCATTCGGAAAGCTCTGATAGCCCCAGTTGTCTTTGGTTTGCCATGTGTGTCCTTCCAGCGGCAGGCCGAGCCCACCAAATTCGCCGAGTGCTATGGTTTGATTCTTTCCGTATAGCGCGGGATCGGGCATGGCAGGCTCGGGGTAGTTATGCAGATCGATTATGTGTCCTGCGTTAGAGAAATTGCCACCGCTGGCCGCGTTCACCAATCGCGATGGTTCGTATTCCATGGTCCACTTTACGATCTCATCGGTCTTGAATTGTCCCCAGCCCTCGTTAAACGGTACCCATACTACGATGCAAGGGAAGTTCTTTGTAGCATCGATTATTGCTTTCCACTCTGTTTTGTATATATTCTCGGATTCTTTTGTACGGTCGCGGTCGGAAGCGAGGCCTATTATGCCGGGGCGTGGTTCCCAGCGATTTCCCATGTCGCCGCTCGGCATGTCCTGCCA
>Ga0247762_1000131_pt1 | contig 30596 bp, 22 predicted proteins | sample UWRJL081202R4_FD_181016 | JGI IMG/M metagenome (GOLD analysis project Ga0247762, IMG submission 181016) | Plant litter microbial communities from Arlington Agricultural Research Station in Wisconsin, United States - UWRJ-L081-202R-4 | ecosystem: Environmental > Terrestrial > Plant litter >...
CATACGGGGAACGCGAAGTTGTCAGAACATGATTTATAAGATGTTAGGATCCCGATATGCTCGGGACACGGTGGACAGGATTGGCAAAACTGAAGACTGGGGATGAATATCTTACTATATTATTCTGATGGCAATACACTGTGTGTATGTGTATATTCTTTTTTGCGGTGTAGGATTGTCGTAGCAGTTTAAAAAGTGTAGCTTTATCGGGAGCCTAAACGATAAACTACTATGACCGAATCGAAGCGGTTTCTTGCATTGGATGTGTTCCGGGGAATGACCATCTGTTTTATGATCATTGTGAACTCTCCCGGTGACTGGAATATAGCGTATGGTCCTTTGTTGCATGCACGGTGGCATGGATTTACGCCGACTGATCTTGTTTTTCCGTCGTTTCTGTTTGCGGTAGGTAATGCTATAGCGTTCGTTATGTATAAGTTTGAGGGGCAGGAGAGCCGGGTGTTCTGGACAAAGACGCTGAAGCGTACGGTGATAATCTTTCTACTCGGTTTCTTATTATACTGGTTTCCTTTTTATGATTTCAATAACGGTACGTTCAAGCCGATAAGTCATACCCGCATACTCGGGGTGCTGCAGCGGATTGCGTTGTGTTACTTTATTGCTTCGGTTGTGATACGGTATACTTCTAAAGTATTCCTGGTGGCGTTCAGCGCATTTCTGCTGGTTGCCTATTGGGTTATACTATACGTTTATGGCGACCCTAACGATCCGTATAGTATGGCGGGTTATGCCGGTAATGCGTTGGATTTTCTTGTGCTGGGCAGAGATCACCTTTATCACGGTGAGGGTGTGCCGTTCGATCCGGAAGGGATACTCAGTACGTTGCCTGCTATTGTGAATGTTATCGGCGGCTATCTGGCGGGTGACTATATACGTAAACGTGGCAACAGCTATGAGACTATTGCCAAGCTGATGATGGTTGGGGCTGTGTTGATTGCGTTGGCTATGGCCTGGAATACCGTGTTCCCTATCAATAAGAAGATATGGACAAGCTCGTTCGTACTGCTAACGGTAGGATTGGACCTGGTTATTCTGCCGATCCTTATTTATATCATTGAGATACAAAAAGAGAAAAAGTGGACGTACTTCTTTATTGTATTCGGTAAGAACCCACTTTTTATCTATCTGCTATCCGAGCTGGCGCTGATCATATTGTATATGATTCCGGTAAAGGGCGCCAGCCTGGAGCATTGGCTATACAGGGATCTCTTCGGCAGCTTTGCCAGCCCGATCAACGCGTCGCTGCTGTTTGCGTTGTTCTTTATGTTGTTCAACTGGGCTGTGGGATACTGGCTGGACCAGCGGCAGATTTATGTGCGGGTTTAACGTCATTTAAGGATCACGAGGGGCCTTTTTAAGCCAAAAAAGGCCTTTTGAACTTTATCCGGTCCGCCCTCGTTTTTGATTTGTACGGTTTTTATCCGTACATTAGTATTATGAAAACGGACCAAAAAACAAGATTTGATATACGGCTGGCAAAAGATCAAAAAGACTTTTTTGAGTATGCAGCCAGTTTGGGAGGTTTCAGAACGTTAACTGAATTTGTGATTTATTCAGGGCAACAACAGGCAACACAGATTATTGAAAAGCATAATTCAATATTGGCATCAAAAAGAGATCAAGCTATTTTTTTTGATGCAATAATGAATCCTCAACCTCCCAATTCCCGCTTGAAAGAAGCTGCTGCCCGTTATAAAAAACGTTTGCCCAAATGATGATGAATTGAATGATGGATCAGTGCCTTTAAACACTTCGCACAAAAAAAGTGATTTCAGTTGTGGTCAACCAATGCTTGATAAATATCTGCATACACAAGCAAAGCAGGATGTTAAGAGAAAACTTTCTGCCTGCTTTATACTTTCGGATGATGGTGGTTATGTAAAAGGATACTACACGCTATCTAGCGCAGCTATTTCCAAAGAGTTCCTTCCAGATGAGATAAAGAAGAAACTTCCGCCTTCATATGGTGATTTGCCGACAACTCTCTTGGGGCGACTTGCAGTCGACGTCAAACATCAAGGCCAAAGGTTGGGTGAATTTCTGTTGTTAGATGCTCTAAAACGATGCCTGGATTCTTCGGAGCGCATTGGCTCCATGGCTATAATTGTAGATCCCATAGATGATAGTGCGGCAAAATTTTATCGAAAATTTGGCTTCATCGAGTTACCGGATAGCGGCAAGATGTTTTTGCCTATGGATACTGTTTCAGAATTGTTCAGTTGATACAATTGAAATGTGCTATATTCTGGATGTTTCGTGCGCGACGAGTACACCTTCTTTCAACACAGGTATTACGGTATACTGATCCAGTGTGAGGCAGAACTCAATGTCTTTATATATGTTGAGCCTGGCAAGGCGTTGTACGTGGCTGGAGTCTTTCAGGAAGTCTACCATGTCGTGAGCAGCCTGGTTATATAGATGCTGCGCGGCTACGGGGGCGTCGCATTCCGGCTCGAACTGATCTTTCAGTAACTCTACTATGGCACCGGCAAAGAGTGTGTCTTCGAGGTTTACTTTTCCTTTCCATCCTGCGCATACTATCAGCACGTTGTTCGTGCCTGCGCGAAGATAGTTTACTACCGCCGACAGGTTGAGAAACGAACCGATGATGATCTCACGGGCGCCTAACGATTTGATGATGGCCTGCGTTCCGTTTGTTGTTGTAAAGGCTATGTTTTTGCCTTTCAGCTCGTCGGCCATGTATTCAAACGGGGAGTTGCCGAGGTCGAATCCTTCTATCTTCTTGCCATCGCGTTCGCCGGATGTATAGTATCCCTGTGATTTCATGGCGAGACAATCTTCGGCTTTAGCAAACGGTGTGATGCTGCCGATACCGTAGGCCAGCGCGGTGGTCATACACGATGTGGCGCGGAAAATGTCTACCACTACCACGGTGCGGTCGCCTACCGTGTACAGGTGCATCAGCTCGGGGCTAAGACAGACGTCGATTGTTCTTTTCACAGGCTATTGAATGATAAGGTTTCTGTATAGGGCTATAAAAAAGTATAGCGGCCTCACCTGTGCCCGAAGGCACTCAGCGAAGCCGCTTATTATTTAGGACTATGAAATCAGCGGGAGCTTGCTTACGGTTGCCTTCAGCGCGCGGCCGCGAACGTCGATAAAGATATCGGCGCCTACGCCGGCGTGCTCAGTGGTTACATAACCCAGACCGACGCCGATATTCAGCATAGGTGACATGGTTCCTGATGTTACTTTACCGATTGTGTTACCGGCGGCATCTTTAATAATGTAGTCGTGACGGGGAATACCTTTGTCTACCATCTTGAAGCCGACGAGCTTGCGCGTTACGCCTTCTTCTTTCTGCTTCTTCAGCGCGGCTGCGTTTGTGAACTCTTTTGTGAACTTGGTGATCCAGCCCAGTCCGCCTTCCAGCGGTGAGGTTGTATCGTCGATGTCGTTTCCGTATAGGCAGAAGCCCATTTCGAGACGCAGGGTATCGCGGGCGCCGAGGCCGATGGGTTTGATATCGAACTCTTTACCTGCTTCGAAGATGGCATTCCATACTTTTTCGGCATCTTTCTTATCCACATAGATCTCGAAGCCGCCTGCGCCGGTGTAGCCTGTGTTCGACAGGACAACGTTCTGGATACCGGAAAATTCGCCGATCGCGAAGTGGTAGTATTTGATGGCGCTAAGATCTGTCTTCGTAAGTTTCTGCAGGGTTGCTACAGCCTTGGGGCCTTGTATAGCAAAAAGACAGATGTCGTCGGAGATATTCTTCATATCGGCTCCGGCGGTATTGAACTTGCTGATCCAGTTCCAGTCTTTTTCAATGTTGGAGGCATTTACGACCAGCATGTAGTCGTTATCCTTGATCTTATATACGATAAGATCGTCTACGATGCCGCCGGTTTCATTGGGGAGACATGAGTACTGAGCCTGGCCGTCGATTAGTTTGGAGGCGTCGTTGCTGGTGACGCGTTGTATAAGATCCAGCGCCTGGGGACCTTTCACGGTGAACTCGCCCATGTGGGATACGTCGAATACGCCAACGCCATTACGTACGGTCATGTGCTCTTCGATGTCGGAAGAGTAACGTACGGGCATGTTGTAACCGGCGAAGGGTACCATCTTCGCGCCGAGTTTTGTGTGGAGGTCGTTTAGCGGGACATACTTTAATTCCATAGACTGGGATTTATTGGATTTTTGGGATGTTGGGGATTAGTGTGGGGGTTTGTGTGTGGGACTTGGATTTATGGGGTCCTGGGATTTGGGGGATGGGTGTGAGGTTGGGGTGTTATAGTGTGTGGGTTGTGTTGGTTATATAATTGTGAGTTTTGGGGAGTTGGGTGTGGGTAATGGTATTGTATGTTATTGTTTTTGGGCTTCGGCTTTTTCGATGGCGCCGTCCATGTCTTCGCGGATCTTTTTGATCTTCTCCATTTCGTTTTCCAGGTATTCGCGGGCTTTCTCTTCGCCGAGGCTGTCGGGCAGTGGGTTGAACTGGCGCATCCAGACCATCATGCGGTCGTTTGCGGAGTCGAGCTGTATGATGCGTGCTTCGATCTCTTTTTTCATTTCTTCCGCCATGTCGGGTGTGTTGGCGATCTTGTTTTTCAACTCTTCTTTGAGGCGGTAGCTAACATCCATCTTCGACATCGCTTCGTTGTGTATCTTGTCGACTTCATCGAGGAGCGCGGTATTGCCTTCGGTTCCGACTGGTTCTCCGGCGTGCTCGTGGTCGTGACCCTCTTGGTCATTGGATTTTTGTCCGCAGCCTGCCAGGAAGAGCGCGGCTATGCACGCGATGGTGGCGATTGTTGATTTCATGTGGTTATAATTTGTGTTAGTGGGTCGCCCCGGGATTTGGTCGGCTACCTGGATTCCGGTCGCCCCTGCCCGGTTCGTTTATTTTTGGGCGCAAATGTACTATATAATCAAGAATGTGAACCTAACTCGTTGACTAACAATCATTAGTTTCCAGGTTTTTTTTAGAAAAAACAATTGGCGGTGCTTGGAACTCAGAATGAAATGGATTTATCTTTGACCCGTATCGAAAGAGAAATAATGACCAACAACACTTTCTTTTATTTTTACTACTACTTCTTTGGGACCCTAGTGGGACTTTAGAGTGGAGTGTTGTTGACAAAAAGATAACCAAAGAACTCAAAAAAGTCCCGGCAAAACCGGGACTTTTTGTTTTTCTACCCTTTTGTAAAAATGTACCGGCAAGAGGGAATGAAACGCAACAAAGTGAAGAACAAATTGTATGGCAAAGAAGAAGAAACTACGGGTAGCAATTCAGGGTATTACAGCGAGCTTTCACGAGGTAGCGGCGATGACCTACTTTGACGAAAGTATAGAACCGATAGAGTGCCTGTCGTTTCACCGGCTTTGCGAAAGCCTCAAGGACGGAGAATCGGACTATGCGGTGATGGCTATTGAGAATTCGATTGCGGGAAGCATTTTACCTAACTACTTCCTGTTGCAAAGCTATCACTTCAATATCATCGGTGAGCTTTACCTGCCGATACACATGCACCTGCTGGCGTTGCCCGGCGTGAAGCTGGCCGATATCAAGACCATAGAGTCTCACCCGATGGCTATACGTCAATGTACGGACTTCCTGTATGCACTGCCGGGAGTGGCCATCCGCGAGAGCGACGACACCGCGCTTTCCGCCAAGCGTGTTAAAGAGCTCAAGCTGAAAGATACCGCCGCTATTGCAAACGAGTTCGCGGCGAAGAAATTCGGTCTCCAGATCCTTGAGAAACGTATCGAGACCAATAAGAAGAACTTTACCCGGTTCCTTGTCCTGGCAAAACGCAGCAACGGCACTACGGGCAGCAATAAAGCATCGCTGTGTTTTGAAGTAGCTAACGAAGTAGGAAGCCTGGCCGACGCGCTGACTACGTTCAAGGAGAACAGCATCAACCTGACCAAGATCCAATCGATTCCGATTATCGGTAAGCCCAGCGAATACTCTATTCATATAGATGTAGAGTGGCGCCGGCGGAAGAACTACGATGACGCTATGCGCCAAGTACTGCGCCAGGTTAAGAATCTCAACGTTCTTGGTGAATACAAAAAAGCAAAGATCGAATACAAGTAAATATACAACGCGCAAACGCACCACAGCTATGATACAAACCGCGAAACGCATTGCCAGTGTAGAAGAGTACTACTTCAGCCGCAAGCTTGCCGAGGTACGCACGCTCGATACACCTGAGCTCCGGGTTATCAACCTGGGCATCGGCAGCCCCGATCAGGCGCCGTCGCCCAAGGCCATCGATGCGCTGATCACCTCAGCTCAGAACCCGGCCAACCACGGTTACCAGAACTATAAAGGTATACCTCAGCTCCGCAAAGGCATTGCCGATTTTTATAAGACCACGTATGGCGTTTCCGTTGATCCCGAGACCGGTATTCTGCCGCTGATGGGCTCTAAGGAAGGTATCATGCACATTGCGATGGCCTTTGTCAACGAAGGCGAGGAAGTGCTTATTCCTAACCCCGGCTATCCTACTTATTCTTCTGTAGCCAACCTGGTGGGGGCAAAGCTGCGTCCATACGATCTGAAGGAATCGTTGGATTGGGGTATAGACATCGAAGCGCTGGAGAAGAGCGATCTGTCTAAGGTAAAGCTGATGTGGGTTAACTTCCCGCATATGCCCACGGGCCGTACGGCTTCGCGCGAAGAGCTGAAGGCACTGATAGACCTGGCGCGCAAGCACCAGTTCCTCATCGTGAATGACAATCCTTACAGTCTTATTCTGAACGATTCGCCGCAGAGCATTCTTTCCATAGAAGGTGCTGCGGAGGTTGCGCTGGAGCTCAACTCGCTTAGCAAGTCGCACAACATGGCGGGCTGGCGTTTGGGTTGGGTAGCCGGTAAGAAGGAATATATCGACGCTGTGCTTAAAGTGAAAAGCAATATGGACTCCGGTATGTTCCTCGGTTTGCAACATGCGGCGATAGAAGCTTTGAAAAGTGGTAAGGAGTGGTTTGACGCTCTCAACAAGGTATATGGCGAGCGCAAGGCTGTAGCGCAGCAGATCCTCGATCTGCTTGGCGCTACATATTCTACACGTCAGTCAGGCTTGTTTGTTTGGGCCAAGGCTCCAGACGCTATTGCTGATGTAGAGAAGTGGATCGACGAGATCCTGTATGGCACTAAAGTGTTCATCACGCCGGGCTTCATCTTCGGTGAGTCTGGCCGGAGATATATTCGGATTTCACTGTGCTGTACGGTGCCGATGCTGCAGGAAGCGCTGGCGCGGATTCAAAAACATTTACAACAAAACCCGGTGAAGGCCGTGGTGGCTTAACCGGGACAAGAATAATGAATGTAACGATAATCGGGTTGGGACTCATCGGTGGTTCAATTGCCATCGACCTTCGTAAGGCGGGTGTTGCCACGACGCTCACCGGTGTAGACCGCATAACCGAAAACAGTGAAACCGCTATCACGCTCGGGCTGGTGGACAAGGTGGAGAGCCTGGAGCAGGCTTTGCCGACGGCAGACCTTGTTGTGCTGGCGATTCCGGTAAACGCTTTGGCGCAGCTGCTGCCTTCTGTATTGGACAGTGTTTCGCCGCAAGCCGTGGTGATCGATGCAGGCTCTACCAAGGGTTTGATTTGCCGCGCGGTGACGGGGCACAGCCGCCGCAGCCAGTTTGTAGCTGCTCACCCTATTGCGGGTACTGAGAACTCAGGGCCTACTGCCGCGCTTACAGGTCTGTTCCGCAACAAGACAAACATTATATGCGAACGCGACCGTTCTTCGGAGGCAGCGCTGGTAACGGCAACACGTGTATTTGAAGCGCTCGGGCTGAATACCATTTATATGGAACCCGAGGAGCACGATAAGCACGTGGCTTATGTATCGCACCTATCGCACGTAAGCTCGTTCCTGCTTGGGCAGACCGTTCTGGATATAGAGAAAGACGAGAAGAATATATTCGCTCTTGCGGGCAGCGGTTTTGCTTCGACTGTACGTCTGGCCAAGAGCTCGCCTGCGATGTGGGCGCCGATCTTCGAGCAGAACCTGGAGTACCTCAGCCAGGCGTTGCAGGAATACATCATGCACCTGCAGCGGTTTCACTACTTGCTGCTGAAGCACGATACACAGGAGCTTCACCGGATCATGTCTAATGCGAACGAGATACGCCGTGTACTCGAAGGTATAGAGTTAAAGCAGCGTACGACTGCTACTGAAAATGTATCATCAAAATAATAAACAATATTCAACGGAATCCTTAAACATTCAACAGTTATGAAAAAGGCATTACAGCTTCAATCCATCTCGACCTGGTTACCTACAGCCAGCAAACCCGTTATTATCAGCGGCCCGTGCAGCGCGGAAACGGAAGAACAAACTATAGCCACTGCCAAGCAGATCGCGGCTACCGGTAAGGTACACGCGCTTCGCGCCGGCATCTGGAAACCCCGCACACGGCCCGGTCAATATGAAGGGGCAGGTGAAGAAGGTTTGAAGTGGCTCATTCAAGCCAAGAAAGAGACCGGTCTGCCTGTGACAACGGAGGTTGCCAATGCTGCACACGTGGAAGCCGCTCTTAAGGCTGGTGTAGACATTCTGTGGGTTGGTGCCCGCACGACGGTTAATCCATTCTCTGTACAAGAGATCGCCGACTCTCTCAAAGGTGTGGATGTACCGGTTATGGTGAAGAACCCGGTTAACCCTGATCTCGAGCTGTGGATCGGCGCGCTGGAGCGTCTTAACAAGGCTGGTATTACCAAGCTGGCGGCTATTCATCGTGGTTTCTCTTCGTTCGATAAAGGTCCTTTCCGTAACGCTCCGATGTGGGATCTTGGCATCCAGCTGAAGACTCTATTACCTGAGCTGGACATTATCTGCGACCCCAGCCACATTGCGGGTAACCGCGACCTTATTGCCCTAATCTCTCAAAAGGCGCTTGACCTTGACATGGTGGGCCTCATGATCGAAAGCCACATCAACCCGGATGCTGCCTGGAGCGATGCCAAACAACAGATCACTCCGGCTGTATTGGGCAAGCTGATCGATAACCTGGTGGTGCGTACGGTATCATCTGACAACAAGACTTTCAAGGATACGCTGAGCGTGCTGCGTGAACAAATAGATCACCTCGATGATGAGATCATGCAGAAGCTTTCGCAACGTATGAAGATCTCCGAGAAGATCGGTCAGTACAAGAAGGAGAACAACGTTACTATCCTGCAGGTAAATCGTTGGGAAGAGATCGTTCAAACCCGTATCGCGCTTGGTAAGGCTATGGGCCTGTCTCCTGAATTTACCCGTGATCTGCTGAAGCTGATCCACGAAGAATCTATCCAGATTCAGACCAAGGTTATGAATAAGGTAGAAGAGCGCGTATAAGCTCTCTATAGCTTCAATATATCGGGCTGCCCCGTTTCGTAAGGAACGGGGCAGTTTCTTTTCAGATCAGCTCGTATATTCCGTTATGGCCAACGCGTGTCGGTCTTGGTGTATGCGTTTTTTCGAAGTTGCTGTATATGGTCTGCAGATTTTTCCAGAAGGCGAGGAGAGCGGTGTCTGTATATTGAGCTTGCAGATAATTTATGCCTGCGGCGTCGAGCTTTGTTGGGAATATATGTACGGGTATGGCGCGCTGACCGCTGTTACGGGCTTCGATGGCCAGTATATAAAGCTCCTTAATATTATAGTCTGTGATGGGTATACAGCCCACGGTAACGCAGCTGCCATGTATATAAATGTCGCCGCCGGGATGTTGCGCGTCGGCACGGAATCGATCGGACGCGTTCGGATAGTCGACGCCGAGCGAGAGATGGAATTTGCTTTCGGGATTAAAATGATTGATGGTGTATAATCCTTCGGGGATCTGGAGGTCGCCCTCTCGGCGTTTAGGCCCTAAAACACCCGAGCTTGTACAAAACGGATATGTTTTAAGCAGCGTGTAGGTGTTTTTATTAGCCTCTTTTACCCAAACTTCCAGCGTTTCTTCCCGTTTAAAAGCTCGCAGGAATATCGTTGTGTGCGTGTCGGCATGTTTGGCCGCAAGCAAGTCGCGCAGAGGTTGTTCTTTTTCCTGGTATGCGGTTTTTACCCGGCTATAACGCAGTTGCGTTTCTTTAAAAGAAAGCTGTGGTAACATGGTGAGTATTCCAATGACACAAAGTAATTTCATAGTCGATTCATTCCGAATTCAAATAAAAAGAAGAAATTCACACGACAATACTAATTTACCGTTGATCGTGTTTCGGGATAGGTTTTCGTTATTATAGGCAAAAAATCAGTTAGCATGACTTTTCTTCAGGAATATATCTGGGCCATCGTGTTAGGTGTGACCATTCTCTTTGTGTTTTACCAGGTATTTAAGAAACCCAGGACCGTAGATGTAAAGCCGCCGCGACGTGATGACGAACCCCGTATGGATGTTGTGCCCTGGACGCAGGTGGGGGAGCTTATCGAGCAGGAGCGCCACCGCATAGCCAGTGACATGCACGACGAGCTGGGGTCTTTGCTCAGTGTGATCCACCTGGATCTCGAACTTGTCATACGTGAAGCTTCGGCACTTACCCCTCACGGCGAGGCGCGCCTGATCGAGATACGCAAGAATCTGAACCACGCTACTGCGGCCATCCGCCACAATATATGGAGCCTATCGCCGCAGATGCTTGACCAGGTTGATCTGGCTTTTGCCCTACATGAGTTGTGTAACAAGCTGGATGCCTATAAGGGCACACACCTACGCTTTACCGAGACGGGTGTGGTACGTCCGCTTAATCAGAAGCAGAAGCTGAACCTCTTTCGCATTGTGCAGGAGCTGCTTACGAACGCTATCAAACATTCCGGTGCGTGGAATATATCTGTAAGCCTGGACTGGCAGCCGGAGAAGCTGGTGATTGTGGTGGAGGACGATGGTTCGGGCTATCAACGTTCGGAGCACGAGAAGCAGTCGGGCGGCGGCATGGGCACGGGCAACATTACGCGTCGCGCGCATAGCATAGGCGTTACGATGTCGCGGCAGGAACTTTCCAGAGGGCTGCGGGTGACACTGGAGATGCCTCAATCCTGATCAGGTAACCAAATAATATTCTGTTTTGTGTTGTTTAATGGCAGCCCAGGTGCTATCTTGGGTTATCTTTTTCCGGGACTGTTCTGGACCGGAGTTTCATCATTTCAGTATAGTTTGAGTGTAGCGACAGTGGAGCCTGAGTGGAGGATGAGTGGAGAATGATATAGATTATCTATGGGTTATCCATAGAGTATCCATAGGGAATCCATACCTGATCTGTATGTGACCTGTGGCTGGTTCGTGGATGAGAGCAAAAGAATATTTGGTTTTGTGGATATGGCTCATGTTGGCATACTCCTTTTGTAGTAGTGGCCGCATACCCCAAAATGGTTAGGTTTTTATCGTGCAGACACATAGTAAAAGAGCAATGGGACGTTTATCTTTCGGAAGAATCCCGTTTAAAATTCCTACTCTGAAAATCCCCCTGTAGTTTATGAAGAATCTACCCTGGAAAAAGATTGCCGTGGGCGTGGTGGCCCTGGCTGTTGCCGTCATTGGCGTTTTTTATTTTACCACCAGCAAGGGCACGCGTCCGGGCCCTGCATTTATAGACCCGGCGTTCGGGGAGTACATTTCGTCGTATACATCGGGTGTTATCAGCTCGGGGTCTACGATGCGTATCATCATGGCCAAGGATGCCGTCGACTCGGCGTCGATCGGGAAGGAAAGTTCGGTAAAGCTTTTTTCGTTTAGTCCGTCAATAGCGGGTAAGGCGGTGTGGCTGGACCGGCGCACGGTGGAGTTTCAGCCGGAGAAAAGGCTTATATCGGGACAGATCTATGAGGTAACGTTCGCGCTTGCCAAAGTAGTGGAGGTGCCGGCTGAGCTGCGCCAGTTTACGTATTCATTCCAGGTTGTTCCTCAAAACTTCGAGGTTACTGTAGATAACATCAAACCCTATGTTAAAACCGAACTCAAACGACAGAAGATAGAGGGAAGCCTGCTTACTTCTGATTTTGCCGAGAGTGCCGCGGTGGAGAAAATGATCGCGCCTCTTCAAGGCAGCAGGGAGCTGAAGGTATCGTGGACTCACGCCAGCGACGGCAAGCAGCACAGCTTTATTGTTGAAGATGTAGAACGTCGTGAGGAGGTGAGCAATGTTACGCTGTCTGTAAATGGAAAGCCTGTGGGTGTGGACCGGCAGGAGGACAAAGATGTGGAGATCCCATCGCTGGGCGACTTCAAGCTGATGAATGCTAAGGTTGTTCAGAGCCCTAATCAATATGTGGTGCTGCAGTTCTCCGATCCATTAAAGGAGACTCAGACGCTTACCGGTCTTGTAAACATAGAAGGTCTTGCGAGCCTGGAGTTTGAAATACATGACAACGAGATATGGGTGTACCCGCCTTTGCGTCAAGTGGGCACGAAGCATGTGACGATCGAGGCGGGCGTACGCAATATATTAGACTATCGTATGAAGCAACCTGCCGCCGCGGATGTGGTGTTCGAGCAGCTTGCTCCCGAGGTACGCTTTACCGGTCAGGGTAGTATTCTGCCCAGCACCGATGGCCTTGTGCTGCCATTTGAGGCAGTGAACCTGCGCTCGGTAGACCTTACGATTACGAAGATATTCGAGAACAATATTTTACAATTCCTACAGGTAAACTCTATCGACGGAAGCTCGGAGATGTATCGCGTGGGTAAACGTGTGTTGAAGAAAACCATATCGCTTGACAATACGGGTGTTGCCGACCTGGGAAAATGGAATCGTTACACGCTGGATCTTTCTACCCTGATACAGACGGAGCCAGGCGCGATCTACCAGGTTAAGCTTGGTTTCAAGAAGGCTTACTCCACATATAACTGCGATGGCGAAGAGGGCGATGAAGGCACGACTACTTCTTTTGAAGGCGAGGAGGATGCTTACGACTACGACCAGTATGAAGACTATGGATACGAAGAAGACTATTATTACTATGATAACTACAACTGGGACGATCGTGATAACCCGTGTACTTCTTCGTATTACACTTCCAATCGTTCTATTAAACGCAATGTGCTGGCATCGGACCTCGGGCTTTTAGCGAAGCGTGGTGACGATGGCAATGCGGTGGTGGTTGTTACGGATCTGAAGACGGCCAAGCCGCTGTCTGGCGTGCAACTGGAGCTGTACGATTTCTATCAGCAGCTTATCGGCACGGCTACTACCGATGGTGAGGGTAAGGCGCTAATCAATACCAAAGAACCCCCGTTTGCTTTGATCGCCAAACAGGGCGCACAACGCGGCTACCTGAAGATGACCGATGGCGATGCTATGTCTGTAAGCAATTTCGATGTTTCGGGCGATGTGGTGCAGCGAGGTATAAAAGGATTTATGTATGGCGATCGCGGCGTATGGCGCCCGGGTGATTCGCTGTACCTCACGTTCATCCTTGAAGATAAGAACAAGGTGCTGCCGCCGACGCACCCTGTGGTGTTTGAAATGCAGAATCCGCAAGGGCAGATCGTGAACCGGATCGTGCGCTCGTCGTCAGAGAATGGTTTCTATAAGTTTGCCACGGCTACGAGCGCGGATGCTCCTACTGGTAACTGGTCGGGCAGAGTAAAGGTAGGCGGTACGGAGTTTGTGCAGACGCTGAAGATCGAAACGGTTAAACCCAATCGCCTCAAGATCAATCTCGATTTCGGTACTGAGAAATTTACCAAGGCCGAAGTTACGGGGCAGCTGGATGTGAAGTGGCTGCATGGCGCGCCGGGGCGGAACCTGAAGGCGGAGTTCGATATGCTGATGATGCGTGTACCGACGGAGTTCCCTAAATATAAAGGGTATGTTTTTGAAGATCCTTCGCGCAGCTTTTATAGTGAAGCGGAATCGGTGTTCTCCGGTGTTACCGATGGCGACGGCAAGGCTACTGTAAATGTTAACCTGGCTACCAGCTCGGCAGCGCCGGGTTTCCTGAGTGTGGTGTTTCGTGGTAAGGTGTTTGAAGAAAGCGGTAACTTCAGTATAGACCGCTTCAGTGTTCCATATTATCCGTTCGAGTCGTTTGTAGGTATGAAGGTGCCTGAGGGTGAGAAGTACAGCGGAACATTGTATTTCGACAAGACACATACGGTTAACCTGGTTACTGTTAACGCCGATGGCGGCCCGGTTTCGCGCAACGGTCTTGATGTGAGTATGTATAAGCTGGACTGGCGCTGGTGGTGGGATAATTCGGAGGAGAACCTGGCTAATTATGTAGAAGGCTCTTCGTCAAAGCTTGTTCGTCAGGGTGTTGTAAACACGGTAAATGGTAAGGGCATCTGGTCGTTTGAATTGAACCAGGGCAAGGACGAGTACGGCCGTTATTTTATACGCGTTTGTGATCCTGAGTCTGGTCACTGTACGGGAAGCATTGTATACGTGGACGAACCGGGTTGGTACAGCCGTATGCGTAATGAAGGTGGCCGTGGCGGCGCTACGCTGCTTTCCTTCTCTACCGATAAGACCGTGTATAACATCGGCGAAAAAGCCAATGTCACCATTCCGGGAGCAGCGCAGGGTCGTGCGCTTGTAAGCATTGAAAGCGGCACGAAGGTTATCAAGACTTTTTGGGTCGATACGAAGCAGGGCGATACGCCATTCAGCTTTGAGGTTACGCCTGATATGACGCCGAACGTATATGTGCATGTAACGCTGCTTCAGCCGCATTCGCAAACTACCAACGATTTGCCGATACGTCTTTATGGTGTTTCGGCCATTACCGTTCAGGATGCCGCTACGCACCTGGAACCGCTTATTAAGATGCCGGAAGTGCTGGAGCCGGGTGAAAAAGTTACCATCAAAGTATCGGAGAAGACCAATCGTAAGATGACATATACGGTGGCCGTGGTAGACGAAGGTCTGCTGGATATTACACGATTCAAGACCCCGGACGCGTGGAGCAAGTTCTATGCGCGCGAAGCTTTAGGTGTACGCACCTGGGATCTGTATGACAATGTTATGGGTGCCTTCGGCGCACGCCTGGAACGGATGCTGGCAATAGGTGGTGATGCCGAGATGGCGGCTAAAGAAGACGACTCCAAGTCCAACCGATTCAAACCTGTTGTGAAGTTCTTCGGTCCTTTTACATTGAATGGCGGCACGGCTACGCATACTTTCGTTATGCCTCAATATATCGGCTCGGTGAAGACGATGATCGTGGCGGGTAACGAAGGTGCTTATGGTAAAGCGGAGAAGGCTACACCGGTGCGCAAACCGCTGATGGTACTGGCTACTCTGCCGCGTGTGCTTGGTCCTGAGGAGACTGTGAAGCTGCCGATAACCCTGTTTACCCAGGAGAAGAGCGTAAGGGATATAAAGATCACTGTAAAAACCACTGGTCCGTTAGGCGTTACGGGTGAGTCGACCCGTACGGTTGCGATGTCGCCGAAAGGTGATATGACTGTTGATTTCGATCTGGCGGTGAAACGTGAGGCAGGCCTGGCCAAAGTAGAAGTTACGGCGAGCTCGGGCAACTTCAGCGCGACGGATGTTATCAATATAGAAGTGCGGAACCCCAACCTGCCGGTTACGCGGGTTAACGATGGTTTACTGGAAGCCGGCAGAACCTGGAGCACCGACGTTGTGCCGTTCGGTATTGTGGGAACCAATACCGCTGTGCTTGAAGTATCGAACATACCGCCGATAAATCTAGGCTCGCGTTTGCGTTATCTTATCCAGTATCCACACGGTTGTATCGAGCAGACCACGTCGTCGGTATTGCCACAGCTGTATCTCAGCCAGGTAAAGGTACTTACCGATGTAGAGAAGAACCTGGTGCAGCGCAACGTTACTGCGGGTATAGAGCGTCTCAAGTCGTTTATACAACGCGACGGTGGCTTCTCTTACTGGCCGGGATCTACAGAAGGGTCTGACAGCTGGGGTACTACATACGCCGGTAACTTCCTTGTAGAAGCCGATGCCAAAGGTTACTATGTGCCGGAGGATATGCTGAAGCGCTGGAAGAAATACCAGAAGACCAAGGCGCTCGAATGGAGAAGAACGGATAACTATTACAATTCAGACCTTATGCAGGCATACCGTCTCTACACACTGGCGCTGGCCGGTGCCCCGGAGATCGGTGCCATGAACCGCCTGCGCGAAGATGGCGCGCTCAGCTCCAGCGCTGCGTGGATGCTGGCGGCTTCTTACGCCAAGGCAGGGCAGCCCGAGGCCGCGAAGAAGCTTATTGCCAAGCTGCCTACTGTGATAAAACAATATCGCGAGCTGGGGTATACGTATGGCTCGGATGTGCGTGACAAAGCGCTTATTCTCGAGACGCTGGTTTTGCTTAACGACAAGGTGAAGGGTGTGCAAGTATTGAAAGACATATCGAAATATCTGTCGGACAACAGCTACTGGATGAGCACGCAGGAGACGGCCTTCTGTCTGAAAGCGGTGGGCGACTTTGTGGGTATGGACAAGCGGGGTGAGCTGGCGTTCTCTTATACAATAAACGGTAAGACCGTTTCGGCCAGCACTGAGTTGCCGATAGCACAGGTACAAATTCCGCTAAACGGTTTGAAAAAGGAAAGCATCAGTATTAAGAGCGAAAGTAATGGCACGCTGTTTACGCGGCTTATTCTTGAAGGCACACCTGCGCGTGGCGAGGAAGAGGATGCGCAGAACAACCTCTCGATCAATGTGCGGTATACCAATACTGATGGTAATGAAATAGACATTACCCGTTTGGAGCAGGGCACGGAGTTTATCGCCGAAGTTTCGGTGGCTCACTCGGGTGTAACGAGTCGTTACGAGAACCTGGCGTTATCGCAGGTATTCCCGTCGGGCTGGGAGATCAACAACCTGCGTCTTACGGGCGATGAGAGCTTTCTGAAATCTGATGCGTTCAACTACCAGGATATACGCGATGACCGGGTTTATACATACTTCTGGCTGGGGGCTGCCGAGCGTCGTACATTCCGGGTTATGCTTACGGCGAGCTATGCCGGCTCGTTCTACCTGCCGGCTATTAGCAGCGAGGCTATGTATGACAAAGGCATCTATGCCCGCAAGAAGGGACAGGTTGTGGAGGTTATAAAACCTTCTGTTCAATAAAAATCAAACCGGAGGGGAGACGCTGTGCTGCGGAAAACAATAAAGAGTAAAGTATTTTGGGCCATCATGTTTATCATGGTGGTCCTTTATTTTTTCTGTTTACCGTCGCCGTTGTTTGAAGACCCTTACTCTACTGTGCTGGAGTCGCGTGATGGGCAGTTGCTGAGCGCCTCTATAGCGCGCGATGGTCAGTGGCGGTTTCCGGAGGTGCAGCATGTATCGGAGAAGTTTGCCATGGCCATTATTACGTATGAAGACAAGCGCTTTCGCAGTCATCCGGGTGTAGATCCGCTTTCGCTGGTGCGTGCCATGCGTCAGAATATACGGCATGGCCGTGTGGTGAGCGGCGGTAGTACACTAAGTATGCAGGTCATACGGTTATCGAGAAAGGGGCAGTCGCGCTCTGTATTGGAGAAGCTTATCGAGGTTGTGATGGCTACACGGCTTACGCTGCGGTATTCGAAAGACGAGGTGTTGGCTTTGTATGCGGCACATGCGCCGTTTGGCGGTAATGTAGTAGGGCTGGAGGCGGCGTGCTGGCGTTATTTCAGGCGCGATGCTGCTTCGTTGTCGTGGGGAGAGGCTGCTTTGCTGGCGGTGTTGCCTAACTCGCCTGCGCTTATCCACCCGGGCCGTAATAGACAGCAGCTGCTTGAAAAGCGGAATGCTCTTTTGGATAAGCTGGTGGCTAACGGTGTTATCGATGCCTTTTCGTGTGAGCTGGCGAAGGCTGAACCTATACCGGACCAACCTCTGCCACTGCCGCGCTATGCGCGCCACATGCTTACGCGTATGAGTGCCGACGGGCATGCTCAGACCCGGCTGCGTTCGTCGCTGGATTATGGCCTGCAGGCACGTTGTGAACAGGTGTTACAGGATCATCATCGTAGGTTGTCCGCAAACCAGATACATAATATGGCTGTGCTGGTTGCCGATGTGAAGACCGGTGAAGTTCTGGCCTATGTCGGTAACGTAGCCAACGAAACTGCTTACCACGGCGATGATGTGGATGTGGTTATGGCGCCGCGCAGCACCGGCAGTATTCTCAAGCCATTTCTTTATGCAGCTATGCTGGATGATGGGAAGATCCTGCCGAAGTCTTTGCTGCCCGATATTCCTACTTATATCAACGGCTTTGCTCCCCGTAACTTCTCGCATGATTTCGACGGCGCGGTGCCGGCTAATAAGGCGCTGATCCGTTCGCTTAATATTCCGGCGGTACACATGCTTCGCGAGTATCGCTTCAAACGGTTCCACGATCTGCTAAAGCGACTGGGTATGACTACGCTTACGCATCCGCCCGATCATTATGGTCTTTCTCTTATTCTCGGTGGTGCGGAGGGTACATTGTGGGATATAACGGGTATGTATGCTTCTATGGCGCGTACACTTAATCAATTCAGCGAAAGGCCCGGCCACAACCGGTACGACCGTCATGATATTCATGGTCTGCGTTATCAGCCGGTCGATACAACGCAGGAAGAAAGCCTGCCGGTGCTGGAAGAAACTTCTGAGTTGAGCGCGGGTGCGATATTTCAGACGTTCGATGCTTTAAAGGAGCTGTACCGGCCGGGTGAGGAATCGGGCTGGCGTTATTTCAACAGTGCAAAGACTATTGCGTGGAAAACCGGTACGAGCTTTGGCTTTCGGGATGCCTGGGCCGTAGGTGTTACGCCGGACTATGTGGTGGGTGTATGGGCCGGAAATGCGGATGGCGAAGGGCGCCCGGGTTTGACGGGAACAGAAGCTGCGGCACCGATTCTGTTCGATATATTCTCGCAGTTGCCCGGGCGGCGATGGTTCTCGCGCCCGTCGCTGGAAACGGTGAAGATCACGGTGTGCGCGGTGAGCGGCTACCGCAGCACGCCTGCCTGTAGCGAGACCGTTAGCCAGTGGGTTATACACAGTGGCCTGGAGAGCAAGGCCTGTCCATATCACCAGGTGATACATTTATCGCCCGACCAGCGTTACCGGGTACACAGCGACTGTGAGCCTGTGGCTGATATGGTAGAGGTACCGTGGTTTGTGCTTCCGCCGGTGCAGGAGTATTATTATCGAAGCAAGAATCTTACCTACCGGCCGCTGCCGCCGTTTCGCGGCGATTGCCAGGGCACGTCGACAGGTGTGCCTATGGAACTGATCTATCCCAAGGCTAATGCGCGCATTTATGTGCCCCGTGATCTTAACGGCACACTGGGCAGCACGGTGTTTCACCTGGCCCATCGCAACCCCAAGGCTATCGTATACTGGCATCTTGACGGTACATTTATCGGCAGTACGGAAGGCAACCATCACCTTGATCTTGCGCCGCCGGAAGGTCCGCACAAGCTTACGCTGGTGGACAATAACGGCGCATCGCTTGAGTATACTTTCCGGATCCTATCTAAAATGTAAGATGCTGACAAGTAATAATTTACTTGTCTCATGTTAATTCTTTCCTTACCTTCGTGTTGGCGTGCCTTAAATGGAGCCCACGCGCCTGCTACTATGAGACTAAGAACATTTTTTGCTGGAACAGGCATAGTTCTGATATGCCTTGGCATGACGCCAATCCATGCGGTGCCTGTGGCACAACTGCATTCAAAAGACACGGTAAATTACGTGGTTATCGGGGCTTTCTCGATAAAAAACAACGCTGTAAAGCTCATTCGTCACGCCACCGCCTTAAAATACACAGCCAAGTTCGACTTTAACCAGGGGCGGAGTCTGTACTATGTTTACGTGCTGCAAACGTCGGATCGTGACGCCGCAATCCGTGAAGCTCTCCGCCTGCGTGGTGAGTCGGAGTTTACCGATGCCTGGGTTTTTAACGGCGATTTCGGCATTAACGCACCTGGGCCGGTTAAAGATATCGACCCGGTGACCGAAGCAAAGATAGAGACGGTTAAGATGGAAGATCCGGTTGTCAGCGTAGCCGGCCCGACCACACCGGTGACCGAGAACCCCAAGCCCAAGGAGGAAGAGAAACCGTTTGAGGTGCCTGCAGGCAGTGGAAAGCCGTTTATGTTTCAGCTTTTCCGTGGCTCTGATCGTGTTATTCTGACCGGTGAGGTGGAGGTAGTCGATATAGAGAAGAGCCGCAAGGTGGGTACGTATAAAGGCAATGAGCCCGTGCGGATACCTTTGTGGAAGTCGAAGCCCGGCCAGGTGTCGCTGATACCCCAGGTATTTGGATATCGCAAGATGCAGCGCGATGTAGATTACAACAATCCCACGGCAGAAGATATTACACTGGAGCAGGAGGTAACTGTTATTCCATTCGAGCTGGTAAAGCTTCAGAAAGGAGATATATCAGTCATGTACAACGTATACTTCTATCGCGATGCGGCTATTATGCGGCCCGAGTCGCAATATGAAGTAGGGGAGCTGTATACGATGATGGCGGAGAATCCCAAACTCAAGATACGTTTACACGGACATGCTAACGGTAATGCATCGGGACGTATTATAACCATCGGTACCGAGAAGAACTTCTTCTCCCTGGATGGTTCGAAAGACAGCTTCGGTTCGTCGAAAGCTCTTTCGGAAGAACGCGCTCTTGTTGTTAAAGAATATCTTGTAACGAAGGGGATCGACGCGAACCGTGTAGAGGTGAAAGCGTGGGGCGGCAAGCGCCCGATATTCGACAAAAACAGCGCGCGTGCGCAGGAGAATGTGCGTGTGGAAGTAGAGATACTGGAAGATAAATAAAAAGAAAAGCCCCTTTACCGGGGCTTTTCTTTTATGATAGCGGCTTCGAGGTTGCGGCTTATCTCGCGGATGATGGTATCCAGCTGTTCGCCGCAGGTTTTCATAAGATTGACTATTGTTTCCCGCTCTTCGGGCGACACCTGCTGCATGAGGTTTATAAGCCCGAGTATGCTGGCTACCGGCGCGCGGAGCTTGTGCGCGTTGACAAATGTATATTCCGTAAGCTTTTGATTCTGCAGCAGCAGCTGGCCCGATCGCTCTTCTATGCGATGCTCGAGTGTTTTATTCAATTCCTGCAGCTCTTCGTTGAGCTTGAGCAACGCGGTGGCCTGTACTTCGATAGCCTCTTTCTGTTCGTGTATCTCCGTGTTTCTCTCCTGTAACTTTTTATTCACTTTCAATATCTGCCGGCGTTGACGGAATAAGATCCAGGCCAGTATTGCTACTATAAAAAGCCCGATAGAGATCACGGTGAGCAGGCCTTCCTTAGACCGCAGCTCTTCATCTTTCAATGTTCTCTCGACGCGCAGCTGCTGGTTCTCGCGTTCTTTAAACTCATTTTCGTAGATGGTTTGTACGCGCGCGATCTGTTCTGCCTTGAGTAGATTGTATACACTATCCTTTACCGAGTTGTAACGCGTCAGGTAATATATAGCCTGTTTGTAATCACCCCGTGTGGAATCGATCTTGAAGCGCTCGAGATACATATCGATACGAAGATCGGGCGCTTTCATCCGTCCAGCAACGACAGATGCCCTGTCGAGGTAGGACAATGCTTTATCGGGTTGGTGGGCGAGGCGATATGTTTCGGCGAGCAGCAGATAGGTGCGGGCGTTGGAGCGTTTTGCATTGCTGCCGAGCTCTTCGGCCATTTTCAGATAGCCCAATGCTTCTTCGTGAAGTCTTTGTGCATTCTTTATACGCGCGAGTCCCCAATAGGCGAAGGTCAGCACGGTGGGGTCGTTCTTCTCGCGGCCGAGCGCTGCGGCCTCATTCATATAGGCTGTGGCCTGCTTCAGCTTTTTAAGCTTGAGGTAGAGGTCGCCGATATTGTATAGTGTGACGCCGCGTGTGGAGTCGCTGTTTCGCTTCAGCGCGAGAGATTGTTCCAGGTAGTCGCGGGCTTTGTCCAGCTCGCCGAGGCGTTTGTTTACCTCGCCTATGTTGTTGTATACCTGGCCGAGCCCGACGCTGTCGTGTATGGTGCGGTACTGGCGCGCAGCCAGCAGGTAATAGTTCTGGGCAAACTCATAGATGCCCTCGTGCCAGAACGAGTTACCGGAGATGGTAAGCGCACGCGCATAGCCCTGGGTGAAACGGATGCGTAAGGCGACCGTTGCTGTATAGGCGGCTATATTTCGCGCAGCTGTGGGCGACGTACGCAGGTAGCGTGTAGCCAGCCCATTGAGGCGTATCACATAGCTGCTGTCTTTAGCCATGCCGGCTACCTGCTGCACGACACTGTCGGGTAGCTGGTCTTGCGCCAGGCACGGAGCGGCGCAGAGCGCAAACAATATGATGATGCAGCAGCAGGCGCGCATACTGGGGTGATTGAGTTGGCTATGGCGAAAGTGAATGTGAACTAGGTAGTGATGGCTTTCAGCACATCATGCTGTGTTATTATGTGTACCTTTTCCTGCGCGTCGCGTACCAGCACCGCCTTATTGTCCTTGTTGAGGAGCGATGATAATACGTCCAGCGTGCTGTCAGGTGCAACAAAGAGCATGGGCTTATCCATTACTTCGCCTACCTGCTTATTCTGAAGTTGGGGATCCTGGATGATCTTCTCCAATAATGCTGCCGAGCTTACGCTGCCCACGAAGTGTCCATTTTCTGTAACCGGTATCTGGTCTATACCTTCGCGGTTCAGTACGATGATGGCTTCTCCAACCTTGGCTTGTTTGTTTACCGTTATGAGGCTTTCCTTACCATTACGGCCGGCAATGATATCGCGCGCGGAGCCGAAGCTGCGGGTTTCGAGGAAGCCGTGATCTTTCATCCACTGGTCGTTATATACTTTGGCCAGGTAGCGTGTGCCGTGGTCGGGCAGCAGGATCACCATAACATCGTCTTTCTTCAGATTCTCGCGGGCGTACTCGAGCGCGCCGTGCAGGGCCGAGCCGCTGGACCAGCCTACAAATAATCCTTCTTCGCGTGATAGTCTGCGCGCGGCTATTGCGCCGTCCTTATCGGTTACTTTTATGAAGAGGTCTATCACATCGAAGTTTACGTTCTTCGGCAGGATGTCTTCGCCGAAGCCTTCGGTGAGGTAAGGATAGATCTCGTTCTCGTCGAAGATGCCTGTTTCTTTATATTTCTTGAATACGGAACCGTATGTGTCGATGCCTACTGCTACGAGGTTCGGGTTCTGTTCCTTGAGATATTTGGCCGTTCCACACATGGAGCCGCCGGTGCCTACGGTAGCCACGTAGTGCGTTATTTTACCTTCGGTCTGCTGCCAAATCTCCGGGCCGGTCGTTTCGTAGTGGGCTTTGGTGTTAGAGGCGTTATCGTACTGGTTCGGATAGAACGAGTTGGGGATCTCCTTATTGAGCTTGCGGGCTACCGAGTAGTATGAGCGTGGATCGTCAGGCGCTACGTTGGTAGGGCATACAATTACTTCGGCCCCAACGGCTTTGAGGATGTTGATCTTCTCCTGCGATTGTTTATCGGCCATCGTAAAGATACAGCGATAGCCTTTTGCTGTAGCGGCAAGCGCGAGGCCCATGCCGGTGTTTCCCGATGTACCTTCAATGATCGTACCGCCGGGTTTGAGCAAGCCCGCCTTTTCGGCATCTTCCACCATTTTCAGGGCCATGCGGTCTTTGGTGGAGTTGCCCGGGTTAAAATATTCAACCTTGGCCAGGACAGTGCCTTGTATACCCTTTACAACGTTGTTCAGCTTTACCATGGGGGTATTGCCAATGGTATCGATTATGGAGTTATAGATCATTGAAAGTGACTTTTGGTCTCTAAGTTACGAAAAACTGCTCTGATCCGAGCGCCTGGAATGGCCTTAGAGAGAAGGACTTGCAGAATGATATTTTGGCAAAAGTTTATACCTCTTTTTGCCGTATTTGTAAAACGGGATGCGGCAGTAAGCCTTCGGAAATTCTACCTCTTTCGTTAGTCGGTTACGCGGCGTTGGTGGCGCCGGCGAGGAGGTATATTACGGCCATGCGTATGGCTACTCCATTTTCTACCTGGTCGAGGATGATAGAATGTTCGGAATCTGCTGCGTCGCTGCTGAGCTCCACGCCGCGGTTTATGGGGCCGGGGTGCATGATCACGATCTGCTTTTTGAGGCCTTCCAGCATTTTTTTTGTGATGCCGTAGTACAACGAGTATTCGCGTAGTGACGGGAAGTATTTTATCTGTTGGCGCTCCAGTTGTATCCGAAGCACGTTGGCCACATCGCACCATTGCAGGGCTTTGCGTACGTCGTATTCTACTTCTACACCCAGATGGCTGATGAATTTTGGCAATAGTGTCGGCGGGCCGCATACCATTACCTTGGCGCCAAGCTTTTGCAGGGCAAAGATGTTGGAGAGGGCTACGCGTGAGTGGAGTATGTCGCCGATTATGGCGATCTTCTTGCCGGATACAGAGCCGAGCTTTTCGCGGATGGAGAAGGCATCGAGCAGGGCCTGTGTGGGGTGCTCGTGCGTACCGTCGCCGGCGTTTACGATGTTTGCGTCGATGTGTTTGGAGAGGAAGTGGGGCGCGCCGGCGCTGGCATGGCGCATCACGATCATATCCACCTTCATCGCCAGGATATTGTTTACAGTATCGAGCAGGGTCTCGCCTTTTTTAACGGAGCTGTTCGATGCCGAGAAGTTGATCACGTCGGCAGAGAGTCGCTTCTGGGCGAGCTCGAAAGAGAGTCTTGTACGCGTGGAGTTTTCGAAGAATACGTTGGCTATCGTTACCTCGCGCAGGGCCGGGATCTTTTTCATCGGCCGGTTGATGACCTCTTTGAAATTATCAGCTGTCTCAAAAATAAGTTCTATGTCTTCGCGCGTGATGTCTTTGATACCAAGCAGGTGTTTTTGACTGAGTCTGGACATAGTTCTTTAATCCTTATTGATCAACCAGATTTTATTTTGTTTATGACCTTGTGCCTCCAGCTCTACGAGTACATGCTGTGAGGTTAGTGTGTTGACAGCCTTGCCCACATAGTTAGCCTCTATGGGCAGTTCGCGGTTGTACTGACGATCGATGAGCACGAGCAGCTCGATCTCCGCGGGGCGACCAAAGCTTATCATGGCATCCATTGCTGCACGGATGGAACGGCCTGTGAACAGCACATCATCCACAAGGATTACTTTTTTGCCTTCGATGACAAAATTGATGCGTGTTTCGCTGGCTCTGACGGGTATCTCGCGCCGGCGGAAGTCGTCGCGGTTAAAGGTGGTGTCGAGGTAGCCGAGGGAAATATCTTTTTTCAGCGCTTTCTGGAGCTTGGCGTGGATGAGCTCCGCTACAAAAATGCCCTTAGGCTGCAAGCCGATGATAACAGAATCCGAAAACGTGCTGTGATTTTCAATTAATTGCTGGCAAAGACGGTTCACCGTGATATCGAGGAGGTCCGAATCGAGAATGAGTTTCTTTTGCATACGGCGCTGCAATATACAGCGTGAGAGGGAAAAAAACAGCGTGAGTGTGAGCGTGAGAGCGGAAAAACAGTGTGAGTGTGAGCGTGAGGGTGGAAAAACAGTGTGAGTGTGAGCGCGAGAGTGGAAAAACAGTGTGAGTGCGGAAAATATCTAGCGGTAGCTGATCTTATTAATAAAGAATACTCTGCGTTTGCCGACACTGGGGCTTACTATCTCCTGCACGCCCCAGGCGTAGAAATAGTTGTCGTACCAGTATTCGAGCTTGCCGGGGTTGTTATTTTCCATCTTTGAGATTTCCTGAGTTGAGCGGGTTTTGAGTGGTTCGGAGGTTTTGCCCTCGAGTACGGAATCGTTCTGGATGATCTTGGTGCGCAGCTGGTTTTCGTACAGGTAGAGCAGGGCGATCTTGTCGGGTTGCGGCTGGATCTTTACGAATTGTTCGAGGGTGAAAGTTTTTATATCGTTTATTTCGAAGCTGTTGTCCCAGATGAGCTTGCCGTCGTTGTCAAAGCCCATTACCACGGCGTGGGTATAGTGGTAACCGTCAAAAACGCGGCCATCGCGCACGTTGGCTCCCCTGGCAAAGGAGTATGGTGCAAAGAAGCCGCCGTATGCCGACCGGTCTACCGTAATGTATTTGGGGTAAAACGCCTCGCCCAGCAGCACATACTGACCGTTGTAGGGCAGGATCTCATGCACGAGGAAGCGGTAGTTAAAGCGTATTCTCTTGCCTTTCACTTTCCGGCGGGTTATGCGGTCGCGCACGCGCTGCTCGCGCCTGGCCTTCATGTATTTGAAGAAGTTTTTGAGGTCGCCGTAGTTATAGTATTTGAGGTGCTGAAGCCCTGATGGGTCTATGCTGGCGATGAACAGGCCTTTGGAATATTCGGAATTACGGCCGCCATATACGCCCGCGACGATCTGCATGTCGTTGTCCGTCTTTACGGAGCGGGCGAAGATCAGGTGTTTATTGCCTTCGGGCTCGAGCGCCAGGTTGCGGAGGATGTTGCCTTCGGGGTCATAGTTCTTGATCCAGATGGTTTGCTGGCCCTGTATGTTACGCGCGCTGATGAGTACATCGAACGAACCGTCGGCGTATGGTTTAATCTGTGTGAGCTCGCCTGACTCGTTGAGCAACCCTGGCAGTACCTTGGTTTTCTGACCGGCAAACGGGAAGTAGATCACTACCGGGATGCGGTTAAAATAGCCGCCGATTATGGCCGCCTGGGGCGCTATCTGAAAATCGGTGGGGATAAACGGTATGAAGTTCCTGATAATGTATCGCACGAAGTTGCCCTGCCGCTGGTCGATGGCATAGAGCATGAAGTCTTTTACTGCGGGTTGGCGGAACAGCATGTACAGGTAGCCATGATTGGTGCGGCTTCCCATCAATACCGATGTTTTTTCAAGGGGCAGGTAGCCGTGCCAGCGCGCGCGGAAGGTTGTATCGAGGTGGGCGACTTCCATCTGGTCGCCTTCGGTAGTGATTACGTGGCGGTACAGATACAGGCCGTCGTCTGCGGTGGGGATAACGTCGAAGTTCTTTTCGTTGCCGCCGAGCGGGACCTCGAAACGGAGTGATTGTACTAACTGTGGAAAAGCCGGCGATGTTACCGCCAGCAGGAGAAACAGGGTATATACAAGCCTACCGGGCCACAACTTTATTGATGTAGAATACATCGCGGACCCGGTCTTCCAGGGTTGCGTTGCGTATGGTTTGATACCCCCACACATAGAATGCGTCTTTATACCAATGCCGCACGCCGCCTTCATATTCTTTATCCGAGCGGATCTCGTCAAGCTCACTGCTTGGCTTTATCTTTTCCACGATTTCCTGCGAGTCGCCTTCTGCCAGGAAGATGGTTTTTACTTTAAGATCCGATTCTTTCTTATAGATGAAGAACACGCGGTTACCCAACAAATTAAAGTCGGCCACCTGCTCTACGCCGGGCATTTTGATTTCATCTAATTTAAAACTTTCATCCCACATTACCTTACCGTCTGCATCAAAAGCTACGAGTGTTGTTTCGAGGCTCTTTATATCCTCGGTCGGCCGCATATTGGGTCCGTACATTGCCGGCCGGTACATGCGGCCCATGCCCGGATAAAAATAACCACCCGGATAATATGGGTTGAATCCGTATGGATTGTAGAACGGGCTGTAGTATGGGTTACCGTTATAGGCGCTCATGTTCGATACCGGGTTGTAGGCTTCGGACAGTATCAGAAAGCCTTTGTTATACTCAAGTATGCGGAACGGCATTACATAGTTGGTAAAGTTGGGCAGCCGGTTTGCTGCTACGTCTTCCTTCGTATTGTCCTTGATACGCTGGGCGCGTTTAGGAGATACGTAATCCAGATAATGCTTGAGCTGGCCGAAGCTGAAATACTGAATTTTCTGATCGCTGAAGGGGTCTACGGTGATGGCGTAAAACCCGAGAGCCTGTTTGGCGTTGCGTTCGCCCCAGGTGCCGATGATCATCAGTTCCTCGCGTTCGAGGGTGCTGGTGATGCCGGTGATGAGTGAGCGTTCTTCGTCGATCGGTACTACGTCTTCCAGCAGCTGTTTGCCGCTTTCGTCGAAGGTGCGGAGCACGAGCTTGCGGTTATCGCGTGTGCTGCGGTCTATCAGCACGGTGTTGAACGTCTGGTTCTGGTTTACGCGCAGGTCTACCAGCTCGGTATCTTTCTGAAAGAAGCCGGGCACTACTTTGATGCCTTTGCTGCCGAGGTCGTAGAGTATTACGGCGGGCTCGTTGTTTACATAGCCGCCCAGCGCGAGACTGTTGCCTGCTTTGCTGAAGTGCGTGAGCTTGAAGTCGAGGTCGGGTTTTATGTCGTGTCTGGACACTTCGTCGCCGCCGAATGTGAGGTCTACCAACTCGAAGTCGTTCTTATTGGTTTCGCCGGTACGGAACAGGAAGTACAGGTGGCCGTTGTGTACTTCGTAGCCGATCATTTTGTTCCGTTCCTTGATCTCGAGCTCAAGTCCTTTGCGTTCGGTCAGCAGGGTATCGAGAAAGGTGAGCTCCCAGATGCGGTTGCTGTTCTTGAATTTGTCGCGTTCGCGGAAAAGGGCCAGACCGTTGGGGCCGAGCGATATGACATTATAATAATCGTCGGAGTTCTTTTGATGCTTCTCGAAACGATTGGGTTGAATAATCTGTGCCGTAACAGCAGCCGGACCCAGGCCCAGCAGAAGCAGGCTTATACAGATACACCGGTTGAGGTGCATGGTGAACCTCCTGGCAGGGAGGCTGGGCTGATGTATTGGCGTCATGTTTTATTTTTCCTCGCTGAGAGCTATTACAAGGTCGAACTCTTCCTTCCTTACCGGTTGCACGGAAAGACGGGAAGCTTTTACAAGAACCATATCTTTTAAACGTTTGTCGGCCTTGATTTGTGCAAGTGTCACCGGTTTTTTGAGTTTTTTCTCCGGTGCAATGTCTACCAGCACCCATGTATCCTCTTTCGGATCGGGGTAATGTTCTTTTACGATTTTGGCAATGCCTACGACGGCCTTGTCCTCCATGCTGTGGTAGAGCAGCACGAGGTCGCCCTTTTTCATTTCCTTCAGGTTATTGCGCGCCTGGTAGTTACGAACGCCGTCCCATCCTGTTTTCTTGTCACGTGCCAGGTCGTCCCACGAATATACGCTGGGCTCGCTTTTCATTAACCAGTAATTCATTGCTGTTTGTATGCGTATTGTATGGATAAATTTACAAGAAACGATCTAACTAAAAAATCCGGCAGACGGGGTTGGATGGGGAGACATAAACGGTCGGTTATACGACTGGTGTCCAGAAAAAAGAAAGCCCCTGTTTGACAGGGGCTTTCCATAAACCCGATACAGTTCTGCTATCGGGTTTATTCGACTCTCAATGTGAAAGTTTTTGTGTCATTGCCTATCACAACCTCGCCGTCGGCGGTGGTTATGCCGGTTATCGCGAGGGTTACCGTTTGGGTGGCCGAGAAGGCTGCAGGGGTGAATTGCAGCGTAACGGTCTTGCTAACCTCGCCGGGGGCGAACGTAACGGCTGCGGAGCCTTCGGGTGTTACTTCGTTTACTCCCGTGCCGGATAAAGTATAATCGACCGTTATGTCTTCGGTAGAAGCTTCCGATAATGTGATCGTTACATTAACCAGCGATGGTACGTCGATCTCGGTTTCTTCGTCCGCGCCGTCGAAGCTCACCTCCTTGATATCATCGACAATCTTCATAGTTCGGGTCAGCAGGTCGCTGTCGTCGGACAACACAACTTCTCCCAGGATCGCGGTGGTGACTTCGGTGAGCGTGGCTTCAATGTATTTCGTTTCATTTTCCGGTTCGGTGTCCGGGATGAGCCTGATGTAGATGTAATAATCTTCTTCTTCGGAATCAGCCGTGAGCACGATCGGATTGGGGCTTATGACCTCATAGTCCACACCCTCCTCTGCGGTGCCGCCCATTGTATACGTTATGGTTGTCGTTCCCGCTACGACGTTGTCTATGACCAACGGAAATCCAAATGTTTCATAGTCATCGGACTCAGTCACTACGGTGTCTTTCTCCAACTCGCCGAGCGACAGTGTTTTGCTTATCGCTTCTATGTTCAGCGTGCCTTCGGCGCCGTCGGCTTTGGTTACTTTTACCGAGAAGTTACCTGGTTGATTGAAGGCCACATGCAGATACTCGCCAGTGCCACTCGTGGCCGATGCTCCCGCGCCGGTGACTGCCCATGAAAACGTTTCATGTTTGGAGTAGCTACCCATTGTATATTCCTGTGTGTCGCCCACGTATACTTCTTCGCCGCCATATACCTGCAGGACTTTACTGCGTTGCACTGTAGGTTCGTCCTCACATGCGATTACCAGCGCAGCGATACCGAGCAATGCTTTATATCGTATTGAAAGAATGTTCTTCATTGTTCTTGTCGTAATTTGTGTTCGATTAGTTACCATATCCCTCGTTCTGACCGATGTCGTGAATGTTCAGTTCGCGCTGTGGCACGGGAAATACGAGGCGCGGAGAGCTATACGGCAAGCTGCCTACACTGCTTTTGGTTCGTTTCTGATCGTGAATGCGGTGCCCTTCGAAGGCCAGCTCGATGTGGCGCTCGCGCAGGATCTGACTGAGTGTTACAGTTTCCAGTGGATCGAGGCCGGCGCGGTCGCGAATGGTGTTTATGTCTTCCACTGGTTCGGCGCCGAGTTCCTGTGTGGTGCGGAAGTTGGCTTCTGCGCGCGTGA
>Ga0247762_1000132_pt1 | contig 30209 bp, 27 predicted proteins | sample UWRJL081202R4_FD_181016 | JGI IMG/M metagenome (GOLD analysis project Ga0247762, IMG submission 181016) | Plant litter microbial communities from Arlington Agricultural Research Station in Wisconsin, United States - UWRJ-L081-202R-4 | ecosystem: Environmental > Terrestrial > Plant litter >...
CTATTTTGCAACGGATCAGAATCCGGCAGACGGCAAGCTTTCCCGCTACATCAGCTTCAAGCTTTTTGTCGAGCAGAACCTCACAGACCACCCGACGATCAGCGACATCGCTGAAAAACTGGCGGTAAATCCCAATACATTATATCATATCGTTAAACATTATTCCGGCCTCTCGCCAAAGGAGTTTATAAACAACCGCCTGATCCTGGAAGCGCGGCGCCGGTTGTTTTATTCGGAATGCTCCTCCATCAAGGAGCTTGCCTTCGGACTCGGGTTCAACGACCCTGAATACTTCTCACGGCTGTTCAGGAAAGTTACTGGTAAGACGATCGCGACATTCCATCAGGATTCGTCAGGGAATTAATACAATTTGTCCGGCACTTCCGCCGCCGTTCTTTCAATCTTTGCTTATAAAAAGGTTGAAATATGAACAGAATATTAGGAACAAGTGGGCCGAAGGTGTCCGCGGTAAGTTTAGGATGCATGGGCATGTCTGGCCCTTACGGCCACGCCGATGAGAAAGAATCGATCGCCACTATCGAACGCGCGCTCGAGCTCGGCCATAACTTTTTAGACACGGCCGATTATTATAATGTTGGCCACAACGAAGAGGTGATCGGTCAGGCCCTCAAAGACAAACGCGACAAAGCGTTTCTTTCTATAAAAACAGGACAACTCGTTACCGCCGGCTCCAATGGTTCGATGGCTCCCGGGCCCGTGAGCGGACATCCTGACTATCTGCGCAATGCCGTTTATTACAGTCTGCGCCGGCTGAAGACAACGTATATCGATCTGTATACACCGGCACGGATAGATCCGAATATCCCAGTAGAAGAAACGGTTGGTGCGTTGGCTGATCTTGTTCAAAAGGGTGTGATCCGTTATATCGGTTTATCCGAAGCATCGTCGGAAAGCATCCGAAGAGCTGCTACTGTGCACTCCATAACTGCGCTGCAGATTGAATACTCACTCTGGAGCAGAGATATCGAAACTGAGGTACTTCCAACGTTACGTGAATTGGGGATCGGCCTGGTGGCTTATGCACCGTTAAGCCGTGGCTTCCTGAGCGGGGAATTTAATAAGCCGGAGGACATCAGGGATAGCCGTGCCAACATGCCGCGTTATCAGGGTGAAAACTTCTATAAGAATCTGAAACTGGTAGACAAGATCAGGACGCTTGCAGCTTCGAAAGGCTGTACGCCGGCGCAGCTTGCCATTGCCTGGGTGCTTGCACAGGGAGACGATGTCATCACCATTCCCGGCTCCAAACGTATAAAACATCTAGAAGAAAATATAGCCTCGGAGAATATCAGGCTTACCCGCGAGGACCTTGAAAGCATCAATACCATTATGCCCGCCGGCATAGTTTCCGGTACGCGGTACCCCGAAAGATTTCTGCAGTCGCTGAACCGGTGATTTGCTATCCCTGAATAAATGCCGGATATCTTTATTGCGATCAGGTAAATGATCCGTGGAATCCGTAAATTCCAAAACGCAAAAAAGGATTTTACGCTCACGATAAATCAGATGCTATGAAGACTATTTATCAGGCCTTATTGATCACACTTCTTATTGCCTGCGCGCAAAAGGAGAACAACGAGCAGATCCGGAAGCAAATCAGCGCCCTGGACCTGATGCGTGGTGACATAGCTCTTTGTACTTCCGGTAAAGACGAGTTTGGCAAAGTTCGGTTTGCAACCGGCTGCTCGCCCGAGACCGACAAGGACTTCAACCTGGCAACCGCGCTGTTGCACTCATTCGAATATACGGAGGCAGAAAAAGTATATGCGCGCATCATCGAGAAGAGCCCGCGTTGTGTGATGGCCTATTGGGGCGCGGCGATGTGCAGCTTCCATCCGCTTTGGGAAGCACCCAGCGAAGCTGACCTGAAGAAAGGCGAGGAGGTCATCAGGCTGGGACGTACCCTTGTTACCGACTCTGCATCGCGTGAGGCACATTATCTGGAGACCATTGCCGTGATCTATGATCATTGGAATGAAACCGATCATAAAACGCGGTTAGGGAAATTTGAAGAAGCCTCCGGCAGGCTGGCCACGGGTTTTCCGGACGACAATGATGCTGCAATCTTCCATGCCCTGGCGCTGCGCGCTGCTGCCGACCCGAAGGACAAAACTTTTGCCAAACAGAAGCGCGCCGGCGAGATCCTGAACAAGGTGCTGATCAAAGATCCTAAACATCCCGGCGTTGCCCATTATATCATTCACGTCTACGATTATCCGCAGCTGGCGGAGCAGGGGCTGAAGTCTGCGCGGGAGTATGCATCGCTCGCACCCGCAAGCGCGCATGCGCTGCACATGCCTTCGCACATTTTCACCCGCCTGGGTTTGTGGGATGAAGCGATTCAATCCAATAGCAGGTCCGTTGATGCCGCAAAGTGTTACGCCGAGAATGTCGGCATGAAAGGCCACTGGGATGAGGAGCTTCATGGGTTGGATTACCTCATGTATGCATATTTACAGAAAGGAGACGAAGACAACGCCGGTAAGGAGTTCAGCTACTTCAATACCATACATGAAGTATTCCCGGTAAGCTCGAAGGACGCCTATTCATTCGGCGCCGTGCCTGCTCGTTATGCTGTTGAACGACGCGACTGGAAAGCCGCTGCCGCCCTCCAACTCGCCCCTTCATCTTTTTCCTGGGATACCTATTTTTGGGAACGCTCCAACACAGACTTCGCCCGCCTTTTAGGCGCTGTTCACCTGAAAGACCTCGGCAACGCCCACAAAAGCCTGGACCAGCTGAAACATTCTCATGAGATGCTGCTGCAGAAAAAAGAAGCGTACAAAGCCAACCTCGTCGGGATCCAGCTGAAAGCCGGAGAGGCATGGGTGCAGCTGGCGGAAGGCCATAACAAAGACGCCATTGCCCTAATGACGGCCGCCGCAGATATGGAAGACGCCACCGAGAAGCATCCCGTTAGCCCCGGTCCCATTATCCCGGCGCGTGAGCTTCTCGGCGACATGTATATGCAACTTGGTGATGCTACACATGCCCTCAACTGCTATGAAGCAGCTCTTCAACGCCAGCCAAAAAGGTTCAATGGCTTATATGGCGCAGCAAAGGCAGCCGCGAAGAGTAACGAGCCAAAGAAAGCAAAGGAATATTATCGGGAAATCATTGTTGTAGCACAGGCCTCGCCACGCGTTGAGATGAAGGAGGCTGAGGGGTATATAAATAAGTATTGATGATAACAATAGTATAAATAAAAAGGCCGCCAGGGAATTTTGCCTGACGGCCTTTTTTATTTAAGACTAATCCCTTAGCCAATTCAGGCCGTCGGTTTCGGACTGGAATGTTTTTACGTCGATGTTGGGGGTCTCGTGGCTGATCTTTTTGATGGCGGCGAGAGCGAAGATGTCTTCGGGGAGGATCACAGCTATTTTTCTGACGCCTTTGCGGCCCATCGCTGATCTATTTTGGGCGATCATGGATTGGATCTCGGCTGAGAAAACTTTTGCATCGTGGTGGTTGACAAGAAGCGCTTGCACGCCTCTCTCTTCGATCGTTTGATTGAGCAAGGCCATGTCTCTTTTCATTTCCTCCGTTTTTATGAAACCGTGAAGTCTGAGGATCAGGATATGTCCATCCTTCAGGTATTCCATTTCTGTTTTTGCGTTCGGTGCAATTGTTTCCTTAATCATACTGGCTCTGATTTTGTCTTTGTTTGATTACTATGCGGACTGCTTAGTTTATTCTTGCTGTGATGATACAAGTGGTCCCTGCTGTTATATAATATATAGTCAGATAGCCTGATGAAGCGGCAAACCAGGAGAGGGGCTGTTTCGTTTGCTTGCGGGGCTTTCTACATAACTATATGCCTACATGTTTAGTTTCAGGCAGAAGAAATATTTAACGGCGCGGTGACTGTCATGTCTTTTTATAATTGTCAAAATTAGAATGCCATTAGTTTGTTATGATATGATAACGTGATATCCGTTCGGTGGTGACGTATGCGTTTCATTTAAGAGACCAGGACCGGGATTATAGCGACAATAGGCGAGGGGTGGCTACTGGCGGCTCTAAAACTTCATTTTGGACATTCTGTAAAAATTTATATTCTTACAGCATTATTTTTCATGCTCGACGATGGAACTTCCTTCATACTATCAACGCCTGGTAAAAAAATATCCTAGGATAACCGCTGAGGAATGGAAGCAACTGGACCGCTTTGCTTCGGTTAAGTATTTACGTAAGGGCGACTCCTTTCTGCGCCACGGCAAAGTAGCCCGTTATGGAGCTTTTGTGCTTTCGGGTGAGTTCAAGTTCAGTTTCCTCGATGAAGATGGAAACGAACGGATCGCCAAATTTGCCTTGTCCGACGATTTTCTGACTAACTGTGAAAGCTATCAGAAAAGAGAACCGTCAACCATCAGTATCACCGCCGTAGAAGATGCCGTGATCCTGCGGATAGACACCCGCAAGCTGGATCGTTTGTATGAGAAGCACATCAACCTCATGCATGTAAAGCTGAAATTGTACCAGGAACTGCTGGAGCAGATGGCCGAGCATCAATATATACTCTCCCTCAAAAGCCCCGTACAACGCTACCGCTTCCTGCTGGAGCGGCGCCCCGCAATTATCCAGAAAATATCACTTACGAACATCGCCAGGTACCTTTATATCAGCCGCGAAGCCCTCAGTCGGGCCCGGGTATTACTCGCGATGCAGCCGTAACGCCGTTTGTGATCCTGATCACAGCCCTGCATACCGGCGGCCGATAGCTTTGTTGAAAAATCAATATGAAGCAAAGTATGATCCTGCTGCACGGGCTCTTCGGTGGCCTGAGCAATTGGCAAGGTGTTGTATCGGGTTTTCAATCCACATACGACATACACATTCCAACATTACCCATCTTCGACCACCATACAGAAGACCGGTTAACCTACCTGACCAACTTTTTGCAGTCCTATATTGAGGAATACGACCTCAGGAACGTAATCCTGGTCGGAAACTCTCTGGGCGGGCACGTTGCCATACTCTATACACATCGCTGCCCTGAAAACGTTCACCGCCTGATATTAACGGGAAGCTCAGGCCTTTACGAAAACACCAGCTTCGGAAGCTTTCCCAAAAGAAGCAGTTACGATTACATCCGGGAGCGTGTAGCCTACACATTCTATGATCCTTCGATAGCTACCGATGCGCTGATCGACGAAGTATTCAGCATAACCACCGATGCAGGCAAATGCCTGAGTATCGTACGTATGGCCAAATCGGCCCAGCGACATTATGTGGCCGACCTGCTGCCCAATATCCCGACACCCACTTTATTGATCTGGGGCGAAGACGATAAAATAACGCCTCCACGTGTAGCCCACGAGTTCAAAAGCTTTCTTCCTTCTGCCCGATTGGTCATGCTTTCCCATTGCGCTCACGCGCCGATGATGGAAAAGCCGGATGAATTCAACGTCACGCTGCAAAAGTTTCTTGCAGGGTGAAGGACATACATATCTCTGCAATCGTTTGCTACGCAGTGGCCACGCCGTTGTTTTTATAATATTAAAATTAAAACATCATTAGAACACGATTAGAATCAGGCGATTATATAGCGTTGTTAAATGCTGTTTAAAAATCAGCCACTGTGTGGCTGAACGTTAGATGTTAACGGAAGACCTACTGTTTCTTCAATCATTTTACAAAATCCCGCAAACCGCACATTTCGGCCGGTGCCGGCTTTGACCATGAGTTGCAGTCTTTGGCGATGAATAGCAGAGGCAACGCCTTAAATCCTGTTTTTTTGCAAAAAATCGTTTTAAGATACACGAATCCCATTTTAGACAACGTGATGTAATTATAACTTTACCAGATGTCCGGTTTACTATACTTTTGTATCAGAAATTATTACGGACCAATTACTACTAAGAACATGAAAAAACTATTCCTATCGTTACTAAGTGTGGTGCTGCTCTCCTTACCGTTTGCGGTTTCTGCACAATGCGACTGCGATTTCGTTATTTCGACTTCTTCATCCGAATGGATGTTTGACGGAGCTGCGAAGGGCGTGAAACCAGGAGACAAGATCTGCTTCGCCAACGGAACCCGTACCCCCATTGTACTCTATAATATTAACGGGACTCCGGAAAACCCCGTTACGGTTACCAACATGTGCGATGGTAAAGTAACCATCAAAGGCGTATCCGGTAATCCTTACTCTATTGAAGTTCACAAAAGTTCGAACTTTAAGGTTTCCGGTGCAGGAAACGCAAGCCAGCAATACGGTATAGAGCTGACAGGAACAGTTTTTGGAATCGACGTGAAAGAATTGAGCACCGATTTCGAGATCGATCACCTGAAACTCACAGCCCTTACCGACGCAGGTATCATCGGCAAAACCGATCCTACCTGTGATCAATCTACATGGCGCGGAAATTTCACCATGAAGAATACGAAGTTCCATGACAACTATATCGAGAACATTGGCGGTGAAGGTTTCTATATAGGTAACTCGCACTACCACACTACGGTTGCCAAAAGCTGTTCCGGTACAACAATCAATGTTCAGGAACACGAAGTGATCAATGTTCAGGTATACAACAACATTGTCAAGAGCACGGGCCGTGACGGCATCCAGGTCGGCGGCGCTACGTCGGGATGTACTATCCACCACAACGATATTTACAATTCAGGAACTACTGGCGAGGCCAGTCAAAACAGCGGTATCCAGATCAATCCGGGAACAAACGCCGATTGCTACGATAACAAGGTCGATACTGGTACAGGTACAGGTATATTCGACGTAGGACGTGGTGGCAGCCATATCTACAACAACCTGATCATGAACCAGGGCGACGGCGGTATCAGCGCGCAGGATTATCCTCCCGTAGATACACGTGGTTATGTTTTCGCGAACAATACGCTGATCAATAACAAGAACTACGGTATGTACATGTACAGCCAGAACACGCTGCAGAACATCTTTGTTAATAACATCATTGTAGCGACCACGCAAAGCAACTACAAGTATGTAGCTCTGAACAACCCGTCAGCGATCAAGTGGACAGCATCTAACAATATACAGACCGCCGATGTGAACAGCATCAAGTTTGCAAACGCAGCCACCAAAGACTATCACCTGACCACAGCATCAGCGCTTGCCCTGAACGTCGGTAAAGACGCTACCGCCAATGGTGTTACAGCTGATTACGATGGCACGGCACGTCCTCAGGGCGGTTTATTCGACATCGGTGCGTTTGAGTTCAAGACAACGACAGCTACTCCGAATAATGCTCCCGTGGCAAATGCCGGTACAGACAAGGCGATCACCCTGCCTACCAGCTCTACTACACTGACCGGCAGCGGCACAGACAGCGACGGCACAATAGCCGCTTATGCCTGGACAAAAGTTTCCGGCGGTGCTGCAACATTGACAAACGCTTCTTCTGCAACACTGAGTGTAAGCGCCCTCGTGGCCGGTACATATACCTTCCGTCTCACGGTTACAGATAACGCTGGTGCCACGGCCACTGACGACGTGGTGCTGACGGTTAACGCTGCTGCTAACGTAGCCCCTGTGGCCAGCGCCGGTGCTGACAAGGCGATCACCCTGCCTACCAGCTCTACTACGATTGCCGGTACGGGCACGGATGCAGACGGATCAGTAGCTTCTTATACATGGTCTAAAGTTTCTGGAGGAGCAGCAACGCTCACAAACGCAACTACTGCTACTGTTACCGTAACAGGCCTGGTAGCCGGCACATATACTTTCCGCCTGACAGTTAAAGATAACGCCGGTGCTACAGGCACTGACGACATGATCCTGACGGTAAACGCTGCCCCGGTTACGGTTACCGGCAGGGCTAAGTTCGCCTTCACAAATGCGGCACAAGGTATCAGTGGCTGGAATGAACTGGCAGGCGCTCCTCACGCTGCCGTGATCTCGAAAACAGATGCGGCTACAGGCATCACAGTAAGCAGCGTGGCAACGAATCAGTGGAACCCGGTTAATTACGGTACGCTTACCTCATCATTCAACGGTGGTGTTACTAACGGCACGGTTCAACTGGCTTCGGTTGTAAAATGCAATTGGTTCAACTACAATGCTGCTTACGGCGCTTCGATAAATGGAGTGGCTCAGAAAGACAACATCGCGATAACAGGTCTTAACCCTACACACAAATACAAGCTGCAAATGGGTGCTTCACGCGTCTCTGGTGCAGGTACTTCCGATCAGTACGGTTCTTTCGAATACCGCATCAACGGCACGAACGTGAAGACGCTTATGGTAACAAACAACGCGACCTTACAGGTAGAATACACAACGATCTCTCCCGACGCTTCCGGTAGGATCGGTATCTCGGCCCGCAAAGTAGCCGGCAGCGCAATGAACTTCGGTTACATGGGCTGGCTGGTTATCACCGACGAAACTACCGGTACAACAACAGCCCGCTCGGTTGCCGGTGTTGAAGCAGAAGTTGACGCCGACACTGTAGCAACTGAAACTGCAGCGGTAGCTTCTACTGAAGAAGGCTTCACCTTCAATGACAAGACTTACGCAGGCACAAACTACGGCCTGGTAGTGTTCAACGGACAAGGCAAGCAGATCTATGCAGGCGAATACAAAGAAGAGATGTACCAGAATATCTTCCACCCCGGTGAGCTGTACGTTTACCACGTAGTTCACGAAGGCAGGAAAGTAGATACAGGCAAGATCTTCGCCACAAGACAGTAAAGGATAAGAGAAGTTGGATAGAAAAAGCCACCCCGAAAGGAGTGGCTTTTTTATATTCACACTCATATGGATTTCCGCAAAAAGGTATTTTCCTCGCCCTCGCCCTCACCCTGATTCTAGCAGGGTGGTATTTGGATAGGTTCGCCAGGAACATAGCCTTTGTTAAAGATCTTCTTACGATGATTCTCGCCCCAGTTCTTTAAGGCATATATGATCGGGATCAGCGTATCGGCATAGGGGTCTGTTTTGTAGCTGATCCTGGCGGGATAATCGTCTATTGTTGTTCTGGTAATCAGCTGGTGTTGTTCGAGCTCTTTTAGCTCTTTGGTTAAGACCTTGGGCGTGATCCCAGGAACGCTATCCTGTATGTCTGTAAACCTTTCGTTACCGATTGAAACAGATATTATGATCGACAGCTTCCATTTACCGCTGATCACATCGAGTGCGTCGCGAACGGCTTTAACCGTGTCGAGACAATACTCTGTTCTTTTTACAGCCATGGTTTTATTCGTTTAAAGCACTTTACTATCCTTTAGGAAAGGACTGTACAAAGGACGGTATATTGGTCTAGCTTTGCAATCAAATACTACGGATTGCACGCCTGCTTCATCCATGAAGGCGTAAGCGATGCCGGGTTATCGCTGTGTCTGCTCCGGCAAAGTGATCGCTGATTTATCCGCGAGGTTTTTTTAAGAATGTTCGCAACGGTCATCATCGTTGATGCAGATCCTTATTGCCCTTTTCCGGATGCGATAACGCAGGCGTTTGATTAAGTCACAAGCAGCAACATCATTTAAGCGGATAGGGGATACATTTAATACATACAAACTATATGAAAAAAGTAATTCTGATTACAGGATCGAGTACCGGATTCGGTGCGTTAATGGTAAAGACCTTCAGTAAGGCGGGCCACACAGTTGTAGCCACAATGCGCAACGTAAAAGACAAGAATGCAAAGTTTGCCGAAGCATTGAGTGCATTGCCGGATACAGAAGTAGTTGACCTGGACGTTACGGACGAAGTTTCTGTGAATGATGCAGTGAAGACAATATACGCAGGGCATGGAAAGATCGATGTGCTGATCAATAACGCCGGGATTTATGGAGGGGGAGTGTTGGAGGGTTATTCCGTGGCGCAGGTTCAGAAATTATTTGATGTCAATGTATGGGGTGTACTCAGGATGAATAACGCCGTTCTGCCCATCATGCGTGCTGCCCGGGAAGGCCTTATAATTACGGTATCGAGCCAGGTCGGCAGGATCGCTCTTCCGCTGCAGGCTGCTTATAATGCCAGCAAGTTTGCCCTGGAGGGTTTGATCGAAGGTTCTTATCCGGAGCTGATCGGGCAGGGGGTGGAATCTGTTCTGATCGAGCCCGGTGGCTTTATGACGGAGATCATAAGCAAGGCACACGTTAATGCTGATCGCGATGGAATACAGGAATCGTACGGGGCACATGTCATCGATCTGAAGCAGCATATACTGGAAGCCTTTACAAAGATCTTTACCGAAGCGGCCCCCGACCCACAGCTTATAGCCGATGCCGCCCTTAATCTGGTTAACACAGAGAGAGGCAAGCGCCCCCTGCGTACGCCTCTCGATCCCAGCTCAAAAGGTATCGATATCGAATATAACCATGCGACCAGCGAGATCAGAAAAAGATGGATCGGTGCGTATGGTATGGTCGAATCTAAGATAAACGTAGTATCTCCTTCTAAGTAATTGATATAAACGGTTATATCCTGTCCTTGAGCAGGCAACCGTCGAATGTGATCAGGCCCTCCCGGACATCGGAAGGGCCTGATTGTTTTAAGGCGATGAGCCATTTTCGTTATTTACAGCTGGAGTTATTTGTTTTGTTGTTTTTGACGTCTCTTATTGATTGACATTCACGCCTCCAAATGCAATGGGATCTTCGGTATCTTGTTGTATAGACCTTACCCTAAACCTATATACATGAAAACTATTTCTGTGCTTGCCTTCGCTGTGCTCGTGGCGTGCAGTCCGGCGACGAAACCACCCTCTATCGATGAGGCCGTGACAAAAGAAGTATTAGATCACCATCTTAAGACTCTCCAGGCGAATGATGTGGAAGGTGTTATAAGTGATTATACAAACGCGTCGATTCTGATTACACAGGAAGGAACTTATAAAGGCCTGGCAGAGATCCGGGAAAACTTTGTAAAAGTTTTCCAGGTTATGCCGACGAGTGGCACGACAATAACGTTCTTAAAATCTACAGTCAGCAGGGATGTTGCTTATGTGGTGTGGAAGGCTGTTACGCCGACGCTGGAGTTTAAGTTTGCGACGGATACTTTTATAGTTATTGATGGGAAGATAGCGTCACAGACTTTTGCTGGTGATCTGGTTCAGAAAATACAATAAACCTGGCCTGAAAGAGTGATGGCAAAACACCTGCAGATTTTTTGACTATTTTAACTTAAGTGAAAATCTGCCGGAAAGATATACGTGACCTTTGATGTGTAAAAAACAAACACAACATGAGTTCACAGAATCAATCCAATGCCACCGTTGACACTGCGCGATCGTTACGCAATCTCTACTTCTTGCGTGCCGTATTCTCGATCGTTTGGGTGATCCTGGTTTCAGTATTCGCTAAAACGAATGCGGGGATTGCCAGCATCCTCTTCATCATCTACCCGGCGTGGGATTTCATCGCTACCTGGCTTGACATCCGGGCAAATCCTCCCGCCGCCTCCAGGACTCCTCAATATCTGAATGCCGCTATCAGTTGTGTCACAACGGTTGCGGTCGCCGGGGCCTTACAAACAGGCATTCCGGAGGCGCTGATCGTTTTTGGCATCTGGGCCATTCTTACCGGTTTGATTCAGCTGATCCTGGGGCTGCGCCGCCGGAAGCAACTGGGTGGCCAGTGGCCGATGATCCTTAGTGGCGGTCAATCGATGTTAGCCGGCGGCGCCTTTATCGTGATGGCGCATGCGCCCAATCAGGGTATCAGCAGCCTTGCCGGCTATGCCGCCTTTGGTGCATTCTATTTTCTGCTGGCCGCTATCCGATTATCGAAAACGAAGCGCGTGAAGCCAACTGCGGTCTGACATAAGCAATAAGCTATTGTATATACCCTTAGAAAGGTTGTACAGGTACATAGCGGAATGGCGTGCTCCGGAGATTTTCTGCATCTTGCCGGAGCACTACTGCAATCGATCTGCCTCTGATCGAATCTGTCACGACAACCTCCGTTTATGAAACCTGTGCTATCCATAACCCATATAGACACCGCGTGTGTACTGATCGAAATCAATGGCTACAGGATCCTTACCGATCCTACGTTGGATAATGCCGGTCATTGGTATTACCATGGCTATGGGGGAATATCGAAAAAAACGGACAGCCCTGCTGTTGATTCCTCAGCACTCGGTGACATAGACCTTGTCTTACTCAGTCATCACCAGCATAAGGACAATTTTGATGACATGGGCAAACACCTGACCAGCCAGGTTGCCCATGTGGTTTCCACGCACGCGGCATCGCTGGCGTTGCCGAATGTAACAGGACTGGCGGATTGGGAGGATACAGTGATCGTAGATCCCAGGATCAAGTGGCTTAAAATAACGGCTACTCCCGCGCAGCACCGGCCCTCATGGATTCCTCAATTCGTCTCCGGACCGGTGATCGGTTTTGTTATAGAGTTCTATGGTCAGGAAAATGGCGTCATTTATATTACGGGCGATACAGTGTACTTCCGTGGGGTGGAAGAGGTTGGGCGGCGCTATACAATCGGTCTGGGTATCTATCACGTCGGTAAGGTTCAATTTCCCTATCTGACGGGATTGGGAAAGTATACCATGGACGGCCGCGATCTTGTGCGTGCTATTCGCGCAACACGGCCGCGTGTGGCGATACCCATACATTACCGTGGATGGACCCACTTTAAAGAGAACGAGCAAACGTTGAAGGATATTATCAACCGCGAGCATGATATCGCGCAGACGGTGCAATTCCTGGTGCCCGGTACGAAACAGGTTTTCTGAATCGATACATATTGTTAAGCGACATATACAATCGTCGTGAATGGAGCCTTCGCTAGTTTTGCTGTATGCACGCACCGGCAGAGCGTGGAGAAATAGCGATAAAAAATCCATTCAACACAGTATATGAAGAAAATCCAATCGAAGAGCATCGTGTTCATCACAGGTGCTTTTGTCAATCACTCCTGTTGGGATAACTGGATCGGCTTCTTTAGAAGCAGAGGTTATACCTGTACAGCTCCGGCATGGCCCGGCAAGAATGCAGACGCGGAAACGTTGAGATCGCGGCACCCGGACAGAACACTTGCGTCGGTAACGCTGGAAGATGTCCTGAATCATTACAAAGCTATTGTGGCAGAATTGCCGGAGCGTCCTATACTTATCGGACATTCCTTCGGTGGACTCATCTCACAGGTGCTGATGAACGCCGGGATGGCAGAAGCCGTTGTAGCCGTACATGCGGCACCGCCTAAAGGTGTCATCCCTTATGAATGGGAATTCCTGAAGTCAAACACGAAGGCCCTGGGCTATTTTACTTCCGCCGACGATACCTACCTCATCAACTTTAAAAGCTGGCAATATGTATTTACCAACGATATGTCGTTCGACGAGCAGAAGAAGGGATATTACAGTTATGCTATTCCTGAATCGAAACGGGCTATCCGGGGTGGGCTCAGCGATGCCGCCGCTGTAGATTTCAGAAAGCCTCACGTTCCGTTGCTGTTTCTGGCCGGTACCCGCGACCATTGTATCCCAGCTCACCTGTGCGAGCGCGTGTTTAAACGATACAGGGATAAATCTTCCGTAACCGAATTCAAATTGAAAGACCGGAATCACTTTGTGCTGGGCCTGCCCACCTGGCAGGAAGATGCCGCCGATGTGCTGGCCTGGCTCAATAAGTACTAACATCTCTTTCAATCTATAACCTATGAAACATCTAATCCTATTTACACTTATGGCAGTAGCAACACTCCCCGAGACAGCAGCGCAGCAGGTGCTGGACCCTCAAAAAGATCCCGCTATTGAAACGGGTACGAAAGCATTTCTGAAAGCATTGAATGGTGGTGGCGGAAAACCATTAGAAACACTGGCTCCGGCCGATGCCCGCAAGGTTCTTGAAGGAGCGCAGAGCTCCGTACCCGTGGATATATCGGGCATAGATGTTACCGACAAAACTATTCAGCAGGATGGCCTTTCCGTAAAGCTATACATTATTCGTCCGTTGGGTGCCAGCGGCACGTTACCGGCCTTTATGTTCTATCATGGTGGCGGCTGGGTGCTGGGTGATTTTCCGACGCACAAACGTTTTGTAAGAGACCTGGTGGTATATTCAGGTGTAGCGGCCGTGTTCGTGGAGTACTCGCGGTCGCCGGAAGTTAAATATCCTACAGCCCTGAATGAATCGTATGCCGCGTTGAAGTGGGTGGCCCAGCATGGCAGCGAGATTGGTGTTGATGGAAGCCGCCTGGCTGTGGTAGGAAACAGTGCCGGTGGTAATCTGGCTGCGGCAACGGCGTTAACCGCTAAGGACAAGAATGGCCCCGCGCTGAAGTTTCAGTTATTACTCTGGCCGGTGACCGACTCCAACTTCGAAACTGTTTCCTACAATCAATACGCAACCTCGCGGTTCCTCACCAAAAACATGATGATCTGGTTCTGGGATAGCTATGTCCCCAAAGACAAGCGAACCGATATCTATGCGGCCCCGCTCAAGGCAACCCTGGCTCAATTGAAAGGTCTTCCACCGACGCTGATCCAAACTGCTGAGAATGATGTGCTGCGCGATGAAGGTGAAGCCTACGCGCGAAAACTCGATGAGGCTGGTGTGCCTACTACCCTGGTGCGCATACAGGGAATGATACACGATTACGGACTACTCAACCCGCTGGCTAATGTTCCGGCTGTCCAGTCTGCACTGAGAGCGGCAGCCGCCGAACTGAAGCACGCATTGAAATAAACTTGTGCCCAGGCTTAAAAAAGGCGGGAGTCCAACATAGGATCCCGCTTTTTCTTTTTGTAACAGTAGCCAAATCATGTTACCAATTAGTCATATATCAATAATTAGTATACGGCATTTTTTGGCAATGCATTGATAGGCAGTAAATAACAATATGGCATTGCTTTTGGCTGGTTGCCCGTATAAAACCTGAACGCTATGAAACCTGTTATCACACAACGCACTCCAATCGGAAATTTTGCAATCACCACCGTTGAAGAATTGTTCGATACGCCACGATCCATTCCGGAGAAATGCATGGCGTTCGAGATCCTGTGGATTACGTCAGGCGAAGGGACACTTTCGCTGGATATGCACCATCACGCATTATGCCCAAACACCATCTATACGCTGGCACCGGGACAAGTCAAACGGATTACACCATCCCGCGAGCTGAAAGGGTATTATCTGCAGATCGATACAGATCTTATGCATATTATTCACGATCAGTCAGACGTGGCCTCCATGATCTGGCAGGCCGTCGGTAATAAGGTACCGGTTGCCATAGCCGACGAGGCGATCATAGGCGAGCTCAACCATATCCTGGAAACCATCCATCGCGCGTGTCAAAAAACGTTCTCTGCGCGCCCGGAAATTCTGCGAAGTTATCTGAAGATCCTGCTGATCTATATATCGCGGGAGTTTACAACAGCCAGCCGACAGGGCGCATACGACAGGAACCTTGAGATCGTGAAAAAGTTCGTTACGCTCGTTAAAGAGAAGATCGCCGACAAGAAGCTTGTCAATGAATATGCCGACGACCTCTGTATTACGCCGGGCTATCTCAACATGATCGTAAAGCGCTATACGGGCCTGACCGCGAGCCAGCATATTCAGCAACATATTATATCCGAAGCCAAACGCCACGCCGTTTATTCGGGCATGAGAATGAAGGAGATCGCCATCAACCTCGGCTTCTTCGATCAGGCTCATTTCAGTAAATATTTTAAGACCTATTCGGGGATCAATTTTACAGACTTTCGGAGAACTGTCGGGATCGCCGTGCATCCGGAAACGTAAAGTGCCCGGTATCACGAGATGCTGACATCGATCAACCCCAGAAAGTCTTTTTCTCGATACCGAGCTTCCTGATCCGGGCGTTGAGTGTAGAAACATTCAGACCCAGGAGTTGGGCCGCACCGCCATCACCAAACACTTTGCCCCTGGTCTTTTTCAGAGCGGATAAGATAGCCTCCCGTTCGGTTTCTTCCAGGGTACGCACAGGCCTGGTATCGGCGGCAACAGGCTCGAAGGATTGTACCCGGGGAGCATCGTAGTTTTCGATGACAGACCCCGACGACAGCAGCACGTTGCGCTCGATTACGTTTTCCAGCTCGCGTATATTTCCCGGCCATACATACGCCGTTAATTGTTTCAGGGCGAGATCGCTGATGCCTGCTACAGCTTTACCCATGCGTTTGGAGTGGACGGCTATGAAATGCCGGATCAGCTCTGGAATATCTTCCTTTCGTTCGCGCAATGGAGGAAGAACAATCGGGAATACATTGAGGCGGTAATACAGGTCTATTCTGAAACGCCCCTCGGCCACTTCTTTTTCCAGATTACGATTGGTCGCGGCAATGACCCGGATGTTTATTTTAATGGGACCCTTGCCTCCGAGGGGTTCTATCTCACGTTCCTGCAATACCCGCAGCAGCTTGGCCTGGAGGTCTACGGGAACTTCACCCACTTCATCAAGAAAGATCGTGCCGCCATCGGCCTGCTCGAACTTGCCCGTTCGCTTCTCGTGAGCTCCTGTGAATGCGCCTTTCTCGTGTCCGAATAATTCGGATTCAATAAGATTCACAGGAAGCGTTGCACAATTCACCTTGATCATGGGCCGCTCTCGCCGGGCCGACAGTCGATGTATGGCGCTTGCTATCTTCTCCTTTCCTGTACCGCTTTCTCCAAGTATCAGTACCGATGTGTCGGCGCAGGCCACCACGTCTACATAGTTCATCACCTGGCGCATTACCTGGCTGGTGCCGATGATAGCGTCGGTAGATGACATCTGTATGTGCTCTTTCTCAATGGCCTTACGGGCAGACGTGGCCAGGTCAGGATCTTTCCGCAGTCGTGATTCCAGGCTGTGCTCGTGCAGATAATACGCTATATCGAGAGCCACCAGCACATCCTTCTCGCGGAAGGGTTTTACCAGGAACCCGTATGGATGTGTGGCCTTCGCCGCATCGAGAATGTCCTTACTCGAGTTGGCTGACAGGTAAACAAACGGGATATTTTTTTTGCGCAGCTCTTTGCCCAGGTCTATACCGGTTCGCTGGCTCTTGAGAAAGATATCCAGCAGCACGAACTCCGGCTTCTCGATTCGTATAATGTCTCTGGCTTCTTCTACCGAATCGGCAATGGTACATACGCTATAGCCCGCCCGCTCCAGAATTATCTGGAGATTGTTGGCTTCTATAAAGGAATCTTCGACTATCAGTACTTTACGGCTCATACTTCGGCGTCGGTTTGTTGAATTTCTCTCAATCTTCTCAATACGGTTTCGATAAACATAACCGAAACGGTTGTGCCACTTCCAGCCTTAAAGCCGAACGTGCCGCTGAGCTCTTTGGTGAGTCCTTTCATCAGGCGCATACCGAGCGTTTTCGACTTTGCCATATCGAAATCCGGTGGTAATCCGATACCGTCATCATGAATGGTAAGCTCAAACAGATCGCGGGTTCTTCCGAGGTTAACGGTGATAAGTCCTGTCCTGTCCGGAAAGGCATACTTGATGGCGTTTGTAATCGCTTCGTTCAGGATAAGCCCTAACGGAATGGCTGTTCCTGCATCAAGACTGATGTTGTTTGTGTCTACTATAAATCTGACCCGTTGGCTTATGTCAAAGCTTTCCTGGAGGTAGCTCACCAGCTCCTTTACGTATATATCCATATTCACCGTCGTCACATCCTCGGATAAATACAGCTTCTGGTGTATAAGCGACATGGCATACACGCGGTGCTGGCTGTCGCGTACCGCCGTCAAAGCATCATCTCCCAGGTAAGCAGACTGTGATTCGAGCAGGCTTACAATGGTATGCAGGTTGTTCTTTACACGATGATGGATCTCTTTTACCAGCCACTCTTTGTCTTCCACCAGTTGCTCGAGCTCCTCGTTCTTCCGGCTTATTTCCTGCTGCTTGTTTCGCAGTTGCTCGTTGGTGCGTTGTTTCGCCCGGTACTGACTGAAGAGCAGTCCGAGTATAACCAGTAACAGGAAAACACCCGCCAGGATAATATTTTGCGTCAGACTGGCTTGCTGTAACCGTGATTCCTTCAGCTCTCCTTGTTGCCGCAGGTATTTGATATCCTGATCTTTTCTCCCGGTTTCAAATTGCACCCTGAGCTCGTTGACCTTTTTACGTTGCTCCCGGTTATACATAGAATCGTAGAAGATCCTGTGTTGCCGGAGATGATCGATGGATGCCAGGTAGTTACCTTCTGTCGAGTCGATTTTAAAAAGTACCCAATGAAAGTCGCTCATCGCTGCAATGTTTCCCATTGGGATAGCTTCGGTGATGCCGATCTCTGCAAATATTCGTGCCCGTTTGTAGTCATGCATATCTTCAAGATAGAACCGGGTTATTGGAATCATCGCCCACGAGCCTTCGGCAAATAGAAGCTCCGGTGGGAACTGTTTTTTTAACTCCAGGTATTTTGAAAACTCAGCATCGGCTTTTTGCGGTTGATGGGTTTTCCAGAAGGAGAATCCCATGTTTAGGGCTAAGTGCATCCGGTCGAATAAAGTCTGAGGAGGGAACTCCGCGGTAATGCTGTCTGCTAATGCGAGTGCCTCGCGTCCGCGGTTGATGTTGTTCAGCCAATTCATCCTGGCCAAAAAGCTCTTATACCAAAATACTTCCGTTTCCTTTGTCCGGTTTTGAAGCGCGCGGAGGTTCCAATAGGATGTCATGCTATCCTGTGCCATGTTTCCATAGACTTCTGTTATACGCTGATAATACAGCGTTGCCAGCGCGCGGTCGTGTGTTTCCTCCATGTACCTCAAGGTTTCCTGAGCAGAGTGAAGCGCCTCGGTCATGTCCCGGTGAAGTACCATGAAATAGGTTATAACGTTTTGAGTATATTGTAAATGTTTAAATCCGAGTGCTTTCTGAAGTTCGAAAAGCTTTATCAATTCTGCTTTTATGGTTGCAGGATTGGTGTGCATATGGTCGGTCGTGATCTCGGTGACTACGCGCACTTCCCTGATACGGAGCTTTGCCTTTTTTGATAAGTGTAACGCTTCTTCCAGCAACGACAATTTCTCTTTATTGCCAAACGGTAAACGAGTAGCTTGCTCCGATAATGCCGTTATCCAGCCTAGTGTATCGCGTATGGTTTTATAGCCTGCGGCAGCGCTTGAAAAAATATCCCGCGATAGTGCCAATTGCCCGCGCTGAGAGTCGAGATTACCTTCGAGCATCAGGGCTTCGAGTTGCCATTTCTGGTTTTTAGTTTTTTTACTGACTTCTTTAAGCCGCGTGAGGAACACATCGGCCTGTTCGAGGTCTTTTTTTTCCTGTCCTGATCTATGTATATAATAACCTGTGAGTTCGGCGAGAATTTGCTGTTGTTTATCCGCTGGACTGGCAGATAATAGCGTCTTTGCCTCCATGATTTTTCCGTCACCGATAAGCTTTCCGCTGACTGATTTTCCTTCCGCGTCGTAACGTTCATTACAGACCAGTAGACGGTTGAGTTTGAATATATCGGCGGCATAGATCATCGAGCTGTCCAGTCCGATCTGCCCCTGGGTAACGCCGTCGATGTAATGCCCGGTTTGAAACACAAGGAGTCTCTGCATCGGTACATCGTATTCGGGGGGAACCGGATTTGTAAGTAACTGGGCGTGCAGCACAGAAAAATTGATCGATACGGCCAGCAACGTGCACCATAGAATGATGGGGCGTTTCATAAGTTATAGGGTTAAAAAGCGAAAGTAATCATTCCTGTCGTGTCAACCAATGTGATCCGGCGACACAAAGCCCATCGATTGATCATTATCTATACAAGTTTTTCAAGTCATTCTACATCGATTGCCGCAGCGGCTATGTATAGCTTTGCCTAAAATTCAACCTGCTATGAAAAAACTATTGAGTAGTATAATACAGTATCGCCTTCTGTTTTATGGCTTGCTGGTGTTTCTTTTCCTGCAATGCTCGAAGCCCGAAAAAGAGCCTGTATCTGGCACAACACAAGCCGATACAACCACGACAGCCATTCATGTGAAGACTCAATTTCTGGATAAGGATGGACGTAAGATCGCGTACCGGGTAATCGGGAATGGCAAGCCGGTGATTCTCTGTAATCGCTTCCGTGGTATTCTCGACGATTGGGATCCGATGTTCATCGATGAGCTGGCGAAGACAAACCGGATTGTTATATTCGACTATGCCGGGATAGGGCAGTCCACGTTTCGGCCAGGGATCGATACGCTCAAGGAATTGCAGGACATTAGCGATCTGGCCGGCCACCTTGGTTTTCAATCGTTTGATCTTGTCGGATGGTCGCATGGAGGCAAGGTCGCACAGGTATTCGCGGCAAAGAATCCGGACCTCATCAAACATTTGATCCTTCTGGGGACGGGTCCCATTGGCAAAACCTCGTTTTCTCCCGAGCAGGTATTCTTCGACCGTGCGCTTAAACCGGTAAATGATTTTGATGACGAGATCGTTTTGTTTTTCGAACCCAGGTCGCAGAAGAGTAGGAGCGAAGCGCAGGCTTCCCACGACCGCATGGCTGCGCGAAAGAGCGACCGTGATATATACGTCACACCAGATAAGTTTCAGAAATACTTTCAATCGGTAAGCGCTTATAACGCCGATGAAGGCAGCAAAACAAAATTGATCGAATCGTCTGTTCCAACGTTAGCTATCTCGGGCGATCATGACATCGTATTCCCGATCGAAAACTGGTACGCGCAAACCCACCTCAATCCCAATCTTCAGATCGTTATGCTTCCTCAGGCAGGACACGGCCCGCAAAGCCAATACCCCGTACTGACAGCAAAATATATCCAGGCCTTCCTGCAGAACTGATCTATGAAATAAGACACACATGGATTTCCAGAATTCATGTGTGTTTGTAAAATAGCTTTATCCTAGTCAACAACATCCTTCACATACTGAGGGGTCTCCACATCACCCTTGAAAAAGTCACTCTTCTTTCCTTGTGATAACGCCCAGCGATCGAGCCATGAGATGCCCCATTTCCCGAAGACTTTCACCGGGGTTTTGTATGCGTCATCTTTCAGTGCAGCTTCGAGCGATATGAAGGTATAGCCGTTGCGCCTGAACATTTCGGCCAGGCGATCGAGATGGTCGGCGTTCAGCAGGCTGGCGTGCATCAATAGAACGTGCGGGATATTTCTTCCGAACAGCTTCTGCGACATGTTCTCGAAATACAGCAGCTTTTGCTCCATGTAGGTGATATAGTCGTTGCCGATACGCGTTGCCAGTGCCACATCTTTTTTAGTCACCGCGCGCTTGTATGCTGCGGCGAATACATAGTCTTCGTTGTCGATGGTAACCGGGGCAATCGTATAGCCGCGTGTTGTGAGAAACTGGTTCAATGAGTCAGCCCGCGCCTGTGTGTGGCCGGCGTGGAGAAAAGGGTGTCTGAAATAGCGGAGGGTGTTGCCCTTTTTCTCCAGAATGTTGCGTGTTACGCTTTCTCCTTTTACAATGTCTTCCGTAAAGGCGGTGAAGGAAAGGTTGTTGAAGTCGGGGTGGGAGTAAGTGTGATTACCGAGGTCGAGACCCTGGTTCAGCCATTGCTGGAGAAGACTTACGTGGAAGGCGGTGAGCTTTCCGTTGATATATAGTTTGGATTCGTTTACAAACCCGACAGCCGGTATCTTGTTCCGGCGACATGAAGTTGTGATCCGGGTTGTAATGTCACGCAGGTAGCTGGTGTCATTGATGCCGTAGCTCACCACGGGCAGGTCGTCTATGGTAAAGCATACCTGTTTGGCTTGTGCAAGAGCGGGTAATTGTGCCAGTATTAGTAAAACAGATAAAATATATCGCATGCCCGTAATATCGGAAATATTCCAGATCCGTCACTTTTTAACAGGCTTGTAGTAGAGCAGTATCGAGCCCGAATCGTTGAAAATTTTTGTCTTGATGAGCTTGAGATCGATCCTGTCGTGTATGTAGTCAAGCAGTGGTAGTCCTTTACCCGCTATAATCGGCTGAACACAGATCTGGAACTCATCAATTAAATCCAGGTTCAGCAAGCTTACAATCAGGCTCCGGCTGCCGACCAGGATGTCTTTACCGGGCTGTTGCCTGAGCTCGGCAACTTCTTCTTCAAGATCCAGTGTTGCCAGCCTTACATTTTCCCAATCGACATTTTTCAGCGTGCGCGAAAAAACGATCTTGAAAATGTTCTGTATCGATACGGCAAAATCATCGGCCGGTTTATTGCCGGTAGGATTTTTTACAACAGTCGGCCAGTAACTTTCCATAAGCTCGTAGGTTATCCTTCCGTATAGAATCGTGTCCGAATCCCGTAAAAGATCGCTGTAATGCTGATGGATCTCATCATCGCCGATCAAAACCGTGTGATCACAAAATCCATCAAGCGTCATATTGATTCCTGCAATCAGTTTTCTCATGCTGTTTTTGATTTAATCAATTGTCAATTTACATATTGGGTCATTATAATTAGTTTAAGTAGCTCAAAATCCTCCTGAGATAACCTTGTTGGGCATTCGCTTCCTGGAATGTCAGCAGCACTCCCTGATTTAGGAAGGCCACATAATAGGAATACTTGAAACTTCCCGCTAAGTTTAGCTTATCAAAAAACATCAGCTGGTTTGAAATGATCACATCCGGGATGGGATGTTGTTTTTACCACAATTGTCTGCGAGTTTTTTTAGGAAGTCAGATCATCAGACGCAGTCCGGAGATGTCATAGCCGGTCTTAATACGCCCTGTCAGAGCAAAGTCAAACGTATTGGAAGTACCTGTATCACGCTGGGCCAAATGTGGAGCAACGATGATTTACAACAATGTTAGCTTAGTTCTGTTCGGGGGCTAATTCAGAACACGCTTCAAAAGATTGAGATAATCTCTTTATCGTAATGTCAACTCGTAATACTTAACAAAACAATGAGTAAACATGGAAACAACAAAATCAACATTGGAATCGCCGGAAATCTCCCGACGTATGCTTGTTTCTTTCGTACGCGAATTATTTAACAGCGGTTACCCTGACCCGGAAGGCGAGCCGCAGCCTCCGGGACCCTGGGATCCGGTAATTCGCGCAGCCCTGAAACGGATGGCCAGTCTTCACCCCTCACACTTTCATCCCAAACCGCCGAGACCTAACTGGGTGGCGCAATTGTACACAACTGTCGAAGGGCCGTCGCCTGAACCATGGAACCAGATTGGTGAAATGTCAGATCCTTTGGTTGCGCTCAGTCCTCAGGCAATGCCCCCCGTATTTTTATTTGCCGCGGGTGTTGCAAACGAGATGATATCGGATGCGCTTTCCCGACAGGAAATGCTCGATCTTATCGGCATCGAAGATGGTGAACGCAGTACTCAACGCATAAGTCGTTTTTTTGATGATTTCTGCGGCACGGTTCCCAGGTTGAAATTCAGATGGCCGTTTCCAGGACCGCCGCCGCCGTGGTGGCGGATGGAATTGAGCGGAGCTCAGTTAATTGCTATTGGCGTGCAGTTCGAAAATGCAGCAGGTACGGCTTTTAATGAAGGACTACGAAAAGCCTTCACCGGCAGCGGCATTGAGTTCATTGGCGCTGGTTTGGCGCGAATGGATAAAATGGAAGATGCTGCAATAATGTGATCCCACCAGGATCGACTCCAGTATTCATACCTGATCATAAAAAAAGCCTGGCCCAGAGTATCAAGGGCCAGGCTTTTCGTTTTATCAAGATTGGAAATTCAGTTACTTCACTTTTACGAATTTTAAATTCTTTACCCCAAAGTTAGAGATCGTAAAGCCGGTCACGGCGTGTTTTTTGTCTTTCAGAAATTCCATTTCGAACGCAAAGGTTTCGGGGCCGGAACCTGAAAATTTAGTATCACCGGTACGCTTCAATTCAATGTCTTCCAGCTTCAGGTGGCTCATGATAAGCGTATTCCCGCGCACGGCGAACGTGTAAGCGGTGCTGAGTTCATCACAGTAATACTCGCCGGCAAGATCCTTCAGATTGTCAGCGTACTTCGCGGCAGGCTTAGCGGTAGGGTTGGCCGGTGCATACACCGATGGCTTTTCTTCTTTCAACTTGTCTTTGATATAAAAGTCAGCAATCTGCCACCGCGCGCTTAGCCGCTCATTGTGCTCATCGTTACTGAGCGCAATGATGGCAAGATGCTCATCGGGGAAGCGACCCATAAATGTGCGGAAGGCCGCAGCATGTCCTCCATGCGTGATCATGCCAACTCCTTTATAAATACTCAGGTTCTGTCCTTTTGCATGAAAGATCGTGTCGTTGGCGCCCGATATCCGCATCACCGCTTTCTCGCCGTTGTCCAGGTAAGAAGCTTCGTTGAATGCTCTGATCAGCTCGGGCGTTCCCACAACCGGGTTCTCGAAATTCGATACCCATTTGGTCAGGTCTTCCACGGTAGTCAGCAGATTGGATGGGCCGGGGTTGGAAACATTCAGGGGCTTGTGATAGTATACACCGTCTATCAACTCGTAGGACTCGGCTTTATGTTTCACCACCTTCTCATAATTGTCATAGAACTGTGTACTGATCATGCCGAGAGGTTTGAAGATCTTCTCATCGGTATAGGCAGCGAATGATTTACCCGTTACGCGATGTATGATCTCAGCGAGCAGGGTGTAACCTGTATTGCAATAACCGAAAGCAGTGCCCGGGGTGAAATTCAGGTTTCTCTGTTTGGCTAGCAACTTCAAAGTTTGTTCGGTAGTCGAGATGTCGCCTGACCGGTTCCCGGCTAACGACCCGATGGCCGCCTGGTCTCTTAAACCACTGGTGTGGCCCAGAAGATGTTTCACTTTGATTACGGCGTGGTAATCCGGTAATTCCGTAATGTATTTGCGCACATCATCATCGAGTGAGATCCGGCCTTCAGCGGCCAGCAGATATATAGAGAAGGCGGTAAATTGTTTTGAGACAGAGGCGATGTTGAAAACGGTCTGTGGTGTGATCGGTGTATCATGATCGAGGTCGGCCATACCGTATCCTTTCTGGAAAACGACCTCGCCATCCTTTACAATAGCTACAGCCGCCCCCGGAGTCTGCCAGTTGTAAGAAGCAAACAGGGAGTCGACCTTTCTGCCGGCATCTGCATAGTCGCCCGTGATATATGGTGTCCTGGTCGATACCTTGTCCGCGATTACCCAACCATCATTGGTCTTCATCAGGTTGAAATAGTCCGTAAACAGGTCCCTGGCGGTGCTGATCTCGATCTTTGCACTGCCCATGTTGTTGGTAATGTTCAGACTGATAATGCGGGTCAGCAGATTATTAGGTCTCGGGTGAGGTTTGAACAGGGCAAGGTACTGGCTCCTGGTATACTCGACGAATTTTCCATCCCGGTAGTTTTTCAGATGGCAGGAGGCGTGCATGGCTTTCCCAAGCTTGGTCGTGTCGCCGGTTGCCCAGCCGTCGAAATAAAGCCCGATAGTTTTTTCGATCGATAGTCGTTCGGCGGGAGAATCCTGGCAGAACGTCGGACAACAAACAGAGAGTAAGCTCAGCAACAAGGCTACCTTTTTCATATAAAAGAGTTTGGCCAAAGATGCAGGTTTCTCGAATTTTCAGGCATGGAAGCCTCGATACATTGGTACGGATTTACAAATCTGGAGTAGATTTCCGTATATAGGCATTGGGAGTCAGGCCTTTGATCTTCTTGAAGGCAGCGAAGAACGTAGATTTTGAGTTGAACCCCACCTCGCTCCCGACAGCCTCGATGGTGAAATTGGTCTGATACGACAGCACCCTACAAGCCTCGTCGACCCGGTATTCGTTCACAAAAAGCGTGAAGTTTTTCTGCAGGCTGTCATTCAGGATCCGGGATAACTGGTGGCTGGGAACTTCGATCTCGCGAGCCAGGTCGTCTACCTTCAGGTTCGGATTACGGAAGAGTTCCCTTTCGTCCATGGCTTTTTGCAACCGGGCAACAATCTGTTTGGCTTCATCCTCATTCAGTTTCCTGTCGCCATATTTCTGACCGGTAAAAGAGGAGAGGTCGTTTGCCTTTTTGCGGTACAGCAGTATGAATATAACAAGATAGGTTATCAGTGAGAAGTACAAAGGCCCCGAAATGTAGCTGCCTTTGGTAATGCGTGCATAGGCCCATACATATGCGCCAAAGATCAAAAGAATCGTCGCGCAGATCGTTAGGATCCATTTTTCAAAAGGTCTCAGTTTTTCCTTGTCCCTGATCTTTTTGAAAAGCGGTTTGATCTGAACGACGGAGAGGCCAATGTAAATCCCCCATTGCAGATAGATCGCCGGGATAAAATAATCGGTCCAAAGGCCCGGAAAATTCTGATAGGGAAAAATCAATCCAGTAATCAAGATCACGGCCGCCCAGGCTATCAGTTGCACACTCCACGATAGCGGCAGTTTACGCACCTGTTTCATCTCAGTGCTCACGAAGAAGAATAAAAAAGGCCCGATAAAAAGGCACGCCGTCAGCCCCACCTGCAACACTGTTCTCGACAGACCATAGTCAAAAAAATAAGCAACAGACTTTCCTATACGTATACTCAGCACCACCAACAGCGCTCCCATAAAGTAATTAGACAGGGTTTTCTTCGTCGTAAAGCAAAGAAAGTATATCCCAATGATGAGACCATTAAACGCACCCAGCGCGCTAAAGAAAAAGAGTAAATTATTTCCAAAGGTCATGGCCATCGTTTTTTTCTATTTAAAGAAGCAGGTTTATTTATTTTATCCCGAACCTACTTTCTTAAGATCTTCTCCATCGCTTTTCCTTTCGCAAGCTCGTCGATAAGCTTATCCAGGTAACGAATCTTCTGCATCAGCTTATCTTCGATCTCCTCTACACGATAGCCGCAGATCACGCCGGTGATTTTTGAAACGTTCGGATTGAGTCGAGGTGCCTGGGCGAAGAAGTCTTCAAAGTTGGTTTTGTTTTCTATATGCTGTTGCAATGTTTTTGCATTGTATCCGGTCAGCCAGAATATAATTTCATCGACCTCTGCCTGCGTACGTCCCTTTTTCTCCGCTTTTTGAACATAGTGTGGATACACGCCTGCAAACGACATCTTATACACTCTTGTATTATCCATTTCGCTTGTTGTTAAAATTTTTCTGGTTCCCAAAAAGGGCGCGGTTCCGACGTATACAACGTATAGTATGATTTACTACAAAAGTAACCAGAACTCAGGAGTTTTATTGACAGATAAACGCCTGTAAATGAGTAATACGAACTTCGGTATAAGTTATTGTAAATGAGTTGAATGAGTGGCTTTTTGGGCCGAACAAAAGCGTGTTGTGCGGAAAAAAATGGAAGATATTTCTTATTCGCGCCCAATTTTAACCCTGCGCTTCAACGTACCGGCTTTTAAAAAAACGGAGAAGGAGTAAGGAATTACTTCCCTTACTCCTTCTCATATCAACTAAACCTGCTCATCGGGCTTAAGGTTTGTTGATGAACTTTTCAGGCTTCGTATCATAATCAGAATTCCGATTATGATCAACGGCAAGCTTAGTATTTGCCCCATATTCAATATCAGATTTTCTTCAAAGGCTACCTGGTTCTCTTTTAGGAATTCCATGAAGAACCGTTGAAAGAAAATTAACGACAAACCAAGCCCAAAAAGAAAACCTTTGTGATTTTGGACTTTCCCCGATCGCCATAAGAAAAACAGAATTAAAAAAATCGCTAAGTAGAACAGAGCTTCATAAAGCTGTGCCGGGTGTCTGGGAACCTCATCGATTTGCCTGAATACAAATGCCCAGGGTACTTGCGCTGGTATTCCAATGATCTCAGAATTCATCAAATTACCTAAGCGTATAAAACCTCCCAGCAGTGCGCCTGCAATGGTCAGCCTGTCTAAAATTGATACAAAGTCTTTTTTGTATTTTCTATTATACAGATATAACGCAAGTAACGCACCTAAAACCCCTCCATGACTTGCTAATCCTGCAAAGCCTGTAAATTCGAATGTTGGCTCTATCCGAACAGGCAGAATCTCAATGGGATTATGCAGATAGTAAACGGGATCATAAAAAAGAACGTGACCGAGGCGAGCTCCGATAATAGCTCCAACGGCTACAAAAGCTGTAAGTTTATCCAGGTCAGATTGCGAAAGATTTTCCCGTTTATAAATCCTCTGCATGACGTCGTACGCCAGGACCATACCGATTGTCCAGCAGAATCCATACCATCTGAAAAGCTCTAAGCCGGAAAAAATCCGTGGGTCTATATCCCATATTATATAAGAATTCATCCTCCTTGAAAGCAAATAGTTAGAATGATAAATGTTATGATGTTTGCCATGAATCCTGGCAATCTGCTTATAGCCTCACGATCGGCCCGTTCTATAATAAACAGGATCTCTTGTTGATCTGTGGCATGCATGGAATTAAACAGAACAAACTGCTTCCACGCTGGTTTAAGGTTATTTAAATTCATAGCCGTGATTTTTGAATTTAGTTTTCAGTTCGGTCTTCACCCGGTTCAGTCTCGTACTTACGTTAGTCGGAGTTATATCCAGTATTTGAGAGATTTCTTTGTTTTTGTAACCTTCTAAGAATAAGATAACGATTGCCTTATCTACATCTTTTAAAGACTGGAGCACAACCCGGAGTAGTTCCCGGTCATCATCAGCCATTGCATGGTGTGTAATGTCGTCTGATGTCTGCAAAGGTTCCGTGATTATCTTGTTTCTCTCATTCCTTACTTTGGTAAGCAGCGTATTGAGGCTAACCCTGTAAATCCACGTACTCAGCCCTGACTCTCCGCGAAATGTATCGAACGACTTCCAAAGTTGTAAGATAATGTCCTGGTAAGCATCTTTTTGATCTTCAGAACGGGTGTAATAGGCTTTGCAAAGGCTCCTGACAATCCCCTGATTGGCATTGATGACCCGAATAAAGTTTTGCTTTTGCGATTCCACCTGGACAATGACGTTTGATTCATTAGTAGCGTAATTTCAGGAAATGTCACGGACCAGAGGGATTTTTTTCAAAATACCCAGGCTATCGCCTGATGTCGTTCAATACAAATGGGATTTGTATCGCTACGTCACTGTCAGTCATGTTTGTCCAGGGGCCTAATAAAATAATCGTTTCACGGATTTTGTCCTTTAGATCGTTGATGTTATCCGCATTGTGTTCGACCCTTTTTAGCTTTGCGGGAGGATTGGTTTCTACAATGAAAGTCAACGCTGGTGCGTTTGGGTCGAAGTGTCTTTTATAGACGTCAGTAACAGAGATGTCGATAACGCTGTTTCTTTCGAGGTTGACGTTCGCTGTGAATTCATAGTGCGCATAGGTATCCATCATCACGTCAGGGATGGACATAAGGTCTGTAAAAAAGTCTCCAGCCAGCAAGAATCCTCCCAGGGGCGATGCGGTTGATTTCGGGAAACGGGAAGGATAGTGATCGATAAAGTACTCGCCGCTTTTGTTGTCCTGATGGATGCTATTGGGTTTGTAATAGGCATCGGCATCGACTGGAAACGGGCCTCCGGAATCGAAATCGTACTGGGCAATACTCTTTTTACCACTTTTATCGAAGATCGTCCAGACTCCCACTGGTTTGCCGTCGTGATATTCGCCGGTTTTGATGATCTTTTCCTTTTGATTGAAGTATTGCCATGTGCCTGTCGGCGTCCCCGTGGCAAATTGAGCCTTTAGCTTTACTTTGCCAGTATAGTAAAATAAGAGATAAGCGCCATTCGGTTGACCATCAGCATAGTCAATTTTTGCAATGACGATCCCTTTTTTATTGTACGAAGTCCACAAGCCATCTTTGAGGCCGTCCGTGTAGCTCCCTTCCTCGACGGTCACCCCGTTGCAAGTCATTTTATAGGTACCCTGGCGCAGCTTCGAATCGCTTGGGCTGTAATTTATTATCTCGGTACACTTACAATGCGGGTATTCTACAGTTGTTTGGGCTTGCGATAGAGTCGATAACGCGAGGAAGAGAACTGCAGGGATGAGATACTTCATAGTAAGGATATAACAGATGTTTTTTCGGAATAAAATTATACGTAAATCTACTAATGATTGTTGCGCATGGGTAAATTGACCGCCGCCCTTCTTAATTACCTAAAACTTTCTTAATCTCAACGAGTAATTCACTAACGGATTCTTCAATAGTTTTATTGGCAGTATCGATGGTGATCCGCTGCCGGTCCCAATCATGAAACTCCCTGGTTTTAACATCGTCCCAGGTCAGCGGTTGGAGATTCTCCACCTCCAGTAATCTGCTTTCTAAGCGATGTCTATGTTCTTTTTTATCAGAACAGATCACCTCAATATTAACGAATGAGCATCCGTTTCTTTTAGCAACATCATCCCATTCATACGGGT
>Ga0247762_1000133_pt1 | contig 30198 bp, 20 predicted proteins | sample UWRJL081202R4_FD_181016 | JGI IMG/M metagenome (GOLD analysis project Ga0247762, IMG submission 181016) | Plant litter microbial communities from Arlington Agricultural Research Station in Wisconsin, United States - UWRJ-L081-202R-4 | ecosystem: Environmental > Terrestrial > Plant litter >...
TCGCAAACCGGCTGTTGTTTATCCGTAAAGACGGTAAAATGAGAAATGCCCTCCGGAAGATCGGTTTTAGCGATCTTGAACTCGACCGAATCGTTTTGAAAACGCAGAGCTTCTCCACGCACTATAATCTGCCGTGCATGTACAAATACATAAACAGACGCTGATCGCGCGGCATCACCATGTCTTGAAACGCGCAACGTAAGCGTTTCGCTTCCGCCATCAGAAAGATGAATGGCGTAACCATTGGCTTCTATATCCGGAAAGGTAACGGGTATAACGGCGCGTACGCCAGTTTTCAATACCGCCCGATAATGCTGCCCCACCTTTGGAGTAAAATAAAAATACCCGATGCCAAAGCGCCGTGGTCTGAACGTCACTACGGTGTCGCCGGCATCATTTAAAACAGCACCGGGTAGATTGGCTCCTGTCCCGGCAGAGCTTTCAATACGAAACGCAACCTTACTGCGCACATTGTGTACCAGGTGCCCGCCCTCTGGAAAGAACTGCACGGTGTAAGAAACAGCAGGGAGTGAAGAAATATCGGGAGAGCCGCCGGTAAACGGATTGATCAGCGTTATCGTTTGGTTGAAATAAAGGTCAGGGTTAAAGTTCTTCATCCAGTTCGTATAGGCACGTAACTGATAGTTGCCTGAGCTTAGCGTTGCCGGTAAAAAGAACGAACCATTACCAGAACCGTTCAGTAAACCTATCTTAGCCTGTAATACAGGTCGATTGCTAGCATCCATTAACTCTACATAAGCCACTTTACTTATGTTAAGCGGCTTGTGAAAGCTTGCATCGGTAACGTAAACTTTGAACCACGCGATCTCCCCGGTAACGTAGAAGCTACGGTCGATGTGGACATACAGCTTCTCCTGCAGAGCATGCTTCCGGAATAAATCGAATTTATGGACAATACTGTCCGATGGCAATGTTTGCCCATGCGCGATTGCAGGGATCACGTAGCAAATAAGCAGGAGAAGATATCGAAAGTGAATCCGCATAATTGTCATAACGAATTTATTCCCAGAAATCAGGTCTCACCGTTACACCGCCGCCCCATACACGGCAATCGACACAAGTAGAAGACGAAGTGGTATATCCGATAATCGATCCGTTCGGAGCCGATACCGGACTTAACAACAGCGTTGAGGTTGGCGTTGTCGGAATATCCTTGAGCAATATGGTGTCGATGTCACAGACGGCAGGCAAATAAGAGCGTAATTCCTTCGGGATCTCCGAAGGAAATATATAAACCCGCTTGGTCGCCACGGAGCCGCCATCAAAATAGCCGATCACCGTTTCCGATGGCGTGTCCACGCAATAGATATTGCCGTTGGCTTGCGATGGGAGAGGATCGAATAAACTACCGAGGGTCTCCGTCGATTTCTGAAGACTAAGCCAATACGTATAGGCCTCCTCACTCAACACTTGCTGCTCAACCAATATACTGTACTTTTTCGCGAGCCGGATCGATTCCCGTGAGATGAACTGGAGTGGAAACCTGTAGATAACATCCCCGCTTAACCGGTCACTCGTCCCAACCAGTATCGTTGTGGACGACTCGGTCCTCCAGCAGGTATTGATGGATAGCTCGGAAGGCCGGGGTACCGCGGCACTGTCGACTAACATATAGGCGGAGTAATACGACGAATTGTATTCCCATGTTTCTACAAAGCGCCATTTATAATAACGACTGTTCCCCGTTGGGTTATGTGTATCTACGTTGATATTGATCCCGTTTCCTGCTCCCGTCCAGTACACACTATCGATCGGGGGCGATTGAGTCAATAGTACAGATCGGGAAAAATACTCCTTTCCTGTCGATGTCCTGATATGCAGGCGGTAAGTATGTGTTGTGCTCAAGGATAACCTTACTGCACTGTATACGCCAGCAGCGCGTTCCTTAAGCTGAAACATCGTGCCGGCATCATCCTCCACAGACACCATACTGCCGGACTCCGGTGCCGGGGCATCTGTTGAGCTTAGGGCCACAGTATGCGAAAGTCTTACGGATACAGAATCGCCGCTCAAATTTATAAAGCCGTCCACAACCAGATAATCAGGCGCGTTGCCTGACGCCGGCGGGTCATAAGGCTCCACACACCCGGTAACCCATATAAGGCAAAAAAGTATAAGGTATCGGCGTAAGGTCATCCGGTTAGAATTTAAAGTTGTATGTAATCGTCGGAATCGCCCGGGCAAAGATTGAAAGCTTGTAACCTTTTATCTCGCCGTTCTGGCTCACAAAAAATACAGAGTAAGCATTGGCCCGGCTGGTAAGGTTATACACCGCGAATGTCCATGAGCTGTGAGCAAGCTTTCGTACCTTGTGATTGCCCTCTACATTGATAGATATGTCTGTCCTGAAGTAATCCGGTATACGATATTGGTTCCGGTCAGAGTAATATACCCGCTCGGTACCCTCTACGGTATACCGTACTTCCGGTAACGTAATGGGGCGCCCCGTGCTGTATACCAGGTTTAGTGAGAAGTTAAAACGACGACTGAACTTATAATTACTAATAAAATTCACGGCATGCGGCTTATCAAAACTACTGGGGTAATATTCCCCACGGTTTACAACCTCGCTTGAGTAGATCCCGGCCGTTCGTAAAAATGAACGGGAGTATGTGTAGCTGATCCAGCCGTTTAATTTCCCGGCAGACTTCTTAATCATAAATTCTATACCATACGCTTTGCCTCTCGCAGCCAGAATATCCGTCTCTAAGTGATGATTCAGCAAGAGAACCGCTCCGTTCTTATAGTCAAAAGTGTTTTGAGTGATTTTGTAATAACCCTCGAGCGTAAGCTCGATCAGGTTGCCACGCAGGTTTTTATAAAGCCCGATCGAGAATTGATCTCCGTATTGAGGTGTCAGATAAGAATCGCTAAGCTTCCAGATGTCCGTAGGCGTAATGGCGGTGGTGTTTGAAAGCATCTGTATATATTGCCGCATGCGATTATAACTGAGTTTGATCGACGCAGAACTCGAAAACGCGTACCGCGCGGAGAATCGTGGTTCGGCACCGCTGTAATGAGCGATTGCCTTACCTTTGCCATAATGAAGTGTGTCCGTAAGCGTGCTTTTTTCGCGCGGCCCTCCCGGTGCATACTGGTAGACATCCTTCGCGCCTAAATACTGATAGAACGAATAACGAAGCCCTGCATAAAGTGAAAGCTTTGGAGTGACTTCGAAATTATCACCGATGTAAAGTGCAGACTCGAGCCCTTGCTCGCCTTCGAGTACATCAGGAACAATCAGTGACGCTTCTCCCTTCGGTTGCAGATTCCCCGGTGAGAGATCATATCGTGTTGTGCTGACTCCGCCCGTAAGAGTATGCTTGGAACTCAGAAAGTAATTGAAGTCCGCGCGCCCATTCAACTGGCGCACCCCGAAGTCCATATTGAAAGCGTTTACAGGGTTATTGTCGCTGTCAATGGAATAAGTATACTGGCTGTATGCTCCTGTTAAAACACCATACAACTTGGGGCCGAACACATGTTTCCATTTGAACGAAGCGTTTCGATCGCTATAGTGATAAGCCGTATCGCTGTTTAATTTAAAGCGATCCCGGCTAAAATATCCCGATAGATAAAAGCTGTTGTTCTCATTTAGTGTATGAGTAACGCTTGCTGTAATGTCATAAAAAGAAGCCTTACTGTTTTTCAGGTCATCATCGCTTAGCCGCCGAAGTAGCCAGTTGGAGTAAGTAGAGCGGGCACCGACAATAAACGTTGTCTTTTCATTGATAATCGGCCCCTCCAGCATAAACCTGCCCGTTACAGGACTTATACCACCTGAACCTGATAGCTTTTTTGCATTACCCTCTCTCGTATGCACATCCAGTACGGATGATAATCTTCCACCATATTCAGCGGTAATGCCGCTCTTATAAAGCTCTACATTCTTCAATACATCCGGATTAAACGTAGAAAAGAAGCCGAACAGGTGCGAAGGATTATAAACGACGGCATCGTTAAATAAGATCAAATTTTGATTGGTAGCGCCGCCACGAACGTTTAGGCCAACCGTACCTTCGCCTACCGTCTGCACACCCGGCAGCGTAAGTACAACCTTCATAATATCCGTTTCCCCCAGAATAAGCGGCAACTGCTTCATGGTCTTAATGTCAAGCTTCTCCATACCCATCTGTAGCTTCATGACATGAGCATCCTGCTCCGATTCTACGACCACCTCCTTCAAAGGAGTAATATCCTGTAAGAGTTCTATATCGAGACGCCCATCGGAATGAAGCATCACCTGCCGCTGTGTGCTCTTCATACCAACACTCTTGATCTGCAACGTGTGCCGGCCCTTGGGAATAGTTATAGCATAATATCCGAACTGGTCGGTAGCAACGCCTATTATGGGATTCTCTACAAATACAGCCGCGCCAATGATAGGCTCGCCCGTGGCCACGTCACGTATGCTGCCGGTAAGTGTTGCATTGCCCTTACCATCGTTCATCCGGTTACCAATACTGTATAGCCTTGCTTCGGCTAGCTGCTTCGCTTTTTCACGCCCTTCGTATGCAGAATAGTCAAAGGCCAGTGCTTTACTGTTACTGCGTGGCGCAGCCGGAAAAAGTCCTGGCGCCAATTCAGTCATGATCTCCCGGTCCTGGGTTATATAAACGGCATCGCCAGCCACCGCATAATGGAGATTGGTAGAGCTCAACAATTGGTTCAGAACTACTTCTAGCGGCTGTCCATCCGCGCGAACATTAACGGTTACACTGTCGGTCCAGGTAGGTGAATAATAGAACCGGTACGGCGTTTGTTTCTCGACAGCCTCAACAAATGCGTCGAAACGAATCCCCATGAAATCCCCTTGTAGCCGCCGTTGTCCGTGTACTGTTAGCGAAACAAGATTGAGCATCCCAAAGACCAGCAGTGTAATACGTATGCGCATAGATTATTGGTGTTCTGGAGTGTCATAGAATTCGGCCATCTTGCGCAACGCCATCTCCCGGTTCTTCTTGAAATTCAACCCGCCCGTCCTCGAGAATTTCTTTAAATCATTTTGCCGGCTCTTTAATACATCGAGCACAGACCGCTTGCTTCTAACCGCATGGTAACGTCCATCCAACAAAATAAAGTAGCGGTTGCGTTCTTCGAAGCTTATAGAGATCGCAAGGCTTTCAACGCGCTCTTGCGTACTCTTTTGCCGACGCGCAACAACACGCGTCTTCCCATCGTAGAGAATATCATAATAGCCTGTTTCCGGCAAGGCATTCAGGGTGTCTCTGAACAGCTTCTGAAACGTATGACCATCTATGGAGAAGCCGCCCACCTTCGCATCCACCAATGCCATCGGGTTTCCATTGATATCTAGTTCAGTAATGACCACATCCCGCGTAATATCATACTGCAAAGGCACATGCTCATACCAGTCGTTATCATACAACACTGATCCCTCCAGCCAATCCTCCGACACAAAATATGGATGCTGATCATTCGTACGACGCGGCTCCCGATATTCACTTCCGTTGTAAAGATTAGTCTGTCCGTTCATGGACTGAGTGTACTGTGCAATGCTATTCCGGACAGCGTCAGCTAGAAAGGCGGTGTCCCTTGCCTGCGCAAAAGCCTGTTGTAAACACAGGAAGCAAACCAGCAGAGAAACAAGCATCGGTATAACTCTCACCATAAACGAATATATCCCCAAAGCAAAGGATAACTAAAAAATAGCGAGAAGATGCCTGACTTTGTATACCATTAATGGAAATTTTTAGATTTAAATCGTTTACACCATTTCAGCGCTTATAACTTATATAAATTATCGGGTAGGGTAAGCTGATCAGAAGGGCTAAGGAAGGTCATAAAAAAAGGCCGCCTCCGTTTAAACAGAGGCGGCCTTTGATAAGGATATAAGTTCTGGCTTATTTCGCGTAAGCCACGCTTCTCATCTCGCGGATCACCGTAACCTTCACCTGTCCCGGATATTGCATATCACGCTCGATCTTTTGTGAAATGTCAAAGCTCAGCTGGCTCGCACGCTCGTCGGTGGCCTTCTCGGCATCTACGATTACACGGAGCTCACGGCCCGCCTGTATCGCGTAGCATTTCTCAACGCCGTCAAAGCTCAGGCCCAATTGCTCGAGTTCCTTCAGACGCTTGATGTATTGCTCCATCACCTCACGTCGTGCACCAGGCCGCGCACCGCTTATGGCATCGCAGGCTTGAACTATCGGAGATATAATGCTGGTCATCTCGATCTCGTCGTGGTGAGCGCCGATAGCGTTACATACCACTGGATGCTCTTTATATTTTAGGGCAAGCTCCATCCCGACAATGGCGTGAGGCTTTTCCAGCTCTTCTGGCCATACTTTACCGATATCGTGCAGCAGACCGGCGCGTTTAGCTTGTTTTACGTTCAAACCAAGCTCCGTCGCCATTATAGCGCATAGATTGGCTACTTCGCGCGAGTGCTGTAGCAGGTTCTGTCCGTAAGACGAACGGAAGCGCATACGTCCAACCATCTTAACAAGCTCAGGGTGCAGACCGTGGATGCCCAGATCGATCACTGTTCGCTCACCGATCTCTACAATCTCATCTTCAATGTTCTTTGTGGTCTTTGCCACAATCTCTTCAATACGAGCGGGGTGTATCCGGCCGTCCTGTACAAGACGGTGTAATGATAAACGTGCAATCTCACGACGCACAGGGTCAAAACCGGAAATAATGATTGCTTCCGGAGTATCGTCTACAATGATCTCAACACCGGTAGCCGCTTCCAGCGCCCGTATGTTACGTCCTTCACGGCCAATAACCTTACCCTTGATGTCGTCGCTCTCAATGTTGAAGATCGATACACAGTTTTCGATGGCATGTTCTGTAGCCGTACGCTGGATAGTTTCTACAACGATTTTCTTCGCTTCCTTGGTAGCCGTCAGCTTGGCTTGCTCCATAATGTCTTTAATGAAGCTCGATGCCTTGGTCTGAGCTTCGTCCTTTAACGAAGCAACCAGTTGCTCGCGCGCCTCATCGGCCGTAAGCTTTGAAATGTTTTCCAGGATCTGGATCTTCTGCTGGTTGAATTTGTCCAGGTCCTCCTTCCGTTTCTTGACGTTCTCGAGTTGTGCAGACAGGTCTGTCCGGATATCGTCAAGCTCACCCTCCTTGCGTTTCAGGTTCTCAAGCTCCTTGCTCAAAGTTCCTTCACGCTGTTTGATCTTTTGCTCATTGTTGATGATCTGACTTTTCTTACGGTTTGCTTCTTCCTCGAACTCCGACCGCAACTTCAGAATCTTTTCTTTTGCCTCCAGAATACGGTCCTTCTTCAGGTTTTCTGCGGCAATTTCTGCCTCCTTGATAATAAGACCTGCTTTTTCCTGATCCTCCTCCTGCTTGTGCTTCATTTTCTTTTTGTACAGGGAAGATCCGATCACGGGGCTCAGCACTGCTATGGCCACAATGCTGCTTACGATTGCTATGACAATGGTCAACATAAAAAATATAGGGTTATGAATCAACCCGGAGGTGCCACCTTGGCTCAGGAATGTAAATAGAGTAAAAGAAAAAATCAGAGTATCGACTGCGAAACAAGATGATTCAGATGGTTCACCTTCTCAAACACCGTCTGATCAATAACCTGGCTTGTCTCTTCGGCTGCCATCTTATCGATTAGGCAATCAAATGCTACCATGGCCAGTAAATCTTGTTTGTCGTCTATACCAAATTGCTCCCGGTACGATTTAAGCTTTTCATTGATGAGCTTGCCGGCCATTCTCACCCGCTCCTCATCGGATCGCTTCACCTTCATCGGATATTCGCGGTCGGCAATTTTAATTTTTATAGAAAGTTCCTCCATCAATAATCTCCCGGTTGCTTTATCTGCTTAAATGGGCGATGCACTTGTCTATCTCACGAATGTACTCGTCCACTTTCTTCTTCAACTCCAGAACACTTCCGTCTTCCGGATTTAAATTATCCACAATTTTAGTGATTTTCAGGTGATTATGAAAACCCGCGATCTGCTCGTCGCGGACTTTGATAGCCGATTTTAACTCCTGATTCTCCGCTTTCAGGTTTTTTAACTCTTCCTTCAGATTTTTGTGCTCATTTAAAAGCACCACTAGCTTCCGCTCCAGCCCGGAAAGGTTGGATTTCAATAATTCTTGATCCATGCTAATATCGTTTCGCCTTTGGCCTTGGAGGCTAAGCCGCTAGCTTTCTTTTCAAATCGCTCAAATCTATTCCCAACCACACATCATCAGTCCGTAACCCACTATTTACGAATCAGTGCACCAAGCTTCTGCTCAAAAGCCTGCATGAGCCGCCCCATCGTTTTCTCGATCTCCTCATCTGTCAACGTCTTGCTCTCATCCAAAAGGGTAAACGCCAATGCATACGCCTTCTTACCCGCTGGTATATTCTCGCCCTCGTAAACATCAAAGGCAAGTATGTTCTTCACCAACTTCTTCTCCGTACTCATTACCAGATTCCGGACTTCGTCAAAGCTTATCTGCTTGTCCAACACTAAGGATAAATCCCGGCGAACTTCAGGGAATTTCGCAATTTCCTGAATTACTAACTTAGGGTTTGCCGATTGGAAAAGCAAGGAAGTGCTTAGCTCGCCATAAAATATTTCCTGCTTAATACCGAAATCCTTAAGAAGTGCCGGTTTAACCTTACCTAACCGCCCGATTTCTTCAGGACCACGACTCAATTTTATACCATATTCCAACAATGGATCGGTTATTCGCTCCTGTTTGACAGTACTTAAGCCGCATTTCTGAAGAACATGCTGTACATGCTGCGCCAGATCATAGTAACTTACGGCAACACTCTTGCGCTGCCAGTTCTCTGTCTCAACATTTCCCGTCATATAGAGGCCAAGACGTTCCTCTTCCTGGTACTTGCCGTCCTGTTTATAATATATCTTGCCGAACTCGAATATCTTCAGGTCCCTTTGCTTCCGATTAATATTATGTGAGCATACCTCGAGTCCGGTAAACAATAAAGTCTGCCGCAAGATACCCTGCTCCTCACTTAGCTTGTTAAGTATCTCGATCGTCTCCCCCTTGAACGTTAGATTATGCCGTGCCTGGTAAGCCTGGTTCGTAAGTGAGTTCGTAAGGATCTCGTAAAAACCATTGGCAACCAGCAGCTCACCGATTGAACGCTTGAATGTATCCAGGCTCTTTACAGGGAATTCGGCAAAATAGTCGGTACGTGCCGTGTCCGAAAGCTCGATATTGTTAAACCCATAGATGCGGAGGATTTCTTCTACGATATCCGCCTCCTGAGTAACGTCTACACGATACGTAGGCACAGAAACACGATAACGGTCGGCATGCTTCTCCACAATCGAAATGTCAAGCCTTTCAAGAATACCAAAAACTTCTTCCCGTGGAATTGCCTTTCCAATCAACCGGTCGACATTTTTGTCTTTTACTTCAATCTCCCGGTTTTCGATCTTTTTTGGATATATATCAACGATCTCCGAAGAAATCTTACCGCCAGCAATTTCCTGGACGAGCAAAGCCGCGCGCTTCAATGCATAAATCGTAATGGATGGATCTGTGCCGCGCTCGAAGCGGAATGATGCATCCGTCTTGAGTTGGTGATAAATGGAGGTTCTGCGGACAGAGTCGGGGGCAAAATAGGCGCTCTCCAGGAATATATTCTGCGTCTGTTCAGTAATTCCCGAACTGATGCCACCGAATACTCCGGCAATACACATTGGCTCTTCCGCATTGCAGATCATCAGGTCTGTACGCTGTAATTTTCTCTCTTTGTTGTCGAGGGTGGTGAATGGAGTTCCTTCCGGCAGCGTCTTCACGATTACCTTACCTCCCGCAATGCGATCGGCGTCAAAAGCATGCATCGGCTGTCCCAGCTCGTGACAAATAAAGTTTGTGATATCAACAACGGAGTTGATAGGCGTAAGCCCGATCGAGAGCAGTCGGTTCTTTAGCCACGCCGGTGACTCAGTTACCTTAACTCCAGATATAGTTACTCCCGAATACCGTGGACATGCCTCAGCATTTTCTACCACGACAGGGATTGTAAGATTCGTATTGTTCACCGCGAAGCCGTCAACAGAAGGCCAACGTATTTCGCGTTTCTGAGCCGCACGTATATCACGCGCAACACCCACATGTGATGCGGCATCGGCACGGTTCGGCGTAAGCCCGATCTCTAAAATATAATCGGATTTAATGCTGTAATATTCCGTGGCAGGCGTTCCGACCACTGCATCCGGGGGTAATACAATGATACCGGAATGATCGTCTCCAAGGCCGATCTCGTCTTTCGCGCAGATCATTCCCTCAGACTGCTCACCACGGATCTTCGTCGCTTTTATGGTAAACGGATCACCCGTGGAAGGATGTACCGTTGTTCCAGGGGTGGCGACAACAACCTTTTGTCCGGCCGCTACATTAGGTGCTCCACAAACGATATTCAGGATCTTTCCGCTTCCCACATCCACCGTAGTAACCGATAATTTATCAGCATTAGGGTGGCGCCCGCAGGTAAGAACTTCACCGATAACCAAACCCTTCAATCCCCCGCGAACGGTCTCATGCTCTTCAACACTCTCCACTTCAAGGCCTGTAGAGGTCAGTACCTTGCCTATTTCTTCAGCACTTTCGGGAATATCAATATATTCTTTAAGCCAGTTATAAGATATCGTCATGAGTTTAATTACGGTTTTAAGCAGACAGATCTCCGAGCAACCAGCCCTCTTGATCGGGCATGTTCAGAGACGGTAAGCTCTAATGTAAACAGCTCAAAAATAGCGCGTTTAGGAGGAAGTATAAATAGTTTCTTTAAAAGAACTTTCGGAGCAGGGTTGCCTCGCTAAAATATGCTTTTAACCCGCTGACAACCTTTTGCTTAGTAGATTTTTTCCCCCGCGCGGATGGCCACAGATAGCAGATTCTCAGCGGGCGGAAATGGACACGAGTACTTTTCCGTATAGGCACAGTAAGGATTGTATGCCCGGTTGAAATCCAGCGTAATTGTATTGCTGCCCGGTACTTTTACGATATCGAGATACCGTCCGGCGCCATAAGTTTCCTTCGCGCTGGTCTGATCGCCAAAAGCTAAAAACAACTTCCCACGGAATGGCCCCATATCAATGATCTCCAACAGCAATAGCCTGTTGTTTATACCATCAAGCTCGAAATCGGCGTAAGCATATTCCAGGTAACGTTGCTCTTTGCCGTCGCTCGTGCCGAGGATAACTGGCTTCTTGTTCTCGACCGGCGTCAGCTTTGCCGTTATCTTATAGTGAACATCGGTCGGAAAATAGTGCAGACCCTTGAAAGCGTCTGTCATTTCGGCAAGCGGAGACTCCTTCGAGGTCCGCATGAAATCGTCCTTTTCATCCCGTTCTTTTTGAATCTCGGCAATATAGGCAGTCTGATCCTGGCTGCCTTGGAAAGAGTAGAATAGGCTTACGAGTGCCAGAACAAGCGCTATGAGAATAAGAATGTTTTTGGTTTTCATCGGTTCAAAGAGTCGAGTAGTAGTTTTCGCTGTCTGTCATCCCAGCGTAAGATCGAATCGCGCTGGGTTTTAAACAAATTGAAAAATAAGGGAATGCCATTATCGGCCAGTTCCCCAGGTGCGTTTGCCAATATACATATAGCGATCCGGTCCTTTACATTAACAGCTACTTCGCTGCGGTATCCGTTTACAAATCCGCCATGATAGATCAGCGTATCGTCAGGATAATACAGCACACGCCAGCCTAATCCATAATAAGAGTCACTTAACTTGTGCATACGGCCATAGTTACGATTCTTGGATGGAGCCTTAACCGCCGGACTGAAAAGAGTTGCCAACGTCTTGCGCGAGATCACTTGCTCACGGTTGCCCAACAGAGCAAGCATCCATTTTGCCATATCCGTAATGCTGGCGTTTACGCCGCCTGCCGGAGCAACATTATAATACGTATTGGTAATACGGGCAGGAACCCACTTGCCATGATTGAGCTTGTGCGGACGCGCTATATTACCGTCTGCCATAAGATCGGCATAGGTAATAGACGCATGCTGCATATTCAACGGAGTAAATACCCGTTCTTTCATCCAGGTATTGTAAGGTTTCCCTGTAGCAGCCTGGATAACCTCGCCGACCAGGCTGTAGGCTACATTCTGGTAACTGTATTGCGTGCCTACATCCGAAGCCATGTTCACATCTTTCAAATGTGTAAGCATATCCGGAAGATCATCACCTTCTTCAACAAGATTTGTATAAGTATGATAAGGCAGGCCTACTGTATGCGAAAGCACATGCCGTAATGTCAGCCGCTGAGTCTGCTCGGGTGATTTCAGAGAGAAACCGGGAAGATATTTAACCACACGATCATCCCATGAAAGAAGGCTGTCCTCAACCAGGATTCCCGTTAAAAAAGAAGCAAAACACTTGGAAACGGATGCAATCCGGAACACAGTATTCATGTTAACGGAATCTGTCATATCAGATGATCGTAAACCCATCGCCCGCAGGTAAACAATTGACGAATCCTTAACTACCGCAAGCGCCGCGCCCGGAGTTCCCGAAGTCATCATGAGTGTATCGATTCGTTGGGAATATTCCGCAAATAGCTGCTCCAGGTGTGGATTTTTGGGTAACGTAATAGCTGGCTTGCTGTGTTCTGCAACTGGAGAGTTTACAGAAGGAGCGGGGCGCGTCATTAACCACCAGGTGACGAATGCCACGGGAATCAATGTGAACCCTACAAGGAGAAAATACTTCCGCTTCATTGCCATTGCAAATTTCAAATGTAGCGGATAATCGTATCTCCTTAAAGGAATCCGCTATCGGCAAAGCTAAAATAGTGCTGCCCGGCAATGATGAGGTGATCCAATACGCGAATATCTAAAAGTGCACCCGCGTCCCGTAACTTATGCGTTAGCTTGATATCAGCGTCGCTGGCTGTAAGATTCCCCGATGGATGATTATGTGCCAGCACAATACCGCTGGCAAGTTCATTAACAGCAGTTTTGAAAATGATCCTGGGATCCACCACTGTGCTGGAAACACCACCCTGACTCACCTGTTGCTTCCTGATAACCTGGTTCGAACGGTTAAGTAGCATTATCCAGAATGTCTCATACGGCATATCAACTAACTCCGGCCGTATCACTTCGTATGCGTCAGCAGATCCCGTAATTTTGGGTTTCGCCTGGCTCTCTGCTTCTTTCCGTCGTCTGCCCAGCTCCAATGCCGCCAATATGGAGACAGCCTTCGCCTTACCAATCCCTTTTACCTTTAAAAGATCATACATGGTAAAAGAGGCCAGGGTATGCAAATCATTATCTGCCTGGCAAAGAATAGCCCTTGCTAAATCAACCGCGCTTGACCTGGCTGTGCCGGTACGCAATAGAATAGCTAGTAACTCCGCTTCTGATAACGAAGCCTTTCCTTTTAATTCGAATTTTTTTCTCGGCTGATCCTGCGGAGACCATGCAGGGATACTGGGCCTCTTCTCTGCTAACGCTTCCAATTCAAACAACCCTCCCCCAAATATATCCATTCCCCCGCGAACACAAAAGCCCCCCTTACCAAAAAGGGGGGCTCTCCAAAAATTTTATTTCAAAAAGAAACCTCTTAAGCCAGTTTGTTGACCAGCTTAGTCAGCTTAGACTTCTGGTTAGAAGCCTTTCTCCAATGAATAACATTCTTTTTAGCCAGCCTATCGATCATCGAAGAAACTTCCTTCAAAAGAGCCTCAGCTTCAGCCTTCACTGTAGTCGTTCTCAATTTCTTGATAAACGTACGTGTTGTCTTGTGCTGATAACGATTTCTAACACGTTTCACTTCGTTTGCACGAATTCTTTTCTCTGCCGATTTATGGTTTGCCATATCTTCTTCTTAAAAATAAGGACTGCAAAGGTAAGCGGATTTTATCTAATTGCAAGGCCTGGTCATTTCAATTCCTGTAGACTCCCCTCAAAAAGAAGGTTAACATGCGGATCCAAGCGTAATTTGGAAGGTTTTTGAGCCATTGGGATTGAAAATTTATTATGCTGTTGTGTGACTTTTAGCGATTCTACTGCCGAAGTAGCCTTATTTTCATCATAGACTTCAACTTCCAGCATAATATTAAAGAGTGCTTTTTGCTCCTGGTCAACCTCTAACACAATAGCTTTGCCCTTGTTGTCATAGCGCCAGGTAGCTTTTAAAACCGGATGCCCTGTTCCGTAAAGCCACTGCTTGAAGAAACCCGTAAGGTCTTTTCCGCTCGCCGTTTCCATAACCCGCTTAAAATCGTCGGTAGTGGCATTGCTGTTTTGAAACTGACGGTAATACTCTCGAATACCATCCCAAAAAGCATCATCTCCTATTTCCTGGCGCAGCATGTGTAGAACCCAGCTTCCCTTTTGATAGGAGTTCACGCTCAATAGTTCAATCAGGTTCTCCGGCAGCGCCGAAAATACAACAGGCAGTGTGGTTTTATGCGAATACTCAATAACCTGTCGCCGTTCCGTGTTCAGCCGCTCTTGCAAAGCATCACGCCCGTAGCGGAATTCCACAAAGAGGTTGGTAAAATAGGTAGCAAATCCTTCGCTAAGCCATACATGGTGCCAATCCTTTTCAGAAACAGAATTACCGAACCATTGATGGGCCACTTCGTGTGCAATGAGCGGCTCTATTCCACCCTTGCCTGTAACAGAGTTCTCAAAATAAAATATGTTGCTTGCATTTTCCATGCCGCCATAGCGTGTTGTTGATTGCACATTCGCAAGCTTCTTATAAGAATAAGGCCCCACATGATTATGTAAGAAGTCGAGCACATCGCTGGCAGCCGAGTAATCGTGAAAGCCCTCGAGTCGGTTTTGAGGATAAACCCAGCTCTCAACACCTATATCGTTCATCGCACCGCTACGCTGGATAGCAAAACGTGCCGCGCCGATAACCATTACTTTGGTGGCAATCGGTACGGCCTCGTGCCAGTGAGTTAGCTTCTGCCTCGAGCTAAGGAAACTCTCTTCTATCTTGATGCCATTACCCACAACAGTATAATGAACGGGGGCAAGAATAATAAAATCTACTCCCGCCTTATCCGACGGGTGATCTACCGTAGGTAGCCAGTGCCGGGCCCGGTCCGGCCAGTTATCTCCGAAAAATGTTCGGTCTCCGTACTTATTTTGAGAAATAATGAGTCCGTCCTCGGGTATACCGCTATAAATAACTGTGAACGGTAGGAGAGTTCCTGCATTTGCCGGCTCAGGTATATTTATACGAAGTAAATTGTTCTGATGTTGAAAAGGAATTGACCGCCCGCGTAATAAGACCTCTCTTACGGTCATGCCTTGTCCCTGGGCATTACGCGATCGGAGATCCAGTTGCACTACGGCAACCTCCTTACGGAAAAGTATATCAATGGTCGCTTCGCCTGAAAGCACATTCGTACTGTCGTTAAGCGTTAGTCGGAAAGTGTAGTGCTGAATGTCGATTCCATCCTGTGGGCCGGTTGAGGCAAACAACCAATAAGGAAGCAGGATAATCAGTAGAAAAAAAAGACGTCGTAGCATATCAATGAGGCGGTAATAAATTATCTTAAAGGTCTGATAAAAACGTTGTATGTCAAAGAAGGTCTTTAAGATCCGGAAAATTATCGTTGTTGCGGCATTAGTAACAGTCGTCATGACAGCTCAGCCTGGGGCTTTTTCAGTCACAAGCGCATTAACCGCCTTGCCGTTTTTATACTACCGCCGGATATGATCGTGTTCTACAAGCGGAACATAGAATATATCGAACGAGCTGCTGTAAACCCGGATCGCCGTCGTTTCTCGGTGGTCGATGAAGCGCCGAGACATTATATAGACCTCGATCATTATGGTGATAGCGCATGGCACAAGATGCCGCGTTTCTGGAATGATGCAGTAATACAATACACCGAAGATACCCTCAAAGCTTACGGCATACTGCCCTGGCATATCAACCGCGTATACTACCAGCTTCGCGACGCCTTCATGATACGAGATCCGGAAAAAATATTGCGACTGTCCGCAGAGCTCGGTCATTATATTGCAGATGCAAATGTTCCGCTACATACGACTGAAAATTATAACGGTCAGCGTACCGGCCAGAATGGTATTCACGCATTCTGGGAATCCCGATTGCCGGAATTGTTTTCTGATAACTATGATTTCTTTGTTGGCAAAGCTGAATATATTCCCAATACACAACTGGCAGCGTGGCAAGCCGTCGTTAAAGCCCATCTTCAGGTAGATTCAGTTCTGGTCATAGAAAAGCGACTCTCACAACAGTATCAGCATTCTAAATACACATTCGAAACGAAAGGCAGACAGACCATAAAGGCCTATGCGCGCGAATACTCGAAAGCATATCACACCCTTCTTCAGGGTATGGTAGAACAACAGATGCGTGCATCGATAAAAATGCTCGGCGATTTCTGGTATACAGCCTGGATCGATGCAGGTCAGCCCGATCTGAAAGCCCTGCTCGATAGACAACCCTCTGAGCAGGAGCTGCAGCAACGCAGGGAAGAATTGGAGCAGTGGAAGCAACAAAACATCCGTGTGCGCGTTCGTGAACATGAAATGATCGAAAATCAATAGATCATGATGGACGGAACGCCTCGTTTTAAAAAATATCTTGATATTTGGTCTCTACAAAATAGCAAGCTCTATGCGTATCAGGATCATATTGCCCGGACTGGCCATTCTATTCTTCTTCAGCACGTGTCGAAACACTGGAAAATCAGTCGATGACACTGGTTTTTTGGATACACTGTCTCGTCATACCTTTAACTGGTTCTGGGATGTTGCTGGCGCTGAAAATGGACAGGTTCCCGACCGGTGGCCTACAAAGAACTTCTCAAGCATAGCAGCAACGGGCTTCGGGTTGTCGGCATATTTAGTTGGAGTCGAACGTGGATATATCACCCGCGGGCAGGCCGCGGAAAGAACGTTGAAAACACTTCAGTTCCTGTACAACCTGCCTAAAGGTGATTCGGCATCGGACGTAGCGGGTTACAAAGGTTTCTTTTACCATTTCCTCGATCAGGAAACAGGGCTTCGCTTTCAGCAAGTGGAGCTCTCCACAATAGATACCGGTTTGCTTATGGCCGGCATCCTGTCGTCACAGTCTTTCTTTGATCAGGACAACGACAGCGAAAAACAGATCCGACGGCTTGCCGATAGCCTCTATCGTGCCGTGGAGTGGAACTGGGCTATGGACAACAAGAGTGTTATGAGTATGGGCTGGCACCCGGAGAAAGGATTTATCGAGGCTACCTGGCAAGGATACAATGAGGGGATGATATTGTATATACTGGCGCTTGGCTCGCCAACACATACAATACCTGCCGAATCATGGAAAAGCTGGACCAGTACCTATCAGTGGACTACCTATCAGGGACAGGAGTTTGTAAACTTCGGCCCGCTCTTCGCTCACCAGTATTCACACATGTACATCGATTTCAAAGGGATACAAGACGAGTACATGAAATCCAAAAAGATCGATTACTTCGAAAACTCCAGGCGAGCCACGTATGCCAATCGCCAGTATTGTATAACCAATGCTGCAGGTTTCACAGGATATAGCAATAACATCTGGGGACTTACCGCATGTGATGGTCCGGGAAACAATAATAAGGCAAATCCTAACGTCGCATTTCAGGGATACAATGCCCGTGGCGCCTCACAATTTTATCTGCAGGATGACGGTACCATAGCGCCCACCGCAGCAGGAGGATCCATAGCGTTCGCTCCTGAGATCTGTATACCGGCGTTGAAAGAGATGCGCAGCCGGTATGGTGAAAAGCTCTACGGAAAATACGGTTTTAAAGATGCCTTCAATCTGAGTATTGTTTATAAAGATGGCACAGTAGGCTGGTACGACCAGGACTATCTGGGCATAGATCAGGGACCGATCTTAATACAGACCGAAAACTATAGAAGCGGCCTCGTCTGGAAGCTGATGAAGAAGAACCCGTACATTCGGGCCGGATTGAAGAAAGCCGGGTTTACCGGCGGCTGGCTCGATGAATAATATATAAATTATAGAATGGTAAAAATAAGGTACATAGCGGTATACCTGACCTTGATGCTGAGTGCACTCTCTGGTGCGAAAGCTCAGGAACATATCAGCGTAAGAGATACCATTGAAGAACGGAACTTCATGCCGCACGAAGTGCCTTATTTTGTAGATACGACCAACGCGCTAACCTTCTATCAGATTTCTTCAAACAGCTACTCCAACCGTTTTCAGCAGCACGGGGACTATCAAAATAAAGATTTTAAAAAGAATGCTTCGTATTGGATAAGGTTACCTATTTACCATAAGGCCTCCTCGCGCAAAATCTGGCTGCTCGAATTCTATGATCAGACCATAGATCATATCGACGCTTACATTCCTCATGAGGACGGAACCTACCAAAACGTCGTCATGGGCGATAATCAACCATTTGGCGAGCGCATATTCAGGCATAAGAACTTCGAGATCGTACTTAACATGAAGTCCGACACCCTGATGTACTATTACTTCAAAGTGCAGTCGCACGAATTTGCCGACATGCGTATAGCGTTGCGTTCGGCAAACCGTTTCATATATTATGCGCTGAACGAGTACTTCCTCTTCGGAACATTCTACGGAATGATCCTCATCATAAGCCTTTATAATTTGTTGGTGTATCTCGCCATACGTGAGATTAAAAACATATACTATATCTTCTACATACTCAGCGTAGCCCTCTATGCCGTGAGCCTCGACGGTATTGGTTTTCAATATCTTTGGCCAAACGCCCCGCAGTGGAATGACTATGCTACGGGTATCGCTTTATATCTGGTCATTCTTTGGGCGCTCATCTTCACGCGTCGCTTCCTCAGCACCCGGGCTAACGCATCGCGATTAGACAAAGCACTCAGGGCAATGATCGTAGCCCGCTCGGTGTGGTTCATATTAGAACTAACCCTGCTTCCGCGCATGCTCACGTATCGGAATGTTGAGATCATCCCGCTTTCCCTCATCTTTTATACAGGTATAACGGTGTGGCGTGGCGGTTATAGCCCGGCCCGGTTCTTTGTAATAGCATACGGAATACTATTTATGGGTTTCTTCCTGCGCACACTGGTATACTTTAACCTGTTACCGTTTACAACGCTTTCACATTATAGCCTTCACATCAGCTTCGTCCTCGAAATGCTCTTCCTGACTTTCGCGCTGGGAGACCGCATTCGTATCCTGAAGAACATGCGTGATCGTGCCCTGCGTCGGATCATTCATCAGAATGAAGCAAACATGCAATTGAAAGACAGGGTTAACCGTGAGCTGGAACAGAAGGTACTCGAACGAACATTGGAGCTTAACGAAAAAAACCACCAGTTAGAAGAGAGTAATAAGAAGCTCGAACGCCAGGCAGGGGAAATAAATCAGATAAACTCCATTCTTGACCTGGATAACTGGAAGCTTAAAAACAGTATCCGGGAAGTACTGAGTGAGCGCCTCATTGAAAAAACAATGGACTACAAGCAATTTCAGACCTTGTATCCCGATACGCTTGCCTGTTACCGTTTCCTTGAAAATCTTAAGTGGAAGAAAGACTTTCACTGTCGCAAATGCGGAAACGAGAAATACTTTGATGGCGCCCAGAAATTTTCACGTCGATGCACCCGCTGCGGCTATAATGAATCGATAACAGCCTACACCATTTTTCATAGTATTAAATTCCCTATAGAGAAGGCGTTTTATATCGCTTATCTCACCGTAACGGGTAAAAAAGAATACACCCTTGAAGCTCTTGCTCAACAACTCGATATCCGCCTGAATACGGTTTGGGGCTTTAAACATAAAATAACGGAGTGTATCATGGAACTCGAACAGGGAGGAAAAAAGCCGACAATCTCACGTTGGGACGAAATTATCCTGACCCACGAGCCCCCCAAAAAAGAGCTTGCCCCGTCAAAATCCCGTAAAGAAGGCTAACCGTAACCCGTAGTTAAACTGGTATCTATCTTTCCCACTTTTTAGCCGCCACGCTTTTCCAAATGGTGGATTGTGGCACTTTTAGGTCACTTTTGGAAACGTTTTCTGAACTTTTTCGGGCCTTGTTTTTTACGCGATAAAGGACGAGCAATAATCCAACGAAACCGATTGAAATCGTCTGAAATCAATGTTTTTTAAGCGTTAAAACTGATTTCGTTTTTACTGCCTCTTTTGGTGTGCTAAAGGCACATTTTTCTGAAAGAATTAGCTTGTGCGCTTGACTTCAGCAACCTTCACTTCACAGACCGCCTGAGCCTGGGTCTTAATTCACAACCTTTCTCCTAACCTATGAGCAAGAGATTTATTCTGCTGCTGCTGGCAACCTTTTTACTAAGTATATCCGGATTTTCCCAAAACAGGACTGTGTCCGGAAGAGTCACTTCCAAAGAGGAGGGCACCCCGCTGCCAGGCGTTAATGTCACCATACAGGGAACCGCCAACGGTACCGTCACGGATATCGACGGCAATTTTTCTATTGCCGTTAATAACGATAATGATGTGCTGAGTTTCACATTCGTTGGCTACAAAACCCAACTGATCAACGTCGCCACCCAAACAAGCATAAACGTCGTTCTCGAATCGGATATAACGATGCTACAGGATGTAGTGGTTATCGGATATGGAACCGTGAAGAAATCAGATCTAACCGGCTCCGTATCTTCCGTTCGTGGGTCGGATCTTACTAAGATACCATCTGTGTCACCTGAGCAGGCATTGCAGGGCAAAGTAGCCGGCGTCCAGGTAACAAGCTCCACGGGTGCGCCTGGGGCGCCCGTAGCTGTCCGCATTCGGGGTACAGGTACATTCAACTCCGCCTCACCTATATATGTAGTCGATGGGGTTATCCTCGACGATATTTCTTTCCTGAATAGCAACGATATACAATCGATGGAAGTATTGAAAGATGCTTCCGCTACTGCCATTTATGGATCCCGTGGTGCAAACGGCGTAATCATGATCACCACGAGGCAGGGAAAACTCGGTAACGAAACACCTGCGATTAACTTTTCGGCAGATTATAGCATGCAGGTGTTACAGAAAAAAATCGACCTGCTTAGCGGGTCCGAATTTGCAACGATAGTAAACGAGATCACACCGGGCACATACAACAACGTCAACGCCGTTCCCAATACCGACTGGCAGGATCAGATATTCCGTAATGCACCAATGCAAAACTATCAAATGTCTGCGTCCGGCGCCTCCAGCAAAATCCAATACTACTTCGGTGCTGCTTACTTCAATCAGGATGGTATCATACCGAAGTCCAACTACGAGAGGCTTTCCGTGCGTATGAACAATGTGTATAACCTGTCCAAACATGTTCGCTTGGGCAATAATCTCACATTAGCTCCCTTCCGACAGAATAACGCAAATAGTAACGTGGTCTTTACCGCATACCGCGCGTGGCCTACCGTAACACCTTATACGGCCACTGGCGCTTATAGCGAGGTGCGCGGCGTAGGTAATCCTCTGGCCGATATTAATTATACCAATACCATCAATAAAGGCCTGCGCACGGTAGGTAATGTGTACGGCGAAGTGAATTTCCTGAAAGACTTTACATTCAAGTCGAGCTTCGGTGTAGATATGAACTACACAAAAATCCAAAATTTCACCCCACAATTCTTCGTATCCGCGCAGCAGCAGGCATCCTACAGCACACTTACGAAAGAGTACAACGACCGTGTCTCGTGGTTATGGGAAAACACGCTCGCCTATCACAAGGAGATAAACAAGCATAAGTTTGATGCCGTGGTCGGTTTTACCTCACAGGAAAGCTCATCCGAAAACCTCAAGCTCCAGGCAAGAAACATCCTGCGTGATGATCCTGACTTCTGGTACCTCAGCGGAAGCACACTGTATCCTAACGAAACAACAAACACGGCGGATCCCAATCAGAATTATTCCATGGTATCGTTACTGGCCAGGTTGAATTACGTTTATAACGATCGCTACCTGTTCACGGCAACATTCCGTCGCGATGGCTCTTCGAAATTCACGTCGATGAATCAGTATGCTATGTTTCCATCATTTGCGGTGGGCTGGAACGTGATCAACGAAGATTTCATGCAGTCACAAACATTGTTTACCAATCTTAAAGTGCGGGCGAGTTGGGGTATAATCGGTAACGAAAAAATACCATACGATCGCCAGTACTCAACGGTAGATAATACTTACGGCGCCGTATTGGGAACTGCTGAAACATTATATCCTGGTGCTTCATATGCAAGGCTCGGGAACCAGAACCTAAAGTGGGAAAGTGCCTATCAAACCGATATCGGTATTGAAGCAGGCTTCTTCGATAATCGCCTCACGGCAGAAATAGATTATTTCCGCAAAGACACCAAAGACATACTCATAGACAAGCCTATAGCAGGATATCTCGGTAACGGTATCGGGCAACTCTTGACCATAAACGCAGGTGAAGTGCTTAACCGCGGCCTGGAAGCGACAATCGGTTGGAACAGTACCATCGGCGATAACATAAAATATCGTGTAAATGCAAACTATACCGCCCTTCATAACGAAGTGCTTAACGTAGTGACCGGAAGTCCGGGAGACTATCTTCGTAATCAGGACATCACAACCTCAAGTTCTCCGGGGCTGCCCATTGGCGCTTTCTATGGATATAAAGTAGATGGCGTGTTTCAAAATGCGGCGGAGCTTGCTGCCTATCCGCACCGCAGCGAAGCCGGAGTCGGTGATGTGCGATACGTGGATGTAACCGGTGATAATCTGCTCACGGATGCAGATCGTACATACATAGGTTCGCCTATTCCCAAAGCATTCTATGGCTTTGGCGGCGAGATCTCGTACAAAGGCATCGTACTCTCAGCCGATTTCCAGGGTCAGTACGGAAACAAAATAATGAATTACAAAGAATCCGTACGTTCGGACCTGTACAACTACGAACAACACGTTATGAATCGCTGGCATGGCGAAGGCACCAGCAATACAGATCCCCGTGCCACGGAAGGAGGTTACAACTACCTCATCTCGTCTCGGTTTATTCAGGATGGCGCATTCTTTCGCCTGCGTAGCCTTACCGTTGGATATGATCTCCCGGCGTCTATACTCGATCGCCTGAAAATGAAATCCGCTCGCTTTTATTTAAGAGGCACAAATGTGTTCACATCTACAAAATATACGGGGTATACACCTGAGATCGCAACGGTAGATCCTAAGACTCCAAAAAACGAACCCCTTAATAGTGGTATAGACAAGGGCACATACCCTATCCCTTCCATCTATTCCGTAGGTCTTAATGTGGCATTCTAAGGTATCGGGCGGTACGTATAAATAAATCAAGATGAAAAAGAATATACAAATGATTCGCATAACAGTAAAAGCAGTCACAGCCGGTATGCTCCTGGTTATACTGAGCTGTAGCGATTTTCTGGATAAGCCTCTTCAGGGTCAGCTCACCCAGGAAACATTCCCGGTTACGGCGGCAGATGCGCTTCAGGCTACTAACGCAATGTACAATACGCTGCGTGATGCCAGCTACCACTCAGGAACATTTCCTATACTCGATATTATGTCCGATGATGCCGCCAAGGGTAGCAACCCTACAGATGGTGCCTCCACAATAGGTACATACAATTCGTTCACGCACATACCTACGGAAGGTAATATCAACAATTGGTGGAATGTGCTCTATGTGGGGATTAAACGTACAAATGTAGTGATCGAAAAATTGCCGGATATCACCATGGACGAAAACCTCAAAAAGCGCTACATGGCTGAAGCCTATTTCCTCCGCGCCCTCTTTTACTTCGACCTGGTGCGTGCCTGGGGCGATGTGCCGCTCGTAACAACGGTCTCGCCCGCGGAAAACCTCGAGCGTACACCAGCGGAGCAGATCTACAATCTCATCGTAGGTGACCTCACCAAAGCGATCGATGCCCTCCCCGAAAAATCTGAATATGATGCCGACGACATGGGCCGTGCTACTAAAGGAGCAGCAAAAGGTATTCTGGCTAAAGTATATCTGTTCCTGAATGACGACACCAATGCCGCGAAATACGCGCTGGAAGTAATTAACTCCGGAGAATATGATTTGATGGAAAATTTCGAAGACGCCAATAGCAAACGAGGCGAGTTCGGTAGCGAATCCATTTTTGAGATTGGTGCATTGCCGTTCGAAGGGCAGGTAAACGGCGGTGATCAGTATGCCAATGTGCAGGGTGTACGCGGTGTGCCTAACCGTGGCTGGGGTTTTAACCGACCTACATTGAACCTGATGGATGCGTTCGAGGCAAACGATCCCCGGCGCGACGCAACGATAATTTTCCTGGGTGAAGTATTGGACGGCATCACCATCGCAGGCGATACCGGAACCCCGGATGAAACAAAAGATGGAAATGGCGCAACCACAGAGATAGAGTGCTACAACCAGAAAGTATGGACCCCGGGTGACAATGTGCCCACACAATTCGATCATAACAGGCGAGTACTCCGTTATGCCGATGTATTGCTTATGGCAGCCGAGGCGCTGAATAAGAATGGCAATACTACAGACGCGCTGAAATACCTCAATGAAGTGCGCGAACGTGCTCGCGGAGGCAATGCCGCTATCCTTCCTGATATAACAGAAACAGACCAGAACGCTCTCAACGATATCATACTCCGGGAACGCCGCGTAGAGCTGGCGTTGGAAGGTCACCGCTTCTGGGACCTTGTGCGCACCGGCAAAGCAGAAGCCGTGCTCGGTCCCCTCGGATTTAAAAAAGGCAAACATGAGCTGCTCCCTGTTCCCCAAACAGAAATGGACCTTACCGGAAACGTGTGGCAGCAGAATCCCATGTGGAATCAATAAGTCTCATCATTAACCAAAAACGTAAACGAATGAAAAATCTGAAACGAATTCACCAGGCTCTGCTGGCCATCGGCTTGCTGGCAGTCCTTTCGATCGCCACCATAAGCTGTAGTGATGATGACGATCCAAAAGCCTTCACGCTCACAAGCGCAACCATCGATGATAAGGATCTTAACGGCGCAACCTTCGCTACCGATGTAGACGCAGACGCCGTAATTACACTGGTATTTACAGATAATGTCGACGAAACAACAGCTACTAGCACGAACATCTCCGTGAAACAAGGCAACAAAGATGTTCCTGTAACCATAACAACCAAAGATAATACCGTGACGGTTGAAGCTGCAAGCGGTTGGGTTACAGGTACCAAATACACGATTGCTGTTACCCAGGCTGTAATGTCTAAAGCTAAAGTAGCGCTTACCTCTGATCTGTCAACAAATTTCACAACAACCGGTATCGGTATCGACACGGCTCCTCAATCTACCAGCCAGACGCTGTACGTGCAATTCAATAACGCTATTTCCGATGTATTTGGTAACGCAACAGTCGGAGCACAGCAGCTAGCCTACACCGCCGATAGATTTGGTAATGCTAACAGTGCAGCAAACTTTAGAGGTGCCACCGCACCCGGTAACGGCGACATCGTAGAACTCGCCGGAAGCGCGGCGACATTCATCAATCCCAGCATGTCATTCAGCATCTGGTTTAAGATCAATCGTGGCGATTATGTAGCCCCCGGTAACAAACCGATGTTTGGCATAGCAGCTGAAAAAGGATTCTTCTTCGAAATGGGTGACGGTGACACCGGCCCTAATTGGATCAAATTCACAACAAACCATAAGGTAGATCCGGATCCGATGAATCATATAGTTGCCGATTCATGGGGTGATTTTGGAACAACAGATGATAGTAAAGCTATTGCCGATCTTGTAACCAGCGCATGGCACCATATGGTAATGACCTATAACGCTACCACATACGAAAAAGTGATTTACCTCGACGGTGTAAAAGCTAAAACTCTGAACCTGAAAGACGCTAATAACGAGTGGAACCTGAAAGACGTTACGCTTACTACCACAGCTGGTGTAGAGGTTAAGCTCGCGTTGGGCTACTTCTGCAGCAAAAACAACACCGCTACAGATTGGGCTAACTATTCAACATCGAAAGCTACTTTCGTAGGTGCACTTGATGATCTCCGTATCTGGAAGAGCACGCTTAGCTCGACAGAAGTCGCATCGTTATACACATCTGAAAAACCTTAATAACGGCGTTATTAATTGTTTGGGTAGTTTGTTTTATAGGGTTCCGGTTTAATCCCGGAACCCTTATCCTCCCTTTTAGCATGCACATATTCAAAGTATTGATATATGGTCTGGTGTTCTCATCGGCAATCATGTTCACCTCGTGTGGCAGTGACGATAAGAGCGATCCAGCAACCGGAACACTCCAGTGGACCGATATGAAAGTCGGTTCATATACATTGGACCTCAGTGATTTTTCAAAGAACACTGCGGCCCCTACAAATAAGCCGCTCGTGGCCTCCTTATCGGCACCCCTTGATCTGGCGACCGTATCTGGAGCAGTTCGGCTTACCCGCAAAAATGCCAGTCAGGAAGCAACTATTGTAATAAGTTATCTTGACAATAATAAAACTTTATCGATTCAACCTTCAGAGAAGCTGGTGGCAGGTGTTACCTATGTTCTTTCCATTGGAAACACGCTCAAAGGATCTTCGGGAGAAACCTTTTCAGGTTACAAGGTGGAGTTTTCCACTGTGGCGGGTGTACTCACCGTTACATCGATCATAATGGGAGGCACCGAAGTACTTAACCTTGATCGAATAACCGATGCTCCGGTAGAAAATCTCTCCTTCACAATTACGTTCTCAGCCCCCGTTGATCCGGCTACCATAACCGGGCAATCGGTCAGGGTTATTGGTACGGGTTCAGTACCCGTCACATTGACCCTGAGCGAACAAAATCAAAAACTAACAGTGTCAATAACGCCAAAACTGGCTGACTATACAAAATATCAACTGTGGCTCTCCGGCGAACTCATAAAAGGTGCAAACCAGGAAGTACTCGGTCCGTTCACAAAGAACTTCTACACATCACTCGATACCTCTCCAGACTTCCCCATCATTACCGACGACGCGCTGCTCACATTGGTCCAACAGAAAACATTTAACTACTTCTGGGACTATGCGCATCCTCAAAGTGGCATGGCGCGCGAAAGGCTTGGATCGGGTAATACAATAACAAGTGGCGGATCCGGCTTCGGCATCATGGCCATCGTCGTCGCCATGGAACGCGGGTTCATCACCCGGCAGCAGGGACTGGATCGCATGAATACTATACTAAGTTTTCTCGAAACGACAGATCGTTTCCATGGCGCATGGTCGCACTGGATAGACGGAAGCACAGGCAAGGTCATACCCTTTAGCACAAACGACAACGGTGGCGACCTGGTAGAAACATCGTTTCTCGTGCAAGGCCTGATTACTTTCCGCCAATATCTCAAACCAGCGGAAGCTGCCGAGCAAACCATGATCAGCCGCATCAATGCCCTGTGGCAGGCCGTGGAGTGGGATTGGTATACACGCGATGGGCAGAATGTATTGTACTGGCATTGGTCTCCCGACAAAGATTGGGTAATGAACATGCCCATAAAAGGATACAATGAAGCACTGATCACCTATTTCCTCGCGGCGGCATCGCCCGCGCATAGCATCGATGCTGACGTATATCATCAGGGCTGGGCAGGAAACGGTAGTATTAAAAATGGTAAGACATTCTATAACATCACACTGCCCTTAGGATATGATTATGGAGGCCCGCTCTTTTTCACACATTACTCGTTTCTTGGTCTTGATCCCCGTGAATTGAGCGATACATATGCAAACTATTGGACACAGAATCAAAACCATACACGCATCAATTATTCGTATTGTGTAGCAAATCCTCTGCATTATATAGGCTACGGCCAAAACTGTTGGGGCCTCACCGCCAGCGATAATCAGGATGGTTACTCCGCACATTCTCCTACAAATGACCTCGGAGTGATAACGCCGACAGCTGCCTTGTCGTCATTTCCCTATGCTCCGGAGCAATCTATGGAAGCTCTGAAATTCTTTTACTATACACTGGGTGATCGGCTGTGGGGCGACTACGGATTTTATGACGCGTTTAACCTTACAAAAGGATGGACCGCAAGCTCATACCTGGCTATCGACCAGGGACCGATCGTAGTCATGATAGAGAATTATCGAACAGGCCTGTTGTGGAACCTCTTCATGTCAGCGCCGGAAGTGCAAACAGCAAAGACGAAACTTGGATTCAATTGAGTTGGAGCCCCCCTGAAAACCTGCCGCTTCCGCCCGGAAGCGGCGGTTAGATGGGCCGGCGACAAGATGCCTTACTGAAATAAAGTCATTTCTTAATAAATAAATTTCTATGATCCGTATACCGTGTATAATGCTCGCTGCCCTTGCGTTACTCACAGCGTGCCAGCAAAATAATCGGAAACAGGCTGGCGCCAGCACTATCGACGCGCGTGTAGACTCCGTCATGAAGCTCATGACGCTTGATGAAAAGATCGGCCAGCTTACACTCTACACCAGTGACTATGATAAAACCGGCCCAACCATACGGGAAAATTATAAAGAAGACATAAAAGCCGGCAGAGTAGGAGCTATCTTCAATGCCTTTGGAGCAGATTATACACGCAAGCTCCAGGAGATAGCGGTTAACGAAACACGCCTGCATATACCATTGTTGTTTGGCTACGATGTGATCCACGGTCATAAAACGATATTCCCCGTGCCACTCGGCGAAGCTGCCAGCTGGGATCTCGCAGCAATACAAAAATCGGCACGTATAGCCGCTGCCGAGGCATCGGCAGAAGGGCTTCACTGGACATATGCGCCCATGTGCGACATCGCCCGCGACCCGCGCTGGGGCCGTATGATGGAAGGAGCCGGTGAAGATGTATACCTCGGCTCGCGTATTGCCGAAGCGCGCGTAAGAGGTTTCCAGGGCGATGGCCTTGGTAAACTGGATGCAGTAATGGCCTGTGTAAAACACTTTGCCGCCTACGGCGCTGCACAGGCCGGCCGCGACTATCATACCGTCGATATATCGGAACGCGTACTACGCGAAATATATCTGCCGCCGTATAAAGCCGCTATTGATGCAGGTGCAGCAACCGTTATGACATCCTTCAACGAGCTCGATGGCGTGCCAGCGAGCGGTAGTAAATTCCTGATGACAGACATACTGCGTAAAGAATGGGGCTTTACAGGTTTCGTAGTGACAGACTACACATCGATCATGGAGATGATCCCACATGGCATCGCCGAAGATACAGCGGCAGCCGCGGCCCTGTCTCTCGAAGCGGGTGTCGATATGGATATGCAGGCAGGCTTTTATCAGGATGCGCTTCCGCAGCTCGTGAAAGAAGGCAAGATCAAAGAACATCTCATCGATGACGCTGCGCGCCGCATACTTCGTAAGAAATTCGAGCTCGGCTTGTTCGACGATCCATATCGCTATAGCGATCCCACCCGCGAACGCGAAGTAGTGATGAGCGCTCAGAACATCGAAGCCTCGCGCGATGTTGCCCGTCGCTCGATAGTCCTGTTGAAAAACGAAAAGCAGTTGCTGCCGCTATCCAAAGACATAAAGCGCCTCGCGGTGATCGGGCCGCTTGCCGATGCACGAAGAGAAATGATTGGTGCCTGGTCCGCAGCCGGAGATTGGACAAAGGCGGTGACGCTTCTCGAGGGAATCAAAAGCAAGGCACCAAACACACAGATTACCTACGCCAAAGGATGTAATATCAACGACGATACAACAATGTATATCGCCCAGGCCCTGAATGTGGCACGTCAGGCTGATGTGGTCGTGCTAGCCGTAGGCGAGGCAGCATCAATGACAGGTGAAGCCGCCAGTCGCGCCAGCCTCAACCTTCCCGGTATACAGCAAAGATTTGTAGAAGAAATTCAGAAAACCGGTAAGCCAGTAGTGGTAGTGCTCATGAATGGCCGGCCGCTAACCATACCGTGGCTCGATAAAAGCTCTGCTGCCATTTTGGAAACCTGGTTCCTGGGTACGCAAGCGGGTAACGCCATAGCCGACGTACTCTTCGGCGATTACAATCCCGCCGGTAAGCTGCCCGTAACCTTCCCGCGTTCCGTAGGCCAGATACCGCTTTACTATAGTATGAAGAACACCGGCCGGCCGATGGATCCGAATAACAAATACACCTCCAAATACCTCGACGAATCGAACGAACCACTATATCCATTTGGCTATGGACTTAGCTACACTACTTTTTCCTATGGAGATGTGTCCGTGAGTAAATCGGAGATCACGGATAAGGAAGAATTGAGCATATCGTGT